>Ga0194111_10000216_pt1 | contig 69047 bp, 57 predicted proteins | sample TA2KigC300mmetaG_FD_146194 | JGI IMG/M metagenome (GOLD analysis project Ga0194111, IMG submission 146194) | Freshwater microbial communities from Lake Tanganyika, Tanzania - TA2015033 Kigoma Deep Cast 300m | ecosystem: Environmental > Aquatic > Freshwater > Lake | place: Tanzania: Lake...
GTTGTAGTTTCTGCAGGAGCAGTTTCAATATTCACAAGGCATATTGGAGTTGGAATATTATTGAAGCTCCTGCTTGTTCCTTCTTTCTTCCCAAGCTCATCACTTGCAATCCAGCTGCCTCCTTTTTTCTTCCAATAATTTCCCTCATTATCTCTTATCAAAGAATTATCGCCAACTGTCGGCTCTACATCCAGCCTGTTTTCCCATGAACACGGCTTTCCTCCTACAACAGCAGTGTCTTTTTTTGTTTCAAGAAGAGAATCAATCATCGCTTTTGCAAGAGTGTAATAAATGTCAGACTCGTAATAAACAGCCTTGGCTTTCATATTATTAAGGGGCGCATTCTGCCTCACATCTTCCATCTCTTTCATTAATGAGTCAATGTCAATAATTGCAAGATTTTTCTTGTCAAGTATGTCAATTGCAAGCTGTTTTCTTGCCTGAGGAGTCATTGTCTTAATCTCATTGTTAAATCTCTCAAGCGCATCTGTAACTTTCTTAAGCTTGCTGTTAATTAATTCCTGGTCATATACAGGAACTCCGATTGAACTCAGGTTTCCTGAATTTATCACTTGCTGTGTCATATTCTTATTCTTAATAACATCCTGCACGCTCTGAATATCAAGCCAGCATTTTACATCTTCATTGTCGCAAAATCCAACCTCTTTCCATCTTTGCGGACTTGTGGATTGCCCTGGATTTGTTGAAGAGCATACTCTAACAACTCCTTTTTTCTCAAGCTGTGGATTTATAACAGTTTCAACTCCCTCCTGTATGTTTCCGGTCTGCAATAATCCAAGCGCAGAAACATCTGAAACACTTGAAGGGCTTCCAGAAGTGCACTCTTCTCTTGTCTTGATGTCTGTTTTTGAAAGCATTTCTGTATAATATGCATCAGAAACATAATTAATTGCGAAATTAGTTGTAACTTTCTTAAAGCCGCACTCATCCTTTCCATTAATTCTCACGCATACTTGCTTGTAGCCAGCAGGCGCAGTAAAGTCCCGAGTTTGTGACTGAAATCCTCCTTTTGGAATATAATTAGTATCAACAACAATATAATTCTGGACAGCAATATATGCAGATTTAGGCGGATCTGTCAAGTAAACTTGATAGCTGATTCCTTCATCTTTGCCAGCATATATATGATAAAACACTTTATACTGGGAAGTTGCAGGCGCAGTTGCTTCTGTATATGAAATTTCATCAAACCATGCTGCAAACTGGTATGGAGACTCTGGCTCTAATAACTCCTTAAAATCAGGAGTGGCAGATGAAACATACATCTTGCAGAATTCAGCCCCAATATCCCCTGTATTTCTTGCCTCAAATGTCTTGAAAGCATTTGCAGAATACTCATTTTTCAGATAATTTATTGAGCTTTCCATATTTTTCCATGAATCCTGAACAGTAAGATACTCTCCGCCCCCCCTCATTCCCTGCCCCTGAATAGTTTCAAGGAACTTGATGAGAAGCAAATCAATATACGGCCCAATCTGCCTCCAGAAAAATTCGCAGAGATAAATTGAATAAATCTCATCGCAGATTCCAGTCATTCTTCCTGAATTCAGATTTTCTTGAAGACAATCTCTGTGAGCTTTTAATATAGAAATATAAGCTTCCAAGCCGGCATAAACTCCAGAAATGCAAACAGGCACAACTATCCCCTCATTTATATTTGGCAGGCATAAAGCTATGCTTCCAATTATCCCAGATTGGATAACATTGTCAACTCTGTATGCTCCTCCTAAATTGCACCTCGAACTTGGGCACACTACTGGATCGCAGACATTAAATATTATCTGGCAGTCTTCAGGAGACATGAAATCCTGGCATCTTTTCTCATTAATATTCCCTGACTTGTCAACTGGAATTTCTCTTCCAAATATGCTCACTCTGTTTGAGCCATACTGCCTTTTTGCCTGCTCAATTGCCTGAATAGCATCCTGAATTATTTTTTCTGAATCTTCAGGGCTCAAATTCAAAACTTGCGGCATTTTCTTCCAGTTCATGTTTATCTGTGTTGCCTCATCTCCATACGGGTCAACTCTCCCGTCCTTGCCAACATTCTGTATCCAAAATTCCTTGATTTCTCCTGCTTCTGTAAATCCAGAGCCTCTTCCAAATGAATTTGCATCCTGAATAATAACGTAAAATCCTGTCTTTCCTCCGTAATTTTTTGGAAGAGGAATTATATAAGGCAATCCTGCATTCTTTCCAGTAGAATAATATTTTAATGAAAAGGAATTAAGCCACTCTTCTCCTCCCTCATAAATTTCACTGCTTCCTGTTTTTACTTTCTTGTCTAATCTTGAAACAATTGCATCTATTTTTCCAGTGGCAGTTAATCTTGCTGTTTCGCTTGCTCCTGAATTCAAAATTCTCTGGTTAAATATTAAGTCTCTCAAGTCAGTATAGCTTGCAGCATCAAGCTGGGCAGATGTAACACTAACTTGCTTTCCCTGAACTATCTTCCCGCCCTCATCTAATGTCAAGGGAAAATATGAAAATATCTGGGCTTGTCCTCTTAAAATTTCTTTTGCCTTTTTTGTATCAACAGTGTCTGTTCCTGTAAATTTATTTGTATTTTGTATTGCAGTCATCTCAGTATTTAATCTTTGAATTTCTCTTTGATAAATGCTGATATCATTGTCTATTTCTGTTCCATGGTCTTTCAGGCATTTATTAAATGCAACCTGGTCTTTTCCAGATTCAATCTCGCACCTCTTATACCATTGAGGCATAACTGCCTGCCTTGCAGTAGCTCCTCCTCCAAGATTCATAAAGAAATTTTTTGCAGTAATAACTGCAGATGTTGCAAGGCATGCTGCTTTCCATCCCTCAACAATCTTTCCAAGATTCTTGACAATATTCTCCCACTGAGCAATAGTCTTGTTCAGATTTTTTATTCTCTCCCTTGTCTTGTCAGGAGAAAGCTCTATTGCTCTTTTCTCAATTCCAACTTCAAACGGAAAGTCTGCTTGAGATACAAAATTAAAGTCAAAAGACTTAATTGTAACCTTGGCTGTCTTCTTGTAATAAATTGTGTCAAGAGTTATTTGGTAATCATCAAAGCTTCTTGTTCGATAAGCAGTGCTCAAATTAAATCTTTCTTCTTTATTGTCATTAATTTTCACTAAATCAACCTTGTCTGGATATAATTTTACAAGCCTGAAAACATTTGCAAATGTTTCTGTCTCCTGTATTTTTTCAGCAGGAAGCTTATTGCCTGATTTTGTCACACTAAAAGAAGCAGAGGCATCATCTCTTGAAGGAGACTCAATTTTTATTAATCTTATTTTGTGAGTTCCAATTCCAAGATATCCAATTCCAATATTCTCAAGATGAGTGCCCGCGCTTTTTGCATAAGGCGTGTCTGCATAATCCTGAACAAGCTTCAAAAATAAGTTTCTTGCTGTCTCATTCAATTGTGCCTGTTCTGCCAGCAATGCAAGTTTGTAAAAAGCTTTTGCAGCAAAAATCTCGTTTCCCTCTCCTGCGCTTCCGTAATAATTCTCTATTTCCTGCGCCTGTGCTTTAGCCATGTCAAAAGCCCTTTTTGTTTCATCATCAAGAACAGCGTCGCTTAATTGCTTCTCTTTCTGCTCTTTCCTGAATAAATCCCACCATGCTTGTGTATTCTTTTGCTGCTCAACAACTCCCTCGCTATAGCTCAATGTCTCTGTTTTTTCAGGGCATGAAATCTTCACAGATTTTGTAACAGAGCCACTTGTAGTTTTAGTTACTTTCTCCCTGTAAATCACAAATGAGACTCTGCTTACTTTCAAATCTTTAAGGAATTTCTGCGAGTCAGTGCTTCCAATATCAATCAATGTTGTTCCGGAAAATAATTTTATCTTGTCCCCATCTTTCTCCATTTTTGTAATATATTTTGCCTGGCTGGGAGTATTATAAACTATTAATAATCCATTTTTCTTCTTGGTTTTCTCGCTTTCATATTTATTATACAAATCAATAAGCTTAGGAACATTGTCAAGATTAACATTTTCAAGTTCTGAAAAGCTCCAGACTTTTCCCTGTTCATCCTCCAAATTTTTCATCTGGAATGTCTTGCTTTCAAACTCAACACTCTGAATTTCCTGTTTTTTCTGAGTTTCCTGTTTTATATTTATTTCAACAACCTTGCATTTATTGTCAAGAAATTTTTCTCCTTCAGTAAGCCATATTGTATTATCATCAACCTCTAGCTGAACTCTCTTAAATCCTGCAGTTACAGCATCTAATTTCATTTTAAATCCTGCCTTGCAGTAAAATCCAGGAAGATAAATCTTGTTTGAAGTCTGTCCCTGCTGCAGAACAAGGCTTGATATTCTTGTATCCTTGTCAGCATAAACAGAAATTTTTGCACTGCTTGATTCAATATCTTCTGCCCTCAAGTAAGCCTGCCCTTTGAAAATTGAGTTTTCTTTGTAATTATCTCCTATGCCCCAGTACTCATTATCAACAGGCTTCAAATAATAATTATTGCTTCCAGAGCCGTAAAATCCAAATGCATCAAATGTCAGTGCTCCTGTCAAATTTACTTTTATTGAATCAGGCATATCTTTTTCAGCAGGAATTCTCTTCAAAACAACTACAACATAACCTGCATCATTAATTAATGGATTATTAAGAAATCCTTTCTGAGAATATATAGCCTCTCTGTTTGGATGAAATCCAACCCCGGCAATATACTTGTTGCTTCCATTTGAATTATAAGAAACAGATTTTATCTGGCTTACTTCAATCAATGGATTAAGCTTTAAAATATCAACTCTGCAGAAAACAGGGACATTCTGCTCTTCCAGTAAATCGCTTCGAACAACTCTCGGAGTGCACCCATCTGGCCTGATGTTCATGTAAAAATCCATGTTTGCCTCGCATTTTTCAGCATTTGACAAATTAGGCCAGTAAGTTGTTGCCTGAGTCATTGAATAGCTATTATATGAATTAGGGGTAAAATACTGCACATTTGAATACGAGCTTGAAAAACTCATTGTCCTGTAATCTGCTGCCATAACTAATGATAATGAAGCTAGCAATACAACAAATAACAGCAATTTTTGAGATTTTTTAATAATTTTAAATAAATTTATCTTTGTTATTTTTTGTTTCATTTTTTAATATTTTTATATTTTCTTGTGTTTAATTTTGTTTTTTATTTTTTATATTTTCTTGTGTTTAATTTTGTTTCATTTTATTTTGTTTCATTTTGTATTTTATTTTATCTTGCAAATTTATTTGCCTATATTTTTGTTTATTTTTTATTCTTCTTTTGCCTCAATATAAACTGAATTTACTTCCAACTGCATATAGCTTTCTTGAAGCTGTTCTATGCTTCTTGGCACAGGAATGCTGCTGGTTTGCACTTCTAAAACTCCTTTTTCAAGCATGTCATCTGTGAAATAATCCTGTGTCTTCCCCCCGCCCGAAACCAGGCTTGTTAATGTTTGAGAGGGAATATCAACTGTAAAGCATTTTTCTTCTGTTGCCCCAAATACTCCAAGTATTCCTGATTTAGGAACCTCTGCACACTTCTCGCTCTTAGTTCCAGGAATGATTATTGATGAATTCCTGTAGACAAAAACAGAGATATTGTAAAATCCCTCTGAAAGCTGTAATTCCTTCTGCTCAGGCCATACTAAAGTCCTTCCATTTTCTCCTAAAAATGTAATTACAGCAAAATCATCAGTATCTTTATTATCAACTTTCAAATTTACAGTTACATTGAAAAGCTTGTCAAGGACAATGTCAACGCTTCCTTCAATATTTGATGAAAATTGAACTCTTTTTCTTGCATAACCATCAGCTTTTGCAGTTATAAATCCATTAATACATTGCGGGAATTTGCCTTTTAGAACAGCTTCATCAGCTTCATTATTTATTACAGTTCTGCCAATATCACATCTCTCTCCCAAACATTCAAAGCTAATATCTGCCTCAACTGGCTCAAGCTTATTATCATAGGAGTAAACAGAGATATCAGAGTTCATATAATTGCACAATTCTGTCTCTTCAGGAATAGCAGTTGCATTTAAGGCATTTCTCGGCTTGTTCTTGTCAATAATGACTGCAACAGGAAACTGGAAAATCTCATTCTCATTAAATATCTGTACAAGAACCGGATACTTAATATCATAAACAAAATGATACGGAACATAGCAGAATCCAAGTATTCCCAATCCTGCCTGGGTTCCTACTGGTTCTGCAATCATAATTCCATTGTCAGCATTCCAGACTTCCATTTTGCTCGGCCAGTTTGCATTATACATAAAATTAACTTGCTCGTCAGTCAAGTCCAAGTTAAAATATTTTTCTTTGCTTTTTCCCTGGGCATTAATTGCCTGCATGTTTGCCTCCAATGCCTCCTGCAGATTCAAGAAAACACTTCTTGCATTCCATGTCTTTGGAGAGCATGAAATCTCAACACCATCTACAGGAGCATAATTTCTCAGAACATCAACAGCATAATTTTCAAGAAATGAATTCTGCTTCTCGTAATTGTAAATCTTCAGGGCTTCAGAATAAAACTTCCCTGTTCTCGTGCTTATGCTTGTCTTATGGCTTGTCTGTCTTGCACTTTCGCTTTCTCTTGACATGTCCAAATCAGACTGCACATTAACCTGAATGTCATAATCATTTATTGTTGTGCTTACTTTCGGCTTTGAAAAATTTATTGTATACCCTTGCTGTTCATAGCCTGAAAAATCACAATCAAGATTTTCTTCAATATATTTATCAAGCTGGTCTTCCATTTTCTGCCTGCCTGGCACTTGCTCTTTTACAAGATTATTTCCTGAAATATAATACCAGTATGGAACACCTGAGCCGTAAAAGTCAAGCATGTTTGAAAATGGTGAAAAGCTCGAGCCAGCCTGAAATTCAGGAGGATAAATGTATCCGCCCTGTTGTCCAAGAATATTCTTTGCCTCTATTGCTTTATCCTCAATGCATGTCAGAAAATAATTCTCAATTGGCTGGAATCTTGCAGGAAGTTTGCTGACAAAAATCTTGTCCCTGAAAACAAAAAATATTGCAATTCCCGCCACAATTACAATTGCTATTATGATAAAAACTGTGATTTGCCCTTTATTTTTCATTTTGCTATTCATCTTTTTTCTTCTCCACTTTCTTTTTTATCAGCATCATAATTTCTGTATTAATATCTTTCTCAATAAACTCTTTAAACTTCTCCCACAATTTTTCATCTTCAATTAAAAGCAGATACTTTTTCATTCTTGCCTCTTTTTTATTTCTTCAGACTTGTTTTTCCTTATTAAAAGAACAAAATCTTGTATTTAAATCTTATTATTAATTAATTTACTTAGTAAGTTAATAAGAACATTAAGCAGAAAAAGGTTTATAATCTGCCTATTATCATTATAGATATGGACCCGTGGTCTAGTGGTTAGCTTATTTAATAAGCCCATAAATGACGCATCGTTGACGTCGATGAGATCCGCAGTTCAATTCTGCGCGGGTCCATTTTATCATTAAATTTAAAAACCATCTTTATATCGAAATATCATGAAACTGCCGAAAAAAACAAAAAGATTTTGCCCGTACTGCAAGAAGCAGACAGAGCAGAAGATAGAATTAGTAAGCACAGGACATAAAAGAGGAAGTTTGAAATGGGGAAGCTTGCTAAGGGCAAAATTAAGGGGAAAGGGAAGAGGACATGGAAATCTTGGAAGATGGGGAAGCAAGCCGGCTGTGACAAAATGGAAAAGAAAGACAAAATCAACAAAAAGGCTTGTTGTCTTATACACTTGCCAAACTTGCAAGAAAAGCAAGCCATCAAGTTTCTCAAGAAGGGTAAGTAAAATTCAGATAGAGGAGCCCCAGAAAAAATAAATTAAAAAATGGCTGAAAAAAAGAAATTTTTTGATGTTGAACTTGAATTAATAAATGAAAAAGTAAAGCTTCTTTCATATACAATTGAGCAGCTTGACAAGAGAACAATAAAGCTCGACTTGACGCGAATGCTGAAGGGAAAAAGCCTCGAGGCAGTTTTCCAGATAAAAATGGAAAATGGAAAAGCTTCAGGATATATAAAAAAAATTTCAGTATTCCCATTTTTCATAAGAAGAATGATGAGAAAATCTGTTTCTTATGTTGAGGATTCATTTTCCTGCGAGTGTTCTGATTCCTTTCTCAGGATGAAGATATTCTTAATCACAAGAAAAAAAGTTACAAGAGCTGTAAGAAAAGCACTTAGAGAAGAAGGAAGAAAATATTTGCAAGAATACGCAAAAGACAAAGTTAGAGATGATATTTTTCTTGACATAATAGGCAATAAAATCCAAAAATCTCTCTCCCTCAAGTTAAAAAAAATCTACCCTCTTGCTCTCTGCGAAATCCGTAAGATTAATATAGAAAAAGAAAAGCCAAAAATAGAAGTTGAAAAAATTATAGAGAAGAAAGAAGAAAAAAAGGAATAATTCTATTTACTTTAATTATTCTCATTATTAATAACACCTAAACTATCTTAAATTTTAAATCAATAATCAGGTTAAATTAAGCTAATAAATGTCTTCTAAATCAAAAACAAAGTTAAGTTCAAGCTAAGAAGCATAAAAGATACAAAACCTTAAAAATAATCTTTTTCTCATATTTTCAAGCCTGTATAGCTCAGCTGGTCAGAGCATCGGTTTTGTATCAATGCAAGAAAACCGGGGGTCGGGAGTTCGAATCTCTCTACAGGCTTAGTTATCCTCTATTTTCTCAATTTTCCCTGCTGTCTCCAGAATTTTCACAATCTCAACAGGAAGATTCGCAATATCTCCTTTTTTGAAAGGTCCTATCATCTCTCCTTCTGTGCCAAGAAATTCAGAAGTATCTTCCTTAAAAACAATCATCCTGTTCTTCTCTTGTTCCTGCTTCTTCCCGTTTAAAAATTCAGATATTTTCTTTTCAGTGTCTTCCATGCTTTTTATTATCTTCTCAAAAAGCTCTCTCTCAAAATCAAGCATATTCTCAAAATCTCTCTTTGAAATTCCAGTCTCAGCAGCAACAAAAGCCAGATTCAAGAGCTTCTTTCTTCTTCTAAGCATAAGCTCTCGGAATATGCTTATTGCATTTTCAAACTGCTTCTTTGACTTGATTACAGCATCTGAAAACATGTCTGTATCTTTCAAAGTCATCTGTTTTTTGTCCTCAAAATAGTCTCTTACATCATCAAAAAAACTTCCGGGCAGGATTTGTATCTGCTCAGAATATCTTTCCTTTCTCAAAAGCTCGTATAAATCATTATATGTTATCATACTATATTCTTCAAATTTTTATATTTCTGCTAGTTAATTTTCATTTATAAGAATTATTATGCTGAAATAGAACATAACCTAATTAATAAAAAAAGCCCATGAAGTTAACTAATAAAAACAAATAAATAAGGTTTGGTGGCATTAATAAGAGATAAAAAATCTAAACTTCAACCTCATACTCATATACAGACTCATAATCATTGTACAAAGTGCACATTTCTTCCTGGCTCAATTTTTCAAAATACTTTCTGAACGGCCTCATTGAATTATTATGAGCAGAAATAGCAACAGAAACTTTTTCATCTCTCATTATTTCCAGCAAGTATTTAATAAAAGACAAAACTCTTTTATCAACATCCTCAAAGCTTTCTCCTTCAGGAGGCCTGTTTTTATATCCTCTATGCCACAAATCATATTTTTTGTATCCATATTTCTGAACAATCTCAAGATGAGTGTGTCCTTGCAAATTCCCATAATTTCTCTCTCTAATTCTCTTGTCAGTTATTATTTTAACATGCTTATGAAATTTCAAAACTTCTCTCAATGTCTGCCTGCTTCTCAGCAAGTCAGACTGAAAAGCAAGCGCAAACTTTTTATCTCGCAATCTTAAAGCAATAATTTTCGCATCTCTAATTCCTCTTCTGCTTAAAGAAACATCTCTCCAGCCAGAAAAAATTCCTTCTTCGTTGTCAGCAGTCATGCCATGCCTGAACAAGTAAATTTTACACTTCATAATTTCCTCTTTTTTGTGCAAATAAAAGATAAATCTACTATATAAAATTATCCAAAATTATGTTAAACAAATAACTAAGGAATTATAGTTAATATTAAAAACTACAATAAATATCTATATTTATGTTCAATTTCCTGAAAGATAAGCTGAAATCATGGATAAAGCCGAAAGTTGTAGTTCTGAAACCAAAAAAAGAAGAAAAGAAAATCAAGGAAAAAAAGCCAAAAGAAAAAATTGAACATAAAATACGGACAAAAAAAGAGCTGGAAGAAGAAAGAAAAATTTCAAGTGATTTAATAGAAGATATCAAGAAAGAAAAAGGAGAAGAAATAAGGCCTATTCCGCGCCCTGATGAAATTATTGAACAAATCAAGCAGGAAAAAGAAAAAAAAGAAACAGAAGAAAAAAAATCATTCTGGGAGAGAATTGGGTTGTCAAGAAAATACAGAATAACAGAACAAGATTTTTCAGAGTTATTTGAGAGTTTAGAAAATATTTTGCTTGAAAATAATGTCGCTCTTGATGTTGTTGATTACTTGCGCGAGAACTTGAAAAAAGAACTTGTTGACAAGGAAGTAAAAAAAGAAGAGGTTGAAGAAGCAATAAAAACAGCTCTTAAAAACTCGCTCTCAAGTTTATTTATTCAGGGTTTTAATTTAATCGAGAAAATAAAAAGCAAAGAAGGTGTATTTGTTATTGTTTTCTTTGGGATAAATGGAAGCGGAAAAACAACAACAATTGCTAAGCTCGCAAGTTTCTTAAAACAGAATAAAATCTCAAGTGTTTTCGCAGCAGCAGACACATTTAGAGCAGCAAGCATTGAGCAGCTTGTCAAGCATGGAGAAAAGCTCAGAATTAAAGTAATAAAACAAACATACGGCTCAGACCCGGCAGCAGTTGCATATGATGCAATAGAATATGCAAAGGCAAGAAAAATAAAAGTTGTTCTTGTAGACACAGCAGGAAGAATGTACACTAACTCAAGTCTTCTCAAGGAAATGGAAAAAATTATTCGAGTAAGCAAGCCAGACTTGAAATTATTTGTAGGAGAAGCCATAACAGGAAATGATGCGACAGAACAAGCCAAGACATTTAACCAGGCAGTTGGAATTGATGGAATAATTCTAAGCAAGCAGGATGTTGATGAAAAAGGCGGAACAAGTTTAAGTGTCAGTTATGTGACAGGAAAGCCAATCTTATTTCTCGGAACAGGGCAGGATTACAAAGATTTGGAGGAATTCAATAAAGAAGAAATAATCAAAGCACTGGGTTTAGATTAAATAACATTGAATTCTAGTAAATATAATCCTTAAAAACCCAAAAAGCCCTTAGGAATTATGTTAGATGACTTATACAACTATCAAAGCCTGAACCTGTTAAGCCCTGTTCAGCGACCCGAGGGCATCAGCCCGAAAATGCAATGTGGCAAGTAAGATTAATTTTAGAGTAATTTTAAGGACGGGGGACGGGGCGCGCTTTTATTATTAATTCTAGAGTAGTAAAAATATGGGAAGATTTATAAACATGCCATTAATATCTAATTGTATGATAATTAAAGAAACATTAACAAGTATTGTATTGGTAGGAGTATTGGCTTTAGGCACAATAGGATGTTCAAAATCTGAAGGAGAAAAAGCATCAGCTCCTAAACCAGTTGCATCAGTTCCAACATGGGGTACTGGAACGGGTGTTGCAACAGGAGATATGAATGGAGATGGAAGATTAGATGCTGTTGTTGTTTCATATGTTGGAAATTTAACTGCAAACGTTTACTTAAATGAAAATTTAGGAAATGGTCAATATAAAACTAGAAAAATAGGATCAGTTCCAACATGGGGTACTGGAGCGGGTGTTGCAACAGGAGATATGAATGGAGATGGAAGATTAGATGCTGTTGTTGTTTCATATGTTGGAAATTTAACTGCAAACGTTTATGAATTATTGAACAATGGTGATGGAACTTTTTCTCCGAGAGAATAAATCTTTCGGTTTCTATTTTTTTAGTCCGAATTTTGAATTAGACATAACATCCCATATTAACAGAAGTTGAGTTCTCCTCGTGACTGAAGGGAACAGAGCTGAGAACTCAATTTGGGAAAATCACGAGCCGAGTAAAATTCCTGTTAATGCCTGTTAAGTGCCCTGAGCGATAGCGAAAGCGCAGCGTCCCAAAAATTCTGAAAGAATTTTGAGTTCAAAAATCGTGCGTGGGCGGGTGGGAAATTTGAATTAGTGAGGGGCAAAATTTATAAGCAGTCTGAAGTTCTCAAATGTCATGGCATACTATTGGTTGGATTCATTTCCAAAAGATAAAGTGGAAAATCTTGCAGATTTATGTAGTCGAGAGCTTAATATGCAAGATAGTTCATGCGAACTTCCAAATAGACAATGGTTAAGCGATAACAAAGTTTGTCTTGTAAGATATACTCCTAAAGAAGATTTTCCACTTTTAGTTCAGTGTTGGTCAAGTTGTAATTATAGAACTCCAGAAGTAAAAGATTTTCTAAGAAGAATTGCAGAAATGGCTAATATAAAACAATTCTATGACGGAGCAGGTGACAGAGATATGAAGCCTGTAGATGTAGCTGTGTTGAGATAATTTTGCCCCGAACGTAACTTGGGAGCACGATTTTTGAATTTCACTTAATCGCTGTTATATTCGTTTTCGAAGCTCAGAGCTGGAAAATCTTTGATTTTCCCTCGAGCGGAGAAAACCGAAAGATTTAACTTCTGATATTGTGAACGGAGTGAACAAGGAAGAAGATTAAAACTTTCGAGTTCAAAAGTCGGCGTATAAAGCTCGGAGAGCATTAGAGTAAAAGAAGTAAGAGGGGTTCGGGCGATATATTTTTAAAGTTTATATTATTCCTAATTAATGAAGAGGTAAGTGGGTAAAAATGGGAAAAGATAATCAATTAGTAGAAATTGTTTTGGATAAGCGATCTTTAGAGGGTTGTTTAAGTGGCAGTATCGCTGAAAGAAATCGATATATAAATAATCTTGTAAATTCTACAGAAGATAAAAAAGTAGTAGTCACAAAAGAATTCCGGGATGGATTATATGAAGCTATGATACATCCAGAGTCCCAAACTTCAGTTACAGTAGATGGCTGGTTCACAACTACTTACTTAACACTATCACAGAAGCTTGGAATTGAGTATACCCCAGAAGAACTGAGAGAAATTTTATTTAAAAATCATAACATTCCCTTAGGTGTAGGGTTAGTACTAGCAAAGGTTGTGGAAATGGGGGCTAGAGTAGAACCTGAAGAAATAGGTAGATACCTTAGTATTCATGATATGGAAGATGTAGCAAAAAACAATCTATTTAGGGGTAAAACAAAATATTTTTTAGAATCGAAATATGCTACTTGTTTACAAGAGATGGAAAGTACTAAAAAACAAATTATTGAAAAAGCAAAAGAATTTAAGGCAAGGTGGCAGGAATATGTGAGGAAATCGTGGTTTTATAGATTATCCCACAAACCTCCTGAGGATGTTATACCATGGCCTCTTGAGCATAATTTACAAATGCTACAGTATGATAGGGAAGTTCTATCACGTTGTATGGAAGTACTCAATAGACAAGTTGGCGTTTAGAATTTTAATTTAGTAATAATTTTGTAATTGCTAGCCCGAAACCCCTCTTTTACGATATAGCCGACTTCTGAATTGTATATAATCGCTGTTATACGCCCCGAAAGTCCGCAGACTTGAGAATGCAATGTGGTCGACTGACTGAAAGGAAGGAGAAGTAATTTTTCGGGCGAGCCAATTTCGTAGGGTGGGAAACGAAAAAGGGGCACTTTCGAAAGGTTTAAAAGTCGACGCTTATTATCATCATTGAGGTGATTCGTCCTCAGCGATTTCTGAGAAAATAACAAGATGGCAGATCAAACTTATGATACAAAGAATATAGGTCTTTTAGATAGACTTGTCTGTGAAAGAGTAAAGGGGCATCCTTTAAATGAGCAATTAAAGGAACAAGGGAAAAGAAATTCTATAGATAGATTGTTTGGAATTGTTGCATTGGTTAGCGGAGCAACTGCAGGATTTTTAGACGGATTTGGAATAAATGCTCCATTGGTAGCAGATTTATCTATGAAAATTGCTCCAACCGTTCTTCAATCTGGAGCAGAGTATTTAGTTGGAAGTTTTACAATGGCATCAGTAGAAAGGTACTCAGAATCTGCCTTGCCATTTGCTGCACGAGGAGCAGTTTTAGGTGCAGGAAAAACTGCAGTTGGTTATTGTATTGGATTTACTGCTGCAAATCTTGTTAAAAAGTATTTGTGATTCTTTGAGAGTGCCCCTAACGTGGGTGGGAATTCCAATAAGCGAGCCCGAAAAATTATTCGACTTAACATATGCACTTTTACGAAGCTTGCCGGAGGCAAGTTTGGGTGGAGCCGAGCGGCAGAGCGAAGGCGGAACCGTAAAAGTGCTGTTAAGTCCCCTGAGCAAACTTGCGAAGGTCGAGAATTTTTGGAACAAAAATTCGGAGAAGTCGGCCGAGGGCGCCGTAAAATTAAGGGGAACTTCCGTTAGCTTTATCCAGCAATCTGTTTAAATAGAAAACTGCAAAATCTCTCAATAGCAGAGTTTTTGCCATATTCATATGATAATCAGAACTAAAAGCATTACCAACAACTTCGGCAAGACCTCTATCTTCATGGATTCTGGCGATGTCTGTTTCTCTACCATACCTTCGCATTTTTTCCGGGCTCATTGCAACAACTTCAGGGTCTGTTACATTTCTATAGATTATCTCAATCCAACCTCCTCGTTTCCATGATTCTGGAGTATAAAATTCTCCAAATTCATCGTGTTGGTTGCGAAGAACTACAGGCACAGAATTATATTTTATATTATGAACTTCTCCGTTTTCTCTCCAAGATAAAGATAAAAATCCGTCACTTGGTTCTCCATCAAGCTGCCACTCATCTTTAAATCTTTCATAATCTTCAAGCCAAGGGAGTTCCATATCTGCTTCTCTCAAAACACGCAGATAATAAGCCATGTCTTCATCATACCATAGCTTAACAATATCCTTCGCATCTGCGATTAAAGAAACATCAGTTCTAACTTTCTCTGGTAAATCCATCACAGCTAAATGAATAGGAACAGTAGCAGTAACTGCTTCTCCTCTCTGATAAACAGATTGAATAGGAAGTTCCCCTCTAACTAATTTTTCATCCATGAATAAAAGAATAAGATTAGTCTTTAAAAGGATTATTGTGATGAAAAATCTAATAGGCGCCCGAGGCTGATTGCAACTAACATCGCGATTAAGAGAAGTTTTTTGCCCTCCAAAAATCCGACCCATATAACTGGAGGATTTTTGAGAGTTGGCAAAAAATTTGGGAAACCGAAGTGCAACGAGGTTTCCTCTTAATCGCTGTTAGGCGACCCGACGACCGAAGGGAGGAGAGTGCAACGTGGCAAGGATTTTTTCTTCGAAAAATCCGCAGAGTAAATTTTTGGGCGAGAAGTAATCATAAAGTTTATATATTTATATAACATTCTTTATAGTATGGTAAATGAGAAAAATCATACAGTTGATTATAGGGCATTTGAATCTAAATTTGCAAGAGGAGAGTACATTAGCCCTGGACAATTAGAAGGAATATTGGAAAGAGAAAGAGAGTTAGATGAACATGCACTAGACAATAATGCTCCTTCTGCAATGCCTTCTCCTTGGCAAAGACCTAGACTTTCTCATGAAGAATATTTTTGGTTAAAGGAAAATCACCCAGAATATACAGCAGCTTATGAAAAAGAAATGAGTTCTCGTGAAGAAAAGATAATGACTGCAGTAATGATTGTAGGAGGTGTTGCTGTTTATGGTGGTATTGGGTATGGAATATATAAACTTATAAACTTTTTTTTGAATAAGTAATAGAATTCTTAAGATGTCCTATTATCGCCCAAAAATTTATTTTGCCTAACATATGCGATTAAGCGATGTTTTTCGGACTATCTAAAAATATTATAAATTTCCGAAAAATATGGGTGGAGCGAGGTGCAACCGAGCGTAACCACTTAATCGCTGTTAGTTGCCCACGAATACTTGGAGTGGTTGATTTTTAGTGCAATGTTGCGAAGCAAAAAATCAAAGTTTGCCCCCGAGCAAGCGAAAAAATCAAAAAGTCAAGTCCATTTCAGAAGCGTATAAAACAATAAGTTCATGTATAAATCTATCCACCTTTTCTCTGCTGGATTTAGGTCTAAAAATCTCTGTGGTAGTATCTCTTATCTCATCAGTTCCTAAATCTTTATCATTCCTCCTTTTACAATGCCATAATAATCTTCGTGAATATTGCATGGCTTTCTGTTGATATAAGAAATCATGAGCTATTTTATCTAAAACTTGTTGGCTTGTTAAATATTCGTTACTATTTCCTCTTAATCTCTCTGAACCGGTATATAAAATAAAATCAACAAGAGTGACATCATGGTAGTGAGGGTATGGCAGATTATTATCTGTAAATTGATTTAAATCATCTTTGGAAAAGAATGCTATACCATTCTCCCTATCTTTGCTCTTTGAATTCTTATCTAGTTCTAATACCATTCTAGGAACATAGATAAGTTGAGACAACTCGTCAGTTGGTAAACCTATTCCTTCTGCACCACATGGAAATAAATGTAGATTCCCAGCTCGTTCTTGCATAAAAAGATTAGCTATCTCATAGCCTCCTCTTGCTTGGACAGAGCGCCAAAGCGCGTGAAATTTTCTATAAAAATACTCATCCCAAGAGCACTTGTCAAATCTTTCTTTTAATGTCTTTTCCATAGCATGAATAATATTAAAAGAGTATATAAATCTTCCTTTTGTAATCACTAATAAATGAATAATTATCAGTGGTAGAGCTTCCGTTCATTTTCGTAGCGAGGGGGCAAATTGCAACTAACATATTGGATATGGAAATTATGGTAAATTTACATATCCAATTAAGATATATAGTAATCTTTATAAATAATAAAAAAATGTAAAACTTATGAAATATCAAGGGTTATTAAAAAAACTTGAAGAAAATCTTCTTCTGAAAAATTATTCAGGGGAAACTATAAAATCTTATCTGATTCATGTCAAAAAATATCTTGAATTCACAGAAAACAAAGGTATGAATAAAGAAACTGCCAGTAATTTTGCTCTTTTTCAGCTAAAGAAAAATGAACCATCTTCAGTTTCTCACAGCATATTTGCAATAGAATATTTCTTTAAGAATATATTAAATCAAAAAATCTGTATTCCAAAACCAAAGAGAAACAAAAAAATTCCCGAGATACTAACAAAAGAAGAAATCAGACAAATGGTTCAGGCAACAAGCAATATAAAGCACAAGCTAATACTAAAGGTTTTATATGGCTGCGGGCTCCGCGTTTCTGAAATCATAAATTTAATGAAAGAGGATGTTAACTTTTCAGAAAAGTTGATTCATATTAGCCTTGGGAAAGGAAAAAAAGACAGGTTTGTTAAAATTCCGGATTCATTAAAAGAAGAGCTTGAAGCATATTGCAAGCTGAATAGTGATAAAATATTATTTCCTTCCAACAGGGAAGGAAAATTAACTAAAAAAACAATTGCAAAAATAGTAGAAAATTCTGCAAAAAAAGCAGGAATTAAAAAAGAAGTTTATCCTCATTTATTAAGGCATAGTTTTGCAACCCATCTTCTTGAGCAGGGAACAGATTTAAGAATAATACAGAAACTACTTGGACACTCAGATATAAAAACCACTCAAATTTATACTCAAATCTCACAGGCAAACATAAAAAATATAAAAAGCCCTCTTGACACAATATAAGGAAAATAAAACATGTTTGAAAAACTTTCATCAGCAATAAAAAAAGCAACAGACAAGATAGCTAATGCTATTTTTCTTGACAAAAATATTGTTGAAAGCATCATAAAAGACTTGCAGAGAGCTTTGATAGAAGCAGATGTAAATATTCATCTTGTCAAAAATTTAAGTGACGAACTAAGAAAAGCAGCTTTTGACGAGAGAATTAAGGGAATAGAGAAAAAAGAGCATATAATCAAGTTGCTTCATGATAAATTGCTCGAAATTTTAGGAGGAAGCCAGAAAGAATTAGAATTAGAAAAAAACAAGAATATTAAAATTATGCTTCTTGGATTGTACGGAGCAGGAAAATGCGTTCATAAAGATACAAAAATACAACTTTCAACAGGCGAGTTGATTAAAGCAGAAAAATTATATGATAAATATTTATTTTTAAGAGAATCATATTTAGAAGACGGAAAAATAATAGATATTTCAAGCCAGGAATTATTTGTCCCATCATTTAATCCTAAAACCTGCAAGATAGAAAATAAAAAAGCAACTCATTTGTGGAAGCTGAAAAAGAAAGAATTATATGAAGTAAAAATAGATAATGGCAATGATTTCTCAATCAGAGTAACTCCAGAACATCCCTTTTTCGCCTTAAAGGAGGGGAAGATTATTCAAATAAGAGCAGATGAGTTAACTAAAGAAAATTTCATTGCCATTCCAGAAAAAATAGAAATTAGTGGAATTCCTCAGTCAATTAGAAATAAAATAAAAACTCTTAATTTAGACCTCTGCCTGACTAAAAAGCAAGTTCAAGAGATTATAAGAGACAAAGAAATAAAAGAGATTTGTAAAAGCCTTAAATGCCAAAAAAATTACTGCTGTTTTACAATCTCTTTAAGAGAGGGGCAAGTTCCAATAGAATTAGTAAGCCTGGAGAATTTTAACATTATTACTGCAAAGTTAAAAAACAGTAAAAATATTATTTCAATTCCTTTAACAATTAATCCAGAGTTTGCAGAATTTTTAGGATATTTAATGGGAGATGGGCATATCGGAAAACAATATATTGAAATAGTAAGCGAAGACAAGGAGATTATTGAAAGGCTAACTTATCTTGGGAAGAACTTATTTAATACTGCCCCAAAAATTAAGAGAGATTTAAGGACCAACAAAATGTTCAGAGTAATCTTCTGTTCAACAACCTTAGTCAAATTATTAGAGATATTTAAATTAAAAGCTGGCAGAAAAGGAACGAACATGGAAGTTCCTGAAGAAATACTAAAATCAGATAATGAGGTTGTCAAAAGTTTTATAAAAGCATATTTTGATTGCGATGGCTCACCATCAAAAGGCTCAAGGCAGATTGAATTAACTTCTGAAAGCAAAACATTAATTCAACAAATAAGTTTTCTGCTTAAAAGATTTTCAATATCAAGCTCCATATCCTGCAAGAAAGTAAATGGCAAGGATTATTGCAGAATGATAATCTCCGGAAGATCATCTGAAAGATACGCAGAAAAAATAGGCTCGGTTATTTTTCATAAAAAAGAAAACCTATCAAAATTCCAGTTATATGGGCAAATTCAGGGAAGTGGAAGAAATGAGATGATTCCACTGGGAGATTATTTAAAGAATATCAGGGAGATGGGAGGGTTCTCGATAGGAGAAATCCAGAGTGCAGTTAATAGCTATGGAAGATATGAAGAAGCAGGGTTTATCTCCAAAGAGCAGTTAATTAAGTTGGTTTTATACTATGAAACAAAAAGATTAGGAATCTTTCCAATAATTCTCAATAAACTAAACCATAATGAAACAATAAATCATAACATTTTAAATGGAATGATAACTCACTTACAGAAAGCAGGATTTATCAATAAAAGCAATATTTTAACTTCAATAGGCAATAAGTATCTTGCCTCAATTAATCAAGAACATTTCTTAAAAGAGTTAAATAATCTAAGGATTTTAGCATACTCGGATGCTAAATGGGGGCAGATAAGTGATATTAAAAAATTAGAAAATGATGAAAATTATGTTTATGATTTGACAATAGAAGATAATCATAGTTTCATCGCAGATAACTTTATTGTGCATAATACAACAACAATCTCAAAATTAGCAGCATATTACAACAAAAGGGGATTTAAAACAGCAGCTCTTGGCTTGGATGTTCATCGTCCAGCTGCTCGCGAGCAGTTAGAACAGCTTGGAAATAAAAATAATTTCAAAGTTTTCATTGACAAAGAAGAGAATAACCCAATAAAAACATGGAAAAAATTTTCTCGCGAGTTAAACCAATATGACTTGATTTTTGTAGACACAGCAGGGAGAGATGCTCTAGATAAAGATTTAATTAATGAAATAAAAAAATTAGGACGCGAGTTGAAGCCAGATTACACAATTCTTGTAATGCCTGCTGATATTGGGCAGGCTGCAAAAAAGCAAGCTTCTGAATTTCAAAAAGCTCTTTCAATTAATGGGGTAATTATAACAAGAATGGATTCAACAGCAAAAGGCGGGGGTGCATTGACAGCGTGCCATGAGACTAAAGCTCCTGTTTATTTTATAACAACAGGCGAGCATGTTCATGATATTGAGTTGTTTAATCCCTCAAGTTTCTTGTCAAGAATGCTTGGCATGGGAGATTTGCAGAGTTTAATAGAAAGAGTTTCATCTGTTGTAGATGAGAAAAAACAAAAGCAAATGCAGGAAAGATTAAAAGAAGGCAAATTCACAATGCTTGATTTATTAGAACAGCTAAAAAGCATGGAAAACATCGGCTCTCTGTCAAAAATAAAAAATTTAATTCCAGGATTAGGAAATGCAAAAATTCCGGAAAACATGCTGGAAAATCAGGAAGAAAAAATAAAAAAATGGAAATTTGCAATCCAGAGCATGACTCGCGAGGAAATAGAAAATCCAGAAATAATTGAAAAACAGACAAGCAGAATAGCAAGAATAGCAAAAGGCTCTGGAATAAATACAAGCGATGTCCGGGCTCTTCTCAAGCAATACAAGATGATTTCAAGTTTTATAAAAGATGGAGATATGTCAGAAATGCAGCAGGGCTTCTCACAAAAGCAGATGCTCAAGTTAGCGAAAAAGTTCGGAAGAAAAATCAGGATGTAACTTTTAATTAATTATTAATTAATATTAAGGATTATAAAACTATTTTTAAGCTATATTGTCTAGGATTAATATTTATCAATTTAACTTATTATAATTATCAGCAATTATTAAATTTAATTTGCACTAATCCCAAAAATATAATCCAGAGTTTTGCCTTAAGGCAAAACTCCCTCTCCAAGAACAGGTGTTTTCATAGAAGAAAGTTCTGCTTTATAATAATCTTTCTCAGAAAATCCAAATATTCTCGCAATAATCAGGCTTGGAAATCTCATTACAGCAGTGTTATAAGCTTGAATTGATTTGATATACTCTCCTCTTGCAACAGCTATTCTGTTCTGTGTCCCTGATAACTCATCTGTAAGCGCAACATACTGCTTGTTTGCCTGTAGTGTAGGATAATTTTCAGCAACCGCGCTTACAAGAGCAGCAACACCATTATTCATCCTAACTCCTGCCTCATCTTTTTGAAGCTGGGATTGCGCAGATTGCCAAGATGTTCTTGCATCAACAATATCCTTCACATATTTTGTCTCAGCCCCAACAGAACTTGCAACAACAGATACAAGATTTGGAATCAAGTCAGCCTGCCTCTGATACTGGTTCTCAACCTCGCTCCACTTCCCGTTAATATTCTGGTTTAAGGTTACAAAACTATTATATCCATAAATTCCATAAAGAACAATAATTACTGCTACTGCAATTACAACCCACCACACAACAGCCAGTCCTTTTTTATTCATTTTTGTTTTTAATAGACTTGTTTTGTTTCTTTATTAAAAGAAAAGATTGATTTATAAACTTATTTATTTTTCAAATAATATATTATCTGAAAATAACATTAATAACATAATTTACTATTTTTAATTTTTAAACTTATCTCCCAGCGCCTCCCCCGCCGCCACCGCCCCCTCCAAATCCGCCTCCGCCAAAACCGCCTCCACTAAATCCTCTGCTTCCCGAGCTTCTTCCTAATGAACTTCCAACCCATAACCAAAATAATGCATTCCAAATTCCAGAAGATTTTTGTTTTGATTTTGTTCTTTGTTTTATCTTATTTCTAAAAATAAATTTTAATATTCTCGGAATTATAAAAAATATTAAAAGAATTATTATAAAAAAAATCCAGTCTCCATATTTTTTGTTGATTCCTCCTGCTTTTCCAGATAAAACCTCTTGCTTATTTTCTTCTATAACCTGTGAGACAGCTGAAGAAAATTCAATAATTCCTTGTGAAACATTTCCTGCATCTCTTAAAGGAACATAATTCTCATCAAGCAACCTTCCAATCTTGGAATCAGGTAAAATTCCTTCTAATCCATATCCTGTTGCAGCAAATATTTTATTCTCCTGAAGACAGTACAATATTAACAAGCCGTTATTCTTGTCGCTTTTTCCAACCTTCCAGTAATTCAGCAAAGAAATAGCAAACTGGCTTGCTCCCCCATATGAAGTGCATTCCTTCATGCTCACAAAAACAACTTCGGCGCTTGTGTCAGAATCAATTCCTGCAAACATGCTTCTTAATTCGCTTGCTTGTTGAGATGAGAAAACTCCTGCAAAATCATTGACATATTTGTCTTTATACTGCGGAAAATCAAGAGCATAAACACTAGAAAAAACAAAAATTATAAGTAATGCCAAAAATATCTTTTTCATAAATAAATATATAAATTAGGATATTTAAAGCTAATTATGAAAAAAACACGAAAAAAAATAAAATATCTCAAGCCAAGAATGATATGGAACTCAGGCACAATGAGCTACGAGCCTAATGTTAATTCAAATGCAGATAGAAGCAATAATAAATCGCAAAAATTAAATTGGGTATATATAATATTAATAATTCTCGGATTGATTTTATTTTTAATTTTATTAAAAATATTTGGTTAACATGGAAAAAATAATAGCACATGCAGCAGAAGCAATAATTCTCAGAGAAGGAGGCAAAATTATCAAGAGAAGAATAAAAAAATCATATAGAATTCCGGAATTAGATGAAAAATTAAGAAAATTGAGAACAAGAAGCGAATCCAAGTTGCTGGAAAAAGCAAGCAAGTTAATTTCTGTTCCAAAACTAATAAAGTCAGATGAAAAAAGCAAGGAAATTGAACTTGAGTTTCTTGATGGGAAAAAGCTGAGTGAAAATCTTGATAATCTAAAAGATAAATTTGAAATTATGGAGCAAGTAGGAGAAGAAACAGCAAAACTTCATGATAACAATATAATTCACGGAGACTTGACAACATCAAACATGATTTTAGTTGAAAATAAATCAATAAAAGATAGTCAAAAAATAAATAATAAGCCAGCAGCAAAAACAAACAAGTCAATTAAACAATCAACAGGTAACAGTAAGCTAATTACAGATAAGAATAATTTTCAAGTTTACATTATTGATTTTGGGCTCGGCTATATTTCAAGCAGAATAGAGGATAAAGCTGTTGATATTCACTTGCTAAAGCAGGCATTAGAAGCAAAGCATTTTCAAAACTGGGAAAAACTTTTCTCAAGCTTCCTAAAAGGATATAATTCAAAAGATAAAACAAAAATTTTGGAGCAATTGAAAAAAGTTGAGGCAAGAGGAAGATACCGCAAAAATGCTCACTGAATTCGCATTTTTGGGGTGTTCAGAAATTTGAACTTCAGTGAAAATTTCTGACATAAACACTAATTAGAAAAGTAGCCCTGGGAGGATTCGAACCTCCGTCAATGGCTTTCGTTCAGCAAATTCTGATGAATTTGGACCAAAGGCCACTATCCCAAGTCTTCAACAATAAAATTATTGAATTTGACCGCTGGACGACAGGGCTATATTATTATAATAAACAATAGCTTTAAAAATCTTAATAATTCATCAGAATTTTAATGAGTTAAAAACCATCAGGTTTTTAAATCCTCTTTCCAGCATATATTTATGACTGAAAAACTTGAAGAAAAAGAAGCAGAAAAACTAATTGTAGAGCTGGCAAAGCAGGGAAAAACAAGCGAGAAAATTGGATTAATACTCGCAAAAGAGCATAAAATTCTCGCAAAGAAAAATTTAAACAAAAAAATGTCAAAAATTCTAAAAGAAAACAAAGCCTATGTTGATGCAGATATCAAGAATTTAACAGAAAGCCTGGAAAAATTAAAAAAACACATCTCAAAAAATAGAAAAGACAAGATTTGCAGAAGAGCTTTAATGATAAAAGAAGCAAAATTAAGAAAATTAAAAAGTTTGAAATAATTATTAATTAAGTTAATATTAAGATACTTCTAAAATAATTTTAGAGCATTTATTTTAATTATTAATAATAATTTAATCAAAGGTAATTTGCACAATAAAAACTATTAAAAATATAAAGAATATTATCAAGATAATGCTAATTTATCAGGGAAATAGTTTTTCTGCAGAAAAACTATTTCTACTTTCAAGTTCTAACTCACATTTAAATACTAGTATATGCAAAAATTGTTGTGAAAATAAAAAAGAGGAAAAATGCACAAGGCAATTGAAGAAGCGGTTCAGAAATTTCTTGAAATATCAGAAAAAAAACCAGTCAGAATAATTTCTCATCATGATACAGATGGCATAACAGCAGCAGCAATAATGATTTCAACATTAAAAAGGCTTGACAGGATTTTCTCAGTTAATATATTAAAACAATTCCCGGAAAATATCTCAAGTAAGAATGAGATGCTTGTTTTTCTTGACATGGGTTCAAGCAACCTTCATAATTTGTCAGAAATAAAGGATGTTTTTGTAATAGACCATCACGAAATAACCAGCAAAAAGCCGGATAATGTAATTTTTATCAATCCTCATCTATTTGGAGAAGAGCAGATTTCAGCTTCTGGATTGGTTTACTTATTTGCTAAAAATATAGACAAGCAAAATACAGGCTTGGCAAATCTGGCGCTAATTGGGATGGTTGGAGATATGCTGGAAAAAAATATCAGCAAACTAAACAATTTAATAATAGAAGATGCAGAAGTAACAATAAAAAAGGGGTTGTTATTATATCCTTCAACCCGCCCAATACATAAAACCCTCGAATTTTCTTCTTCAATGTTTATTCCAGGAGTGACAGGAAATTCCCGCGGCGTTCTTGAAGTTTTAAAAGAAGCCGGAATAGAAAAAATAAATGGAGAATACAAAAGCCTTATCGAACTCACTGAAGAGGAGAATTCAAAGCTTATCACCTCAATCTTGCTTAGAAGAATAGACAAAAATAATTCTGAAGTTATAGGAAATATTTATCTTGTAAAAGTATTCAACAAGCTTGAAGATGCCCGCGAGCTTTCAGCAATGATAAATGCCTGTTCAAGGCTGGGATTTTCTGAAATCTCGCTGTTAATCTGCCTGGGAAACAAGCAGGCAAGGCTAAAAGCTGAAAAAATATACGCAGATTACAAGCAGCATTTAATAGCTGCGCTAAATTTTGTCTCAACAAACAAAATAATAGGAAAAAATTATATTATTGTAAATGCAAAAGAGAATATAAAAGACACAATAATCGGAACAGTTGCTTCAATAATATCAGTGTCTTCAATGTATGAAGAAGGCACAATAATAATCACAATGGCATACTGCGAGGACAAGATAAAAGTTTCTGCCAGAATTGCAGGAAGAAACGGCAGAAATGTCCGCGAAATTCTCGAGTCAGTTACAAGTAAAATAGGAGGAGAAACAGGAGGGCATGCTCAGGCAGCCGGATGCTATATCTCAAGAGAAAACGAGGAAGCTTTCATTAAATGTCTGACAAAAATTCTTGATATTGAAGTTGTAAAGATATAGACATATATTCAAACCATAGCAAAAACCCTTAAATTAATCAAACTATATTGTTAATGTTATATAATATATTATATTAAATATTTTGTAATTAAACTAATTCAAATATAAATTAGAAGTTAATTCTGAAATATCAAAAAACAAGCAAAGCTTTATAATATCTCTAAATTCTAAAATATTATGGAAAACTTGAAAGAAGGAGACTTGGTTTTATGCGCTGTAACAGACATAGACAGGACTACTGTATTTGTAAAGCTCGAGGAAGGAGAGCAGGGAACAATTGTCACAAGCGAAATAGCTCCTGGAAGAATAAGAAATCTTAGAGATTATGTAATTCCTGGAAAAAAAATAGTCTGTAAAGTTCTCAAAATAGATGAAAAAGGAAACATTAATCTCAGCTTGAGAAGAGTTTCTCTCAAAGAAAAACAGGAAGTTATGGAAAAATACGAAAAAGAAAAAAATTCAGTAAGCATTTTAAAATCTGTTCTTGGAGAAAAAGCTGCAGATGTGGCAGAAAAAATAAAAAAAGAGTCAAGTTTATATGAGTTTCTGCAAAATTGCAAGATTAATCCGGAAAAACTTGAAAAACATCTGGAAAAAGAGGAGGCAGAAAAAATATGCAAAATTCTCCAGGAAAAAAAAGAAAAAGCAGTGGAAGTAAAAAAAATATTTAACCTTTCAAGCAAAAGCCCTGATGGAGTCAAAACAATAAAGAGCATGCTTTCATTCTGCAAAGGAAACTGCGAGATTTCTTACATGGCAGCAGGAAAATATGCAATAAAAATCAAGTCAGCAGATTACAAAAAGGCAAACCAGGAAATATCCCAGTCTCTTGATAAAATAGAAAAACAAGCAAAGGAAAAAAAGGCAGAATTCCAAGTTTCAAGATAGTATAATAATATTTAAAAACTTCTAAAGTAAAAATAAATATATAAAAATGGTGGAAGATAAAGTTGTAATGATGGTTGCTGCAGGCAAGGTTCTTGAATATATGGACAAAAAGCCGCGGGCAGATGTTGAGCAGATTTTAAGATATGTGATGAAAGAGATAAAAGCAGATAAAAAAGAAAAAATCGGCGCAATTGCAGCAGCAAATCTTGCAATTAAATTCAAGCAGAAAAATCCAGAAGCTGCAAACAAGAAAATAATGCAGGAAATAATGAACGAAATAGGCAATATTTCCAAGTCAATAAACAATGAAGATTATTATTCTGATGAACAAGTAAATTAAATTGATGATTTTCAAAATTATCGACGATAAAAATGAAATTAAAAAAATGTCAGGTTTGTGGAAATTATACACTAAAATCATCTCATTGCGGAAAAGAAACTAAGAATGCGCATTACAAGTATATAAAAATTAATCTAAAAAAATAAAATCTGTAATTAATGTAATAAACAGCCATTAAATCAATTTAAACAATAAAGAGATTGAGTTATAAGTTAATAATAGAAAATTATTCAAGTTTCATTTGCTTCTCTTTCAGCATCGGCTCGCCATATTTTCCGTCAAAGCCGGGCTTGACTCTTATCTTTCCAATTCTGTTGTCAATTATAAGATTAACAAGCAGCTCATCATTAGGCAGCACTTTTCTTAAGTCGTCTGTTCCAATATCAAGCAAAATCCTGAACTCATTTCCAAATTTTTCAATCAGTAAGTTGTATGTAAGCCATGTTTTTCTTGAAGCAAGAGTTGAAGCTTTTGCCAAAGCAATTAATTCATGCAAAGGAAGAAGCTTGTAAAATGGCTTTTTCCGAGGATAAACATAACTTTCCTGGTTTTTCAATTTTTCAACTCGGTTTTCAACCCCAATTGTTAATGGCTTTCCACAAACAGGGCAAATTCCCCCAATTTCTTTTGTTTTTTCTGGATTTGAAGAAAAATTGCAGTTAGCATGCCCATCCCAGTGGTATTTTCCATAAGCAGGCTCTGTTTCGACTGTTCCAATAATCTTGTTTTCGCGTATTGCAGAAATAATATCATCATAACTCTCAGCAGAAGAAAAAATAGTAGCCTCTCTTCCAATTCTCCAAGGCCAGAAAGAATGAGAATCTGAAAACGAGATTATGGATTTATTATTTAACTCAGATATCATCCAGTTCATTTCGGGCGAGCTTGACATTCCAGTCTCAATAGCATGAATATTCCCAAGTTGTTCCTGAAATGCTTCTTTTAATGAATCAAATCCAGACATGCTTCCAAAAATTCCAAACCACGGAGTCCATGCATGAGCAGGAATTATCTCAATCTTGTCAGAAATTTTCATCATTTCCTCGACAAATTTATCAGCAGGAATATTAAAAATAGGCCTGCCGTCATAATCTCTCCTCCCCCGAGTATCAAGGTAAGCATTTATCTTGTCAACAATTTCAGTATTGGGGGCAAGAACAACAAGATGAACTCTTCTGCCTTTTCCTCCCTGTGAATAAATCAAACTAACTTCTCCAGTTAAGATAAAGGGAAAATCATTATAGTAGTACAAGCCATCTTTTTCTTTAAGTTTTTCCTTGATTTCTCTAAGCCACAAAGGATGAGTAAAATCGCCTGTTCCAAGCAATCCAAGCCCCTTAATCTTGGCATATTTCACAAGATTTTCAATTGTTATATCCTTGCTGCATGCTCTTGAGTATCTTGAATGAATGTGCAAATCTGCAAAAACTTGTTTTTGTGTTTTTGAGGAGTCTAAAAATTCATCAGAATTTTTTGAATCTCCGATAATCCTTTTTTCTTCCATTTTTTTGAATGTAATATTATCTTTTCCACAATTTAACATAAGGGGAAAAATCAACTTGATATTCTGGAATTCCCAGAGAAACCCCATATTGTGTTGCCTCAGTATATTGTTCTTTCTTGCTTCTGTTAACATAAAATATCTTATTCCTAAAAATAATAAAGTGATAAGAATTATTTTTAAAATCAGCATACCAATTGTGTTCAGAGTCTAGAGACTTGCTTATTTCCTCTGCAATACTTTTGGCTTGTTTTTTAGGAATCTCAACATTATGAAGAGTCCACTGTTTTATCCAAGGAGTTTTATGTTTCTCAGTAACCTTCTCAATCTTTGTACTGATAATCCTTACTTTTTTTAAGATATCCTTATTCTCAAGACTCTCTTCAATTATCACCCCATTAAAATTTTCCATAAATCATAATAAAATTCAATGTTAATAAAGATTATTATGCTTAAAAATCAGAATTATCGTCGATAAATTAATTTTCCAGCAAAAATCTAAAACCAAATAGCAATTACACCTTAATTAACTTAATATACATTAATTTATTGATATTTTAGAATTAATTATAATGTAACAAGAATGTTGGTTGGTTTTCCTATAACTAATAAAATCAGATTATCAAGCCAAATCTAGAGTTAACTTGACTTTTCCTGTAAGAACATTTATGCTTCTAAGCCAGACATACAAATCAGGAACACTGTTTCCATTCAAATCAATTTTTGTATCGCTTCCAACACCAAGCACAATCTCCTGGCTTCCGGCAATTAATGTTGCCTGAGTCTCGCTGTGCCCTTCAAGTATCATCAAATAATTTACTCCTCCAATACTAAATCTCAGATTTTCATTGCTATTCATTTCAAGTGTATTCTCAAGAGTTAATTCTCCTAAATCTCTGATTGTTGGAGCGCTTGTTGTTGCTCCTCCAGATACAGGGCTTTCTTCTCCTCCTCCCCCTCCTCCTCCGCTGCCAGCATAAGGATATGAGAATTTTGTAACATAACCTAAACAAGTCCCCCCATCACAAGTGTACTCGCACAATTTTTCTTCATACCTTTTCTCATTATTCTCGCAATACCACTCAATAAGCATCCTGCCATTGCATAAATCTTCATTTGTTGTACAGCCACTATTATCACAAAAGCTTAAAACTCCTTTAACATCATAATTTCTTCCATCAGTGTCTGAGCATCCAGCTATGTTTGTTGATTGAGGTTGCTCGCTTGGAATTTCCTGCACAACCCTTCCGCTCATTCCTGTATTTTGAGTGAATGCAATTGCAAAAAGAATAACAACTGCAACTGCAGAAACTCCAAAGACAGACAGTGCGATTTTTTCTTTATCCATATCCCAATTTTCTCCTGTTTTTAATAAAAAAGTAATATGCAAGCGACAAAACAGCAATAACAGCAAATATCACAATTAATACAAACAAAAATTTATTTGATTTTGCAGCAGATACTATCTTTTCTGCTGGCGTTTCTGCTGTTTCTTGTTTTACAGCCTCTCCTGTCACAGGAGCGCCGCCAGAAATCTTGTATGGAGTGAATATTAATTGCACTTTTCCCAAAAGAAAGTTTATATATTTTGGCTTAACAGAAATATCCTTTTCATAATCTCCATTTAAGTCTATGTTAACTTCATCTCCAACAGCAATAGTATATTTTTCTGTGCCAATCTTTATTCTTACATCTGTCTGGGTAAAATTTTCAAGTGTAATTATGTATGATTTTCCAGAAATGCTTAAATTAACTTTCTCATTTATAGCCATATCAACAGCCTGTGCAGATGTCAACTCTCCAATTAAATAAATCTTGCTCCACCCGCCTCCTCCGCTTCCTCCTCCGCCAGAAGAAGGGGTGCTTGAAGGTACAGGGCAGTTTGGACATGTAATGCTTCCTGGTGTTGTATCTGTTTTTATTCCGCTTCCAACAGCTGTTGCAGACACGCTGAACTTGCATGCTCCTTCATTTCCTTGTGTAACAGTCCATGTTCTTGACTGCTTGCTCCCATCTTGCATTCCAGTGATTGTTTTCTGTGCATTATCATTTCCAATACTGCATCCTCCGCTCGCAACAGAAAATGTTAAAGTTACATCAATATTCCCTCCTGCAGTCACTTCTGCACTAACTGTAAAATTTTGCCCCATTTGTGCAGAAGAAACAGAATTGGTAAGAGTTACAACAACATTAATAACCTTGACTTTAGTATTGCTGTCAGCAACATAAGTATCTGTAACAGAATCAAGCATTATCTTCGAGAAGCCGTTATTTCCTGACTTGACAGCCTTCAATCCTGTAAATGTTATTTCAGTAGATTGCCCCGGAGTTACGCTTGTCCCAGATGCCTGCGGATAATTTGTATTCTCAAGCCAGTTTACAGCATCAGGATAAAGTGTTACAGTACTAATAGTACCAGCAGCATCCCCTGCGTTTTTTACCTGGGCAGTGCATGAGAAAACATCATTAATAACAACATCTTTTGGAGAGCATGAAAAGCTTGTAACCTGAAAGCTTGCAGCTCCAAACACCAAGCCAACATTAACAATTAAAACCAATGCAAACAAGATTAATCTTGTAAAATATTTTTGTTTCATTTTTTATTTGATTATGTTTTTTTATTTATTAATTTTTATGATTTTTTATTTAATTTTTCTTATTTTATATTTCTCCTTCTTCTAATTTACTTGTTTTTTAAGGTGTTTATTCTTTATTTTCTCGTTTGTGATATTTTTTTATTCTGATTATATTATTTTTTATCTTTCCCATCTCCCACTTATTTATCTTTCTCTTTTGTTGATTATTTCTTTTATTTTAGCTCCTTTTTCTTCAATTCTTTAACTTATATTTTTTATTTAAATTATGTAACACTATTATTTATTTTAAATGTAGCCATTGAAGTTCCATAATTCCAGTCATTATCACGGCACCATACATACAACCCATAATGCTGTGCAGGCCATTCTGTTGTATTAAATACATAGATGTGTGCTCTTGAACCTGTTGTCATATAGCTCCCAGTACCATAACTTGAAACAGAGCCATTATAAGCAGAATAATAATCTTTTGAAATCCATAAATTATAATAGCTTGTTCCATTATATCCATAATACGAAGCATTGCACGAATCAATAAATCTCTGGATTACTGAATTATTTGATAAATTCCATCCCCAACACATCCAGTTGTAATAACTTTCAAAATTATAAATTCCAAGTCCACATTCAGCATTCTCGCTTGTTGTTGCTGCAAATGACAAGTTATTTCCTGAATAAGTGCCATTCATTAGAGGAGTATGTATTGTAACATTTGGCGCAGTCAAATCTTTCACTCTTACCTCTCCTCCCAATATTGTAGCTGCCCCTCCGCTCCCTTCAACACTTGCTTTTATATAATAATATCCATAACTCCAGTTATTGCTCGGCACCTGAATTTTAATTAAAGCACTTCCTCCAGATGTTGATGTTGGCGAGAAAGTTGCAGTAGAATAAGTTTTGCACCATTCTCCTCCGCAGCTGTCAGCAGAATATGCATATTGCACAGATCTAATAGTTAAATCAGCAGCACTATAACTTGAATCCCTTGTGAAAAGCTTGATTGTCAAATTCTCATTATTTGCAAACTCATACTTCCAATTATAGCCGCCAGCATCCCTGTTTTCAAACCATCCATTATATGCCTCTCTTCCATCAAAATAAATCCCATACCAATCATCAACTACTAATGTTGAATCAGTCTGGCTCTTCCATTGGGAATATAAATAATTATAACCAACCTTCCATCCTCCACTAGGCGCATATATTGTCACATTCTGTGTTCCATTTACAGTGCACTGTCCTGAAACAGCAGAGTCGCAGCTTCCTACTTTAAATCTGTATTCCTCAAGTGTGCTCATATAATTATCATATCTCCATTGGTAAATTCTAGTTAAATTTGCTGTTGTATTCAAGCCAGTTGTAGGTTTAACTACAATAGCAGTGACATTAAAGTTTTCATTTGTCTGCCTGCTCCCTCCTGTCCCGCTCCAACTAATTCTAAAAGGAGTAGCCTTAAAATAAAGCCATCCTGTCTGAGTGTCATTTAAAGCATTATCCTTAACAACAACATTCATATAATGATATCCTCCCCAGCTTCCACTTCCCCATGTTGCGCTATTTGGACATAAAGTTATATTTGTCGTTGCATTAAAGCTTCCAGAAGTATAATTTGTATATCCAGTTGTGCTGCTTCCTCCCCCGCTCCAGATATTCTCATAAACACTTGTTACTGAATAATTTCCCCATAAAGGCTCTGTTGAATACCAATCTGGCTCGTAAATGGATAATGAAGCATTGACACACTGGTCATAGTCTATTTCATAATTAGTTGCCTGCACATTTACTCTAAACGGCTGGACAGAGAACCAAAGCCAGCCTGTTGAAGTTTCATTGTCAGAATTCTTCAAGCTCAATTCTCCCCAGTAATATCCAGTAGGCCATGTCCCATTTTTATAAGTTATATTTACAACAGCGCTTCCATTAATGCTAAAAGGAGTTATGTTTATATTTTCAGGATAATTATACTCTTTTGATGTGTAAGTATTATAATCCCATGTTCTCAAGACAACATCATCAACTGTTACATTCACATAATCTGATTGATTATATCTTATATAAAACCAGTCAGAGCCATTATACCAGGAATATCCTGACTTGTAATTCTTGACAGTTGTTACATTAAAATACATTGGCAAATGCCCTCTAATTCCGGATTTCCATCCCGAGCCATTTGCATTTGTTGGTGTTGTTTCAACATAAAACGCAAGCGTATTAAACCACGCATTTCCAGTATCTGTCCCATTAACATCTAATGTCACAGCATAATATCCAGTGCCCCAGCTTCCTTTTGTTGTATTAATATAAACAAAATACTTGTTAAAAGTGCTGTTTAAGTTTGCATTCCAGTACCACGGGCTTGATGCATTAACAGTTGTTCTTGTTGCAACATAATCTGTTGAGTTTAATTCCTTGCACGGCCAGGTTCTGCAATTCTGAACTTTCTTTACTCCCAATGTGACATTTCCTCCTATGTCCTGCCCGCCAGAATAACTCCAGTAATTGCTTCCTGCTTTGTTTATTGTAACATAAAGAGAAACATTTTCCTTTGAATTGAAGTAACTTTTATATCCACACCCATAATTATTGCACTCAACAGGAGAGCCATAAACATCCCATAACTTAACTCCAAACCACGCATACCCATAATCAGTATCTCCTGATGTTGTTGTTGCCTGTAATATAACTCTATAATATCCTGTCTTCCATCTCCCCCCGGGCGCAAGAGCAGCTGTCAAATTTATAGTTCCTCTTCCAGATGTAATGCTTGTTGAATTTACAGCAGTAACATTATAATTATAACTTATTGGAGGCCAAAGCCACTCTCCATCGCTTCCCTGATACTCAATCTTTTTTAAAGTCACTGTTCCGCTCAATCCGCCGCTTCCACCATAAGTGCTCCACCAGTTGCTTCCTGCCTCATAAATCTGCAAATTCAAGGAAATATTGCTTGAAGGATTATTCTGCCATGTGCTTGGATATCCATACATATAAAATGCTCTTGATTCAAATCTCCCGTATATTATTGTTGTTGTTCCATCCTGCCCTCTGACTGCTATTTTGACAATGCTTCCTCCTCCATCCCACTTTGACAATGGTTTTACAGTGCATGTATATGCCCCAGAATTATCACTTGCCTGGCAAGTTGATTCAGAAGCATTTATATTCTGTGTTGCTACAGACTCAAGATTTTTTACTTCTTGAACAGAAAGAGTTGCATTTGTAACAGCTTGTTTTGTTGAATCAGATGCGCATTGGCTTCCCATTCCATAAGTGCTTCCATTAGTTCCGTTTGTAGCAGTTGCTCTTCCAAGCGGATTATTTGCCTGATACATTTTAATCTCAAAATATACAGTATCAGTTGTCTTAAACTGATAAACATAATAATATCCACTAGTTACACTGCCAGGAGTATTTTTAGGAGAAAGACAGGCATCATATGGATTTACAATAAATTTTGTTTCAGTTCCAATGCTCCTGTTATCTCCAAACAAAAGCACATTGAAAATGCCTCCTGCCTTTGGCACATCAAGTTTTATTCTTTGCAATGTTGAATTCCATGCCCACTCATAAGCACTGTTTGATGAATTAACAAGCGAAAAATTATTAACTTGAGTGTATAAAAAATCAGAGCCATTCATATATGATACAAGAAATATTTCAGCATCAGTTAAATTAAATGATGAACTTGTCAGATTATATGCTGTTAATGAAAGATAAGCATACTCATTTGTTCCAAATAATTCTTTTATATTCCCGTCCTTGTCTGTTGACTGCGCAGACATCACACTTCCTATAACATCAACAATCTGGTTCTTTGTTTGTATATCTCCCCCATATGCCAAGCTTACAGATAAGAAAAATTTTCCAGTATTTGACGAAGAATTTATGTAAAACTGATAGCATCCAGAAGTCCCGCAGGACGAGTTCCATGACATATTTGCTGTCTTGATTATATTATTTAAATTGTCTGTCATATTTATTGAGAAAAATGTTGAGTTTATTCCAGGAATTACAGAACCATTTGTCCTGTAAGTTGGATATGCCTCAAAATACATTGTCTTATTTGGAAAAACACTGTATTTATATTCAAACCCAGAATTGCTTGCTCTCTTGTTTATGCTTAAGTCCCAGTCCTTAACCTCAAAAGAAGTTGAAGTTGTTATGCTTCCGTCTCCTCTCTTGTAAATAGTCAGAAAGGCAGTATATGTTCCATAAGTAAATTGGTTGTCAATACTGAACAAAAATGAATTTGTAAAAGAATTATTGCTGTTTAATAAAGTTGGATTTATTGCCTTGATGCTGCTCCCTGTAGGATTGGCAATATATCCTGAAAAATTATAAACATCTGTTGATGTTGCATTCAAAATGCTTACTTCAACTCTTCCCTGCTCTCCGACAGAAAAAATATTTTTCATGCTCTTCCCAAGCTCATCTTTCATATATGCATTTGCAGAAAAAGGCGCGACAACAAAGCTGCTGAATGCCTTGTAATTATTGACTTCAAGAATATAGCTTCCGTAAGTTAAGGGCGCATTTACTGTTGTTGAGCACTTCCCGCTGCTTCCTGTTGTGCATGAGAATGTCCCAAGCGCAGCTTTTGATGAGTTTCTCAAGCTTCCCAAAACAGAAACATTTGCAATATAAAACAAATTATCTCCAAGCATTCTTATTGCTTCTACATTAACTTTAATTGTTTCAAGAGAGTTGTACTTAACTTTTTCAGAGCTTACTGACAGCAAATCCAGAGTGCTGTTAAATACTTCTATTTCAACTTCTGAAAACCATGTCATATTTTCAGGATCAATATATTCTGCACGGATTATGTATTTTCCAGGATTAGAAGATGTATTAACCTGTGTCGCGCTTCCGTAATAACTGCTTCTCGAGTAAAATTTCCCCTGAAAATCAGTTGTAAATGTGTAATTGCTTACAAAAACAGTGCTGTTGTAAATAGTCAAGTTAATTGTCGCATTTGCAACAGGCATGGAAGAAGAAACATATGTTCCATTTTCTGTATAATTCGCAAGAAAAAGATATCCTACAAATTCTACTCTTTCATTTGTCTTAAAAACAGAATCAGGAATTGTAAAATAAATATTCCCAACATAATAGGCAGAGATAAGTGAAATAAATGATATAGAAAAAACTAATACAAATAATGCAGAAATAAATAATTTTAAGCTTCTCAAGTTAATCTCTTTTTTTAATAGAGAATTAAGAAAAAACAGGTTTAAATACTTTTCTAGCACGAAATATTGTATATTAAATGAGATATTTTCAGTTAATTTATTTATATTTTAAATTATTTTTCAGTTTTTGGCATTTATTGACGATATTATGCTGAGAAAGTTAATAAAAATAATTATAATCAAAAATTAGAATGAGAATTTAAAAAAATTATCAGCATAATCTATAAATAATCTCTCCTTATATAAAAATTTTTTGCTAATAACAAAATCAATAAATCCTATTGTCTCATGCAATAATCAATAGTTTAAACTTTTATCCACTTTCCACTATAATTTTTCCCCTGCACTTTCTCCTTCAAAGAATTAAGAAAAGAGCCATCTATCATCATAACACCCTTATCTTTTCCAACTCCACGCCTGCCAAAAACAATTAAAACAATTATGACAATTATGACAACAAGAACAATTACAACCCACCAATATTTTCCAAGATTAATTTTGCTTTTTTCACTGGATGGAGTTGTTTCAGTTGTTGTTGTAGTTGTTGTAGTAGTTGTTGGAGTAGTTCCTGTGGATGGAGTTGTTTCAGTTGTAGTAGTTGTTGAAGTTAATTCATGCAAACTTTTTATTGTAATTTTTCCTTTGCTTGAACTTGAGTTATATCCTGCAAAACTGACAAGCAAGTCATAATAATTATCTCCAGTCAGATCAAATTTCTTCTCTTCTCCTGCTCCAAGAGTTGTTTGTATTGTTATTGAGGATATATTTAAAGAAATTGTTGAGCTTGTTAACTTAGTAACTAATAATATGTGTGTCACTCCGCCAATAGGGAATTTAATCTTGTCATCTTTTGCAAGCTCTTTGCTATATCCAAGAATAAACTGGTCCTCATTTATTGAATATGTGCTTCCTGTTGCTCCTCCTCCGCCTCCTCCGCCTCCTGAAGGCGTAGTGCCTCCTCCAGGACTTGATACAGTGCTTATTTTATAAGCAGAAAATCCAAGCGATGTTGGAATCTTGCAGTCTGTCTTGCTTGTTCCTCCAGATGCGCAAGCAGCATAATTATTAACAACACTGCAGTTTGTAGAGCCGTCATCATTGCACCAGGAAATATTGTTTGAAGAGCTGTATGTGACAGGGAAAGTAAGCTTGATATAATCTCCGCTTCCTCCTAAATTCAAGTCAGAAACAGCCTGGTTCCATGACTTTGAGCTTGAGTTCATTCCAAGAACATTTCCTGTCTGATTGCAGACAAACGCATTTGTCAAATCAATGCTTTTTGGCTTCATTATATCAACTCCTATAAATGTCATTGACTGAGTTCCGCAATTAATTGTAACATTCATATTTCTTGAAACAGAAGCATTTGTTTTTATCCCAACATCATATGCTCTTCCTCCGGCATTTGCTGTAAAATTCCCAGAATAACTCAAAGCAGGAATTGTAACATTATAACCAGGAGGCAGTTTCATCTTGAATATAAAATTCTTGTAAGCACTATCTGTTTTTGTTGTAAAATTCAGGCAGGCAGATTCTGCGCAGTTTGATGAAGGGTCGCAGATTAATGTTTTATAAAAGTAAGTTGTTCCGTTTATCAAGCTATACCCAAGAGAAACATCGTCTAAAGGAACTAAATGGAAAGGCTTGAAATCATCAAAAGCAAGCGCAGGATCTCCTAATTCATTTATGCTTGCGTTAAGTGAATTGCAGGTTGAATCATTTCCATAGAATTTCAATGTCCCGTTTGCAGGCTCGTCAGTATCAAACTTGACAGATGCTGAATTATGCAAAACATCCACATTGCTGAATGATACAGTAGGAGCTTGCTTGTCATTCTCATCTGCAACAAAGCTGAATGCTGTTCCTGATGCGCATACAGGCGTGAATTTGCATTTTGGATCAACACAATCAGTCATGCCGTCTCCATCATCATCAATTCCATTTTTGCAGTCTTCAAAAACATTAAATCCAAATTTCTGGAAATTCTTGCACTTTTCATCCTTGGTGTTTGGATTCATGCAGTCAACAAACTTGAAATCAGCGCTTCCAGGCGTATAATATCCTGCAGAATTTACAGAATCTAAGGGTGCAAGCTCAGAATATGTTGCATTCGCGCTTGAAATAAACACCCTCATTGGAGCTGTCTTATTATAATTTGAAAATGATTCAAGATTTTGCTTGTCAATAACAATCATAACCCCTCCAAGCACTTTTCCTCCGGGAATATCCATATTCATCCCGCACATCATGTTTCTGTTGCTTGTCAGTGGAACATTTGTTAAAACCCATTCTCCTCTAGAGCACCTGTAAAATGATTTTGTTTCAAGACTGGCGCTGTTTGGATTGCTTGCATTGCTCAAGCTTACAACATATTTAACCAAGAATTCATATCCAGTATCAATTGCGCAAACACTATCAGTAACTGCTCCAGGACGTGAAAAATTACTTCCAGTTCCCCAAGTCAAGTTGACAGTCCATTTGCTTGCATCTGGATTGCTTGGATCAGAAGCTGCATTATATTCAGCTCCACCGATTGTTCTTGCAGTTAAAGTTGCATTTCTTGTTCCTGTTGCAAAGTCATAATCTGTTCCTGTTATGACATCTCTAAGTCTGGAATAGTCGTTTGCGCTTGTTCCAGCTCCGATGCTTACGACTAAGAATATTCTAGTTTCATCATTTCCATTCACAATAAGATAATCAGAAACTCTTGCATTTGCTCCTTCTGTAACAATAAATCTCTTTCCATTATTTGAAGCAGTATTTCTCCAAATGCTTATATTATTTCTCATTGATGCACTTAATTTATAACATTTATCATTTATTGGATTATTTCCTCCCTGAATTGTTGCATTGCAATTATCAGTAGTATTCTTGTTTGTGTCTAAATACCAGTAAAATTTTGTTGTGGCTGTCCCTGCTCCTGAAACAGGAATATTTCCAGGCCCTCCGCCCATTCCTCCAACCATATATCCCTTGCATACAGCAGCATTTGTAATATTAGTAACAACTATTCCAAATGACAATGAAGCTGGCAAATCCTTGACTCCAAACTGCCTTATATCAGTTTCATTAGGGGTTGTATCAGCCGGGTCTTGTCCTAATGGTTTTGGAGCACTCATGTCCATTCCTTGTATCATCATCTCCTGCCCTTTTTCATTGCACACTCCTTGTGATGCATTTTGTGAGAATGTTTTCCACATGCAAGTCATATTATTTCTCATACATCCTGTATAATTCATATCATACATATGGCACCCAAATCCCATTCCGCCTCCGCCTCCTCCTGTTCCTCCGCCTCCAACAAACATCTCTGGCTCACAACTTGATGATTTCACAGAACATAATCCTCCAAGCCCTCCTGAAGTGCATGATCCAGCATCTCTCGAGAAGCATATTGGCTCGCAAAATCCTCTATTTGGCGAGAAACTGTCATTTCTCCATGCACATTTATTTCCTCCTCCTGCTGCATAACATGAAGCTGAACTCATCATATTAGTAGCATTTCCTCCGCACATTGCAAATAACTTGAACTCACATCTTCCTCCGCTTCCCATATATAAATCAGATATCCACTGGCATTCTGTTACAGCATTGCAAAGAGTTAAATTCACAGCATTTGTGGAATTAAAGCAAACATTTGTATTTGTCTTGTTAATGTCGCAAAATCCAAAGAACCCATTAGTAGCATTTCTCCACATGCATCCTGTATCATTGCGCCAGCTTCCTGTGCATCCATTAACATTATTTTCATACATCCAGCAGTTGCTTCCTGGAAAGTCGCAATATGGACTTCCGCCAAAAGTAGGAGTAACCCATGTGCAGTTTTTTCCGCTTGAAGATATATTTTTTATGCACGGGGTTTGTAAAAATATTCTCTTGCAATCTGTTCCTCCGCTTCCCATGCTCCCTCCTCCGCAGAACATATCAAAGCTGCAGTCAGAATCAGCGCAGTCTGTTGCTCCGTCATTATCATCATCAACTGCATTAAAACATATTTCTCCTGTAAAGCTGAGTGGCTTGCAGAATTTTGTTGCAGCATCCCATGAACAATTTATTGAAGGATGATAAGTTATATTTGCGCAGGATGATTGTTCATAACAGCTAAAGCAATCATTATAGCATGATTTTCTGCTTGAACCCATACAATATCCTCCTTTCGGAGCAAGAGTATCATTAAACCACGCGCATCCAGTAGGACTGCTCCAGCACTCTCTTGTAGCATTAAACATTAACTCGCAAGCCTTGCAATCAGTAGCGCAATCTTTTCCTCCTCCAAAACTGAATTCTTTTGGATAATCACAATAACCCAAATCATTTGGGGCATTTGTATCATTCTTCCAGACACAAACTCCTTTTTTGCTTCCTACACACGCAAAAGTTGCATTACCAATACCATTAGCTCCTGTTCCCCAGCTTCCTCCTGTTGAATTAAACTCGCATGCCCAGCAATCAGTGTCGCAATTTCCTTTGTTTCCAACTGCCATTCTAGATGCAAAATCAAACATTGCTCCTTTCTCACACCACGAATCCTGTTTGAATGTTCCGTCATTGTCAACATAATACTCGCTTCTCCATGTTCCTCCTGCTGCCACACAAGATGTCTCTCCGCTTATCAAATTATAATCTAAATTTCCTCCGCCTGTTCCTGTTCCAAAAACAGCATTTGAATTAAATGTGCAGTTTAGCGCAGGGGTTGTTGTATTTTCCCACTTGCACGGCATCATATAAGTTTCAGCTAATTGTAAGCATAAAGTTTCATTATTTTTTGCAAGCGAATGCTCGCAAAATGGAGCAGGCGGCTGGCATGACTGCATATTATCAGTTGATTTTAATCCAGGCTGGCAAAAACTTCCAGAATCAGATGTTGTATTTGCCCAAACACAATTTGGAAGAGGCCCGCAGTTGCATATCTGTTTTAATCTAATATGAGTGCAATTCATTGATAAAATACTTAATCCTGTATCTGTAATAGAAACACTGGCAGTTCCATTCCAATTAGTATATGCTGGCTCATGCCCTTGGCATGCCCCTGCTCTTTTATTATAGCAAATACTAGAATCATTATTTATCTGAGTAGTTGTATCATTGCAATAAATGCATCCTGTAACATTATTGCATATTCCAGGCTTGTTGTCAGCAAACCAGCATCTTGCCTCCTGGGCAAACATAAATCCTCCTCCCCCTCCGCCCATTCCTCCTCCGCCAGAAGCTCCAGGCATAATACATGTAGAGCCATTCCACCATCCTGCTTGTGAAAAGCACGAGTCAGTAGTATTATATTGGAAAAATCCTCCTCCAACCATCTGGCAACTCCCGCTCCATGTGCACGGATTTCCAAGCTGTATAAGCTGGTTGCACTTGTCCTGAGTGCTTACTTCATTGCATGCTTTTGGAGCACAACATCCTCCTGGCTCGGGACATGCAGTGCTATAACTGCAAACTCCGCCTAATGCAGAAGTGCAATTATATCCATAAGTTGCATTTACAATTGTCTGATTTCCCCTGAAACTCCAGCATCCCTGCATCTCACAGCACCCTATATCAACAGTTGTTGCGCTCGGATTCTTGCTTCTTGCATTATTTAAAGAATTAATCATGCACCACGGGTTCTGGTTTATGTTATTTGCCTTCCATGAACATCCTGTAATCCCATAAACACTGCTATTCGCGCACCCTGAATAATTTCCGTCAAACTGCGGGCAACCCATCATTCCTCCTCCGCCTCCTCCTCCCATCTTATACAGGCAACAACATCCTGCATTAAGTATTGATCCGCCAGTTAAATTGCGGCACGGTATTCCAACGCTCGGACCTCCAAAAATGCATGAGTCAGAAGAATTATAATTAGTAAAATTTATAGTGCACCACGGATCTTCTAAAATTGTTCCAGAATTATTTTTCCACATACAAGCAGAATCTGCTGCGCATCCTGAATAATTTCCTAAAAGCCTTCCGCAGTCTGTGCCTGTCTGCAATGCAGAAAGACTAGATGAAGAAAATTCTCCAAGAACGCTGTAAGAATAAACAGAAATCACAGCTACAAAAAAAACAGCAAGAAAAATAAAAAATTCTAAATTTGCTTTTCCATACTTTCTGAAATTTTTAAAAAATTTCAAGTTATATCTCACTTTGCCCTCTTTTTACTACTAAAAATTAAAAAAAATGATGTTTAAATATCTTTCGGAAAAAATATCATAAGTAAATTTAATCTGTTTTATGATATTTAATTGATAAAAAATTAATTTTTGCAGATATTAACCTTTATAATAAAACAAAAATATATAAATTAATATTATCTTAAAAGAAAAAATAATTTTAAATTTAATTGGGCTAATATTAAACTTTATTGGTGCGTTTGCGGTTATTTTTGAGACTATTTCCGAGGCTGTATACGTCCTAAAATCTATTATTTTTTTATTAAAGGAGTGTATGAATATGATATAAATGATAGAATTGTAAAAATAAAATTAACTGCTAAAGAAATACGTGTTTTAGTTTGGATTATCTTAGTATGTATGGGTTTTTTTCTTCAAATAATAGAATTTTTTATTTAGACTTTTAAATAAATATTACTTATTAAACTAAAATAAAACAGCTTCTAACTTAACAATTCATATTAACAGTAATCTTTAAAAACCAATCCTTAAGATATCAATTATAGCAGAAAATAAAATCCAGCAATGTTTAATCATAATCAAGCCTGATGGCTTGATAAAAAGCCTGACAGGAAATATAATTTCTGTCTTGTCAGAAACAAAACTTAAGATTGTAGGTGCAAGAGTTCTAAAAGTCAACAAAGAGCTGGCAGAAAAACATTATTCTAAATTAAAAGAAGAGCAGATAGCCAAAAAAGGAACAGAAAAAGGCACGCAGGTTTACGAGAATACTGTAAATTATATTATGGGAAGATGGCATACAGACAGAGTTTTTGCAATGGTTTATCATGGAGAAGATGCAATCAGAAAAATTCGGGAGATTGTAGGAAAAACAAACCCAGAAGAAGCAAATCCAATCTCAATTCAGGGAAAATACGGCAGATTTAACAGCAAGACAGGAGTTTTTGAAAATGTTATTCATGCCTCAGACAGCGAGGAAACAGCAGAAAAGGAGATTAAGTTATGGTTCACTCCAGATGAGCTGTCAGAATTAATCTACCCTGTAACAACAGAAAAAAAAGAAATTGAAAGAACAGTCTGGAAATAATTTTTTCTGCTGTTAGCTTACAACTTAACCTTATTATTTTAACTAATGCTGTAATAAATTTTACTTAATCCTTGTAATTGAAGGTTAATAATAGAATTAATATTTGCGGTATTAATAAAGGTAAAAGTTATATATTGTAATAATCTGCTAATTAAAAGCTCCCATAGTTCAGCAGACAGAATGCGACCTTGCGGCGAGGGCTTGCACGAGACAAACTAACTCGTATTAACGAGTGCAAGTCCGAGTAGAGCCTCGCGAACAGGTTGAGACCGAGGTGCAATTCCTCGTGGGGGCGTATTTTCATCACCGACGATAAAAGGTTTTTTGGAAAAAGGAGGCACAGTCCCTGTGAAATATTGAAGTTTAAAAATAACATAATCCTTAAGATAATATGAAAATAATCATTTTTACGGAAGGAACAATTTTGATGCACAAAGCAGGCGTTGGTTTGAAAAGAGAAGAGATTGTTAAACAAGTAGAAAATCAAGAGGCATCTGTCAAAGATTATTCTAATTATATTCCAATAGGAAATTCTGTTAAAAAATTAGAATCTTGGAAAAAACAAGGCGCAAAAGTATTTTATTTAACTTCAAGAAAATCTAAAACCGAAATTGCCCAGATTAAAAAAGTTCTTAAAAAATATTATTTTCCAGAAGGCGAATTATTGTTTAGAAAAACAAATGAAGATTATAAAGATGTGGCAGAAAGAATTATGCCGGATATCTTAATTGAAGATGATTGTGAAAGTATCGGAGGAATTAAAGAAATGACAATTACTAATGTTAAACCCGAGATAAAAAAAAGAATTAAATCTTTAGCTATAAAGGAATTTGGAGGAATAGATAACCTTCCAGATAAGTTAGATTTACTATATAATTATAAAAAGTTGTAACATATTATACTTATACTTCGGAGTGTCCCTCAAATTTATCCTTTTGGGATTGGGTCTCGTGGGAGCACTTTATATTCTTGACTATAAACAGGGATTTCTGAAAAATTCAGATTTAAAATCTTAATACTAAAATTTATAAACATTAATTTTATTATTTACTAAAAGAGGAAAACTATGGAAATTTCAATATTTTTCGCAAGATTTTTAGGCAGTTTCTTTCTAATTTTTGGTTTGTTATTTATCATAACAAGGCAATTAGGCAAAACAATAGAGATGACTGATAATAAAGCATTTGTTATATCAACCGGGTACATAACCCTTCTCATGGGATTAGTTACTGTAATTTTGCATAATATTTGGGTTTTGGATTGGAGAATAGTTATTACTCTTCTCGGCTGGTCTACTCTAATTAAAGGAATTTTAAAAGTTGGATTTCCAGAACAGATTCATAAGCAGGCACAGAGATTCAAAAAGAAGCAGGCACTCAGCACAATTTTCATGCTTCTTTTAGGAGCATGGTTGCTCTGGATGAGTTTTAGTTAATATAAATAAAATAATATCACATATAATGCTTTCTTTCGCCGTCCTGTTTTTAGTCAGAATGGCAATAACTCTCATGGAAAAAGTTTTCACTTTACTATCTTAAATTTTATATTCAAAAGTGAAAAGTGTCCTGGGGCGTTCATTTTATCGTCGGTAAAATCTTAATTTTAGCGTGAGATTATTAACCTTATGTTAATTATCTCGTGGGTTCCTCGTACTTTAGGTTAACTTATCGTGAGTATTGGTATTAATTATCTCATAATGCATAAATTTAAATACTTTTGTGCATCTTGAATAAAATGGTTAAAGAAATACTTATAGCTCAGAAACAAGACTTGGATAAAAAACTTAAAGAACATTATGTAGAGAGAACTACGAATTTGAAGAAGTTGGAAGCCCCATTAATAAAAGTAATAATTGGACCAAGAAGAGCTGGAAAATCTTTCTTTGCTTTGCACTTCTTAAACAAAAAAGGAAATTTTGGATATGTAAATTTTGATGACGAAAAACTAGTGGGAGTAAAAGATTATGATATAATTGTTGAAGCAATGAACACGGTTTACAAGAATCCTGAGTTTGTTTTATTTGACGAAATTCAAAACCTTCCTAAATGGGAACTGTTTCTAAATAGGCTTCATAGAAGAAATCTAAACCTAATTGTTACGGGGAGTAATTCTAAATTGCTAAGTAAAGAACTTGCAACTCACCTAACTGGAAGATATTTTTTAATTACGATTTTTCCATTTTCTTTTAAAGAATACCTAGAGATAGAAAAAAAAGAATTAACATCTCATCAAATAAAAGAAAAACTTTATAATTATATTATTTATGGAGGTTATCCAGAACCCTTGATAAGGAAAATGGATTACAAAGATTACTTAACAATTCTTTTTAATTCAATAGTCTATAAAGATATAGTAAAAAGATATAAGATAAGATTTCCGCAAAGAATTGAAAATTTAGCATTTTATCTTATGTCAAATATTGCAAATGAATATTCTTATAATAATTTATCTAAGATGACAAAAATAAATAGTGTTCATACTACTAAAAAATATTTTGGCTATCTTGAAGAAGCATTTATTTTTTTTAGCCTAAGTAAATTTTCTTACAAAGTTAAAGAACAAATAACTTCGAATAAAAAGATTTATTGTATAGATAATGGATTTATTCATGCAAATGCATTTAAATCAAGCCCTGATTTTGGAAGGTTATATGAAAATGCTGTTGCAATAGAATTAAAGAGAAGAGAATTGGACAATGATATAAGAATCTATTATTGGAAAAATCCGCAACAAGAAGAAGTTGATTTTGTAATAAAACAAGGGCTGAAAGTTAAGCAATTAATACAAGTCTGCTTTAATGTAAATGATTTGAAAACCAAAGATAGAGAAATACGGGCATTAATTAAAGCAGGTAAAGAATTAAAATGTAATAATCTTTTGATTATAACTGAAGATATTGAAAAAGAAGAGAAAGCGGAGTGGTTTGGTGATAAAGCAACTATAAGATTTATTCCCCTTTGGAAATGGCTTCTAGAATAGGTTTTTCTAAAATTCCCACTTAAGTTTAGGAAATTCCGGGGAGCGTTGAACTAATCAAAAATATTAAAAAACCACTTCTAACACCCAACTTTTTTGATGGAAAAACCTTATCGTCGACAAACCCTTTTGAAATCTCGTGAGAACCTTAACCTAAGGTTAATAATCTCGTGGAAAAAGTTTTCACTTTACTATCTTAAATTTTATATTCAAAAGTGAAAACTTTTTGGGGGCATAAATCATTAAAATTAAATCCTCAAAACTCTATCGACGCAGAGGTTCGGGGAGCACCGAACTTATTGTTTTTGGGAGCGTTTAACTGAAAGAAAATAAATTAAAATATAGAAGAGTTGGGATCCTCAGAAATTAAAAGAAAAAGAGCTGCTGCAGAAAAATCTGCTAGTGCTCCATACGGAAGTCCAGACAGATTTCTCGCTTGATTAAATCCTTCATTTAATCTTTCTGTCAAATCTCCTTTGTCTGTCGTTAATAATTGATACATTTTTCTTGTTAAAGGCATACCATCAGTTAGTTCGCTAACAAATAATCTTGATGCTTCATGAGCTACTTTTTTGTGATAATCATAATGCTCAAAAACATTATCTCCAAAGGTATGAAAGGGAAAATCTCTTTTGAATTGCTTATTGCTTGCTAAATAAATCTTTTTTCTCATTTCTGCCACATATCTAACATCTTCATTTGATGTATCCTTTAGAACATTCGGAACAGCCTTCAAAACTTCCAAACCATTTCCATCAAATAAGCATCTCGAAACAATAACAGGAAACATAGCCTCAAGCAATCCATAATTTACTATCTTTCCTCCTCTAGATTTTTGGCTGTCAATTAAAGCTCGATAAGCCAAATCATAAAATACATCTGGTTGTCCTTGTGTTATGTTGATTCTCTCCCCCAATTCAAAAAAATACTTTCCAGAGTTTATTGCAGAGATTAAGAAATATTCAAATTTTTGTTTAGGCCCTATATCTCTAAATCTAGAAGTGCATTCCTTTTTTGGTATTGTAACCTCAAGTAAAAAAGCCATTTCAACTTGTCTTTGTAATTCATGGGGATCTATTTGAATTTTCATTTTTATCTCATAAGTAATTGATTTACATAGTTATGATTTCCAGTATACTTAGTTAACATAATCCTTTCAGCCTCTTCTTTTTCTTTTGAAGATTGATATGCCCTTTCACTTCTTAGAGCATCATAAAAATCTGAGGCTGCTAATATCTGAGTTAAAGTTTCAACTAAGTGGTTATTTTCTCTTCTTTCAATCACTTCCTTTCTTTTAGCATTTCTTCTCTCATTTCCTTTTCGAGGGTAAGGATTTATTTGATATTCATGGTGCCCAACAATTATCCTCATTAAATCATCTTCAAACTCTTCCACTGCTTCTGCTCCTAATCTAGTATGTCCGTTTATTAATTCTCTTTCAAAAGAAGTCAGAAAAGAATTTTTATCTAATATTTTTGAGGGGATATATACTTTTCCAATATCGTGAAGTAATCCCCCATAACCTAATAATTTTATCTCCCTTCCTTGAAATCCATTTTCAAGCCCCAGATCGACACATAATAATCCAACCCTATAGCTATGTTCAAGAGTATGGGGGCTATGATTTTGTAGGGCTTCTAAGTATTTTCTGATTCTATCTTCTTTAGATAGTATTTCAATCAATTCTTCAGTTTGTTGAAATTTTAGTCGGTAACTATGCTGTATTATTCTCATTTTGTTTATTTGCATTTTTTACATTCTAATGCTAAACCCCCATTATCAGAAAATGTCTTAGGAATATATCCTCTTTTTCCAAATATTCGCCTTATATCATCAAGAACATTTTCAGCAACATTATTCAATTCTGTAACTGGAAAAAAACCATTTTGATACCATCTTTTTAGGACTTCTCCATCTATATTGCAGAAACTTCCTCCTTGACTTCTTCCTTGCTCTCTTGTATTAATATTAATACTAACTGGGGGATTAATAACATGATTAAGATAAGTTTCCTCTCCTCTTGAACTGGGTTCTGCTACTTTAATTTCAAAAGAACGATTTCCAGTTCTTCTTGGCTCATCTATAAGATGAAGTCCTAAAAATTCTAAATGTTTATCTAATTGGTCTCTAAATCCTTTAACGTCTAGAGGAGTGTAACAAATAGGATAACTTGAACAAGATTTGCAATATGCTATTTCTCTTTCTTTTTTTGGTGAATCTGGTTGTTGCTCAATTTTATCAACATCAAAAAATCCCTTATTAACCCGTGCTAAACTATCACAAAACCATTCTGTTACAATATGTCCTTGGTCTAAAGCAACTTGCTCAAATCTTTTATAGTCTTGTTCTGCTAAAGGTTTAACTTGATCCAAATGTGGTAATCCATAATAATTTAAATTTTTAAGAAACAATCTACTGCCCTTAGGAAGAGTCTTTAAAATTCTTTCAGTGTCCTCTTGATTGTCATTTACTAAAGGTCCAACTACCCAGTATAACATTTTATTATCAATTGGTTCTGCTGAATGAACTAAATCTAAAGGGTCTCGAGTTATACTCAAAGATTTACTTCTTGGAGTTGTAGTAAGTTTTAGTAGAAGATTGCTTCTATATTTAGCGAAAAAATCTCTTTCGTTTTCATTTAAAGGTTTTCTTGTTAAATAGGTGATAGAATGCTCATTATCTATAAGATCAATTAACTGCGAGCTTTTTTCAAACTCTAATCCTGCATCTGTATCATGTCCTATTCTTATCTGAACTCCTGCTTGATATGAGGGTAAAGATTTGAGCCAATGATACATCTTTTCAGGAGCTACTCGATTATCAATAACTAATCCTCTTTCAAATAACTCCTTTCTTGAAGGATGCCTTTTAGAAATGCAAAAACTACAATTAAAAGCACACCCAACAATAAAATCTAAAGATATGAATGCTCCAATTAGTTTTATTGGATAGTATTCTGGCAAAAGAGGTTCATATACCCTTCTATATTGTCTTTCTCCTGTGTTAAATGTTTTCTTTTCCATAACCTGAAATGGAAAGTCCGCATATATTATTACCCTACTACTTTTAGGAGTAGTATAATCGAAAGATTTTTAAGTATTAAAGAGATATATTTCTATGGAAGAGTTCATTAAAGATAAAATATTTCATCCATTGGCATATTTGGGATTAAGTACAAAGGAAATTTATGTATATAATGCTCTAATACAATTAGGACCCACTACAACTGGGCAGATTATTAAAAAAACAGGAATTCCTTCTTCAAAAATATATCAGATACTTGATAGCCTAACTACAAAGGGTTTTATTTCTTATACTATTTCCGCAAATAAAAAACATTTTATGGCTGCAGACCCTGAAATTCTACTAAAAACTTATAGTGATAAAATTAAAGATATGCTAAAAGCAGAGACAGAAGTTAAAGATGCTATGAAAGAGCTTAGCAAGATAAAGTATTCATCAAAAAAACCATATGAGATAAATGTATTTGAAGGGGTTAAAGGAATAAAAACACTGCAAGAATCAACTCTAAATAATTTAGGTAAGGGGGAAATAATTTACATAGTAGGCTCACCTCCTTTAATGAATCCTTCTTTAACTGGCTACTTTAAAGATTATAACAGCAGAAGAGCAAAGAAAGGAATAATCCAAAAAGTAATTAAAAATTATACTGGAAGAAAAACCTTATTTTTAGAAAAATTCAAAAACACACAAGTTAAATACATGCCTCGGGGAATGGATTTGCCAACTCTTTTTCAAACATCTAAAGATCAGGTTTCCATAGGGATATATGAACCTTTCCCTATAATGTTTGCTATAAAAAATAGGAAAATAGCAGAGAGTTTTAAGTCGTATTTTGACCTTATGTGGAAAATAGCTAAAGAATAAAAATTTAGGAAATTATTGGGAAGTTAATCTTTTGGATTAACAAATCTCAAGTAAAAGAAAACTGAAACATTTAAATAGTAATATCAATTGATATTATCAAGATGGAAACTAAACTTGCAAAGAAAAATAACTATTATGAAAAGAATGACATAGCAAGAAGCCCCACTCTGCAGACAGTTTTAATGGTTGAAAAATTCATAGAAGAAAATTCAGGCGAGTTCAAAAAAACTGAATTATTCAATAAACTTCCAAGAAAAGTAATGTGGCAGACATTTCAGGTAATAATGCAGTATCTTGAGGAAACATTAAGAATAGTTTATGACAAAGAAGGATATATTGTTTACATCTGGAATCCAAAACTTTTAGAAAGAGTTAGGGGGAGGAAAGACTTGGAATGGAATGCAAAGTAAGATTTGTCAGTGAAGAATTAAAAAATGCGTTTGAAGAGCTTAAAGAAAAGAATCCTAAGCTACATAAGGAATTAGAAAGAGCTTTCTCATCAATTTGCAGTGATGCCTTCTTTGGCAGAAGAGTCAAGAAGGAGTTAATTCCAAAAAATTAATCAAAGATTACGACATCAATAATTTGTTTATTTACAATTTAAGCGAAGGGTGGAGGTTATTATATTCTTTAACTAATGAAGATATAGAAGTTATTGCAGTAATTCTTGACTGGATGAATCATAAGGATTACGAGAAATTATTCAAATTCTGATATCACTTAAGAAAAAGTTGTTATCTTTATCATTAAAATTAAATCCTCAACAAGCTTTTTAAAATACGATTTCTATTGTTAAATAAAATAGCATGTAAAAACATGAAAAATAAAATTAAAAAAATTCTGATATATCTGATATATTTTTTTATTGTCTTTATTGCGGTTGTATTTATCCTTGCTGTTTTTGAAATTTTCAATTATCTAAACATTTCAAAAGTAAATTATTCTTATGTTTGGCCTCCTAATCTCAGGTACGTATTTTCCCCGAATTCAAGCATATTTCACAGAATAAGTGGAGAATCGCTTTTTACAATTAACAGCCTTGGATACAGGGGTGTTGAATTCAAAAATCATGAAAATGAATACAGAGTTTTAATCATTGGAGGAAGCACTTCTGAATGTTTATATCTCGATGATAAAGAAGCATGGCCCTATATTCTAATGAATAAACTAAAAAAAACAAATGACAATAAAAAAGTAATTACAATGAACATTGGAAAAAGCGGGCATGGCATAAGAAACAATATTCTTGAGCTTAAATATCTTCCAGAAAATTACGAGCCTGATATGATTATCATGATGACTGGAGCAAATGATGTGCTGTTTAGATTAAGCAGGAAAGATGAATGGCAGCCTTTTAATGAAAGTGAATTTGATAGTAAAGATTCTTACACTTTTAGTTTATCTCCGGGATATACATGGAAATCAACAATAACTTACAAGATTTACAGATTTGCAGAATTAAAGTTCAACAAGCCCAAGCCACAGGATGCTATTGGTTACACTCTTGCTGAAAACAGGCTTAAAAGAAAAAATGCAAAAAACTGGATAAATGAAAAGCCTGACTTAAATCAATCACTTGAAGATTATGAAAGAAATTTAAAAAGAATAATCAGTCTCTCTAAGGAAAATAATATTACTCTTATATTTTCAACACAGCCTTATCTTTGGAAAAAGAATATGACTGAAGAAGAAGATGCAAGCCTCTGGATGACAAATGATTTTGGCGACAATTATTATCCTGTAGAAACAATGATATATTCAATAGATGCCTTTAATCAAAAACTTCTTGAAGTGTGTGAAAGTAATAAAGATATTTTTTGTATTGATCTTGACAAAGATACTCCAAAAACACCTGATTATTTTTATGATGATATGCACTTTAATGAGAATGGGGCGAGTTTTGTGGCTGAAAAACTTTCATCATATATAAAAGAAAATCTTCCCGGGTTTAAATAGATTTTTTAATAAAAAATTATTTATTTTTCCATAATCTATAAGCAGAATATAAAAGCGCAATTCCCCAAAAAACAAAAACTCCAAACAGCAGAACATTAAAGCTGTCAATATAAACTCTTCCTCCGCCCCCAAATCTATAAATTCTACTCATAAAAAAACTTAGAAATAATCCTATAAGAATAAATAAAATTCCAAAAATTCCGTTGATAATCATGCACATCTTAATTCTTTTTCCAATAAAAATATTATAAGCGCAGAAAAACAGGGCAAGAGCAGGAAGTATAATCAGCAGAAAAACAGCAAGAATAGCAGAAAAATTTGTTGGAAATGAATATTTTATCAAGCCTAAAATCAAGATAATAACAAAAATAATTACAGGAATAAGATTAATAAAAAAACTGACTTTATCTGAAATTGACTTTAATTTCCCCCAAAAACTTATTTTGGAGGCAATTTGTTTTCTTGCTGCTGGTTTGCTGATTTTTTTTGAAAAAGATGGCTTTTTTATTTTCAAAAAAATATTTTTAATTTTATCTTTAAATCTATAAACAAGAAACACAAGAATAACAATAACTGCTGCAATGATAACATATTTTACCCACGGCTTGCTCTCTGATATTTTTGCTTGATTTATTGTCACACTAAGTTTATACTCAACTAAGATGCTGTCTCTCCTAATCAAAAATAATGTTGTATCAGCATTTTTAAGTTCAAATCCTTTTGCATTTCCCCTGACAACTTCATTTACTTGCTTAAACCCCTCATCTTTAAAATAATTTATTAATTCAGTCATAACTTTTTCAGGCTCTGAGCCAAGATTAAAAACAAAAACACTCAACTCTCCTTCATCTGTTGAAATAACTTTTTTGGGAACGCCAAGATAAATTTCTCCTTGCATCCCATATGTCACAGAATTAAGAATCTCTGTTGTGCTTCTGCTGATGTCAAGATTCATCAGCTGTTCTGTCTGTTTTCCCAAATCCAAGGCGCTTGCAAAACTGATTAGGCAGATTAAAAGCAGGAAAATAAACAATATATTTTTTATCATTTTAAATATTGGCATAAACCTCTGTTTTTCCTGCAGCTGCTGCAGTATATTTTTTCTGCGCATCTTCTATTATATCATTTGCACTTTTAATATTATCTTCATAATTTGCAGATAAAATTGTTTTTGTTATCGCATAAAACCCTTTGCTTAAAAACCCGGCATTCTCCTCATACGCAATATAATTCTTGTTTCTTGCTATTTCCAAAAGCCAGAATTCCTGCTCATAACTCATCAGCAAAGCAGCTTCATCTTCTGTAATTTTATTTTTTTCTGCTTTCTTGTATAATTTTGAAAGCTCTTTTGCCATAATAGAAAGCTCAATTTTTTGCAGATAATCAACAGTGCCGTATCTTCCGGCTTCCTTCACATCTGCCATCAGTGTTTTTTCCATTGCAAAATCAGCAAGAGAAAGCAAAACCATTTGCGATTGGGCTGTCTTGTCAGGAAGCATCTTATTCTGCAAAGCCTGCTGTCTTGCTGAAATTGATTTTATAACTCTGTTGCTTGGAAACCTGCTTGTCAGTTTCGCCAGTCCAGCGCTTGCTCTCTCTGATTCGCCGGCAGCACTGAATGCAAGGGAAGCTGTAGAATATAAATTAGCAGCAATATTTTCTCCTTGCTCAACGCCAACTTCAGTCGACATCTCATCCATAAAATCTCCAATGCTTATTGCAAGCCCGATAGGATCAACAGAAGCAGCACTCATTGTCATGCCCTTAATTGTATTAAGCACAGTCGTAAACTTTCCAAACGCCATCACTTTTGTATCAATCTGGCTTGCCTGCTCCTGAAATAATATTGAAACTCCTGCATAATAATCAGATTTTGGAACAGTTTTCTTCAAAACAGGAGAATAATATCCAGTAATGCCATAATATTTGTAAAATGAATTCAAAAACTTGGATTCTGTATCAGATTTTTTTTGAGTTTGTTCTGCTTGTGTTTTTGGTGCTTTTTCAGTGCAGATTTTATTAGCACATTCCCGTCCATATCCACACTGAGAATCTGAAGAGCAGCATGAATAAACTGCCTGTGAACAGCAAATACTATTTGAGCACCTGTCAGATTCACAATCTGAACCATAGCCGCATGATTCTCCGTTTGATTTTTTTGCTGCAGTTTCTTGTGTTGTAGCTTCCTTGCACCAGTAATCATCTGTTCCCTGGGCTGCCCAGCACACTCCAGAATCGCACTGGTTGTCATTTACACAGCATTCTTTTCCATATTCACAGCAAATACTATTATCACACCATCCTGATGTGCAATCAGAACTTGAGCTGCAATACTCCCCATCTGCCTTGCTTGTTGTAAATGATTTCAAAACACATTTGTAATTCTCACATTTATATTCTGAATCGCATTCATAATCAGAATAGCAGCAAATCTCGCTTGAATAACAGCATATTCCTGCTTCACAATTTCCAGATGAACACTCTGAATCAGAATAACAAGTCTCTCCTGCAGATTTTGTTTCTGACTCAGTTGTTGACTTAACACAATAATAACTTGATGAGCAATGATATCCAGAAGAACATTCATAATCATAAGCACAGCAGGTTTTTCCGTAGGAACAGCAGATATCATTTTCGCAGTTTTCTGAGTCGCAGTCTGAATCAGAATAGCAGGAATGTCCGTTAGAATATTTTGTAGTTTGTTGGAAAGATTGGCAGTAATAATTGCTGCATACTCCAGAAGTACACTCTGAATTATAAAGACAGCAGGTTTTTCCGTATTCACAGCACACCCCCTTATGACACCATCCTGAATTGCACTCTGTGTTGTATACGCAAGTCTGTCCGTTTGCCTTGTTATTTACTGTCCTTCTGACACAATATTTATCTGAGCCGCACTCATAATCAGTATTGCAGTCTGAATTTGATGCACAGCATGGGTTTGGGTACTGGCAGCAATATCTATTGCAGTATCCAGAATTACATTGAGAGCCTGAAGTGCAGGATTCTCCGTTTGATTTTTTTGCTGCAGCCACGCATTTATTATAAACAGAACATGTTTCTCCATAAGAGCAGTCAGAATTAATGCAGCACTCTCCTCCAATTATCACAGCACCACTACAACAAATCTCTCCAGAATCCAGGCAGTCATCAGGGCAGTTTGTGCAGGTTTCTCTGGCAAGCTGCCCGTTAACATTTGATAAATCTCTGCTTTGAGAATTACAATCTCCGTCTCCGCAATAAGGATATCTGTAAACCTTTACATGCATAGAACCCCACCCCCCTGTCCCAGAGCACGAGCCCATTGGCTCAACCGGCGCGACATTTAAAGTTACTGTGCTTCCCAGAGAAGGCGTAATTGTGCAAGTTGCTCCGCTTCCGGATTTTGAACAGCCAGAAACACTCAATGAAACATCATAGCTGCACTGAGTATATCCATACTGGGATGCAGAAACTATAACACCCACATCTACAAATTTTCCTTGGTAATCAGACGGGACTGTAAAGCTTACTGTTGCTGGCTGGGCGCTTAAATATTTTTCTGACGGCCAGTTTTCATCTGTTGGAAAACTCATGGTTTCAACAACATTTCCAGTAATTCTCAACTTGCTCAGAATATTCTGAAAAAAATCTCCAATCTTCCCAAAAATATTCTTATTATTCTGTTCTTGGGCGTAAACAAAAGCAGGAAGTATAATAAGCACTAAAAATATTAATATGTAAATAAACTTTCTTGCCTTCCCTCTTTTCATAAAATACAAAGAAATCCATAATACTTAAATTTTGTGTTTAATAATCACTCAAGAAAAAATTCTTAAATTTCAAATTCCCGCCTCTTTTCTCAATATTTCAGCCTTGTCTGTCTTCTCCCATGTAAAATCCTCGTCATTTCTTCCAAAATGTCCGTAAGCAGCAGTCTTTCTGTAAATCGGGCGTCTCAAGTTCAAAGTTTCTATAATTGCTCTTGGGCGGAAATCAAAATTTCTCAGAACAAGTTCAATAATTTTTTCTTCAGGAATTTTTTCTGTCTTAAAGCATTCAATATTTATTGAAGTTGGCTTTGCAACCCCGATTGCATAACTTATTTGAACTTCGCACTTCTCAGCCAAGCCGGCAGCCACAATATTTTTAGCAACATATCTTGCCATATAAGCCCCGCTCCTGTCAACTTTGCTCGGATCCTTCCCAGAAAATGCTCCTCCTCCATGCCTTCCTACTCCCCCGTATGAATCAACAATAATTTTTCTTCCTGTAACTCCTGTATCTCCTTCAGGCCCTCCAATAACAAATCTTCCAGTAGCATTAATATGTATCTTTGTTTTCTCGTCAATCATGCTCCCGCATACAGGCAGAATAACTTTCTCATAAATTTCTTTTTTTAATTCTTCTTCTGAAATTTCTTTTTTGTGCTGCTGTGCAATAACAATTGCTTCAATCCTCGCAGGCACATCTGCAATATACTCAACAGTAACTTGAGATTTCCCGTCAGGTCCGATATCTTTTATTTCACCTTTTTTTCTCAGTTCAGCCATTCTTCTTGTTAATTTGTGCGCAAGAATAATTGGAAGAGGCATTAATTCAGGAGTTTCATTGCAGGCATATCCATACATCATTCCCTGGTCTCCTGCTCCCTGCTCCTTGTTCTCGCTTTCTGAAACTCCCTGGGCAATGTCACAGCTTTGTCCGTGAATAGAAACCCAGACACCAGCATCCTCTGAATCAATTCCAAATTCAGGAGATGTATATCCAATATCTTTCAAAACTCTTCTGGCAATTGACTGAATATCAGCAAATCCTCTTGTTGTCACTTCTCCTGCAACATGCACGCTTCCGGTTGTAACAAGAGTTTCTACTGCCACTCTTGAGTATGGGTCCTGAAAAATCAAATTGTCAAGGATAGCATCTGAAATCTGGTCGCATATTTTATCAGGATGCCCTTCTGTCACGCTCTCAGATGTAATAAAATAATTTTTCATGTTGCAGCAATCTCCTGTCTCCAATTTTCAGGAATTTCAGGAACATCTCCGCCATAAATTCCATAAGATTCAGGAACATTCCAAAGCATATCAAAATAACATTTTTCAGCTAATTCTCTTAATCCATCAGTAATAGTTTCTCTTCCAGCAATTCTTTCCAAATGCCTTGCAACAAGTTTTGTATTATTATCTCTATCTTGCTTAACATCTTGAGTAATGTCAACATGCTCAAAATCAATATTTTCAAGTAAACTCTTTTTTTCCGGCTGCCATGCTTCTACTTTAACTTTTCCTGAAAAAGAGCAAGCTAAATAAGCTGTAACAATCTGCCTGTCTGCTGATGAATAGCACATAAATTTCTTGTATGCAGGGCCTCCATCTGTTGTTCTTCTTCTGTCAACAGCAGTAACTATTGCAATATCTTTTCTAGGTAAAATTCTTAAACTAACAGGATAATCCCACGGAGCTCCGGATTCATAATGTGTTATTTTTAATTCTCTTTTGCCTAAAACAAAAGGAGGCACAGGCCTTCCATCAAGTTTCCACCTACCATCATGTGTCATTTTAATTTATTCCTCAACATCTCCGTCTTTCAGTCCGCCGGTTGTCAAGAAGAAAATTGTTTCATTGTCAGGAAGATTTGGAGAATCAATTAATTTCGCAACTCTCGAATCTTTTTTCCCTCTTCTCAGATAAATCCTGTATGTAGAATTATGGACAATAAACCCATTAGCGAGATAGTTTTCATTCATCGGAACAGAAAAATCATAAAATAATTCTTTATTTTCATTTTCAGAAATATTTATCTCGCGGATTTTCTCAAATCTTGCATCAGAATTTAACAGCTTAAAGATAAAATCAATTTTTTGCTTGATTTGTCTGTCCTTAATTTCCTGTTTCATCAAAGCATTAAATGCTCTCTCCAATTCGTTTCTATTAATCCATTCATAATTTTTTCCTCTCGGCTTTATGAATTTTGAAGGGAATAATCCTGCTTGTTCAAGCAAATTCCATATCTCTTGTCTTTTAAGAGGCACCATTTCTTTATCATAAGTCAGATTTATTTTTTTTATTTGTTTTAATAAGGTTTCTTGTTTGTCTTGAGCAGTAAATCCTATTTGTAAATAATTCTTAACATCCCTGGCAATTATTCTCAAAACATTTATTTTTTTCTTTCCAATTTCATATTTGATTGTGCTTCTTACCCCAAACCTTAATAAAAATAATTGCAAATATCTTAAAATCTGCTTATTTTTTTGTGCAACAGAAATCATTGCCCTTTTCTTGTTAATATGCCCTTCTGCATCAACAAATCCTCTTACAAATCCTGCAACAACCTCGTTTTTGCTCTTTCCAATATATTCAAAAATATTTGGAAGAACTAACTTAAAAAAATCAGAAATCTCTTTTGAATTTATGCTGAGATTATAGCAATTCTTGTCTTTTATCTTGTTTATGCTTCCGGAAATATTAAAAATTTGCTTGAATAAAAAATTATAAGACTGCAAAACTTCAATTCTTTCATCTCTAAATCTTAATCCTCTTGATTCAAGATTCCCGTCACCTAAAAAATATCCCAAACTTTGTCCAAGTTGAGCATTCATAACTTCAGGCAAAATTAAATTTCTATGCTTGTGAGTCTGAACAGGCAAAATCTGGAGTTGTAATTTTCCTGAAAAACAATTCTGCAGATTTTCCAAGGTTCTTATTGAAGTTGGCCAGCTTTGGTTCAAAACTCTCCTGAACTGCCTTTTAGTAATTCCGATTTTTTTGCATATTTCTTCTCTCGAGATATTTTCTTTTTTAATTTCTTCTCTTAATCTTTCTGAATCTTCTGCAGAGATTCTCCCAATTTTCCTGATATTCGTCAAAGGCAATTTCTGCTCCTCTCCCTCAATCTGAATTTTTCCTGCCTGCATGACAAACTCTCCCTCTCTCAAGTCTTTGGCTTCTCTCTCAATAATTGAAAAATTATCAACTGTAAAAAACCTGTGTAGAGGAGAGCAATTTATCTGGCAATCAGTTTTTATATTATAAATCTTGTCAACATTAGGATTAACAAAAACTAGCTCAGAATTTGCTGTTTCTAATCTTAGTTTATTAAAATTTCCGGAAATAATCTTTTCTTGTTTCATATTTTTTATTTCCTTTATGCTTCCATTTCCAAGCTGAATCAGGCTGTCTCCAGTCAGGCAAGCATGCCCGACAATATTCCCGCCAACTGCTGTTGTCGGGTCTCCAAACATCATTGCAGGATTTGCCATTACCTGATTTGTTACATAAACCGCAATATTGCACTGCTCAGCAAGCTTCATTAAGTCATGAAGATACTTGTTTAATTTCTGCTGCCTGTCTGCAAGCATGCCTCTTCCAGAATACTCTGCTCTAAAATGAGCAGTCAAAGAATCAATAATCACAAGCCTTATTGGCTCTCCGTTCTTAATCATTTCTGTAATCTTGTCAAGAAGCAAAATCTGATGGTCTGAATTAAATGCGCGGGCAACAAAAATATTTTTCAGAACTTTATCAGGCTGAGCTCCAATTGCCTCTGCAATCTGCCTGATTCTTTCAGGGCGAAATGTGCCTTCTGTGTCAATAAAAACAGCCTTTCCATTCGCCCCTCCTTTTTCAAGAGGCAGTTGCACATTAACAGCAAGGGACAAGCCAAGCTGTGTTTTTCCACTTCCATATGCCCCATATGCTTCTGTAATTGCCTTTGTTTCAATTCCTCTCCCACCCAGAAGATTATTCAGATTTCTTGAGCCAGTTGTAATATGAAAAACTTCTTCTCTCTTTTTCGCAAATTCCAAGCCGTCAGAAAATCCCAAGTCCATCATCTTTCTTGATGCTTGTATAGCCTTTCGGGCAACAGCTTCTCCAACCCCTGCAAGCTCAGAAAGCTGCGCCGGAGATAAAACAGCCAGCCCCATTAAATCAAATATTCCTGCAGCCTCAAGTTTCGAAGCAACAGCCGGCCCAATTCCAGGCAAGTCAGTAAGCTTTGTTTCTGTTTTTTCCTCTTTCTTTTCTGCCATAATTTCACATATTCTTGTGATTTATAAAGATTTATTTAGTCTGAAATATACACAGAAATTCCAAGAAAAAAGATATCTTTTGTTAATTAGTATAATTTTATTTAAGGGGTTAATTATTATTAATTGCAGCTTTCATCCTGCGGCAAATTATAAAGTAAAAATTAATAAATTATATAGTTATCCATAAATATTTACTAATTAGTTGATAATATCAAAACTAAGCCAATTAGACAAATAGCAGAACAAGAAGAAGCAAATCTATAATAACAGATATCAAAAAAACAGATGTCTCAATTCTTCCGCCTGTTTTTATAAATCCAGAACTTGTTTTTTTATAAGGCCAGAAAGCAGTTATTCCTTCTTGTGTAAAAGAGTCGGCAAGCAAATGAACAGAATATCCCAAAAAAAATCCAAAAGCGAGTTTAGGAATAAATACCCCAAGTAAAATAGAAAATAAAATGCAGAAAGTAAAGCTGTGTATAAAACTTCTGTGCCTGACAAAAAACTGGACAGGCTTGAAAACAGGTTTTCTTCCAAGAATTGAAAACCCAGAATCAATATCAGGAATAAATGTCGCAATCAAAACAACAGCAATAAACAAAAATTTGTTTGATATATGCTGCAGAAATAAAAATATAAAAAATACAGATATTGCAATATGTGTCCTGATTAACATGGTTTTTATTCCCTCTTTTAATATTCAAGAAATCAAGAATTATAAACCTTTGTTCAATTATTAATTCTATTATTAACATTATCTTTATACAAAAATGTTAGCATATAAATCCAATTAATATTAATAAAAATATATAAATTTCTTAACAGTCTTTTAATTTAATAGGATTCAATAAAACCAGGAATATGTAGTTCAATTAGGATTATAATCTTCCTCTGGTTTTTTCTGCCTCTTTCTCGTCAAAATATAAAGAATAAATGCATCCCTAGCTCCAATTATTCTGGCAAGATTTCCCCAATCTCTTTCATCTTCTAATGCAGATATCCAGTCAAGCTCTAATTCTGTAGCCAAATTCACCATCTTTTATTTTTTTTCAAGATTCTGGATTAAATTATCCAGATTAATTTCTTCAATATCATCAACAAACATTTCAGAAGTATTAAAAAGTTTGTTTTGTCTTATCTGCCCTGAGAAAAATGCCTCTTTTCCAATAAACTTTTCTCTTTCCTCCAGAAAACTATTCTCAAGCTTTATTCCAAGCTTTTCAATCTGCTCAGAAAATAAAACAGCTCTCATATTTTCTGTGCCATCATCTAAAACAAGCGAGATTAGAGCTCTTTTATCCGGAAGCACTTTGCCGTGCTTTATGCAAATAAAATCATCTCCTTCCAATCTCGCTCTTCCCTTGCACTGCGGGCATATTTCAAAAAATTTCGGCTCAAAAGACTGAACAATAAAAGCCCGTATTTTTATATTCTCCCCTGTTTTGTAATCTTTTAAATTTTTTTCAGAAAATTGCTTTTCAAGCTTTACATTCTCAATCTGCTCCTGGCTCAATTTTATATCAGAAAATCCTGTCAAATGAAGCTCGTCATTTCTCACAGAAGCATTTGATATCTCTATAACATCTCCCTCTTTAATGTTCTGGTTTTCTACAAGTGCAATATGGTTTGTATCCCACAAAACAACTTTCAGGTTTCCAGTCTCGTCTGCAATTGTAAAATTAGCCACCTTTCCTTCCCGGTTTTCTTTCTTAAACTCTCGGACAGGAAATATTTTTATTATTTTTCCAATCAAATTTGCTTTCCTTGCTCCAGAAATCTCATTAATTTTTATTTTCTGCTTTTCAAAATTTATTCCAAGCTCTGCTGCCACAATTAATGCAGCCCCTTCTTTTGAAATCAAGCCAGAAAGCTTTGCCCTTTTTGCCTCAACTTTTCTTTCAATATCCTCTATCATCAATCCTGTGGCTCTTGAAATTCTGTCTAAAAGCTGTTCATATGTCTGCATTTTATTGGTATCTTGCCTATATTTTTTCTCTTTTATATTTAATTTTTCCTATATTTATACAGCCTAATTAACCTCATTTACAAATTTTTGTGTGAATTAATTTATTATAAATTATACATTTAAAAGCATTCTTATACTTCAATACAAGCTTTATTATTTATAGTTTGTTGATATCTTAAGCTAAGTGATTATAATAATCTTTTTAAATCATCCTTCTTTTTACAAAAGAAGCAAAATATGCTTAAAAATTAAAAATGGCAGTAGCAGCAATAAAAATCAAGTTAATGCCTGAAAGCTTAGAAGTAAATCTCAATGAGTTGAGAAAAAAGCTAGAGGAAAAAATACTAAAGCTCGGAGCAAAAAATGTCACATTTTCAGAGGAAAATGTTGCTTTTGGCTTAAAGGCACTAATAGCAACAATCGCCTGGCCTGAACAGCAGGAAACCGGAATTCTTGAGTCAGAGCTTTCAAGCATAGAAGGCATCTCTTCAGCCCAAATAATTGATTATAGGCGAGCTTTCGGATGAGTGTATAAATAGTATTTCGAATCCGAAAGCGAGCAGAGCGTTTGGATGAGTGTATAAATAGTATTTCGAATCCGAAAGCGAGCAGAGCGTTTGGATGAGTGTATAAATAGTATTTCGAATCCGAAAGCGAGCAGAGCGTTTGGTTAGTAGTATCTATATTTTTAATATTAAACTATACAAACGCGAGCAGAGCTTTCGGATGATTTTTATAATTTTTTTCTCCTGAATATTCTGTGAATTATTCCAGTATTCAAAGCATCCTGAGCATCCAAAAATGTAATCTGCTCTTCAACTTCAGTTAATCTTGCTGTATAGCTCTAAATTCCCTTTTCTTTATTTCAACAAAAGCCATGTTCAATATATAACTTTAAAAATATATAAATTTAAGGTGACAATACAATTATAATATTCTAAAGGTATATAAATTAGATTTAAAAATACAAGATACTACAATTTAATATGTTAAATGAAGAGCAGGCCAAGAAAATAAAGCATGAAATTCTGAAGCAGATAGAAAGTTTTCCAGAAAACCAGAGAAAACAGGCAAGAGAGCAGATAGAGGCAATGAATCCAGAAGAGCTTGAGCAGTTTCTTGTCAAGAATAAAATGATGAAAGAAGCTGGAGAAGAAATTGAAACAGGAAAACAGGAATGTGTCTTTTGCTTGATTTTACAAGGAAAGGTTCCAGGCTACAAGCTGGATGAAAATTCAGGTTCTTTAGCAATTCTCGAGATAAATCCATTATCAAAAGGGCACTCGCTTATAATAAGCAAAAATCACGACAAGCTTTCAAATCAAGCATTTAGTTTAGCAAACAAAATTTCAAAAAAAATCAAGTCAAAATTAAAGCCAGAAGAAGTCAAAATTGAATCAGGAAAAGTTCTCGGGCATGAGTTAATAAATATAATTCCAATTTACAAGAATATAAAGTTGGAAAAAAGGAAGGCAGATGAAAAAGAATTAATTCTTCTTCAAGACAAATTAAAAACAGCAAAAAGAGAGAAGAAAGAGAAAAAAACACAGGAAATCAAAAAAATTATAATAAAAGCTCCAAGAAGAATCCCATAAATTCTAGCTTAAAAAAATATGCCAAGAATATTTAATACTGAAGAGTTTGTAAGATAAAGATAAATCAAAACAACAAATGCAAAAAAGAAGGCAGGGACAAACGGAATTCCCTGTTTTATTTTAACTTTTCCTTTATACTTTCTCAAAATTTTAATTTCTTCAAGAGAAAGCCCCTCCCAGTATGGCTTAATTGTCTTCCTTCCTATTTTAACTTTCTCATACAGCCAGTCTCCTTCTGTTAACTTAGAAGTTTTAACATCAATAATCATACATGATTCTTCAACAGCTTTTGCAAATATAAACAATAAAGGAAATAAAAAGAAAATTACAGGAATTAATGCAAGTATCCAATCATGCGAGTAAACAGGAAGAAAAATTAAGATAACAGCAAGAGCAAGAGAAAAATAAAACAACTTTTTGTTTTTTCCAGCCTGTTTCAAAAATTCAGAAGAAAAATTTTTCCAGTTTCCCAAGATGAGATAAAAGCTCCAAATTATCCCATAAATACTCCCGCAGAAAAGAATAAGGAAAATAAAAGCAAATGAAGAAATCAAACTTGAATAAAACCCGGAAACAGGCAAAACTGCTCCGAAAGCCATGAGCAGTTTTGCATCTCCTCCTGCAAATATTCTCGCATAATAAAATCCATAGCCAAGAGCAACAAATACTCCAAGTCCAAGCAATCCAAAAATAAAATACCATAAATCCAGATTAATAGCAGAAATAAAAGCCCTGTAAGCAAGCGCAAAAACTATCAAAGAAAAAGAAAGCCAATTTGGAATTTCTCTCTTTTTCAAGTCAGAAATCGAAGCATAAACCAAATATACCAAAGCAAGTATGATTAAAAATATCTCCATTTTTGTCTTTTGTTTTGTTTATTTCTGCAACTTCAAACCAATTAAAGCTTATGAATATCTCCTTTGATAATATTTAATAATCAAGCATTTTTAAATATCTCTCTAATTAACTTCTTATTATAAAAATTAAACTTCAATCAATAATATCAAGAAAATAATTAAATTAATATAAGTACAAAATAGCAATCTTTATTTCCAATAAAAAGTTAAATTAAAGATAATAAGGAATGTTATTCAATTAACAGTTCTTCTATTCCCGCCATGCCTGTATGGAAACAATTTTCTTCTTTTCTTCTTGTCCTTCTTCTTCCCGCGTTTTTCAGAAAATCCATAATCCATTTTTAATTAAATCAAATGAGATATTTAAATATTAACTTTTTTCTCTGATTAAATTGCTAGCAAGAAAAATACTTAATTAAAAGATAACAATTAATCAAATAAAAAACAATATCAAAGTTAAGATAATTAAGGGAAAATATTTTACTCAATAAAATATTTTCCTCCAATGTCATACAAATAATTTCTCGAGTAGTTAAAATCAGCTATAACAGGAAAATTTCTTCCTCTCTTATTCTCTGCTCTTAATGTAATCTCCTTCTCAAAATTTCGCGAAATTTTCAATTTCCCACTTTCAAAGCTGAAAGAATAAATATTATTTTTCTTTAAAAATTGAATTCTCTCTGCCGAGTTCAAGGAAATAATCTTGTTGTTAAACTTCAAGCCAGAAAATATAAAATCAAGAAGCTCTTTCTGCTCATCTTTCTCAAGTTCAGAGTAAAACTTTTCCTGTACAGCCTGAACAAAACTTGTCTCATCCCATTCCAAGTTAGTATCAACAGCAGACTTGAGAAGCATTTTCTCCTGCATCTCAAATAATTTTGCTTTTCCCTGCATCTCAATTAAAGAATAAGGCGAGACAAGTGAATTTTCTACTGCCTTGCTCTGATGATAATACATAAGAATAACAAGAAAACACATTGCAAGTGTCAGCACAGGAAGATAAATTTCCATAAATACGGCTTTTTTAGATTTCATAATATTTTTTTCATGAATTTTAAATTTTATTATATTTCCAGTAATTTTATATCTCATTTTCGCGCTCTCCATATAATATTATTTTTATTTTAAATGGAACTGCTTGAAACTTAATCTTGTTGTTTCCATCTGTATATTCAGAAGCAAAATCTTCAATACTCTCAGCACAAGATATTCCAACACTGCCAAAAACCCAGTCGCACTTTATCTGCTTGTTAATAGCAGAATTAAAAAATCTGGCATGAATTCTCAAATTAGATTGTGAAATGAATTTTATAATTTCTTGAGTATTTGTCTCATCCCATAATCCTAAAACCTCATACAAGCTTCTTGTCTCTCCATTAAATTCAGATTTATAATTAAGCATAGACTCAAGCAATAATGAGTTGTATAAATAAGAATGAGATTTTTTCAAGTCAAGAGTATAAGAAATATCTTTATTCACAGCGCCTGCAGATGAAGCATCATGGCTTATCTTGACAAAAAATGAAGCAAGGAAAAATCCAAGAAGAATAATTATAATAACAATTGTAGAAACAAATAATCCTATGATTGTTCCAGTAATTCCTTTCTTGTTCATAGGTTTATTAAAATTCATGGTCAACAATCACCTCCGCATAAATTTGCCCTCTGAATATTTTTCCCTTGTCAAGAACAGAAACAGCATAAACAGAAGGATAATTCAAAGAACTTGGGTTTCTTACTCCAGGAAAATACTTGCCCCATCTTTCCTTGAACAAAGCAACATCAGCAATAGTTATTTCTCTTCCATCATTAACTTCATCAACAAGCCACATTACATTTTTAATATCCTTAATCCATCCAATTCCATAATCACCTTCCTGCCATGTTCTTGATGTAAGCAGGTTTTCTTCTGCTCTTAATGCTTTAAGCTGCTCATCTGTGGGATAATATATTTCGCCATTAACAATTCTTATCCCTAATTTTTTTCTAACATCTTCCATATGCTTATCAAATTCAATATCAGCTCCCTGAGGAATAACCCATTTAACATAAGCATTTACATAAAATCTTTTTTTATTTTGTATATTGCAATAATCAAGCAAATTATATTTCAAGTCAATTTTTCTTGCATCTGCTTGTTTTTCAATCTGAGAAATATCAACAATTCCATCTGGAGCAAGGCATCTTACAAGTTGATTGACAAGAACCTGTGCCTCCAAGCTTCTCACATTAATATAATAATCAAAAATAACAGCAGAACTTCCAAGAATAATTAATGCAATTATTGAAATCAGCAAAATTCTGTAAATATTAATTATCCCTTCTCCAATAGCCGAGCGTTTGCACGAGACAAAATGCTTTATATTATTCCGAGTGCGGACGCGAGTTACTTTCTTTTTTATTAGTCTCATTTTATTTTTTAAATTGTTTTTTGTTGATTTATTCAGTATTGTTAATTTGATTTTTTGATAATTTTAATTTTTAAATTTGTGTTGCTAATTTGTTTTATTTCTCCATAATTTTTATGTAAAAATTATCCTTGTCAGATTCAAGCCTCATAATATATCTTGAAAAATATGGATATCCTCTGCTATCTGTTAATTTGTTCACATAAACAAAAATTCTTCCCTCCTTGATTTCAAGATTGTCAATTGTCCCATACTGATTTATTTTTTTCAGGACAAGTGTTGTGTCGGGAACAGCAGAATCAATTAATAAAGCAGTCTGCTTCTCAATAATCTGCTGTTTTATTGCTCTTGAATTTACTCGAGACTCAGCAGCCATGAAAAACAATGCAAAAATCAATCCTATTAAAATTAAATGAATTACAACCTGCTGCAATAATCCTGCTTTTTTTCTCATCTTTAAGGTTCTCTCTTTTTCTAATATAAAAAAAGAAAGGAATATTAATAAATCTAACTAAACCAAGATAATATAAATTTTATTATTAATTAATTAATTTTTATTTGTGGAATTGATTAAATTGCTGATAATTATTAAGCTTATTGAATTTATGCTGGAACAGATTCAATAGTTCCGCAAAGAGGGGTATCTGGAAGAAGTATTGCATTTGCTCCGGACAAATCTTTCATGGCACTATTCATTTGCTGTGCCTGGAAGAAAAACAAGGCAGGGCTTGATTTCGGGCTACTTGACGCCGGGCTTGAAACAGCTATAAACATATCACCATCCTCTGGCTTGAAATAATATGGGAGAACAACTCCTGTTCCTTTTGAGCTTGCTCCAGCCTCATTGCCATAATTAAAATAATCAGCTACAACAGGGAAAACAGGACTGGAAAAGAGAACTTCAAATAAAGTTGACCAAAAAATTGCTTCATTAGAGTAAATTACACTAAATTTGTCTCCCCCGCCTCTTACAAGCTTCCATGGATTTGCATTTGGATTAATCTCTCCCAGATACTGCCAATAATTTTTTCCATTTTTGAATTTTGTAAGGACAGCGGCTCTTAAGTCAATTTTATTAGTTGTATAATAATCTCTTACATTAGAGTTAATATGAATTCTCGAGCAGATAATGCAGTTTGTCTTATACTCTTTTAATTCACCCGGAAAAATCTTGAAATCCCCGTTTCCTACAAGCCACCAGCAATCCAGCAAAGCATTGTCAAATGCCTTCTGCGCTTTTTTCACATCCTTGTAATTAATATTTATGACCTCTGTTTTGCATCTTAAAGGCATTAAGTCTTTCGTAGAAATAAGCCCTTTCTGAGGCAAGCTTGCCCTCAGAATAACACTCTGCCTGCATGCTTCCTTGCTTATCTCCTCTTCTGAAAAATACTCATAAAAAAGAAAATAAATTGATATAACTATTACAATTAATCCTAAAATTAGTGCAAAAATAATTCCATAATGTGTCCCCTCTCCTTTTTTTATCTTCCTCATTTTTTATTAAGCAAGACAGCCAAACTTGTTTGGTTTTAGTTTCTTGCCTATATTTGTTTTTTCTTATTTTTAATAGAAATAAATAATCTTAATAAACTTAACTGCTTAATTAATTCAATTAATAAGTATGAAAAGGCAGCCATTTATTTATATATTAATATTAAATAATGTCTAAAAACAAAATTCAATTCAAATGCTAATTAAATAACAAGTTATAAGTTAAATTGTAGCTAATTCTATTAAGCATAATAGCTTCTCGCAATAAAATAAACAGCAATCCCAACAGCAATTGCCACAAGTATATAAATTATCCAGCTGATTATTTCTTTTGTTCCTGTGGCTTTTTTCTTCATTACATTAGTCGCAGGATACCTGTGCTTTCAAGCACAGGAGGAATGCGACCACCAATATTTAATTCTTGAAAACCTATAGAAAAATGGGGATTGACTCTATCCCCATGAACTAAATTATCAAA
>Ga0194111_10000217_pt1 | contig 68961 bp, 56 predicted proteins | sample TA2KigC300mmetaG_FD_146194 | JGI IMG/M metagenome (GOLD analysis project Ga0194111, IMG submission 146194) | Freshwater microbial communities from Lake Tanganyika, Tanzania - TA2015033 Kigoma Deep Cast 300m | ecosystem: Environmental > Aquatic > Freshwater > Lake | place: Tanzania: Lake...
AATTATTTAGTTTTTCCGTTCGTGGTGAGCCCTTCGACTCACCGTTCGCCCTGAGGTTCTCGAAGGGTGAACGGTTCGCTCAGGACAAGCTTGTCGAACCACAAAAAAATACTTTTGCAAGAGCCTCAGATTATAATAATAATGAGGGAGGAATTTTAGGGGGATCAGGTATGGAAAAAACCGAAATCAAAATCCCTATGGTGGGCAAAGTGATCGAACTGAAAGTCAAAGTCGGCGACCCTGTCCGTAAGAAAGACGTCATTGCCGTCATGGAAAGCATGAAAATGAAGATCCCGATCTACTCCATCGTGGAAGGGGTTGTCCGGGAGCTGAATGCCCAGGTAGGCCAGGTCCTTAATAAAGGGCACATCCTGGCCGTGATCAGTTAATATTTATCATGGAAAAAATCATATCAGCCCTTGAGATAGCTGGTTTTACCTATGCTGTGACCCTCGCCGCTTCCATGCTCATGGGGGTGATCATCCTCCTTCTGAGAAAGATCACCTCCAGCCGCGAATAAATAAGGAGCGCCAGCATGAACATATGGGACTTCTTCCCGGGGCTTTCTTCCTTTGCCCTGATGGAAACCGGACAAATCCTGATCCGCATCTTTCTCATTCTCCTGGGGTTCCTCCTGGTTTATCTGGGGTTCAAAGAGAAGCTCGATCCCCTGCTCATGGTGCCCATGGGCTTCATGATGGCCGTGGTCAATGCCGGCATACTGATCATGACCAAAGGAGAACTGGGCACTCTTTTTATCGATCCTTTGGCCAGCGAGCCGGCCAAACTCCTTGAGGCCCTGCAGATTTATTTTCTCCAGCCTATTTATACTTTCACGTTTGCCAACGGCCTGATCGCCTGCTTGGTTTTTTTAGGGATCGGGGCTATCACCGACCTGGATTTTTTCATGGCCCGCCCTTTTCTCAGCCTTTTTCTCGCGGTCTTTGCCGAGTTGGGAACGATCCTGACCTTTCCTCTGGCGGTGGCCCTGGGATTTGACTTCAAAGAGGCGGCCTCGATTGCCATTGTGGGGGGAGCGGACGGCCCCATGGTTCTCTTCACCTCTCTGATCCTGGCCAAGCACCTTTTCGTGCCTATTTCCGTTGTGGCCTATGTATATCTGGGAATCTGCTACGCCGTCTTCCCCTATTTAGCTAAACTGTTAATTCCCAAAAGGCTGCGGGCCATTGCCATGGATCCCATGGATATCCGCCCGGTCACCCCCGCGGAAAAATTTTTCTTTGCCGTTGTGGCGGGAGTGACTTTGTGTCTGCTCTTCCCGGTGGCTGCCCCTCTTTTTACTTGCTTCTTTTTGGGCGTGGCCGTGAAAGAGGCCAATATCGGGCGATTCCGGGAATTTCTGGACATCCTTCTTTCTGGTTCGACTCTTTTCCTGGGGATTACCCTGGGGGCCCTTTTGAGCGTAACCACCGTGATGGATCCCAAGGTTCTTTTGATCATGATCCTGGGAATGGTAGCCCTCCTCCTTTCGGGAATCGGAGGAATAATCGGGGGTTTGATCGTCTGCAAGTGGTCAGGGGGAAAGATCAACCCCCTGATCGGCATTGCCGCCGTCTCCTGCGTTCCCACCACCGCCAAAGTGGCCCAGAAATGCGCCATGGAAGAGGATGAAACGATCATGATCCTGCCCCATGCCATGGGCCCCTGCGTGGCCGGGGTGATCACCACGGCAATTATCTGCGCCATTTACGTGACTATCATGCAACTTAAGTGATGATCTCGTAAAAAGTCAAAATTTGGATGGCAAAGTAAAAAGCTCCATATGCAAGGCGCGCAAAACCTGAGGAGTGAGGCGTACTTACAAGGTACGCCGCAACGATGAAGGTGAAGCGCAACGCCGCAGATGGACTTTTTACGAGGCCATCTTAAGTGATTTTTTTCAGGCCGGTCGCTTAAACCACAAAGGTTTAGGCCATTGCCCAGGGGGGGAGATAATGGAAGAACTGCTCGAAAAATTACGAAAAAAAATTAAAGAAACCCGGGCCGGCGGTGGAGCGAAAGAACTTGAAAAACAAAAATCCTCCGGGAAGAAAACCGCCCGGGAAAGGATCGACCTGCTTTTAGATAAAGAGAGCTTCCACGAATTAGATCCTTTCGTCACCTCCCGCTGCCAGGATTTTGGCATGGACAGAAGGAAATTCCCGGGCGACGGGGTTGTCAGCGGGAGCGGCCGCATTGATGGCCGCCTGGTTTTCCTCGTCTCTCAGGATTTTACGATCATGGGAGGAACCCTGGGGGAAATGCAGGCCAATAAAATCGCCGCCTGCCAGGACCTGGCCATAAAGAACCGCCGCCCCTTCATCCAGATCCTGGACTCAGGGGGCGCCAGAATCCAGGAAGGGGTCCTGGCCTTAAACGGCTATGGCCATATATTTCGGAGAAACTCCCTGGCCTCCGGCCTCATTCCGCAGATATCTATCATGGCCGGCCCCACGGCCGGGGGAGCGGTTTATTCCCCGGCTCTGACGGATTTCGTCTTCATGGTCGAGGGAATCGGCCGCATGTTCATCACCGGCCCGGAAGTCATCAAGCAGGTAACCGGGGAAGAAGTTTCTTTTGAAGAGTTGGGCGGAGCCCGAATTCATAATGAAGTGAGCGGAGTGGCTCATTTCGCCTTGCCTACCGAAGAAGAATGTTTTTCTTACGTCAGAAAACTCTTGAGCTTCCTCCCCGCGAATTGCTACGAACTTCCCCCCGTATCCCGCTCCCCGCAAGATCAGGAAGCGCCCGACGAAAATATAGAAGCACTTATACCGGTTTCATCCGAGGAAGTTTACGACATCAAGGAAGTAATTCACCGCATTGTGGACCATCAGGATTTTTTGGAAGTTCAGGCTTTCTTTGCCCCCAACGCGGTGATCGGTCTGGCCCGCCTCGCCGGAAAGGTGGTGGGCATCGTGGCCAATCAACCGCTGATCATGGCCGGAGTCCTGGATATCGACTCTTCGGATAAGATCGCCCGCTTTGTAAGGTTCTGTGATGCTTTTAACATTCCCATAATCAACCTGGTCGATGTCCCCGGCTACTTGCCGGGAACCGACCAGGAGCATAAGGGAATTATCCGGCATGGAGCCAAAATTCTGTATGCCTACTCCGAGGCCACCGTCCCCAAAATCTCCCTTATTTTACGCAAAGCCTTTGGCGGGGCTTATATTGCTCTCTGCTCCCAGGGAATGGGCTTTGATTATATTCTGGCTTATCCCACAGCATCTATCGCCGTCATGGGAGCGGAAGGGGCAGTAAACATTCTTTTCAGAAAAGAAATCAGAGAAGCCGTTGATTCGGAAAAATTTCGGCGGGAAAAAGAAAAGGAATACCAGGAGAAATTCTCTCATCCCTATTATGCCGCTTCCTACGGGCTTCTCAACGCTATTATCGATCCCCGGCACACCCGGCAGGAATTGATCAGGGTTCTGGAAGATCTTTCGGCCAAAAAAGAGGAAAGAGCCTCAAAGAAACACGGCATTCCCCCATGTTAAGTCAACTAACAACCCCAGAAGGATTGATTACTTTTGGGTTAGGCGCTTACGAATGAAATCCTTGGCCAGGTGGCAATAAATAGCAAGTTCAATAAGCACCAAATGGCAAACAAATTCCAAGCATCAAGCACCAAATAACAAATAAATCCCAATAGCCAAATTCGAAATTTCAAACAGAATTGTTTAGGTCATTGGTAATTTGGATTTGAAATTTATTTGGAATTTGGGATTTTAATCCATAAGTCCGGTTTGGTTCTGGCTACGCCGGGTTTGGATCTTTGGGACCGTTTTCCGGCTTCCCTCTTTTGCTTCCCGGCTTAAATATCCCCATCTTCCAACTGCTGGAGTTCTTCTTCATCAAACCCGAAATAATGGCCAATCTCGTGAATTACGGTCTGGCGAATGTTCTCCCTAAGTTCTGATAACGTCGAGCTCATGCGCTCCAGGGGTTTTCGGTATATCACTATGCGATCAGGAAGAGTATTTCCATACCAAAAACCGCGGTCTTTTTTCGGTATGCCTTCATAGAGCCCGAGCAGCTCTTGCCCGTTTTCTTCCTCTTCCCCTTCCCCTGAATTGCTTAAACGGTCCTCTTCGATCAGGATGGCCACGTTTTCCAGCCGGTTTTTCATCTCTTCTGGAATAGCCTCTATAGCCTCTCTGACCAAATTTTCAAAAAAACGTTTTCCCCGGGAGAACCCCCTTTGGGCAGCATTCCGGCGAGGCATTTTAAACCCTTTTCCTCAAAAACCCTATGGTTTTATGGCAACTCAAAAATTTTATTGAAATATTTTCTCCTTTATTGTATGTTGGCTTAAGTTATTTGGAAAGTTTTTTTTACCTATTCCTTAGGAAAGGAGGCAAAGGAGAAACATGAAAAAAATGGTCGTAGTTTTGATGGGGCTAATTTTTGTTTTTTCTCTTTCCGGGGTGGGCGTTGCCCAGGAAAAGGGTAAACCCGGGAAACCAGCGGAAGCAGCCAAACCCGCCGAGCCAGCCAAACCAGCAGAAGCAAAACCAGAAGCGGCCAAACCAGAGGCAGCTAAAAAAGAGGCTCCTGCCAAACCGGTCGCCTATCGGATGGGAGGGAGTGTCGTCTCCGTTGATGCTGCCGCCCAAAAAATCACCATTAAACAGGACTCCGTGAAGCAGCAAAAAAAGGTTACGCTCAGCGTGGGGAAGAAAGCAGCCAAAGACCTCGCCGGGATCAATGTTGGCGACGTGGTTAATGTCTGGGTTACCGACAAAACTGTAACCGGTATAACAAAGATTTTCTAACTTTTCTCCGACTGAAACGCGACCAGACTGCTAAGCTTCTTGATGATCGGGAAGAAGGCATCCTTAAGGGATGCCTTCTTTTTCCCCCACCCATCTAAAAAGGCTTATTTCCGCCGGCTAAAATCCTGAATGGGCCAGCCGCGTTTTCTGGCCAACGCTCGAAGTCTGGGGTCGGGGTTGACAACCCGCGGGTACCGCACTTGTTCCAATAAGGGAAGGTCCGTTATGCTATCCGTATAGAAAGTACTCTGGCTAAAATCCCCACCCAATTCCCGGATGAGTTTTTCAGCCCAGAATATTTTTCCATGCCTGAAGCAGAGGGGTCTAATATAATTGCCCGTGAAGAATCCCCTGGAAACTTCCAGTTGGGTGGCCAAAATATGGTCAACTCCCAGGTGTCGGGCAAGCGGGTTCACAGCATATGTTGTGGAGTTGGAAATGATCACCACGGTTTCCCCCCGGCCTAAATGTCTTTGAACAAAATCGCCCGCCTCGGGATAGATCAGATTTTTGATCACTTCATCAAACCATTCCTGGCAAAATTCCACTAATTCCTCTTCCCGCACTCCCACCAAAGACTTCAGGGAATCCCGGTAGGCCTTATCCATGTCCAGGAGGTCGAAACGGTAAAGTAAATAATCCACGATGGATTTGATAAGTTTCCAGCGGGTGGTTTTCCCGCGGCGAAGGGAATAGCGCATGAACGAAACTCCGGAATTCGTGGCGATCAACGTGCGATCCATGTCAAAAAAACAGAGGTGCTTAGCTTTCAATGTTCCCTTATCCTTTATTGGAGATTTCTTGCAGATGAAGAACTCTAATTTCCTGAAAAGAGCTCTTTTTGGAAAATCCATTTTACCCTTGCTTTTTCCAGATGAAAATAATAAAATACCACATTAAATTGAATCTTGGACCTTTTTTAAGGTTTTGGCTTATTAAAAACTGGGGAAAATAATTCTCTTTAGGGAATAAAATTCACCCAGAGCGGGAGTTAAGCGGTGAAGAGGACATATCAGCCAAGTAACATTCGCCGGAAAAGAACCCACGGCTTTTTAAGCCGTATGTCCACAAAGGGTGGACGTTTAGTCTTGAAACGCAGGAGGGCCAAAGGCCGAAAGAGATTGGTGGTAGTGGTGAGCGAATACTGAGAACCAGCCGACCGCCAGAGATCGGAGCCCTCGGTAGATGTGCTTAAACACATTCGGAAAAGAGGAGAGGATCCGTTGCCGGGGCGATTTTATCAGGATCTCCAGGGAGGGGATAAGATTCCATACGGAACATTTCGGGGTTTCCATATGTCCAAACCGTCTCTCTCGCCTGAGATTGGGGATCACGGTCGGGAAGCGGGTTGGAATAGCGGTCGAACGTAATCGCCTGAAAAGGTTGATCCGGGAGTTTTTTCGCCAGAACAAAGAAGAACTCTTAAGCTCTTCGGACTTTGTCATCACCGCCAAAGAAGGCGCCGCCAAACTAAATTTTTGGCAGGTATCTGAAGAATTGAAAGGAATTTTAAAAAAGCGATAGCTTTTCAAATTTTAGATGGTGACCCGGATAGTCCTTAGCCTCATTCAATTTTATCGCTATTTCCTCTCCCCGCTAACCTTCTCTTCTTGCCGCTTTGCGCCTTCATGCTCTGCCTATGCCCTGGAAGCGGTCGAGCGATTCGGCCCGGTTAAGGGTTTACTTTTGACCGCGTGGAGGCTTTTGAAATGCCATCCCTTTCACCCAGGTGGTTATGATCCAGTGTTACCCCCCCAAAGCCGCCAAGAAGCGGGTTCAACCCATAAGTGAACGAATAGAGGGGGCCAACGGAGGTTATTGATGGAAAAGCGCGCGCTTTTAGCTGTAATCATTTCTATGCTCATCCTGGTTTTTTACCAGTATTTTTTTACCCCCCCTCCACCAGAGACCAATAATGAAAAACCTCCCCAGGAGAAAGTCGTACCGGTGGAAAAAGCAACCCCGGTGGGAGAGAAAAAGCCGGAGGCCGCTCAGCCAGCATACCCCCGCCCTGCGGAGACGATCAAAGCTCACGCCGGCAAGGACATTACGGTGGATACCCCGCTTTATATTGCGGTCTTCGACACCCGCGGGGCCCGCTTGAAAAGCTGGAAGGTTAAAAAATATGAGGATAAGCTTGGTGAGGGGGCCAAACCCCTCGACCTGGCCACTGATACGCTAAGCGGCGGGTATCCTTTTGGCCTGGAGATTCTGGAGGCCAATTTTCCATTTACACCCGATTCCCTCTTCCAGGTGAACGTGGATAGCTTGAAGCTGGGACCCCAGAAAAACAAAGGTGAGTTGCTTTTTACCTGGGAATCCCCCGAGGGGCTGCAACTAAGCCAGCAGATTATATTTTATGCGGACACTTACCGCATGGACCTGAACCTGCAGATGATCAACCGTTCCTCCCGGTCATTAGAAGGAAGGCCAGTTCTCCTCTGGTCGGGAAAGATATTCACTATTGCGGGAAGCGGTGGTATGGCTTGCATCCCGGGCTCGGGGGGAAGCATGGGCGCAGAAGTTCCCCCTTTTACCGCCCTGATTAAGAAAGAACTCCACGAGATCGAGCTGAAAGACTTGAAAGACGAAAAGCGCTTTTCCCAGAATGTTCAATGGGGAGGATTCCAGAATATATATTTCCTGGCCGCTTTCATTCCCAAGAAATCCGAGGGCACGGAGATTATCATGAAAAAAACCTCGGAAACCACCGCCGACCTGCGCATGGGCGGCCCCAAAGCCGCACTTCCCCCTGAAACCCAATTTACCCAATCCTACGCCCTTTACTTCGGCCCCAAAGACCTGGACATTCTCAAAACTGTTGGTTCTGACTTAGACCATGCTTTGGACTTCGGCTGGTTTGACGTGGTGGCCAAGCCTATGCTTTATGTCATGAAATTTTTCTACAAGTACACCGGAAATTACGGTCTGGCCATTATCTTTCTCACGGTGATCATCAAAATTCTTTTCTGGTACCCAACGCATATCAGTTACAGATCGATGAAGGAGATGAAAAAGCTCCAACCCGAAATGGCCAAGCTAAAGGAAAAATTCAAGGATGACAAGGAAAAGCTCAACAAAGAGACGATGGATCTCTATCGCCGTTATAAAGTCAACCCCATGAGCGGATGTTTGCCCATCGTCATCCAGATCCCCATTTTTTTCGCGCTCTATAAAGTTCTTCTCTACTCCATCGAGATTCGCCACGCTCCCTTCTACTGGTGGATCCAGGATCTCTCAGCCCAGGATCCTTATTACATTTCTCCCATTCTCATGGGAGCTTCGATGTTCGTCCAGCAGTGGATGACGCCTACCCCTGGAGACCCTACCCAGGCCAAGATGATGCTGATCATGCCCGTGGTGTTTACTTTTATGTTCCTTACCTTCCCCACAGGCCTGGTGCTTTATTGGCTGTTCAACAACCTGCTCTCCATCGGGCAGCAAATATACATAAATAAATATTCCAAGTAGTGCCGGAGGAAACTATGAATTCTATCGAGACCGAAGGCAAAAACATCGAAGAGGCCATAAGTAAAGCTTGCCAGGAATTAAAGGCCTCGCGGGAAGATTTAGAGATTGAGATTCTGGCCAACGGCTCCAGTGGCTTCTTAGGGCTGGTGGGCGCAAAGAAGGCTCAAATCCGGGCCACCCGAAAAACACCCCCCGCTCCGGAGAGAAAAGAGGCTGATTTTTCTTCTCCCCCTCCGGGTCATTCTCCGGCGGAAACTGCCAAAAAAACCCTGCAAGACCTCCTCCACCTGTTGGGGATGGAAACCGAGGTCGAACTGAAAGACGAACCCGAACGTATCTTGCTGCGCATAAAGGGTGACGGCAGCGGCCTTTTGATCGGCCGCAAGGGCCAGACCCTCGATGCCCTGGAATACTTGATCAACAAGATTGTCCATAAAGGGGCCGAAGACAAAAAGCGGATTATCGTGGACACGGAAAATTATCGTTCCCGCAGGGAAGAATCTTTAGCGAACCTGGCTCACCGCCTGGCCGATAAAGCTAAAGAGCTGGGCAGGCCGGTGACCATAAGCCCGATGAATGCCCATGACCGGCGCATCATCCACCTTGCTCTCCAGGACGATAAAGCCCTGCGCACCCGGTCAACAGGGACGGGCCTTTACCGGAAAATCATTATCAGCCCCGAAAAAAAACCTTCATGAGCAAAGGAACATTGGGGGATACGATCGCCGCGATTTCCACCCCCCTAGGGATGGGAGGAATCGGAATCGTTCGGATAAGCGGCCCCCAGGCCTTACCAATTGCCAAAAAGATTTTTCGGCGTCGAGGACAGGAGGTTGGTTCCCTACTCTCCCATCGTTTTTACTTCGGTGAAATCATCCGCCCCGAAGACCAAACGGTCATTGACGAGGTTCTGTTTGTTTTCATGGGCCAGCCTAAGACTTACACCCGGGAGAATGTAGTCGAAATCCAGTGTCACAGCGGAGTATTAGTCCTTAAAGAGATTTTAGAGGTTGTCCTCCGCTGGGGAGCTCGCCTGGCCGAACCAGGTGAATTCACCAAACGCGCCTTTTTAAATGGCCGGATTGACCTTACCCAGGCCGAAGCCGTCATCGATCTGATTAACGCCAAGACCCAGCAGTCTCTAAAATTAGCCAACCGCCAGCTTGCTGGTAATTTGGCCACGGAAGTGCGGCAGATGAAAGAAGGGGTGCTTAATCTCCTAACTTTATTGGAGGCCGGCGTTGACTTTCCCGAAGAAGAAATTCCGGAAATTTCTCCGGCTGTAATCTCCCGGCAAATTAAAAATTTACTTGATCGCCTGAATGCTATTCTGCAAACTTATCAGGAAGGCATGATTTACCGGGAAGGAATAGCCGCGGTCATTGTTGGTAAACCCAACGTTGGAAAATCCAGCCTGCTGAATTCCCTCCTGGGGGAAGAACGCGCTATCGTAACCGCTATCCCTGGTACGACTCGCGATAGCATCGAAGAAACAATCAATATTCAGGGAATCCCTCTGCGGATTCTCGATACGGCCGGCCTCCGCCATGCTCGCGACCTGATTGAAGAAGAAGGCGTAAAGCGGACAAAAAAACACCTAAGCCAGGCTGACCTGGTTATTTGGGTTCTGGACGGGTCCGAACCGGCTAATTCCGAAGACTTAGCTATTTTGCCTGAAGTCCAATCCAAAAAAACCATAATAGCCGTCAATAAAAACGACCTTCCGCAACGAATTGCCCTGGAAAGTTTGCGGGCGCAACTTCCGGAAGCTCCTTTTATTCCCATCTCGGCCCTTTATGGCTCAGGGATTGACCACCTGAAAGAGACCATCCGTAATCTAGTTTTGGACGGCAAGCTGGAACCAGCGGCTGAAGTTATTATTTCTAACCTCCGCCATAAAAAGGCTCTCGGCTCGGCCCGGGACTCTTTCGACCAGGCTTGGCAAAGCCTGAAAGCTGATCTTTCTTATGAATTCATCACCTTGGATTTAAAGGCGGCTCTTGAAGCCTTGGGAGAAATTCTCGGGGAAGTAACTCCGGAAGATGTCTTGGACCGCATTTTCGAGCAGTTCTGTATCGGCAAATGAAGGAAGCTCTGATCCGTATCAATAAAGAAGGCCGCTGGTTCATCCAGGGAGAGGAAATTACTCACCGCCGTACCTACCTTCTTTACAATAAAAATCTTACCTACGACAAATCCGGCCGCCTCATTCTACGGATCGGGCAAGAAACCTGCCCCGTGGAAGCGGAAGATGCTCCTTTTGTGGTCAAGACCCTCGAGTTTGTCACTTCTGAACAAGGTGAGTTGGAGTCTGTTTGGTTAATCTTGAACGATGAAAGTGGAGAGCCGCTCATTCCTGAAACCCTCCGCATCGGATCAGATCATATTCCCTATTGCCGGGTTCGGGGCGGAATGTTCGAAGCCCGCTTCTCCCGCGGCGCCTATCAACTTCTTGCCCCCTTCATCCAGCAGGATGAGCAAGAAAAGCGCTTTTTCATCTCCATTGACGGGAAAGAATATAATCTAACAAACTTTCCATCCATACCCTGATTATTAATCGATTGGGTGTCCTCGGATTTTGCCGGTTCCTTGATCTACCTGTAATTTCCTCCGCAATGTCTTAAAAAGGAAATGGCGGTTGAAGATGAAGCCAACCTCCGGTTAAATATTTCTGAATTATTGCGAACGTATTAAATAAGTTGACATTATGCAGGTTAACCCCGCCTGGCGGGGCGAATGGATTACCCGAAACCCCCCCTAACTCCAAAGGTGTGAAAAAATTGGGTTGGGGAAGGGCGATGGATCAAAAGTTGAAAAATTGAGGCTTAACCTAGAAAAATGTAGTGGGGGACGTTGTTGCACCCGTTGCGTGGCGGTTTATCAGCGTCATCATGCCGCCTTCTCCGATCTGGTTAGTGCTCGCGTGACAGTCGATGTACACTGGCCTATTCGCCGATGATGTCGGTTGTAATAGATGGCGTACCAGGTCAGAAGCTTCCGCATAACCGTTGAATTGCCTTTGCCGCCGTTCTTGAATAATAAATGATTTGTCATAAGAACCCAGGCATAAATCGAGCACTTTGCTTCAACAATGTTCTCTTCCAACCGCTCCATTAACTTCTGTCTATCCTGGTCATCATCGAAGATGGCTGACTTGTTGACCCCGCGCACCATGATGTGGTGTAAAGCTCCGGGAACATCTAATCGCGCTTTTCTTGGCATGTGCGTTTCTGTTCCTGATTCTCAAGCAACGTATCCAGTAATGCTATAATGCATATTCCTCATCTGATCCCGCTACGCAACGGGTGCAACAACGTCCCTCCCGGTGCGCAACGGGTGCAACAACGTCCCTCCCGGTGTCCCATTCAGTCTGAGAATTTTCTTCTAACATTTATAAAAAAGGGATGCCTAAATTCTAATTTCGAAGCACGAAATTCGAAACTCGAAACAATTCCAAATGTTCCAAATCCCAAACATCGCTTTTGTTTAAGTCATTTGAACATTCGAATTTGAAATTTGTTTCGGATTTCGATATTCGGATTTCGGATTTAAAAAGCAAACCTTAAAATTTCAAATATCTTTGGTTAGGTTTTATAATTAAATTCCATTAAGATATAAGATCGTTGGTCCTTAAACAGATATTTAATCTTTTCCCAAAATCATGCGCACGTCCAGGGCCAGGCAGCCTTCTTTCTCCTGGAAGACCCTAAGGGGGTTGATGTCGATCTCGCGGATCTCGGGGAGATCACAGAGTAACTGAGAAAGCCGCAGGAGTACCTCGGCCACGGCCTCAAGGTCAGACGGTTTCATACCCCGGGCCCCTTTAAAAATGGCTGAGCATCGCAGCTCGTCGATCATCTCCAGGGCCTCGCCGCGGGAAATGGGGGCCACCCGCACGGACACTTCGCCGAAGATCTCCACAAAGATCCCGCCCAGTCCGACCATAACCACGGGTCCGAATTGCTCATCCTGTCTTCCGCCAACGATCAACTCCCGTCCCCCTGTGACCATGGGTTGAATCAGGACGCCCTCGATCTTTGCCTCCGGGTAAGCCTGGCGGATCCTTCTGGTCATATCCTGGTAAGCATCCGCCACTCCGACCTCGCTGCGCAGGTTCAGTTGTACTCCCCCGACGTCGGATTTATGGGAAATCTCCTTGGAGATGACTTTCATGGCTACGGGAAAACCCAGATCTTTGGCTGCTTTGATGGCCTCTTTTTCATCGGGAACGGGCGCGCCGCGCACCATGGGAATTCCGTATATGCTAAGGACTTCAGCCGCTTCATGCAGTAATAGATCCCTTTTCTCCAGATGGGGTTTTTCCAGCAAATACCGGGCTGTTTTCTCATCCACCTGGAAGGATAAAATCTCCTTGGGTTGACGGATACGGAGCATCTCGCCATGATACCGGCGGTTCAGTCCTAAGGCCCGAACAGTTTCCACCACCTGGGTGAAAACGGGATAATTTAAATTTCTTTTCAGGTAGTTCACTTCCTGGTCTTCGGTGGATACATAGAGGGCCACCGGCTTATCATATTTTTTGGAAAGCTCAATAACCTGAAGGAAGAGGTCCCTGGACTTCTGTCCTTCCATCATGGCGTTGAAGGTGTGCAGAAAGACAATTCCATCCACTCCTTTCTGGGCCAGGGTGCGGTCGATAATTTTTAGGTAGATGTCCAGGTCGAAAAGATCGCCCAGGTCAAGGGGATTGGTCAGCTTGATCACCGAGGCCCGAAAATGACTTTCGACTTCTTCAAGGAATTCTCGGGGAAATGGCGCCAGGGAAAATCCGGACATTTCGCAGGCATCGGCGGCAATCACGGCATGGCCGCCCGAACGGGAGATGATGGCCAGGTTCTTTCCCCGCATCGCCGGCAGGCGGAGAATCTTCAGATCGTTGCCCAGAGTGGTGGCATCGTGGACGCGTATGATTCCGCACTGGCGGAAGGCCGCATCCACTACTTTGTCATTGCTGGATAGGGAAGCCGTGTGGGAGGAGGCAATAGCTTTGCCGAACTGCCCGATATTGGCTTTAAAGGCCACGATGGGTTTGGTGGAACGAGAGGCGACCTCCATGAGCTTGCGCCCGTCCTGGATGCCCTCTAAGTAGAGCAGGATGTACTTTGTTCCCGGGTCTTCGATAAAATAGGATAGAAGCTCTTCGGTCTGAATGTTCAGCATATTCCCGGCGGAAACGAACTTGTTCAGACCCAAACCTTCATTGCCCATGAGGTTTAGAACGGACATGCCTACCCCCCCGCTCTGGGAGATCATGGAGATGTCTCCGTGGCGGACGATACGTCTCAGGGGCGGAAAAGGAGTACAGAGGCCATTCTCCATGTTGATCACCCCGATGCAGTTCGGGCCCACAAAGCGCAAGTTATATTTCGCGGCCACCCGGATGATCTCTTCCTCGATTTTTTTCCCGGCTTCTCCAAATTCGCGAAAGCCGGCGGACTCCACGACTGCCCACTGAATTCTTTTTTGCCCGCATTCTTCGAGAATTGCCGGGACTGTACGGGCGGGCGTGAGGATGACAGCCAGGTCCAGGTGGTCGGGAATGTCCAGGACGGATTTGTAGATTCGCCGTCCGGCGAAGACCCCTCCTTTAGGCCCTACTTGATAAATGATTCCCTGAAAGCCAAATTCAGTAAGGTTAAAGACAATCCCCCGTCCCATGTTGTCGGAGGAAGTGGAGACTCCGATCACGGCTACGCTGTTGGGGTAAAAAATCTCGCGCATATTTTTCTCCTAAGGTAAAAGAATTATTGATCACCTTAAATTAAAATTAGCCACAGAGGGCACAGAGATCACAGAGTTTTAAAACCATGATTAAGAAAAAGAAAAAGTAAAGAATATCTCAAACATCTAAAGTGATCCATCTGCAGGCTACACTAAAGTTGAAAAAAGGAATTTCCTATACAATTGAATTAAACGGAGATTCGTTATTTTATCAGAGCATTATGGAAAAACCGCCATCGACCGGCAAAGCCACTCCTGTCACGAAGTCCGAGGCTCTGCTGGCCAGGAAAACGGCTGTGCCCATTAAATCTTCGGGCTCGCCCCAGCGGCCGGCTGGCGTCCTTGAGTGCACCTTCTCGTCCAGACCGGGCATATCCCTGCGCGCCCCCACGGTCAGATCGGTGTTGATCCACCCCGGCAAAATGGCGTTCACTTGAATGTTATCCGGTCCCCAGGCGGCGGCCAGGCTGCGCGTCAGTTGCACGATCCCTCCTTTGCTTGCCCCATAGGGCGCCAGCTTGGCGCCTCCGAGGATGGAAGTCATCGAGCCGATGTTGATGATCTTTCCTCCGCCTGTTTTCTTCAGCGCCGGGTAAACGGCATTGGAACATAAGAAGGCGCTGCGCAGGTTGACATCGAGTATTTCATCCCACTCTGATGCAGACAATTCCTGGGGGAGCTTGCGGATATTCATGCCGGCGTTATTCACCAGAATATCGATTCGTCCGAATTTTTCAATTACTTGCTTGACCATGGCCCGGATCTGCTCTTCCTCCCGCACATCCAGCTTAACACCCAACACGCTTACTCCATATTCTTTTTCCATCGCCCGCACTACTTCGGCCGTTTTGCCCTGGTTGCGAGCGGCGATGACCATATCGCTCCCTTCTCCCGCGAACCCCCTGGCAATTCCCAGGCCGATTCCTCCGTTACCTCCGGTCACAATAGCGACTTTGCCTCGTAAACTGAACAGATCTTTCATTATTCTCCTCCTCATTGGGTTTTAAAATCAAACAATCAGGACGCTGATCTGCGTCGATATACGCTGAAAAAGATTAAATTAGCCACAGAGGGCATAGAGATCACAGAGTTCTTAAGACCGAAAAAATAAAGGATAAGTGTCAAAAGTGATCCGCCTAAGGCGGAGGCCGCCCAGGCCCCCGGACCATGGATTCCCTCTGACCGTACGCCCCACCTCTTTTCAAAGGAGCTTCTTGCAAAAGTGCGTAATTTACCCTTCGACAAGCTCAGGGTGAACGGGCTTAGGTTGAAATTATTTATTTTTTCCGTTCGTGGTGAGCCCTTCGACTCACCGTTCGCCCTGAGGTTCTCGAAGGGTGAACGGTTCGCTCAGGACAAGCTTGTCGAACCACAAAAAAATACTTTTGCAAGAGGCTCAAAGGGCTAAAGTGTTACTAAAGTTGAAAAAAGGAATTTCCTATGAGGCCTTTGCAAATGTCATTTATTCGGTCATTCCGGCCCCGATTTTCATCGGGATAAACTCCAGCCGGAATCCAGAAGTATTTGATAATCCTGGATTCCGGGTCGCGCTTCGCTTGCCCGGAATGACGATTGAGCGCCATATTTTGAGTTTTGCAAGAGGCTCCTATACAATCAAGTTCGTTAGCTTAGTTAGGTTCGTTTGGGGAGTTAACCAACTAAACGGTTTTAACGTTCAACGGCATCCAAAAAAGATAGCCGGGGTTGCTCCAGCTTTTCAAGCTGCTGAGCCAGCGTTTCCCATTCGGTCGTCAAAGTGTCAACGCGCTTCTTAGCTTCGGCGTGAGCTTTCAAAAGCCCGGGAATATTTTCTCCCTGGCGATAAATTTCCAGGTCGGACAATCGGATGGCTACCTTTTCCATCTCTTCCGTGGCCTGATCTAAATTCTGTTCCACTCCCTGAATTTTCTGCCGCAACTCCAGCGTTTCCCGATAAAAAAGGTTGCGGGCCTCGGCTTCCAGCCGCTTGTGTTCTCTGGTTCTTCGGGATGAGTGTTCCTTAAATTCCGAATTATCATCCGCAGATGGTTTAGCATTCTCTGTTTCCATTTTCTTTTTGTAAAGGTAGTCGTCGTAATTTCCCGGGTAGACAGAGAGGCAACCTGCCTTCACTTCAATGACTTTATTGGCCACAGCGTTAATCAGATGGCGATCATGGGTGATGAAGCAAAGAGCGCCCTGGAAGTTTCGCAAGGCCCTTTCCAATACATCCCGGGCGGCAATGTCCAGATGGTTGGAGGGTTCATCCAGCAGCAGGAAATTAGCCGGACGCATGAGCATCTTGGCCAGCACCAGCCGGCTCTTTTCCCCGCCGCTTAAGACGGAAACTTTTTTCTCCACCTCATCTCCGGAAAAAAGAAACGCCCCCAGCAGGCCCCGGAGAAAGCTTAGGGATTCATCCCGGGCCAGAAAAAAAATTTCTTCCCAGACTGTTTTCGCCGGATCCAGAAGTTCCAATTGGTGCTGGGCAAAGTAGGCGGAAGTGACCTTGTGCCCCCATCCGATTCTTCCACCATCCGGCTTAAGAATTCCTGCCAGAAGCTTAAGGAGGGTCGATTTTCCGGCGCCATTGGGCCCTACCAGGGCTACTTTGTCCTCCCGCAAAAGAGTCAGGTCAACGCCGGAATAAACTTGCACAGGTCCATAAGCCTTGTGCACTGATCTTAATTCTACAATCACCTTGCCGCTGCGGGCCGGCTGGGGAAAGTTAAAACGAATGGTCTTGGGCGAGTCGGCCATCTGCACCCGATCCAGTTTTTCCATCATTTTCATCCGGCTTTGCACCTGCCGGGCTTTGGTGGCCTTATAGCGAAAGCGTTCAATGAACTTCTCGGTCTGTTTGATTTTTTTGCGTTGATTATCCAGGGCCGCTATTAGGAGGGCTTTCTTTTTTTCCCGGGCCTGCATATAGAAGTCGTAATTTCCCGGATAAGAGTTGATTTTCTTCTCTTCTATAGCCAGGATCTTGGTAACCACCCGGTTCAAAAAATCGCGGTCGTGGGAGACCACAACGATAGCGCCCATATATTCGCTTAAAAAATTTTCCAGCCAGATGAGCGATTCCAGGTCCAGGTGATTGGTGGGCTCATCCAGGAGAAGCAAGTCGGGAGTGGCCAGGAGGATTTTGGCCAGGGCCAAGCGCATCAGCCACCCTCCGCTGAGTTCTTCAGTAGAACGATTTACATCGGCTTCTCGAAATCCCAGGCCAAGCAGAATGGCCTTGGCCTGGGCTTCCAGGGCGTATCCCCCTTGGCGGGCATAGCGTTCCTCGAGCTGCCCGTAGGCTTTCGCCAGAGCTTCCAGGGCTTGTTGCTCCTTTTCTTCGGATATTTCTTCTGCTAAGAGGCGCATTTTATCTTCCAGGATGAGAAGGCCTTTCATCCCGCTCTGGACTTCTGCCAGCAGGGACTCCCCCCTGGCCGGCATGGGTTCCTGGGAAAGATAGCCGATCTGGACTCCCCGCCGAATCAAAATCTCTCCCCGGTCCGGACGCTCCTCTCCGGCGATCAGCCGGAAAAGCGTGGTTTTCCCCGATCCATTCGGACCCACCAGCCCCAGGCGATCCCGCGCCCCCAGACGCAGGGAGGAGCCAGTAAAGAGAATTTTTTCTCCGTAAGATTTCTCGATTTCTTTTATCTCGACGATAAATTATTCACCTCAAAAATATTTGGAAGGATCATTTTAACAAATTCACGTCTTTTTTGGAAAAATATTCCAGGCCTCAGTGGTTGGGCAAATGATTGCTTTTATTCCCTCCCCAATTCGTTTATAATAAGCGCCATTCCCATTCTATAATATCTCGACCTTTATTTCTGTCGAGGTAAAAAAAGGAGGAGCCCATGCCCATCATTCACGTGCACATGCTGGAAGGAAGAACTTTGGACCTAAAGAGAAGTCTGGTCGAATCCATGACCGAGGCCGTGACCAAATCCCTGAACGTCAAACCCGAAGCCGTGCGCATCATCCTGCATGACATGGCTAAGAACAACTATGCTATTGCCGGAGTCCTGGAATCGGAAAAGAAATAAGTTGCCCTCAGCTTTCAGCTGTTTGTTTTTAGTTGAAAGATGATTGCTGACAGCTGAAAGCTTACTTCTTCTCATAGTAGGCCGCAAGATGAGCCAAGGCCCGGGAGGCTAACGGCAGCGAAGCATAAGCCGGAACGCCGGCCCGGCAGAATCTCTGGCGCAGCCGCGCTGCTTTCGTAGCCAGGACAGGGTCTTCTCCGTTACCGTCGACTACAACCGCCAGGGGTTTGCGGGAGCGGTTTTTCCTGAGGTATTCGATGGCCTCGTGGGTGGTGTCTTTTTCTTCAGGCTGAGCATAAGTCATACGAGGAATCAACCGGTCCACGATGATCATATCCAGCCCCTGATCCTCAAAAACCGGCTCCAGGATTTTTCCCAAAAAATCCGGGTCGTGAAAAGACCTCCAGGCATCCACAGGGTTGCGGGCGAAGGAACCGACGGCAGGGACCAGGGCCGTCAATTTTTCCCGGGTCTTACCGGTTAAGGATGGCGTTTGCAGGCCCATGCCCATGCAAATGTCCGCATAATAGACGCTGTTTCCTCCTCCTCCTCCCAGGATGAACAACCGCCGCCCTCTGGCCGGAGGTAGATAGAGGAAAGCCATGGCTGTGCCAACGACCTCATCCAGAGAACGAACCCGGGTGACTCCCGCTTGTCTTAGGCCGCTCTCCCAGATTTGATCCTGCCCGGAAAGCGTTCCGGTATGGGAAGCTACAGCCCCGGCCCCCGAGGGGGTTTCCCCTCCCTTCCAGATTACCAGGGGCTTTACAGGATTGATATGCCGGGCCAGATTCAATAAACGCCGCCCGTTCCGGACGCTCTCCAGATAAAGGCCAATAACTTTTGTTTGCGGATCATCGGCCAGGTATTCCAGATATTCCGTACTGTCGAGTCCCGCAGCATTTCCGAAACTGACTGCTTTACTGAGACCTATTCCCGTGAAATGGGCGTGTTCGGTAATTCGCTGAGTGAGAGTCCCGCTCTGCGACAAAAAGGCTAAAGAGCCAGAACTTGCGGGTATCTGGCCCCAGAGCATCAACCGGGAAGCGGGCGCGTACGGCCCCATACAATTGGGTCCGATGACGTTGATCCGGCCTTTTAAGGCGATCTGCTCTATCTCCTTCTCCAGACGAATGCCCTCAGGGGTTCCCAATTCCTTGAACCCGGATGTCAGGATATGCACGTTTAGTATCCCCTTCAAGCGGCATTCATTTAGAACTGATGGAACAAACTGAGCGGGAACGCAAATGATGGCCAGGTCCACTGATTCTGGAAGAGCCGCCAGGCTGGAATAAGCGGGTATTCCGTTGATCTCCCCGGCAGTGGGATTAATCAAAAAAATCCGCCCGGGGTATCCAGCCCGTTGCAGATTCCTCAAGAAGAATTGCCCGCCGAGGCCGGTGTATGTCCGGGATATGCCGACAATGGCCACACTTTCAGGAAAGAAAATTTTATCAAAGATACTTCTTCGCTCCGCCTCCATGTTTTTTCCAAAACCTCCACATAATATATTTGGGGATACAGATGAACGCTGATGGCCGGGACTGAACTTTCGAATACAGAATTCAAAAGAGGGTTAGATAAATAAATTTTCCAGTAATCATCGGCTATAACATGCATCCAGATTAAAATTTCATCTGACGAGTATTATAACTGAAATCATCCAGAAATAAAAATTTTTGCATCAGTTTAACGGTTTGAAAAAATTGACTTGCGCGCAATTGTTCATTAATATCTTAAAACCCGAGAGGATACTGAGAGTGATAAAAAACCAGAAAGGAGCAAGGATATGAGAGAAGTGGTGATCGTGGGCTGTGTGCGGACAGCCATTGGACGCATGGGCGGCACAATAGCGCGCTACCGGCCCGAAGAATTAGGGGCCTTTGTTATCCGGGGAATCGTTGATAAAACCGGCATTGACCCCAGCTTAGTCGAGGATGCAATCATGGGCCTTTCCAATTCCTGGCATGCGGCCTATAACCCGACACGCTGGGCGGTCCTAAAGGCCGGCCTCCCCTACAGTCTTCCCGGCGCCACGGTAGAAAGGCAGTGTTCTTCAGGATTGCAGGCCATCAATTATGCGGCCACCCAGATCCTGGCCGGGCTGGGCGACATCTACATCGCCGGAGGAATGGAGAGCTGGAGCCAGTGCCCCTGGATGATACCCAGGGCCGAGGAAGCTTACTCCTTCACTCCTCCGCAGATCCTTCGCCGCGAGACCGCGCCCACTCCCGAGGACAGCCTGGTTATGGGGGTCACAGCTGAAAACCTGGTGGAGAAATATAAAATATCGCGGGAAGAACAGGAGGCCTTTGGCTTGCGCAGCCAGGAGCTGGCTATGAAAGCCATCCGCGCCGGTTATTTCAAAGAAGAGATTATTCCCCTGATCATTTCCCAGAAAAAAGGCCAGATTGTTTTCGACACGGACGAACATCCCCGGGAGACCTCCATGGAAAAATTGGCCACCCTGCCTCCGGTATTTAAAAAAAATGGGACGGTTACGGCCGGAACTTCTTCAGGGCGTAATGACGGCGCAGCCGCTGTCCTTATGATGACCGCGGAGAAGGCTAAGGAATTGGGTTATAAACCTTTGGCCCGGTGGGTAACCTGCGCGGTAGCGGGCGTGGATCCCAAAATCATGGGCATTGGGCCGGCCTATGCCATGCCCAAAGCCCTGCAAAGAGCCGGGTTAAGGATGTCCGATATGGAGGTCATCGAGATCAACGAGGCTTTTGCCGCCCAGGTGCTGGCCTGCGTGAAGGACCTGGAAGCGCAGGGAAATTCTATTACCCCGGAAAAACTCAACCCCAACGGAGGAGCCATTGCCTTTGGGCATCCCAACGGCATGAGCGGAACCCGCCTGGCTATATTCACGATCAACGAACTTAAGAGGAGCGGCGGAAGGTACGGCATCGCTTCTTTGTGCATCGGCGGAGGTCAGGGGTTAGCCACGATCTTCGAAAGACTTTAAGAAAAATTCACCGCAGAGGACGCAGAGATCGCCGAGATATAAAGAAAGATCTTAAAAAAGAAAATTTAGGACACAGATAACCATCGATAAACACAGATAAAATTAAAATATGCTTAATAAAATTTTTTAAAAAGCATTTTATCTGAATTTATTTGCGTTCATCCGTGTTCTAAAATGTTTTTTGGTAACAGTTTGGCGATTTGAAAAAATGGTATTAAGGCCTTTGTTGAGGACCGGGGGTTAGAGCGGAACGTGCCGGAAGCATCGGTTGGGTTTCCGCTTGGCCACAAGGACAAAAGATCGTTTCCTCCGGAGGAGGCGGGGGTTCTTGCCCGCCCCATATGCGGAGATATAAGCGCCTTATGATTCTCCGCCTAAGGCGGATTCCGCTCTGGCCCCCGGTCCCTGGAATCCCTTGGCCCTTACAACACACCTTTTTTCAAAGAGCTAAAGTGTTTCGTTTTTTGTTATAAATTTATTTTATAGCTCTGCGATCTCTGTGCCCTCTGTGGCTAAAGTCTTTCATTCGTTGACCAGATTGATCAGCCGGCCCTGAAGAAAGGCAATTACGTTATCCACCACCATCTGATTTCCCTTCTCAATGGCTTCCGCGGTCATGCCGGCATTGTGGGGAGAGAGCACTACGTTGGCCAGGGAAAGAAGAGGATCTGCCGGGGGCAGAGGCTCCTGGTCATAGACGTCCAGGGCCGCCGCAGCAAGTTTTCCGGTCTGCAAAAATTCGATCATTGCCGCCGTATCCACGATGCTGGCCCGGGCTGTGTTTACCAGGATACAGGATGGTTTTACCCTGGCCAGAGCCTGCCGGGAGATGAGGTTTCTGGTTTTTTCGGAAGCGCGGATGGTGATGGCGATGACGTCGGATTGGGAGAGGAGCTGATCAAATTCGACGAACTGGACGCCAGCTTCTGCCGCTCTATCCGGACTGGGGTTGAGAGTCCAGGCCATGATGTTCATGCCGATCCCTCTGGCCAAAGAAGCCAGTTGGCGGCCGATGTTGCCGAGCCCCACGATGCCCAGGGTTTTGCCGTGAAGCTGGGTCATGGGCAGCCTGGTCCAGCGGCCGTTGCGCAACTCCTGTTCGTGGGCCGGAATTTTTCGGGCTGCGGCCATCATCAAAGCCAAGGTATGCTCGGCCACAGAGACGGCCGAGAATCCGGGGGTGTTACTGACCTTGATACCCAGCCGGGAAGCTGCGGTCAGGTCGACATTATCCGTGCCGATGCCCAGAACAGCAATCAACTTTAACTGTGGACAGGAGCGCAGCAACGGTTCGGTAAATTTAGAGTAGGCCCGGATGTTAATGGCCACCCCCGCCCCCTTAAGCCTTTGTTGTAGTTCCTCCGGGGAGGAAGCTTTTTCAGTGTAAACGATTACCTCGGCAAATTGCCGGAGGCGTTGCAAAGATTCCGTCCCTGACAGAATGGACGGAAAATCATCTGGAACAATGACAAGAGACATAATTTTCTTGATCCTCCTTGATCCTCAATCTAATAAGGAATCGTAACACTTTAGCTCTTTGAAAAAAAGTGTGTTGTAAAGGCCAAGGGATTCCAGGGGCCGGGGGCCAGAGCGTAATCCGCCTTAGGCGGAGAATCATAAGGCGCTTATATCTCCGCATATGGGGCGGGCAAGAACCCCCGCCTCATCCGCAGGAAAAGATCTTCTGTCTTCGTGGCCAAGCGGAACCCCAACCGATGCTTCCGGCGCGTTCCGCTCTAACCCCCGGCCCTCAACAAAGGCTTTAATGCCATTTTTTCAAATCGCTGAACTGTTACAAGGAATCCTTATTTTTTCAATTCTTCTTGCAAAACACGAAGCTTTTCTTCGAAGTCCGGTTTAAATTTAACCAGGGCTTGCTCCCACTCCTGGCTGCCTTCAACCTTCGCCTGAACTGCAGAGCCGGCAATACCCAGCTCTTCCAGTTTAAAAAGAACCTTTTTTTCTGTCTCGGCAAAGGCGCGTTCTTTCCGCTCCCGGTAGTTTTTTATCAACTGCTGAAATTTTCGTTTTATGCTGTTGCTCTCTTTTTGTAAGGTTTCAATTCCCTGGAAGATGAGGGCGTTATCCCGGTCTAACTGGATGGCTTCGGATAAATATTGGCGCAGGAGCTTTTTTAAAGGCTCTCGCTGATCAAGGGCCAGTTTCAATAATTCCTTTTCCACTTCCTTGAAATGAAAATCGACTTCCAGGAAGCGGTTTGCCAGGCTGCGGGCCTTGGCTTGCATTTCTTCCTCTCTTAGCTTTTCCAGCTCCTCGTGCGAAAGGTGAAGGCTCTTGGTTTTTTCCATGGCCAGCTCGATGGCCCTCTTAATCTCCGCCATGCTCGGTCCTCCTGCAAAAAATCATAATCCGGCGATTTGCTAAAACCGTATAACTTTGCCTGAATTACGAGGGTATATTATCAGAAAAAAAACTTCTCTTCAAGGAAGTAAGCGGAAAAAAGAGAGGGTTGGCGAGGAGAAATCGCCTATTGACTCCTGGTTTATTTTTGGTAGATTCTTGTAGATAGCCGGAGAAAATAGGGAGGGAATCATGAAGATAGATGATTTCGACCAGATGAGAAACAGGATGCATCGACTCATGGGTGAATTTTTTAAGGATTTGAAACCGCTGGGCTACCAGCCGGAGCAGTCCTTCCACCCGCCGATGGACATTTATGAAACAGAAGACAGCCTTGCCGTGGTTATGGAGATCGCCGGCCTGAAATCAAGCGATATTCATGTCCTCTTTGAAAAAGACCTCCTTTCCATCTCCGGGACGAGGACCGAATACTCACCCTCCCCCAAAACCCGGCTTCATCAGATGGAGATAGATTACGGGTATTTCGAGCGCACGCTGCGTATCCCCTTCCCCCTCAAAACGGACGGAATCAAGGCTAATTACCGGGAAGGGTTCCTCTTCGTCACCATCCCCAAGATGAAAGAGTCGGTCACAAGGACGGTGGAGGTGAAACTTCTATGAAGGCGAACCAATTCCTCATCCCCGACGAGGGAAATATCGTTATAGAGGATTCTGGCATGAGTGAGATGGCCGGCAAAGGAGAAGGGATAAAAGGCCTTAAGATTCCGGAAGAACTACCCATCATCCCCATCCGTGAAGCTGCGCTCTACCCAAGGATGATCCTGCCGCTTTTGGTCAGCCAGGAACCTCTGATCAAGCTTATCGATGCCGCTCTGCTGGCCAATAAAATGACCGGGGTCGTGGCCATCAAAAATAAAGAGGTGGAACAGGTCAAACCGGAAGATTTATTCGAAACCGGGTGCGCGGCTTACATCTTAAAGATGATCAAAATGCCCGATAACAGTCTTCGCCTGCTCATCCAGGGCACTACCCGCATTCGCCTTGCCGAATTCACCCAGCGGGAACCCTTCCTGCGGGCCAAGGTTGTTCCCCTGCAAGATCAGGTTGGAGAACACGCGGATGCTCAGGCCCTGATGGTCGGAGTGAAGTCCATCTTCCAGAAGGTTGTGGAAATGGCCCCCAACCTTCCGGCAGAGCTGGCTATCATGGCCATGAATCTCGACGAGCCCGGAGCTCTGGCTGATCTGGTTGCCTCCACCTTAAACGTTCCTCTAACTGACAAGCAAGCCATCCTGGAGACGCTGAACGTCAAAGACCGGTTGGAAAAGGCCAATCTTCTGCTCTCCAAGGAGCTCAGCGTCCTGGAACTAAGCTCCAAAATCCAGAGCCAGGTGCGGGAGGGGATCGATAAGTCGCAGCGGGAGTATTTCCTGCGCGAACAGCTCAAAGCCATCCAGAAGGAATTGGGCGAAAGGGATGAACGGGGGGTTGAAATTGATGAATTGCGCAAGCGCCTGGTCCAGGCCAAGCTCCCGCCGGAAGCCATGAAAGAAGGGGAACGGGAGCTGGATCGTCTGGCCAAGATGCCGCCGTCAGCCGCGGAATACACCGTCTCCCGGACTTACCTCGACTGGCTCATCGAACTTCCCTGGGCCGTTTCCACTACGGACAACCTGGAGATTATCCAGGCCCAGAAAGTTCTGGATGAAGACCACTACGACCTGGAGAAGGTGAAGAGACGTATCCTGGAATATCTATCGGTGCGCAAGCTCAAAGCCGACATGAAGGGTCCCATCCTCTGTTTTGTCGGGCCTCCAGGGACTGGCAAGACTTCTGTGGGAAAGTCCATCGCCAAAGCCCTGGGACGTAAGTTCATCCGCATGTCCCTGGGCGGCGTGCGTGATGAAGCGGAGATCCGCGGCCATCGCCGCACCTACGTCGGCGCTCTCCCCGGGAGGATAATTCAGGGAATGCGCAAGGCCAGCTCGAATAACCCGGTTTTCATGCTCGATGAGATCGATAAGTTAGGGATGGATTTTCGCGGCGACCCCTCGGCTGCCTTGCTGGAGGTTTTGGATCCCGAGCAGAATTACGCCTTTTCCGATCATTATCTCGACGTGCCTTTCGACCTCAGCAAAGTCATGTTCATTACCACGGCCAACATCCTGGATCCGATTCCTCCGGCGCTTAGGGACCGGATGGAGGTTCTGGATCTTCCGGGATATACGGAAGAAGAGAAGTTGAAGATTGCCAGGGATTATCTGGTTCCTAAACAAATCGAGGCCCACGGCCTTTCGGAGCGGGACATAAGATTCGAAGACGGGGCTCTCGGGCGCATTGCTCTCGAATACACCCGGGAAGCAGGAGTGCGCAACCTGGAACGGGAGATCGCCAACGTCTGCCGGGGAGTGGCCAGGCGCGTGGCTGAAGGCCGGGAAATCCTCACGGTCATCGATGCCGAGGGCCTGTCCTCTTACCTCGGGCCCGTTAAATTTTTCTCGGAGGTCGCGGAACGCACTTCGGAACCGGGTGTGGCCACAGGCCTGGCCTGGACTCCTACGGGGGGAGACATCCTTTTTATCGAGGCCACGCGCATGAAAGGGCGTAAAGGATTTTCCCTTACCGGTCAATTAGGGGACGTAATGAAGGAATCAGCCCAGGCCGCCCTGAGTTACGTGCGCACCAGGGCCAAAGCCTGGAAAATTCCGGAAAACTTCTTCGACAGCAGCGACATCCATATACATGTTCCTTCCGGAGCCATTCCCAAAGATGGGCCGTCTGCAGGCGTGACCATGCTTACAGCCCTCACCTCCCTGCTCACCGGAAGGCCCGTGCGCAGCGATGTGGCCATGACCGGCGAGATAACTCTTAGGGGACTGGTCCTTCCGGTGGGCGGGATTAAAGAGAAAGTGCTGGCAGCCAGACGGGCCGGCATCGCCACGGTTATCCTGCCCAAGAAGAACGAGAAGGATCTGGATGAAGTTTCTGAGCAGGTAAAGAAAGACTTAAAGTTTCACTTCGTTAAGCGTATGGACGAAGTCATCGAGCTGGCTCTTAAGAAAAAGGCCAATAAATAAGAAAGCCCTCTTGCATTTTAAGAGGGCTTTCTTATTCCCTGCGCTTTGTTTTCAGGCCCCCTAACTCTGGGGTTCCTGATATTCAAAAACCTTACCCTGATAGTTGCGCAGGACCATCTTTCCTTTATCCTGGGAAATCAGGTACGTGGGGCCCACCGGAATCTTGCCGCCGCCGCCCGGGGCGTCTATGACAAAACTGGGAACCGCATAGCCGGTGGTATGCCCGCGTAATTTTTCGATGATATTAATTCCTACAGCAATGGGGGTGCGGAAATGCTCAGTGCCCATAGCCAGGTCGCATTGATATATGTAGTAGGGACGGACACGGATCTTCAACAGTTCGTGCATCAGGCGCTTCATGACCACAGAACGGTCGTTGATCCTCCGCAGAAGAACGGTCTGGCTTCCTAAGGGAACGCCTGCCTCAGATAGCAGGGCGCAGGCCCGGCGAACTTCCTTAGTGATCTCCTTGGGGTGGCTGAAATGAATGCTCATCCAGAGCGGATGGTATTTCTTCAATATCCCAGTTAGCGAGGGGGTAATTCTCTGGGGAAGAGTTACCGGCACCCGGGTGCCGATGCGGATGATCTCCACATGGGGAATCCTTCTCACTTTGGCAATGATTCCTTCAAGATGGTCGTCTTCTAAGAGCAGGGGATCGCCACCCGAGATTAAAACATCCCGAATCTTCTTGGTGGCCTGGATGTAGGATATTGCTTCATCAAGCTTCGCTTCGGTAATGCAGTTTTCGCTGGAACCCACCATCCGGCGGCGTGTGCAGTACCGGCAGTAAACCGCGCATTTATCCGTAACCAGGAGGAGCACGCGGTCCGGATACCGGTGGACTAGGCCGTGGACCGGGGAATTTTCATCTTCTGCGCAGGGATCAAAAAGGTCATGGGGGGAAAAGTGGAATTCCTCCAGGGTGGGAATGGCCTGCCGGCGGATGGGGCAGTTGGAATCATTGCGGTCCATTAATTTAGCAAAATAAGGGGTTATAGCTGTAGCCATTCTGCCTTTGGAAACTTCAATGGCCGCAATTTCTTCCTGGCTGAGATTTAAGATTAATTTAAGCTGCTCCGCTCTGGTAACCCGATGTTTTAATTGCCACCGCCAGTCTTCCCATTCCTCGTTGGTGGCCTCTTTCCATGGGTTGGGTTGATACTCCTCCTCTGCAGAAAGTATGGCCTCTGCGCCTATCACCATTTTCATTGGCTCCCTTGGGAGCACAATACTGCCAGCGACGCTCATGATCCCCTCTCAAGGTCAAGTTTTGGACTTTGCAGTTCTTCCATTGCTTTCTGGTAGGCAATCTTGTGTTTGAAGCCATTCTGCAAATATTTCCAGATCAGTTCGAGTCTTTTAAAATCTTCTTCGCTGTATTCCCTGGTTTCAAGCTCTCCCATAGGAATCCGTTTCGGCTTGATATACCCTTTTTGTTCCAGGTAATAAAGCTTATGCCTTGGAATATTAAGTTTTTTTAGTATATCGGAAGTCCTCATAGGCAGTCTCCAGAGGAGCGTAAGCCAGTCAAATAAGTAACTCTGAGAAATATAAATCTACAAATAAATCTAAATCTATTTTTCTATAGATTATGCCAATAAAAAAAACTTGTCAAGAAAAAAATGCAAGTTTTTGTAAAAAAAGGTGATGATCTCGTAAAAAGTCGTCTCTCCGGTGAAAATCGGAGTCCAGGATATTTATAAGCACTTAACAATGATGGAGTCGTAAAAAGTCCCAAAAGTGGTCATTGCGAGCGGAGCGAGGCAATCTCGTATTTCGTAAGTGCTTGATTTCATGAGATTGTTTAGTCGCTACGCTCTTCGCAATGACATGTGGTTGGACTTTTTACGAGATCATCAAAATTACTGGATTCCGGCTTTCGCCGGAATGACGGGGAAAGTGGCTTTTTGACTTTTTACGAAACCATCAGGTTTTTTTGTTCTAAAATTTTAGTTATTGCTCTGTGATCTCTGTGTCCCCGGTGGCAAAAAATACTTTTTTACGAATTCATCAAAATTTCTCTTTAAAAACAGCCCCGGTGCCCGCTGAGGTGACCATCTGAGCATAACGGGCAACATAGCCGGATTTGATTTTTGGCTCCGGTTGTTTCCAATTTTTCTTTCTTTTCCTGATCTCTTCCTCGCCAACCAGCAAAGTTAGATTTCTCTTGGGAATATTGATGGAGATGCGGTCCCCGTTTTTTACCAGAGCGATCAAACCCCCTTCGGCAGCTTCCGGAGAAATGTGTCCGATGGCTGCGCCGCGGGAGCCGCCGCTGAATCTTCCGTCAGTAATCAGGGCTACATCTTTATCCAGACCCATGCCGACGATCGCTGAAGTAGGAGAGAGCATCTCCCGCATCCCCGGACCGCCCTTAGGGCCCTCGTATCGCACAACCACTATGTGGCCCGGTTTTACCTTTCCCTTGAGAATAGCTTCCATGGTTTCTTCTTCGGACTCGAAGATAATAGCCGTACCCTCATTAACCATCATTTCGGGGGCAACGGCTGACTGTTTAACCACAGCCCCGTAAGGAGCCAGGTTCCCCCTCAGGATGGCAATGCCCCCTTCTTTATGGTATGGGTCGCTGATTGGCCGAATCACTCGATAATCCTTGACTTTCACCCCTTTTAAATTCTGGCCGAGGTTTTTACCTGTGGCCGTCATAACCGTTTTATCGATCTCCCCTAACTTGGTTAATTCGGCCATAACCGCCGGAACGCCTCCGGCAGCATCCAGATCCTGTATGTGATGAGAGCCTGCGGGACTGAGATGGCAAAGGTGAGGGGTCTTGTTACTCACGGTATTGAAGAGGTCCAGGTTTAAATTAATTCCGGCCTCATGGGCGATAGCCGGGAGGTGCAAAACCGTGTTCGTGGAACAGCCCAGGGCCATGTCCACAGCCATGGCATTCTGGAAGGCCTCGAGGGTGGCAATGTCGCCCGGGCGGATGTTCTTCTTCCAAAGCTTAATAACTTTCATCCCGGCCATTTTGGCCAGCCGGATGCGGGCCGCCATTACAGCCGGAATGGTTCCGTTTCCGGGAAGAGCCAGGCCCAGGGCCTCTGACAGGCAATTCATAGAATTGGCTGTAAACATGCCTGCGCAGGAGCCGCAACCCGGGCAGGCGCAATCTTCCAAATCTTTCAAGTCGGCTTCGGTCCATTCGCCGCGGACCACCAGGCCCACGCCTTCGAACACACTGATCAAATCCACTTCTTTCTCCCCAAATTTTCCGGCCAGCATGGGTCCGCCGCTGATCACAATAGATGGGATGTTTAAGCGCATGGCGGCCATAAGCATTCCGGGAACGATCTTGTCGCAGTTGGGAACCAGGACCAGGGCATCGAAAGGATGGGCAATGGCCATGACTTCTACGGAATCGGCAATCAGCTCCCGGCTGGCCAGGGAATATTTCATCCCCTCATGGTTCATGGCGATGCCGTCGCATACGCCTATGGTGCAGAACTCCACCGGCGTTCCTCCGGCCAGGCGTACGCCGGTTTTAACGGCTTCGACGATCTTATCCAGGTGAATGTGGCCGGGGATGATTTCATTGGCTGAGTTGGCGATGCCCACCATCGGCCGTCGAATTTCTTCGTCCGTAAAGCCCATGGCCTTAAAGAGAGAACGGTGGGGAGCTTTCTCCAATCCCTTCTTCATTAGATCGCTACGCATAAATAATCCTCCGCATGGATTCATGAAATATGAAAAGAGATTTGCATAATATCTTTGCCGATATCCTGCTGTCAATCGCAAATTTTGTATCGCCTCCTGTAACAGTTTAGCGACTTGAAAAAGGGTATAAAAGCCTTTGTTAAGGGCCGGGGGTTAGAGCGGAACGCGCCGGAAGCATCGGTTGGGTTTCCGCTTGGCCACGAAGACAGAAGATCTTTTCCTCCGGAGGAGGCGGGGGTTCTTGCCCGCCCCATATGCGGAGAAATCAGCGTCTTATGATTCTCCGCCTAAGGCGGATTCCACTCTGGCCCCCGGCCCCTGGAATTCCTTGGCCTTTACAACACACCTTTTTTCAAAGGGCTAAAGTGTTACAAAATTCCGAAATCTATATGCCAGTGCTGCCCGCGCTCATCGCCCCGAACCCCGGGCCACGAATAGGATTTTGTAAAGTGAAGGGAAGCAAGCTTTTTTGGGAAAGGTTTTGACAAAGGGAAAAGTTGATGTTATTTTTAATCTGTATGACATTGGCTAAAGCGACCTCTGTATAATACAGAGGAAAGGGAAGAAACGGCTTCAGACCTTGCCTTTTAGAAAGGGGGCCTACATGTCTATTCGGGTTGGCATCAACGGATTTGGGAGAATTGGCCGGAGCGTGATGCGCGCCGCTTTGAAGGCCGAGAGCTTTTCGGAAATTGAAATTGTGGCCATCAACGACCTGACAGATAATTCCACCCTGGCCCATCTGCTGAAATACGACTCCATCATGGGGCGTCTGAACATGGAAGTAAAGCTTCAGGAGAAGGGCCTAATGATTAACGGAAAAGATGTGGTCATAACCGCCATCAAAGACCCGGCGCAGATTCCCTGGAGGGACCTGTCCGTAGAGTACGTGGTGGAATCGACCGGCATCTTCACCGAAGCCAAGCGGGCCAGGGGTCATCTGGATGCCGGAGCGCGCAAGGTGATCATCACCGCGCCGGCCAAGGGCGAAGACGTCACCGTGGTGATGGGAGTTAACGAGTATGACTACAACCCCTACGAGCACCACATCGTTTCCAATGCCTCCTGCACAACGAATTGCCTGGCTCCGATCGCCAAAGTCATCCTGGATAAATTCGGCATTCGCCGGGGAATCATGACCACGATACACTCTTACACCAATGACCAGCGCATCCTCGATTTTCCCCACAGCGACTTGAGGAGAGCGCGGGCCGCGGCCCTTTCCATGATACCCACCAAAACAGGGGCGGCCTCGGCCGTGGCCCTGGTGATCCCGGAATTGAAGGGAAAGTTTGACGGGCTGGCTGTGCGGGTGCCCACTCCCAATGTTTCCTTAGTGGACCTAGTCATGGAGATTGAGCAGGAAGCCAGCATCCAGGAAGTGAACCAGGCCCTCAAAGATGCTGCCAACCGCTTCCTGGGCTATACTGAAGAACCGCTGGTCTCCATTGATTTCCAGGGAGATGCCCGCTCCGCTATCGTGGATGGTTCCTCCACCAAGGCCATCGGGGATATGGTGAAAGTGCTGGCCTGGTACGATAACGAATGGGGCTATTCCAACCGGGTCCTGGACCTCATTCTCCATATGGATGCGGAAAAGCCCGTGTAAAAGGCGGAGTCTGCTGAGTGGCCATCAACCGTCTTCCGAAAGAAGCTGAGCGAGAACGGCGCTCCCCGGAGCTCCCTCTGGGGATCCTGGAATCGGATGCTCTGCGCATAAACCTGGAAGAAACCGCGGTTGAGCAGGTGGCCATTGATCCTAAATACAAAGTCCTGCAGGAGGCGGTGCAGGGTTACCGGGGAATCCAGAAGACCGTTGACGCTCTCCTTTTCGAATTAAACCATCCTTTTAAAAATTGGGAAATCATCCTCCCGGAAATGCGGGCCTTCGCTCTGAAGCATTTCGCGGCTTATGCGCGCCATCCGCGGGGGCCGCAAGCCATTACCGTAGTTATCGACGTTTTCTGGGAAGCTCTGGTGAATTCGGGTCAGGAGACCCTCGAAGCCAAAGCAGTCGATTATCTCTTAAGTTATGCGGAAAAGATCGCAAGCGAAATTAACGGGGAGAACCTGGAAAAAATCATGCCGGTTCTGCGCGCCTGTTTTCAACGTCTCTTCTCCCTCCCGGAAAAACATTTTTTTTCCTTAGCCTCCAGCCACATTTCCCTGAAGAGGATAGGACAGATACTGCTGCGCCAGTTGCCGGAAGATTCAGAGCTAAGCGAATTCAACAGCCTGCTGGTCCGCAGCCTGCGGGCGGCTTATGGATACTGGCTTAAGGAAGATGATCCCTGCCTTTGGTTCGGGCAGGAAAAGGGCGTTCCCACCCGCGTTGATAAGGAAGAACTCCACATCTCCGGGAAAATTTCCCATCAGCGCCTCAGGGAATTCCTGGCCGATTTAGACAAGTTTTCTTCCGGGGATGGTTCCAGTGAGACCCTGCGCAGCCTCCTCACGCGGCCGGGGTATCTGGAGATCGTCCGGGCCTACAAGGAGATTCCCTATTGTTTGAGCGGCCCTCCCGTAAAAGCCCGAAGAGAGATTGATGAACAACCGGCCAAAGACCGGAAAATCCTGGCTCTCTTCAAAATCATGGAGATCAAGGGACTCCAGGACATCCATGAAGAAACCCTGCGGGAAATCAATTATACCATTGTAGAACGGATCCGCCAGGAGCCTCCCGAGCGGATGCAGGAATTTTTGCTAAGGACTTTTTCTTTGCTCAAGTCCAGCGTGGAAAAATATCCGGAAACGGCTTTGCAGTGCATCCAGACCATCGGAGCGGAGGTTTTTAACCGGGGGTACAGCCCCCTGGTGGAAGTTTTTTTGGAACAGGTTCTGCATTTTGGTTTTCAGTACCCGGCTGTCCAGGGAGTCAATTCTAACTGGCAGCTGATCTGTAACCCTTGCCACCTGACCAACGTGCGGGTCTGGCTGGACATAATTGGACGCAACCCCAAATGGTGCAGCACCCTGCTTTCGGCCCTGATCATCAATCTGAAATTAGGGGGCACTTGCATCAAAGACACCGACCTTTTCCAGAAAGAAGTCACCAAACTGCTCAACGCCGACATCGAGCCGGTTTACAACCTGATCAAACAGCTAACCAAATTGCTGCCGGTTTACTTCAACGAAATCGGGGCGGAAGGCCGGCTCAGGGACGAGACCACGGAAATCGACGAAATTACCCGCCGCAAGGACCCCCTGATTCATTTCCTGCGCAAGCAAAGTCATGTGGAGAGCAGCAACCTGATCGAGAATTTTATCCGGGAGATATTCCGCTTCTGGCGCCTGAAAGATAAAAGCGGCCTGAGAAATTTTCTCCCTCCAGAAATCTTCGAGAAGCTTAATGCCCAGGGCCCTTACATCGATGAAGTTCACCTGATCCTGCAAAAAATCCTCGCGCAAAAGAGATTCACCGGAGAGAAGGACCTCCTGCGGCTGACGGAATCAGAGACTGAAACCCTTATGGCTGGGATGAACCTCGTCTCCGAGGCCGAAAAAAACCGGGTAGCCCTGCTGCTTAAAATATACCGTTTGGTCAATCAGAAATACAACCTGGGTTTCCAGGAAATCAACTACCATCTTCAGGAAGCTTCCCGCTGGGGTTTCGAAGGGTTGGATGAGATCCAGAAAACCCTGGAGAGGAATAATACCCGGGAATGCCTGGATCATCTGTTGAGTTACTTAGAGGAGCTGAAAAAAATCATCATATCGCCTGAGCGGTTTGAGGCCCGGGAGGATATTTACCGCAAGCGGCACATTGCCGTGGATATTCCCTCCATGTACGGCCGGTACCGGGAGAAGAAGTTCGACGCCTTAAGCCTGACCTTCCGCTTAGAAAACCTGGCCAATATCTATCTGGAAAGGCTGATCGACTCTCTTGATTTATCTTTCATCACCCGGGCCACTTTCTTTGAGATAATCCAGTGCATCCATTATGTCTTCCGGGCCATGCAGTTGGACGGAATCTCCTCCCACCGCCTGGAAACCCACATGAAGCTTCTGGAAAAATCCCTGGAGATCAAGCGGTTCGGCTTTACCCAGTATCTGGATATCTTCCGGGGATTTTCCGAAGGGGTGAAGGACATCCTCTCGGTTTATTACGTAAACGCCCACAAAAACAACATGACCGACTTAATCCTGCAGATGGGCAAAAAGAACATCCTTCCCAAGTATCTCTTCTCTGCCGGCGAAGAGACGGGGCCTACGGAATTCGTTTATCAGATCGGTGAAAGGTTTATCCGCGACCTGATCTCCAGCACCTTTGGCCTGCAATACCTGGATAATTTCCTGGCCAGGATTCAACAAACCCTCTCCGAGCAGAAAGAAACTTTGAACGAGGCCGACCTGGACCTGCTGATGACCTATGACCCTAAAAAAGTCTGCTGTTCGATCTACCATCCGAACCGCCTGACCAATGACCTGATCCACCTGGGGAGCAAGGGATACAATTTAGCCGTGCTGGCTTCCGAAGGGATTCCGGTTCCTCCGGGCTTTATCCTGACCACGGAGGTCTTCCGTTGTTTGCGGATCATCGAGCAGTTCAAGCACGCCCATGACCATTTTGAAAGGGAGATTCGCGCCGGCCTTAAGCAGATCGAAAAGGCCACGGGACGGGAATACGGCAACCCCGCTCGCCCCTTACTCCTGGCCGTGCGCAGCGGTTCGACCGTCTCCATGCCCGGGATGATGGCCACTCTTCTGAACGTGGGCATGAACGAAGAAATCCTGGAAGGTTTGATCCGGTCCACAGGGGAAGCCTGGTTTGCCTGGGACAATTACCGCCGGTTCATCCAGTCCTGGGGCATGTCTTACGGCATGGAGCGGGAAGTCTTCAACGATATCATGCGCAAGTTTAAAGTTAGGTATGAAGTGGAGAAGAAAAGGCAATTTTCCGGGAAGGAGATGAAAGAACTGGCCCTGGCCTACCGGCGGGCAGTGGAAGAAAGGCAAATTACCCTTTACGAAGATCCCCGGGCCCAGCTCCAGGTGGCCATCAACCAGGTCCTTAATTCCTGGAATTCCACTAACGCTAAACAGTACCGGGATATAATGGGCATTGCGGATTCCTGGGGAACTGCGGTCATCGTGCAGGCCATGGTTTTTGGCAACCTCGGCCTCTCCTCCGGGAGCGGCGTGGTTTTTACGGCGCATCCCTACCGCAAAATCAGGCGGGTGGCCTTATGGGGGGATTTCACTGCCGGCAATCAGGGAGAAGACATTGTCGGAGGCCTGGTTTCGACCTACCCAATTTCCAAGGAACAGAGGGAATTGGAAGGAAGAGAAGAGGACCTGGAAGAAAAATTTCCGGAAATATACCGGCGGCTTTTTGAGATAACCAAAAGCCTGGTTTACGATAAAAAGTGGAATCCCCAGGAAGTCGAATTTACCTACGAAAGTCCCGATGAGAACGGCCTGTATATCCTGCAGACCAGGGACATGGTATCTTCAAAAAGGGAAAAATTTGAGGTATTCTTTCCTTCGCCTGTGCTGCAGGAAAGTTTGATCGGTAAAGGAATCGGGGTTAGCGGAGGGGCTCTCTGCGGGCGGGTCGTGTTCACCCTGGAAGACATCCAGCGCCTGCGCCGGGAAGAGCCGGGCACACCGCTTATTTTGGTCCGTTCGGATACTGTCCCGGAGGACATCAAGGAGATTTCCCTTACCGAAGGCCTGCTGACAGCCAAAGGAGGGCAGACCTCCCATGCGGCCATCGTTGCTTTCGAGCTGGATAAGGCTGCGGTCGTGGGTTGCCGCAACCTAATGGTTTTGGAAAATGAGGGCCTTTTTCTGATCAACCGCACAGAGGTGAAAAGAGGGGATTACATCGGTCTGGATGGAAGAAAAGGCCTGGTTTATTCGGGAAGGCATGAGATTAAAGCCGAAGGGGATCCTTACCCCATCCTGATGTAAGAACCCGTTCCTGCCCACATAGGACGCAGATTTGCGCAGTAAGCGGGTAACGAATTTAGGGAGGTGCTGCCATGCCGGATTATCTTACGGTGAGAGAAGGGGAAAAGAGCCCGCTAAAATTAGGGATCAATGGCCTGGGCCGGATCGGAAAACTCACTGTCTGGCATCAGGTTGCCCGGGGTTATTTTTCAGGGCTGGTTATCAACCTGGGACGGGAAGCCGGAAAAGGTCTGGAAGACATTGCCAGCTACATCGAACGGGACAGCACTTATGGATATTTGGGTCAGTACCTATACGGGCACAAAGCCGGCCGGGTCATAGAGAACTTGAATGAAGAACACGGGACTTTCGAGGTAAACGGGACTCCCGTGACCATCCTGCGCCAGGACCGGAATCCGAAGGAGCTCCCCTGGAAAAACCTGGGGGTTCCGCTTATTGTGGATACCACGGGAAATTTTTTGGATCCCACGGCGCCGCCGGATCATAAAAATGGCTCGATCCAGGGGCATCTCCTGGCTGGAGCTGAAAAGGTCATCGTCTCGGCTCCGTTTAAAATCAAGGATAAATCCCTGGCCATGCCCGTGGACGCCGTAACCATGGTTATGGGGATAAATGACGACCAATATGAACCCATTAAGCACCGCATGGTTTCGGCCGCCTCCTGCACTACCACCTGCCTGGCTTTTATGGTAAAACCCCTGCTGGATTATTTCGGCGCGGATAAGATCTTAAGCGCCTCGATGGTGACCGTGCATGCGGCCACCGGGTCTCAGGAAGTGTTGGACCGCCTTCCTGACCCCAGAGCGGATGACCTGAGGAAAAACCGTTCGATCATGAACAATATCATCCTCACCTCCACGGGGGCAGCTAAGGCCCTGGCCCTGGTTATTCCGGAGATGAAACGCATCGGGTTCATTTCCGAGTCCGTGCGCATTCCCACGAGCACCGGCTCATTGATTATCTTGGTTCTGAACATTCAGGATGAAAGCATGGAGCAGCCGATCAACCGGGGAACGGTAAATCAGGTTTACCGGAAAGCCTCCGAGACCTACATGAGCAAGTACCTGCTTTTCACCGAGCGCCAGAACGTCTCTTCCGACATCATCGGCACTCCTTGCGCAGCCGCCATTATAGAGGGGACTGAGACGCATACGCGAACCGCGCACATTTGCGTTGATCTATCGAAGATACCGGGATTGTCCCAGGGAGCCTTTAAAGAGGGAGCTTCTTGCGTGGCGGAAATTCCGGTCACCCAGGCCGTTGTTTACGGCTGGTATGACAACGAATTAGGAAGTTATACGAATTTATTGGGAGATCTCACGGTAAAGATTGCCGAGGGACTTCGCTGAAAGTAACCCTTCAGTCACGGGTGGGTGGCCAAGGTCGGAGGAGGAAAGGTTCGGCGTAAAAGCCAAGGGTGCCCATGGCCGGGGGGCCAGCCCAGTCCGCTGGGAATCATGAGGCGCTGATTTCTCCGTGGATGGGGCGGGGCTGACGCCTTCCGCCTCCTCCGGCGGAGGTAGAGTGAGGACACCATGAACAGAGATATCCCGGCCGATGCTTCCGGCGCGTACCGGTCTGGCCCCCCGGCCAAAACAGAATCTTGGCCAGGGTTAATTCCTCCGATATTCCTGTCATAGGCACTCGTGACTGAAGGGTTAGGAAATTTCTCGGCGAGCCCTGTTGTTCCATATTTTCTCTTGTTTTTTAATGGGTTATGCACTTGCGGGAATAAATACCCCCCTCCCCATAAAACTTTTTTCAGATAGCCCTCATTTTTTTCTTGACGAACACAATATATAGTGGTAGAAAAAACCTTCTATACAATATTTGCTACTTTTTAAAGGAGGTCAGTGCATGGGATCTGTCGACCTTCAGGCGCGTCCTGACAGGCAGGCCCTTCTTTCCCAGGAAACGGGCATCCGGGGCTTATCAGAGGGCAAGGGGAATGAGACCACAGATATGGCCCTATTCGTGCGCACTTCCAGCGAGACGCTTTCCGACTGGAACCGGCAGCGAATTGTAGATGCCCTCCTCAGGGAGACAACCATTGATAGGGACACGGCCGAGCGGATCAGCCGCGAGGTGGAAGACCAGATAATCACTTCCAAGATTTCCCTCGTCACATCCCCGTTGATTCGGGAGCTGGTGGATGCCAAACTGATCGAGTACGGCCTGGAGGAAGCCCGCAAGATGCACACCCGCCTGGGGGTTCCGCTCTATGACGTGGATCAGCTCATCCTCCATCCCAACCGGGAAAACGCTAACGTTCCCCACGGCCCTGAGGCCACCAACCTCACCTTGGCCGAGCGGATCAAGAAGGAATATGCCCTGCTTAACGTCTTCTCCCAGGAGATCGGCGACGCCCACATGCGGGGAGACCTGCACCTCCATGACTTGGGGTTCATCGACCGCCCGTACTGCTCCGGGCAGTCGTTAGAGTACATCAAGAAGTTCGGCCTCAACCTGCCCAATTCCCTTTCCATGGCCAAGCCAGCCAAGCATCCCGAAGTGCTACTGGCCCACATGGTCAAGTTTGCCGCGGCCCTGCAGAGCAACTTTGCCGGAGCCATCGGCTGGGATGCCGTCAACCTTTTCTTTGCCCCCTACCTCGAAGGCCTGAGCGACCGGGAAGTGCATCAGTTGGCCCAGATGCTCATCTATGAATTTTCCCAGCAAGCCGTGGCCCGGGGCGGGCAGGCCATTTTTACGGACATCAATCTCTATTGGGAGGTTCCCAAACATTTCGAAAATGTGCTGGCCATCGGGCCCGGCGGAGAGTTCACCGGGAAAACCTATGCCGAATACGAAAGCCAGGCTCAGAGGTTTGTCTGGGCGCTCTTCGACGTTTACCGCGAAGGAGACGCCGTGGGCCGGCCATTCTTCTTTCCCAAGCCCCTGGTGCACATTACCGAAAAATTTTTTCAAACACCTGGCCACCTGGATTTCCTGATGCACATCTGCGACATAGCCGCTGAGAAGGGCAACACCTACTTTGTCTTCGACCGGGGAAACACGGCCAAAGTTTCCGAATGCTGCCGCTTGAGTTTCAAACTGGAACAGTCCGACCTGGAAGACGCCAAACAACCCTGGCGCATGCGTTACTGCGCCCTGCAGAATGTCACCTTGAATCTCCCGCGCATCGCCTATCAATGCGGCGGTGATGATACCAGGCTTTACGCCAGGATCTCCGAGGTGTTTAACAAGGCCGTGCGGGCCCACCTGGAGAAGAAGGCTTTTCTGGAACGTCTGTTGGCCCTGGGAGATAATGGACCGCTGGCCCTTTTGACCATGAATAAAGACGGTTCGCCTTATTTGCGCATGCACCGGGTGACCAATCTGATTGGCATGGTGGGCTTAAATGAGATGATTCAGGTGCACCGGGGCAAAGAGCTTCATGAATCAGACGACATCCTGAAATTCGGCCTGAAGGTAATAGCCTACATGAAGCTCCTGGCGGAAAGGATGAGCCAGAAATATAACATGCGCTTTGTCCTGGAACAGACCCCGGCCGAGTCCACGGCCTACCGCTTTGCCAAGCTGGACCTCAGGGACTTTTCCCCCCGCTCGGGCTATGTGGTCAAAGGGGACATTTCCCGGGGAGAGGTGTACTACAGCAATTCTACTTACCTTAACGTAGGCTCGGTCGTAAACCCGATCGACCGGGTGCGCAAGGAAGGGCTATTTCATCCTTTGATCGAGGCTGGAGCCCTGACCCACCTCTGGCTGGGAGAAGCCCGCCCTTCCAAAGAGTCCCTGGCCAATTTCGTGATCAAAACCTTTCGCCATTCCCAGAATGACCAGATCGCTTTCTCGCCGGAATTTACGGCCTGCACCGATTGCGGGCGGACAGCCCGCGGCCTTGCCGACAAATGTTCTTATTGCGGTTCGACTCAAATCGAAGGCATAACCCGCATCACCGGTTATTTCACAAAGATTTCCAGCTGGAACAAAGGGAAGCTGGGAGAGTTGCACGACCGTTTCCGCAACCAAAGATATTTCTCTGAAAATGAACTTCCGGAGGCGAGAAGCGAAGGACAAAGGCCCCGACAGGAAAAACTGCCCAAGCCGGCCGGTTTGCGTATTTAAGGTTTGAATAAATATTTTGGGGACGCGGATTAACGCAGATTTTCAGGATTTAAAAGCCCATACGCCTAACGCCTTGGGCCTTAAGGCCATTTCTGCGTGAATCTGCGAAAATCTGCGTCCTGTCGAATTTAAGGAGGTGGGGGAATGACGCTCTTTACCAAGGAAGGCTGTGAGAAGTGCGAGTACGTGAAGAAGAGCGTGGACCTGAAAAAATTGGGGGTAAAAGTGGAAATTCTCGGTCCGGAAAATCCCGATTCCCTGGCTCACCTGGCCTGGCATGAGCTGGTCAGCCTGGCCGAAACCCAGCTCCCCATCTTAGTGCTGGATGACTCCTCTTCCATGACCGGGGCGATCCGCATCAAGAATTACTTAACAGCATTCAGCAAACAGCCCTCAGCAGTCAGCTAAAATAAATCGTCCGATGGAAGCTGAAAGCTGAGTGCTGAAAACTGATGGCTGCTTATGGACTATCCCATTAAAGGCTTTATCGAGACCTCTTTCTCGGACTGCCCGGGAAAGGTGGTTGCTGTTCTTTTCCTTCCATTCTGCGATTTCCGTTGCCTTTACTGCCATAATCATGAGCTGGTCCTTACGCCGGAGAAATACCCGGACTTTCCCCTGAGGGAAATCGTGGAAAGACTGCGGGAACGCCGGGGATGGATCGATGGGGTCTGCTTGACGGGCGGGGAGCCCACCCTCCACCCCTGGCTCCCCTCTTTGATCCGTGATCTGAAATCCGCTACTGGTCTGGCTCCTTCCGGCGTTTCCCTGGGCATTAAGCTGGACACCAATGGCACGCGCCCCGAAATTCTGCAAAACCTGATTGCTGAAGGTCTGCTGGACTACGTGGCCCTGGATCTTAAGGCCCCTTTGCAAGCTGCCCGCTATGCCCGCGTCGCCGGCGTTCCCTTAGGGGAAGATTTAATAGCCCGAATTCAGTCAAGCATCCAGATTCTTCTTAAAGGCAAAGTGGATCATGAATTTCGCACCACTCTCGTTCCGGCATTGATTGAAGAAGAGGAGATCTATGACTTAGCCCGGAGAATCCAGGGAGCCAGACGATACACCCTGCAAAATTTTAATCCCCGGCATACGCTGGATAAAAATTTGACAAGCGTGCAGCCCTTCGACGAACAAACCTTGCGCCGGATGCAGGAAAGGGTGAATGAGATTATTAAATGAAAAGTTTCGAGTTTCAAATTAGGCGCTTAGCGCCTTATTAATACAAACATGTTTGTAAGAAGGAAATGTCTGCCGATATATCCCCCCTTTGCCAAAGGGGGGTTAGGGGGGATTTCAGGACTTTTCGCTGCCCGCCTGAGGCGAGCCACTTTTTCCGCGCGCAGTCGCTGAAAAAGCTTAGTCTCTTAAATTGAAACCTACATAACGGGAGATCAAGGATGAAAGATGAAATTGTCCAGGCTTTCCGGGAAAGTGCGGATTTAAAAGTGCGCTTCATCCGGCAGAATGCCGAGATTCTTAGCCAGGTCGTCAAGATGATCGTGGAGGCTTTTAAGGCCGGGAATAAAGTTCTCCTGTTCGGTAACGGCGGCAGCGCGGCCGACGCTCAACACATCGCCGCCGAGTTCGTCAACCGCTACCAGATCGAACGGCCGCCGTTGCCAGCCATCGCTCTTACCACAGACACCTCGATCTTAACCAGCATAGCCAACGATTATGGGTATATCGATTCTTTTGCCAAACAGGTGAAAGCCCTGGGGAGAGAGGGCGATGTGGCTATCGGCATTTCCACCAGCGGGACGGCCGCGAATGTTATTAAAGCAGTCAAAGTGGCCAGAGAAATGGGCCTGAAGACCGTGGCCATAACCGGAGGCGAAGGAGGCGATCTGGCGAAATTAACGAACATTTCTCTAATCGTGGATTCGCCGAGCACTCCTCGAATACAGGAGGTGCACATCACCATCGGTCATGTACTCTGTGAGATGGTGGACTGGATGCTGTTTCAATATCCCGCATAAAATTTTTTCACCGCAGAGCGAGCTGAGAATAAAAAAATTGGTATCAGTTTAGCGATTTGAATAAAATGGTATAAAAGCCTTTATTAAGGGCCGGGGGTTAGAGCGGAATGCGCCGGAAGCATCGGTTGGGATTCCGCTTGGCCACGAAGGCAAATGATTGTTTCCTGCGGAGGAGGCGGGGGTTGTTGTCCGCCCCATATTCGGAGAAATAATCGCCTTATGATTCCAAACATTCCGCTCTGGCCCCCGGCCCCTGGAATTCCTTGGCCCTTACAACAGCTTTTTTCAAAGAGCTAAAGTGTTACAAAAACTTCAATCTGAAATCTTAAATCAGATAAGTTTCGGATTTTTCTTTTAATGAGGTTGTCTATGAAAAAAAACCTTCAACCCCTGTCCCTTGATGGAGTCAACACTTACTCCCTCAAGAAAAGGAAGAGCCTGGTTAGCATAAAAGATTTTGCCCGGCCCGTTTCCGCTGAGACTTCTTTCAAAAAATTCCTCGATTCCCTTCCGCCTATTCTCGCTGCCAAGGACTTTAAGGAGGCGGTCGGGCGAATTAAAGAAGCCCGCCTAAACGGCAAGCCCGTGGTCCTGGCCATGGGCGCTCATCCCATTAAGGTGGGGCTAAATCCTTTGATTATCAAGCTTATGGAAAAGGGAATTCTGCGGGCCGTGGCCATGAACGGGGCCGGGATTATTCATGACTTCGAGGTGGCCTTCGCCGGAAAAACTTCCGAAGACGTTTCCGCGAAGATTGCTCAGGGCGCCTTCGGCATGGCCGAAGAAACAGGCCGGATGATCAACGAGGCCATAAGTGAGGGCTGGCGAAAGGGGTGGGGGATCGGCCGTTCCGTGGGTGAGATGATCTTAAGGCAAAAATTTCCCCACCGCCAGATGAGCATCACCGCCGCCGGATTTAGGCTGGGAATTCCCGTGACCGTTCACGTGGCCGTGGGCACGGACATCATCCACATGCACCCCAGCGCTTGCGGGGAGGCCATCGGCGGGGCAAGCCACCTCGATTTTCGCCTTTTCGCCGCGGTCGTCTCTCAACTTCAGGGGGGGGTGTATTTGAACCTGGGATCGGCAGTGATTTTACCCGAGGTATTTTTAAAAGCTTTGACTCTGGTGCGGAACCTGGGTTACCAGGTGAAAAATTTTACCACTATGAATATGGATATAATCCCCCATTACCGCCCTTTGACCAACGTTGTCCGCCGCCCAACCCTCGAAGGAGGCAAAGGGTTTCACATAACCGGCCACCACGAGATCATGTTCCCGCTGCTTGCCGCTGCCATCCTGGAAGAACCTTCTCACCGCAGAGCACGCTGAGTATTACTTGAAGCACCAAATTCCAAGCACCAAGCACCAAATAAATTCCAATAACCAATTTTCTAAATTCCAAACTTGATGGTCTTGTAAAAAGTCAAAATTTGGATGGCAATGTAAAAAGCTCCATATGCAAGGCGCGCAAAACCTGAGGAGTGAGGCCTACTTACAAGGTACGCCGCAACGACGAAGGTGAAGCGCAACGCCGCAGATGGACTTTTTACGAAGCCATCAAACTTCGCCCATTGGCATTGACATGGGCATCCAAGGGGTTTCGGTCATTCGGTGTTGGAATTTCGGAATTATTTGGAATTTGGAATTTGGGATTTGGTGCTTGGAATTTGAAATTTTTATCTCGTCTCGGCGTTCTCTGTGGTAATCTTTTACTTTAGGTATTTCTCCAGGGCCCGCAGGCTGGGTAAGAGGTGTTCCTCCAGGTGGGGTTCGATGGTGTAGATGGGCTGAAGATTTTTAGCGCGCAGGGAGGAAAAGATTTCTGCAAAGTCGATCTGGCCATCGCCTATGGGAAGATGCTCATCTACCTTTTGATGATTGTCGTGCAGATGAACCTCAATTAGGTGGGAACCGAGGGCTTCGATCCACTCCCAAATGGCCACCTCCGAGAAAATGTGGCCATGCCCGGCGTCGAGACAATAACCCAGGTAGAGAGAATCGATGGCTTTAAGGAGCTTCCTCAAGATTGACGGGTTTTCTTCGAAGACATTTTCCAGGGCCAGCCTTACGGAAAACTCCTCCGCCCGTTCCGTAAGCGGCTTCCAGGTCAAAAGGCTGTTTTTAATCCAGAGGGCCACATCGTCGTCGAATCGGAAGCGGTCATACCCGGGATGGAATACGATGGCCCGTGGATGAAAATAGGGAACGAGGTCCATAACCTGATTGAACCGGAAAACCGTGACCTGGCGAATTTTATCATCCACTGCCCCCGGGCTTAAGTCCATGAAGGGAGCATGAAACGTTACGGGAATATTTTTTTGAATTAAATTCCGGGATACCTTTTCCACTTCCTCCTTCTTTAAGTTATCCAGAGTTTTACCGCTGAAATAAATCTCCGGCTGCAACCCCATTTCCAGGACGCCGTTCAGGTTTTGCAGGAGCAAGGGGAAAGGAAGGTTTACCTGCACTTTCTCTAAAATGCCCATTCTTTTATCGGGAGGAGGGTGATGGCCCTTTGTCACCGGATCCTTTCTGGGAACTGACCACTTCCACGCTAAAATCAGTAATTCCTGAAGGGCCGGCGCCGGGCTTGGCCGCAGGTTGTTTATCGGGTTGCCCAGCCGTCCTCCTTGAATGGAAGCCGGTAAAGACGATCATGAAAGGAACGGATTTTCCGGGTTGGATGTTTACATTGGAAAAGGTTTCGCCAAATTGGGAGGAAAGGCTTTTTTCAATCGTATCCCGGGTAAATATTTTTAAATCTTCTTCCAGAAGAATATTCCCGCAGAAGCTGGTTTTTTCCTCCACCTTCTCCCCTTTGGGGTTAAGGAGTGTGCCCTTGACTTTTATAAAACTGCGAGGCTCTTTCCATTGATTGACCGCCTGGCCTTCGATAACGAAAATCCCGTTCAAGTTTTTGTTGTCCAGGTAATACCCGCGCACTTTTTCCAGGGAGATGAAACCTTCAGCCTCACCGCCCAGACCCAGGTATTTCTTTAAGGTAGAAAAGCTGAGGGCTATTTTTTTCTTTGCTTCAGGGCTTTTCCAAACGAGGTATCCCCCATACCCCACCCCTGCCAGAGCGAGCATGATGATAAGGAAAACCAGCGCTGGAATACGGCGGGGCGGTGGTTTCTTGCGCGGCGGCATTTCAACTTTTCGCGGGGTTCTTGGGGAAAAATCTTCGGCAAATATTGGGGAGGGAGTTTCAGCGGGCGGAGAAGTCTCTCCTCCCGGGGCGGGCTTTTGCACCGGGAATACATGCTGGCACTTGGAACAGCGGGCCTTCGCTCCCCCCTCGGGAATGCGCTCGTCATCCAGGTTAAATTTGATAAGGCATATTGGGCAAGTAATAATCATGGTTTTTTAAAAAAAGAGGCCAGAGGTCAAAATAAAAAAATACCCAAAATATTATTCTGTATTCTGAGCCTCTTGCAAAAGTATTTTTTTGTGGTTCGACAAAGCTTGTCCTGAGCGAACCGTTCACCCTTCGAGAACCTCAGGGCGAACGGTGAGTCGAAGGGCTCACCACGAACGGAAAAACTAAATAATTTCAACCTAAGCCCGTTCACCCTGAGCATGTCGAAGGGTAAATTGCGGACTTTTGCAAGAGCCTCTTCTGAATTCTGAATTCTATTGAGGCTCTTGCAAAACTCTTGAAAAGTAGAGGAAATCGTCATTCCGGGCAAGCGAAGCGCGACCCGGAATCCAGGATTTTCAAGAAATTCTGTCCGCCTGAGGCGGACGGCTTTCGCCGGAATGACGGAGTAAGTGACTTTTGCAAGAAGCGCTAATTTAAAATATAAATTCCCCGTAAATTCCGGTGTTCCTCCGCACAATCCAGCCCATACCCCACCACGAAATGATTGTTGATTTGAAATCCGACATAATCAGCCTGAAAGTTCACTTCCCTCCTTGCGGGTTTATCGAGGAGGGCCACCACTTTCAGGGAACTGGGCCGGCGCGCTTTAAGACATCGCACAAGATACTTCAAGGTAATTCCCGTATCAATGATATCTTCCACCACAAGGACGTCTTTCCCCCGGAGGGAAGTTTCCAGGTCTTTGGTGAATTTAACTTTCCCCGATGACCGGATTCCTGAACCATAACTGGCCAGGCGGACAAAATCCATTTTAACCGGCACAGTCATTTTGCGGGCCAGGTCGGCCATAAAAATAAAGGCCCCTTTGAGAACCCCCACCAATAGAACTTCTTTCCCTGAAAAATCTTTGGAAATTTTCCGGGCGAGGCTCCCAACTTTCTTCTGAACTTCATTTTCCGATACAAGCAATTTCATAGGAGCCTCTTGCAAATGTCATTTATTCGGTCATTCCGGCGAAAGCCGGAATCCAGTTTTTTCCAGGCATTACGAACTGACTGGACCCCGGTTTTCACCGGGGTGACGGCTTAAATCCAATTTTTCACACCTTCCCCTTTCGTAAAGGGGGGTTGGGGGGATTTGGAATCTATTTTCTAACAATAGCTGAGTATATTAATTTCTCTGTTATTTGTAAAGATGAAATTTTTTCAAAAATTTACTCCTTGACAAATTCTGCATAGGGGTTAACATAGGAGCCTCTTGCAAAAGTATTTTTTTGTGGTTCGACAAGCTTGTCCTGAGCGAACCGTTCACCCTTCGAGAACCTCAGGGCGAACGGTGAGTCGAAGGGCTCACCACGAACGGAAAAACTAAATAATTTCAACCTAAGCCCGTTCACCCTGAGCCTGTCGAAGGGTAAATTACGGACTTTTGCAAGAAGCTCAAGCATAATTTAATTTTATCTGTGCTTATCGGTGGTTATCTGTGTCCAAAAATTTTTTTAAGATATTTCTTTATATTTCGGCGATCTCTGCGTCCTCTGCGGTGATTGGATTTTGGTTGCGGCTTTGCCGCATTGTGCCCTCTATGGCTAATTTAGTAAAAAAATAGGCATTTACTCGCGAAAGGAGGTTTGGCCATGGCCGACATCAAGAAAATTTTATTCGCCACGGACTTTTCGGAAAATTCCAAATGGGCATTGACTTATGCCCTCTCCATCGCCGAAAAATATGGAGCCAGGCTTTATGTCCTGCACGTCATTCAGCAGCCAAGCTACCCGCTGGGAATGTATGCCGAGATCTCTTTCGATGCCATGGATAAATTCAACCGCAATATATCCGAGGTCACCGAAAAAGAGATGAAACATCTCTGCGAAATAGAACTCAAGGGCTTTACAAATTACGAAAGCATCATCATAAACGGTATCCCCTTTATGGAAATTATTCGTTATGCCAAAGAAAAAGAAGCGAACTTGATTGTCGTTGGCACCCACGGCCGCACGGGTCTTGACCATGTCCTCTTTGGCAGCACAGCGGAAAAAGTGGTGCGAAAAGCTCCTTGCCCGGTTCTAAGCGTTAGGCTTCCGGGTAAAGAATTTAAAATGCCGTAAAAGACAGGTAATAGAGCCTCTTGCAAAAGTATTTTTTGTGGTTCGACAAGCTTGTCCTGAGCGAACCGTTCACCATTCGAGAACCTCAGGGCGAACGGTGAGTCGAAGGGCTCACCACGAACGGAAAAACTAAATAAATTCAACCTAAGCCCGTTCACCCTGAGCCTGTCGAAGGGTAAATGACGGACTTTTGCAAGAAGCTCACCTGTCTTTATCTTTGTTGCATAAATACCAACCGATTTTAAAGACGTTGTGGTCTTTTTGATACAAAAAGAGGTTTTCCGTGGTATTAGAAATATCGATTTACCAGTCAGGAGGCAGGAAAGGGTTGTTGGGAAAAGTCATCCCGCACACTGGAAATTTTTGACTGCATACTTCCTCCACAATTTCAATCGTTTGTAATAAGTAAATTGTAGAGGAAATTCCTTTTTAGCAACTTTACGTATTTTAATTAATTTTAAGCACTTAATGGTTACTACTTGTTTAAATTTATCAGGATTTTTTAAAACTCTGTGTTCTCTTAGCCCTCTTCGGCTAATTTATAAATTGAATTTTTAAGAGTTATTTCGGGGACACCAAAAAGGTCGAGTTCGCCAGAAGCCGAGGGAAATTTGCCAGTGGCATTAAATTTGCTAAGTTTTACCGGAAAGTGAGTTCGTTTTGAATTTCAAGAAAGCTATTCATTTAGTATTTAATCCATTAAATTACTCCTCCCATAGCCCCGGGAGAAGAAGAAGCTCTTTGAAATCATTAATATTTATTTTAGGGATGATATTAATTGTCCCCCTGTCTTTGGCCCAGGGCCAGGGAGAACGGCAGGCAGCCAAGAAAGGAAATCTTCCTTATAAAGTGGCCATCCTTCCTGTTACAATTCACAGTCCGGAGAACCTGGGGTATATGCAAGAAGGGCTGTTGGACATTCTTTCTTCCAGGGTGGAACTTGAAGGCCGGGTAAAAGTTTTGGAAAAGGGGCCTGTTAAAAAGGCTCTTACCCAGGTTCAGGGAGAGATGGATCTGGAGAACGCCAGAAAACTTGGCCTCATGGTTGGCGCTGATTTCGTAGTTTTCGGCAGTTTGACGAAATTGGGAGACAGCGCCAGTCTTGACCTCAAAGTAGTCGAGGTCAAAGGAGAAAAACCCGTTTCCTCTGTTTTCGTCCAGGCCAAAAAGATGGAAGAGATCATTGCCCGGACGGATGAACTGGCCCGAAAAATCGACGAAAAGATTCTCGGGTATCCCCTGACCCCGCTTCCGGTTGAGAAACCCCGGGAGAGCCTAAAAGAGACGGCCGGCATCCCCGCTCCTCCTGTCGGCTTTCAGCCGGTGGAATCAAGAAAAGTGGTTGGCGGCGGAGAATTCTGGCAGAGCCAACCGTTTCCCTTTAAGATAAAGGGAATGGCTGTCGGGGACCTGGACGGAGACGGCCAAAACGAAGTGGCTCTCATAGACGAAAAGAATTTGTGGATATATCGCTGGGAAAATAAAGAGTTCAAGCTCTTAAGGAAGTTTGAAGGTAGAAAGCTTGAGCGATACCTGGCGGTAGATGTGGGGGATATCGATAAAGATGGAAAGATGGAAATATTCGTTACCAGCCTGGAAGATAACCGTCTTTCCTCTTTCGTGGTGGCCTTTAAGGATGGGGCCTTCCGCAAGGTGGCAACTGGCCTCGATTGGTATCTCCGAGTCGTGGAGTGGGGAGAAAAAGGAGCTGTTTTATTAGGCCAAAAAAAAGGATATCAAGTAGGGTTCGAATGGCCGGTTTACGAAATGGGGTGGGATGGAAAAGGGTATAAAGACATTCGCAAAGCCGATATTCCCAAAGTTTTCAGCATCTACGGTTTCACCCCTTTTTTCCGGGATGGCAAGATTGGTTACCTCTTCATCGACTCTGACTTCAGGCTGAAACTCATGGACGAGAAGGGAAAAGTAGTCTGGAAGAGCGGGGACGATTACGGCTCTGATAACCAATTTCAAGTGAAACCCCTGGTGGCCGGCCCGGGTACGTCGTTGATAGATGCCGATGACCTGGCTTACGTGAATGTCCGGGTGATTCCGAGGGGAAATGAAATTTTATTAATAAAGAACATCTCGGCAACCGGCCAGTTTTTGAAGCGATCCACAAGTTACCAGAAGGGGGAAGTGCAGGTTTTAACCTGGACCGGGGCCATGTTTATGGTAAACTGGAAATCAAGAGAAATTCCCGGTTACTTAGCGGACTTCCAGTTCCAAGACGTAGACGGGGAAAAAGGCAAGGAGTTGATCGTAGCCGTAAACCTTCCCAGGGAAGGCTTTTTTTCCGGGCAAATGGGGAGCGCGTTAATGGTCAGCCGGGTGGAGGGAATTCAATAATTACTTTTTACATCCCCCCCACCCTAACCCTCCCCCTCGAGGGGGGAGGGGTGGGAGGGGGTGAAAAGGAAAGTTTATCAGCGCCAGTAAATTTTTCTATTGACAATTTTTGGGAAGATAAGTATTTTGGGACAATGAATTCTATGTCCTTTAGGCCAAAAATAAAAAGGAAAGGGGGTGAGGAGGGGAACGGTATCCGGACTTTAAAAAAGGGATGAGATAAACCTACTAAAATGTGCATCAACCGAAAGGAGGAGAAAGAATGAAGAAGCTTATAGCATTGGTAGGAGCGGTGGTTTTAGTTGCAGCCATGGCTTCGCCTTCATTTGCGCAGGATTGGGCCAAGGCTTTCAAGACAACGTCCTTGTTCCAGATCTGGTCCGTTTGGGAAAACAAGTATGATTTCAATAATAACTTTGGAGCGTCTTCTACGACCACCAATGACCTGACCAGGAGAGGAATTTCCTCGCGAGTCAATTTCACCCTGGACTGGGGCGATGCTAAATTTGCCCGCGGTGTTGTCGCATTTGAAATGGACAGCACGAACTGGGGTGAGAGCTCTTATACTGCAGCAGAATTTGGCTCAGGCACTAGCGGCAGGTATGGTGTTGCCGGCACAGACCAGGTGCAGCTCGAAATCAAACATGCATTCGTCCAGTTCACGATTCCCAACACTCCGTTAATGCTTTCTGCCGGAGCACAGTGGTTTGGTGTTGGCGGCCGTCTCGTCCAGAGCAGGGATATTCCGGGAATAATTTTGACCGCCAGTTTCGCTCCCCATTCCATCAGGGCTCTGTGGTGGAGGGAGAGAGAAACCTCGCGGACAACCTACGAGGTCAATGACACCTATGGTTTGACGTATGATCTGGCCCAAAAAGCGTTTAACGTCTATGCTTATGGACTATACAAAAACGACCTGGGCACTACCGATGCTCCCACTAAAGATAACCCCTACTGGATCGGCGTGGGTGGAGGATTCAGGCCGGCCAACTTGAGCTTAAGCGGTCAGCTTGTATATGTTGGCGGGAAAAAGGATTTTCCCACCGGCACAGATCCGGATTACGCTGCCTATGCAGCCGAGGTTCGGGCCGATTATACAATCGGTCCAGGCCTCTCTGTAGGCGCTGAAGGCTTCTACTCCTCAGGAAGAGACGCCGACAAGACCGATAAGATTACCCTTTACCAGCGTCCGGCAGGGTCGGAATCTCATGCCAACTTCGGGTTGGACCGGACTGTTTTCTTCTGGATGGCCTTCGGCGAATTCGGCAACCAGCACAATATCCAGGGTGACATTGGCGGCTTTTATTACCTGCTGCTCAACGGGAAATACTCGCCAACCCCCTGGGTCAGATTCAGCGCCAACTACCTGTACATTGGCGATACCTCATCCGGAACGCCGGGGACGGGCATTGATGCGGCCACTCAAGTATCAGGGACAAAAAGACCAAATTCAGTTGGCCGAACGGATGCGGATAAGAGCTTTGTGGGCCATGAAATCAACCTGATCACCAAGTTCAGAATTCAGCCGAACTTCACTTACAATATCGGCATTGCCTACTTCATCCCGGGCGATGTATATGATCACCCCAGCAGGAGCGCGGAAGCTGCCTTTGCCGTTAACACTGGAATGCAGTTAGCCTTCTAATAAGAAGGGCAAAACTGGCATAAGAAAAAACCCCCGGGGAAAATTCTCGGGGGTTTTTTTATGGCCCAAACCCTCCCCTCGGGAGCATAGGCGCTAACATAAGGACTCGGCGATTTTACAACGGGCAAATTTCTTGATGAATTCGTAAAAAGTCGAATTTCACTTCTTTTTATCATTCCCGCGAAAGCGGGAATCCAGGAAACATACTGAATTCCTGGTCAAGCCAGTAATGACAGACATATGAGATTGTTGTAAATATGCGCAAAAATTTATGCCGCTTTGTATAGTTGAGTCTATATGGAAAGGCTTTCACTTATCATTATTTCCCATAGTCAGAAACACTCTGGTTGTCGCTATCATCGATGGCCCGCAGTTTGATCATGATAGGCCCCAGGTCTTTCTCGGGGAAGATTCCCGGAGAAGGAGTTTGTTGCTTTACGCCAAAATTGAAGGACAAAGGAAAAACCGCAGGTTGGCTGAAATGACCGGCTTTATCCTCAATCTGGACGGTAAGAGTGAGATTTACAAAATCCAACCCTTGAACGCCCACCGTATTCAAGTAAACATATCCGGCCAAATCCTGGCGGTTTCCCTCTTTGATCCTGGTGATACTTAAAGGATACGTCCCCATCCCGGGTTGTTCGATCATGGCGTAGATATTTTTCATGTCGCCATCAGGGTCAGTAGCATTCAAATAAACCTTCCACGTATCCCCCGGCCTCAGTTCTTTGGATGCAAAAGACTGGGTGATAACCGGAATGGACTTTCCATACTTTTCTTCCCGTACTTCCATGGGGCTAAGAGCCGCGCAGCCCACCAGTAAGAAAACCAGGCCGGCAATGATGATAACTCTTCTATTCATTTTTTTTAAAACCTCCTTGCTTCTTTTTCAGGTTCATCCGGGTATTGAGAGGGTAAATCCCTTATTTAACCCCCTTCTTTTCCCCCTTCCCTCTCCTCCTCTTAACCCCTCCACCCCACCCAATCTAACACCCCCATCCATATTCCCCCTCTTAAATTAAGAGGGGGAGGGGGGGAGTTATTAGGGGAGGCCAGGAGGGGTTATTATAGAGAGGAAAGTCTGCATCCCTGTTATTTTTGATGCCCAAAGAACCGTTAGGGTTCGGTAATATAATATTGTAACCATCCCGTGAACGGTGGAGAAATTCCCTGCCCATTGATTTAACTTGACATAAAGCCCGTGATTTTGGTATTAAAGAATCCCTTTGGATTACGGCCTAATGAGTATCTATGCGGAACCCCGACTTTTTCCCCTCCCCCTCGATGGGGGAGGGAAGGGTGGGGGTGATGACGAGGTGGAATATTGATTTTTCTTTTTAGTTCCCCCTCACCCCGCCCTCTCCCGCAAGGGGAGAGGAGGTTTCCGGATGAAAACTAAGGAGGTTTTGATCAATGGACAAACAATACCTGTTGGCGCCAGGTCCCACACCAGTTCCTCCGGAAGTCCTGCAGCGGATGGCGGAACCCATCATCCATCATCGTGCGCCGGCCTACGAAAAGGTTTTAGAAGAAGTGCGTGAGGGTTTAAAATATCTTTTCCAGACTAAAAACGAGGTATTGATTTTTTCTTCTTCCGGAACCGGGGCCATGGAAGGCGCGGTAACTAACACGCTCTGCGCCGGAGATAAAGCTCTGGTGGTCGAAGGAGGAAAATTCGGGGAACGCTGGGCCAATATCTGTAAAGCCTACGGCGTGAAAGCGGAGATTCTTTCCGTAGAATGGGGACAGGGCATCGATCCAGCCCTGATCGCTAAGGCCTTACAGGCGGACCCTTCCATCAAAGCCGTCTTCACCCAGGCTACGGAGACTTCCACGGGTGTGCTCTTTCCCATAAGAGAAATTGCCGCAATTGTTTCCGGTTACCCGGGAACGATTATGGTAGTGGATGCGATTTCCCACCTGGGCGCCGTGGAACTTCCCATGGATGAATGGAAGCTGGACGTGGTCGTGGCCGGCTCGCAAAAGGCCCTCATGCTTCCGCCCGGCTTGGCTTTTGCGGCCTTAAGCGACAAAGCCTGGGAGTTCGTGGGCAAATCCACCCTGCCCAGGTTCTACTTTGATTTCAAAAAGGAGTTGAAAAACCTGACCCAGAATCAAAGCGCCTATACCCCGGCAGTATCCTTAGTTATGGGTTTGGCCGAGTCGCTTAAGAAGATCAGGAAAGAAGGCCTGGAGAATGTTTTCGCCCGCCATGCCAAACTGGCCAGAGCTACCCGGGAAGCCATGCTGGCTCTCGGCCTCACGCTCTACGCCCCGCAGGCTTACTCCAACGCCGTAACTGCCGCGGTAGCGCCCCCGGGAGTGGATGCCCAGAAGGTCGTGAAGATCCTCAGGGATAAGCACAACCTGACTATTGCCGGCGGTCAAGACCAGGCCAAGGGCAAGATATTCCGCATTGCCCACCTGGGTTACGTGGATAAGTTTGACGTGATCATGGGCGTAGCCGCAGTGGAAATGACCCTTAAAGAATTAGGCTATGACGTGGAGATGGGCAAAGGTGTGCGGGCGGCGATGGGAGTACTAACCGAAAAATAAGCGATAGAAGAGGGACGATAGACGATGGACGAGGGAAGATGGAAAATAATTATAACCCATCGCTTATTGCCCATAGATAAGGACTTAACACTCAACACTTAACACTTTATTAAGGAAGTTATGGCCAACATCATCATAATCGGGATGCAGTGGGGAGACGAGGGCAAAGGGAAGATCGTTGACCTTTTGACCGAATTTGCTCATGTAGTTGTTCGCTTCCAGGGCGGGAATAATGCCGGCCACACCGTGGTTGTTGGACAACACAGGGTCATTTTACATCTGATTCCCTCGGGAGCGCTTTACCCGGATAAAAAATGTGTGATCGGGAACGGTGTGGTGGTGGACCCGCAGGTTTTATTGAGGGAGATAGATGAGCTGCAGAAGTTAGGATATTTTAAAGACGATGAACAATTGATGATCAGCGAGAACGCCCACCTGATCATGCCCTACCACAGGCGCATTGACGTGGCCCGGGAGCGCATGAAAGGCGAGGGGAAAATCGGCACCACGGGAAGAGGGATCGGTCCGGCTTACGAGGACAAAATCGCCAGGGAAGGAATACGGGTGGGAGACCTCTTCGACGAAACGGTTTTCCGCAAGAAATTAGAAGCCAATTTGGCGGCAAAAAATCCCTGCCTGGAGACTTGCCTGAGGGACAAAGGATTCGACCCGGAGGCAATCTTTAAGGGATACATGGAATACGCCGGGCGGCTTATAAAATACGTGGCTAATACCTCTGTCTTCATCGACCGTGAGATCAAGCAGGGCAGGCATATCCTTTTTGAGGGAGCGCAGGGGACCCATCTGGACGTTGACCACGGCACCTATCCTTTCGTAACCTCTTCCAACACCGTAGCCGGAGGGGCCTGCACGGGAGCGGGGATCGGGCCGACCAAAATCACCGAGGTCATCGGCGTCTCCAAGGCGTACACAACCAGGGTAGGCGAAGGGCCTTTTCCCACCGAGCTAAAGGACGAGGTGGGGGAAATAATTCGGGAGCGGGGCCGGGAATTCGGAGCAACCACCGGAAGGCCGCGGCGATGCGGTTGGCTGGATATTCCCCTGCTGCGGGAAGCGATCCGCCTGAACGGCCTCACCGGAATCGCCCTCACCAAAATGGACGTGCTCGGCGAGTTTGAGACCATCAAAATTTGCACCTCGTACAAATACCGGAACAAGCGCTGCGAAGGAGTCCCTTCGCAGACCCATGTCCTTAAGGAATGCGAGCCAGTGTATGAAGAAATCCCGGGGTGGAAGGCAGAGTTGAGGAATGCGCGCAATTTCCATGACCTTCCGCCGAAGGCGAAGGATTATGTGAGGCGTGTGGAGGAGTTAACAGATACAGAGGTGATCCTGGTCTCTGTGGGCGAGCGCCGGGAGGAGACTATTTTGCGGCGTAATCCTTTCAATTTAGGGCCGCGTCTTTCATAAAAAACTTGCTCTAAGGCCGAAAGCCGTTTAAAATAAATTAGTTTAGAGGAGTCAAAATGCAGGAGCCAGAATATAAAAGGAAACAAGCAAAAATTTTTTTAGGCCTGATTAATTCTGGATTCTGACTCCTGGGTTCTGGATATATTTTTTTACGTGAGCCGTTAGCTCAGTCGGTAGAGCACCTGACTTTTAATCAGGTGGTCGCAGGTTCGATCCCTGCACGGCTCACCAATTCAATCAAGGGGTTACAGAGATTTTGAAATGGTCCTGTAACCCCTTTTTCTGCTCTAATAAAAAAATCTCAATAGAGCCTTTTGCAAAAGTATTTTTTTGTGGTTCGACAAAGCTTGTCCTCCGCGAACCGTTCACCCTTCGAGAACCTCAGGGCGAACGGTGAGTCGAAGGGCTCACCACGAACGGAAAAACTAAATAATTTCAACCTAAGCCCGTTCACCCTGAGCCTGTCGAAGGGTAAATTACGGACTTTTGCAAGAAGCTCAATATAATCAAATTTAAGGAGGAAATATGCAGCTTGGCATGATCGGCCTCGGCCGGATGGGAATGAATATGGCAAGGCGATTACTTAAAGGGGGGCATAAGGTAGTTGCCTATAACCGCACCCCGGAAAAGGTGGATGAGATCGTCAAACAAGGGGCTAAGGGGGCTTACTCTCTTAAGGAGCTGGTCAACCTTCTGAAACCACCCCGGGCCGTCTGGCTTATGCTTCCCGCTGGGAATGCGACGGACGAATATATCGACCAACTACGCCCCCTCCTTTCCAGAGGGGATATCCTTGCTGAAGGCGGCAACAGTTTTTACAAGGATGACATCCGCCATGCTGAAGAACTCAAACCTCTGGGCATCCATTATCTGGATGTTGGCGTCAGCGGAGGCATCTGGGGCCTTAAAATCGGCTACTGCCTGATGATCGGAGGAGACCGGAAAATTTACCGGAAACTCGAACCTCTCTTTAAGACACTGGCCCCGAAAAATGGACACCTCTACTGCGGCGGAACAGGGGCCGGTCACTTTGTTAAGATGACCCACAACGGAATTGAATACGGAATGATGTCTGCCTACGGGGAAGGTTTTGAGCTCCTTCAGGAGTCGCCCTACGGCAAGAATCTCGATCTATCCAAAGTCGCTCACTTGTGGAACCAGGGAAGCGTGGTCCGTTCCTGGCTTCTGGAACTGGCTGAGTCCGCCCTCAAGAAAGACAAAAACCTCTCCTCTATTAAAGGATACGTGGAAGATTCCGGGGAAGGACGCTGGACTGTCCAGCAGGCCGTTGAGTTGACTGTGGCCTCTCCGGTAATTGCCTGTTCCCTTTTCCAACGCTTTCGTTCCCGTAAAATGGATTCCTTTTCCGATAGAATGCTGGCCGCTCTGCGGAATGAATTCGGCGGCCATGCCGTAGTAAGGGCCACAAGAAAATGATCAATTAGCAATGATCATTGAACATTGATAATTGACCATTGACCATTTAATTTAGACACAGAGTACGCAGCGCGGCGGAGCCGCAACTAAAATTTATTCACCGCAGAGGACGCAGAGATCGCAGAGATATAAAGAAATATTTTAAAAAAAGAAAAAAAATTAGGACACAGATACCCACTGATAAACACAGATATAATTAAAATATGCTTAACAAAATTTTCAGAGTTTGACCGTTAGTAGTACAGAGATCACAGAGTTTTCAAAACCATGATCAAGAAAAAGTAAAGGATAAGTGTCAAGCGCCTAAAGTGATTCCGCCGCAGGCGGACTAAAGTTGGGAAAAGGAAATTCCTATACAATTGAGGCTCTTGCAAAAGTATTTTTTTGTGGTTCGACAAGCTTGTCCTGAGCGAACCGTTCACCCTTCGAGAACCTCAGGGCGAACGGTGAGTCGAAGGGCTCACCACGAACGGAAAAACTAAATAATTTCAACCTAAGCCCGTTCACCCTGAGCCTGTCGAAGGGTAAATTACGGACTTTTGCAAGGAGCAAAAGTTAATTATTAAATTTATTGTATAGGAATTTGCTTTTTTATCCCCCTCCCTCCATCCCCCTCCCGCCAGGGGAGGGGAGATACTGGGGGATCCAAAATTCCCTCCCCCTGGATGGGGGAGGGTTAGGGTGGGGGTGTTAATAACTTGTATGGAAAAACTGATTTGCATAGAGTGCCAGAAAGAATTTTCTTCACAAGAAAGGATTTGGAAATGTCCCTGCGGCGGGCTTTTGGACATCGAGTTCCAGCCCGCCTTTCCCATAGATAAAATCAGACAAAGAAAACCAAATATGTGGAGGTATCGGGAGGCCATACCGATTTCCGATGATGGCAATATTATCACCCTGGATGAAGGGTTCACCCCTTTAATTCCGGTAGAGATTAACGGCATAAGTGTTTTGATTAAACAGGATCACCTCTTCCCCACAGGGTCTTACAAAGACCGGGGCGCTTCTGTCCTAATCAGTAAAGTGAAGGAATTGGGAGTCAAGAATGTAGTGGAAGATTCCTCCGGCAACGCCGGGTGCGCCATTGCCGCCTATAGCGATAGGGGGGAAATCCACTGCCAGATATTTGTTCCGGAAGATACTTCACCGGGGAAATTGGCCCAGATCCAGTTGTACGGAGCAAAATTAAATAAAATTCCCGGCTCACGGGAGGATACGGCGCGGGCCGTCTTGAAGGCAGCAGAAAAAGATTATTATGCCAGCCACTCCTGGAACCCTTTTTTCTTTCAGGGGACCAAAACCTTTGCTTTCGAAATTTGTGAGCAGCTCGGCTGGAAAGCTCCGGATTCCCTTATCGTGCCCGTGGGCAATGGAACTCTTTTACTGGGGGCCTTTCTCGGCTTTGGCGAGCTTCTCGAATCGGGGATCATTGAGAAGACCCCCAAAATCATCGGAGTCCAGTCAATCCGTTGCGCTCCCCTATACAAAGCCTTCCAGGCCGGTCTGGATGAAATTCCCAAAATTGAAAAGGGAGAAACTCTAGCCGAAGGAATCGCCATCGCCGAGCCGGTTCGAGGAAAGCAGATACTCGACGCCGTAATAAAAACTCACGGGCGCTTGATTGCGGTGGATGAATTGGAAATTATAAAATCCCTGCGGGATCTTGGCCAAAAAGGTTTTTATGTGGAACCCACTTCCGCAGCCACAATTGCCGGATTAGGCCAATACTTAAAAACCTCCGATCCGAACGAGATTACCGTCTCGGTATTGACCGGCCACGGATTAAAAGCAACTGAAAAAATATTAAAAGTCCTGGGAGAACTCCCTCCATCCATATATTGATGAACTCGTAAAAAGTCTTTTTTGCCTTATTTTCGTCATTCCGGCCCCGATTTTCATCGGGATAAACTCCAGCCGGAATCCAGTCTTTTCAAAGGCTTATAAATACTCTGTCCGCCTTAGGCGGACGGTTTTCACCTGTCTGCCAGGCACAGGCAGGCCGGAGTGACGACTTTTTACGAAATCATCATATATTAAATTTTGTAACAATTTAGCGGCTTGAAGCTTGTTCCTGCAAACCGGCTCCGAGGAACCTCCCCTCATCTCTCATGTACCTTCGTGGCACACTTGCACCTACTACTATTTAAATTGGATATCATCTTATGGTTGAACATTACTGAAAAAAATGTTCAAAATGACCTTAATGGAGGCCTAATGGATGACCCCATTCCCATTTCCCATCCTTGTAAAAGGGAACACCTATTCTTCAATTGCGATAACGCGGCATGAGGCTCCCCGCATCCCTTTTAATTTCATGGGCAACACGATCAATTTCACTCTATTTTTCTTAATCGCCCCAAGATTACACATGGCTCCGATATACATAATATCTGCTGAATTCAAAATGTGGGGGGATTGGAAATCCTCATAGGCTTTTTGTTTTGTATAGCTGGCCAGGTACCTCTTAGCCTGATAGGACGGGAATGGAACTCTTTCCCAAGCCGGCTTAGATGCCCATTCTGGAAGCTGATATTTGTCCCCTCGCCCCCATGTGGCCACATCAGAGCCAACCAAATCAGAACCGTTTTTTTTCATGATCTCCACTAATTTCTCCGCTGCTTCTTTTGAAACGAAGGGAGTCTTCCGAGCATAATCGTCCCCTAATTTAACCCATCGTTCGTCATCCCCCCAGCCAGTTCTTATTATGATTGCGTCGCCTCTTTCCAACTGCACTCCCTTAAATGCTTTTTCCATATCCTCCCGCGCTATCATTCCCCCCATACCGCAAGGGGCATCAACGATAGCTGTGTCTCGCAGGACGATCTTTTCCAACGGAATTTCGTCCACTTTGGGCGCGTTGGGATCCTGCATAGCCCGAATCATCAGGCGGGTACCTGTTTCGGAGTGCATGGTTATCATATGCAGCACATACCCATGATTATCTGTAGTGATGGGTTGAGTCTGGAAAGGAACGTCCCAAGCCCAAACACTTCCAACGGGCATATAATCGTAAAGAGGTAGGGTCAAGTCAATAAATCTCATAAAAATCCTCCTTTTTCATTATATCGTTGAGTCACCTGGGAAACTCGAATATTTTATTTACTTTATTTCCCCCAAATTTATTGAAACCAGATGTTGCTGAAAATCGTCAACTATTCGAGGCTTGATATCGCCACCTTCGGGAATTTCCATCGCATATCGAATTCCAAAAGTTTAATTGGTGGGAATCTAATCCATTTGAACGGGTTTGTCAACATAAATTGATTTACGTAAATTGATTTACGCACCCATAACTGAGGGATTACTATGCTTTATTTGTTTCCAGTTGAAATGTTTTATTTGCGGATTGCGCCCGATAAACAAGATTTCAGGAAGGAGTCTTCACTTAACATGACAGTGTCTGTGAGGCCAAATTCTGCCTTTCACACATTTTTCCTCTTCAAGTTCTTCATCAACTTCGTGCAATAAAAGATCTAATATTTTTTTATCGTCAGAAAAATTACCCATATTACCCTCTCTTATGATCGCCTCATAACTCCCGTTTACTCTGAGTGGTCTATATGACGCTGTAAAACTTGCTCCTTCCAGTAGCCCTCATTGGATGCTTCTTTAAGCTCTGCGTTTATTTCATTTTGATGGTCAAAATAATAGGCCAAGGCGGAATAGACCTGAGCGGGGGTCAGATGGTGAAGGGTAACCATGCTTTCATCAACGCTCATACCCATCTGATAGTATCCGGCAACACATCTCACGGTGATTCTCGTGCCTTCGATCACCAGTGATCCACCGGCAATCTTGGGATTCGAAGTAATATGGTGTAAGATGGAATGCTTTTAAATAAAGAAGAATTTTCAGTTTGCAAGATTTCCCGGCATTATTTAAATTTCTTAAGCATGCCCCCCTTGGAAGGGATGGCCAAGGACAAAGGGCAGACTCCTTGAGTTGACTCCTTGCATCATTATCCGCAATACCCTGCTTCGGGTAGCAAATTTCTGCGGCTTGCCAGGGCTACTTTTATACTGTATCCTAAGATGTAAAAGGGGTTATTGAGTATTCTTCAGATTCATTGGGGCAAAGGGAGGCTTTTTTCTTAAGCCTTCAAAGCAAGCTGTAAAGGGCAACGACCATGAAGACATTGGATAATACGACTCTTGGAAAAAATGAGCGCGAAGCCATCGAGGCAGCCGTAAGCATGCTCAAAAAGACCTTTTCCATAGAAAAAGCCATTCTCTTCGGATCCAAGGCCAGGGGGGATTTCGATCAATCTTCGGATATCGATTTACTGATCATTACTTCTCGGCCTCTCCATTGGAGAGAGGAAAAGGCTATTGTTGAAGCGCTGTTCGATTTAGGCATGAAATATGATGTTGTTTTCAGTCCTCTTTTCGCCTCCTCAGAGGAATGGGAAGGGGGTATTTTTAAGGAATTCCCGGTTTATGGAGAAATCGTTAAGGAGGGGGCCGTCGTGTGATGAGCAAGCAGTCGATCATTGATTACTTAATGGAGAAGGCCAGAGAAGACCTTGCTTCGGCTCGGGAGAACCTTTTCATGGGTAGATTGGTAAACGCCTTACGGGATGCTTACTTTGCCTGTTTCCATGCCTTCTCCTCAGTGCTTTTTCAAAGCGGGAAGGCATTCCGAAAACATAAAGAGGTCCGTTCGATTCTTCATCGCGATTACGTCCGGCTGAATAAAATGACCCCACTTTGGGGGAAACATTATGATTGGCTTTAGGACAACCGGCAAAAAGCGGACTATCGCCCGCTGGTCTCCTTTGATCCCGAGCAGGTCAAAGAAATCGTTGAACATAGTCAAGCCTTTTTGCTGGAGATGGAAAGACTCCTGAATCAATAGAGGTTCATCAGTCTGAACCCCCGCTTTCGCGGTGTGTGTGGTGTGACATCCCAATAGTTTTTTCAACAGCCTGCTAAAGCGCCAATGACTGCGGAAATGAAATCTTCCAGATTTGTACCCGAAATTTCCACGCCTGGACGATGATAGACTTCCCCGATTCTTCTTCTAATCTCATCCTCCCAAGCAGGAGAGCCGCGCAGGGCCGATTCCATATCGCTCAAAACGGTGTGAGGGCGGGGATGGAAATCTCCGGTGAGGATGATGTCATGGATGCGGTCATCGCGTTTGAGGACAACCGCGCGGATCAGGCCGGCCACTGCCTTGACCCGCCCTTCTCCCCTCTTCGCCTCCGGGGGAATTTTTTTAAACCGGTACGCTTCCGAGTTGGCTAAAAACCAGTTATCCTGTGAATACAAAGCCCTAAACTCTCTACAATAATTTTTCTCGCTCCCAGTCATCTCTCCTGGCGCCAACTCTACATCACCGAAAGAAAGATGAACGGCCAGGCGGACAAAATTTTCTAAGTCCAGGGATGTGATCTCCCTTCCGGCCTCCCGCTCCAGATGAGTCATCCTTTCTTCTACGGTCTTCAGGGTTTTGTCTTGTACTTTTTCCGGGGGCATGAGGATGGCTTTTGAGGTAACCTCCTTGTTCTGAAGTTTGACGTTTAAAACCAGCCGGAAGACAAGTATGTTCCGTTCTACCTTGCACGATGAAGGCATAAGTTTTCTGCCTTCCACCTCCACATCATTAAGAGGACGATATTTGGCGGGGAAGCCAAAGAGATTTTGGGCGGCTGCGGCAAAGTCGCCCAGAATCCTCGGAAACGCCTCTCCGATGGTTCGAGGAACCGCCGGGTCAGAGGTCCGCAGGTAATAACAGATAACAGCCGATCCCTTGGCTGTGTAGATGGTCCCTCCTGTTGTGTTCCGCCTGCGAACAACGATTCCTTTCTGCCGGCAAAACTTAAGGTCGATGGCCTTCTCCGGATCATCCAGAACTCCCACGGTAAAACTATCCTCCGGGAATACGTTCAAGACGACCGTGTTGAGAGACAATCCATCCATCAACCCCCGTTCCAGAGCAGGCGAGGTCCCGATGGAAAAATCCGCATAGGTTTCTTCCAGAAGCATAAATCGCCATTGTCGTTTCATTTTATCTCTCTTCCTGCGTGTTGCGGGTTAAGGGTTTCAAGTTTCATGTTTCAGGTTTACGCTTTTAACTTAAACCTTTCTTTGTGCCTTTTGCCTTGAGCCCTGCGCCTTTTTTAAATCCATCCCCTGATTTTGTAGTAAACAATTCCTCCGTATTCATAGATGATCAGTTTAAAAAGTCTGAGGCGGCCTATGGGATCGTCAACGTATTTCTCATAAGGATCTGCCGGAGCAGGATACACTTTGAACCCGGCGCGTTCGAAAGCCATAAGGGAGCGTTTCATGTGGCTATAGGAGGTAACCAGCAGGAGATTTTCCCAGCGCTGGGATTTGGCGATTTTTTTTATCTCCCCGGCCTGTTCATGGGTACGATTGGAGTGTTTCTCTATGATGATGTCTTGTTCTGGAATATTAAGGCGCCTGGCCTCCTGGGCCATAACCATGGCTTCCGCCACTCCCGCCTTCCCTGGATCTCCTCCGGAAAGAAGAATCTTCTTCGCCTTGCCCTCAAAATAAAGCTGTGTTCCCCGCAATAAGCGATGGGAAGAAACGAGGCTCAAATAACGGCCTTCATCAATTCCTCCGCCAAGGACAACAATGACATCGGCTTTGCGAATGTCTTCTTTTACCAACAAGGGTTTTAGCATGTAACGAGTTAAGGGGGTGTAAGCAATGGCCAGGATGATAAAGAATGCCAGCCAGAGGATTAAGTTGCAAGCGGAAATGATTCTTCTGCTTAAGGATCTTTCTTTATTCACGCTCCCTCGCCTATTTCCTTCATTTAAATCACAAGAGGCTCAATTATATGAAAGCCATAAGCGTAAGGCAAGAGCAAGTTTATCCTTGACACCAGGTGGGGTAATCTCTTATAAAAAAGACGCAAGCAACAAGAAAAAGGAGGAAGCGCGATGCCCATAATTTATGAAAAGAAGGATAAGATCGCGGTCATTACCATCAACCGTCCAGAAGCCATGAACTCCATTGACCCGGAAACCACTGAAGAGTTAAGTAAAGCCTGGATGGATTTTCGAGATGATCCGAACCTGTGGGTGGGAATTCTCACCGGAGCAGGCGACAAAGCCTTTTCAGCGGGGGCTGACCTGAAAAAATTGATTCCTTTCATGGCCCAAATGTCCACCATCGAACGGCGGGAGAGAGAAGAAAAATTCCCTGGTCTGGGAGGAATTACCCGGGGATTGAATATCTGGAAGCCGATGATCGCCGCCATTAATGGATTCTGCCTGGCCGGCGGATTGGAAATGGCTCTGGCCTGCGACATTCGGGTGGCTGCGGAACACGCCATCTTTGGGTTGATGGAAGTAAGCCGGGGCATTATTCCGGGAGCGGGGGGCACTCAGCGTCTGCCGCGCATGATTCCCCTGGCCAAGGCCATGGAGATGATTTTACTGGCTCAGCGCATTGATGCGCAGGAAGCTCTTCGGCTGGGGTTGATCAGCCGGGTCGTGCCCCTGCCCAAAGTCATGCCCACGGCCATGGAGATCGCCGAAGCTATATTACAGAACGGACCTCTGGCCGTGCGCGCAGCCAAAGAGGCCATCATTCGGGGCCTCTCCATGCCCCTGGAAGAAGGCCTGCGCCTGGAAGGCGTTCTCCAGTCTTATCTTCTCAAGACCGAAGATGCAGTGGAAGGACCGAGGGCTTTCGCTGAAAAGCGCAAACCGCAATTTAAGGCAAAATGAGGCGCAAGGCACACGGTGCAAGGATAGAGGCTATAAATTTTTGGGTCATCTCCAAATTAGTTGAGGGCCAAAAAGTTGGCATTTTTAAAATGATGAGTGATTTCAGGGGCCCGGAAGGAAAGTCATATTGCTTGCAATCATAAGGCACATATCTCTCCTAAGCTTTGGGTTTATGGAAAGCGGATATCCTGCCGATGCTTGCGGCGCAATCTGCTTTTCCTTCCGGGCCCTTGGTAGGCTTTCATTAAAAATTTGATAAACTAATTTGGAGATGATCTAAATTTTTTTGCCTTGTGCCTTGTACCTTTTGCCCTGAACCTTTTTTTAGGAGGAAAAAATGTTGAAGCCGGAAGATTTTTATGGCGCCTTGAGGGAAGTCGAGTTTAGCCTGATCGACGATTTGGTAAAAAAAGCCATTGCCGAAGGACACTCGGCCCCCCAGATTCTCAATGAAGGGTTGATTGCTGGCATGGCCATCGTGGGCAAAGAGTTTAAGGCCCGGGATCTCTGGGTTCCCGATGTCCTCCTGGCTGCTCGCAATATGCACCGGGGAATTGAACTATTGGAACCCCTGTTTTCCAAAGAAGGCGGCGGCTCTAAATGGAAAATTGTTCTGGGGACGGTTAAAGGGGATATTCATGACATCGGCAAGAACCTGGTTTCCATCATGATGACCGGCTCCGGGTTCGAAGTCGTTGATCTGGGAGTTGACGTCCCAGCGGAAAAATTTGTTACTACCATTAAAGATCATCAGCCGCAGATCATTGGACTCTCGGCCCTGCTGACCACGACCATGCTGGAGATGCGCAACGTGATCGATGCCATAAAAGGAAGCTCTGGCGACATCAAACCTTATGTCATCGTCGGAGGAGCGCCAGTTACCGAAGCCTTCGCCCGGGAGATCGGAGCGGATGGATATGGCGCGGACGCGGTCTCGGCGGTGGAAGTAGCCATAAATCTCCTGGAGAAAAAATAGGGGGGCTCGTTGTACTGATTCGCAACAAAATTCGAAATCCGCAGCTCCAAATCCTAAACAAATTGGGCTCTTCTCCCAAAAGTGTACTGGATTAAATGGTCAAAATATCAATAAGTTATATTTCATCAAAAAAGTCAATGAAGACCAAAGCCATAGCAGATATTCCTCCCCCTTGATGGGGGAGGGTTGGGGTGGGGGTGAATAATGAATCCAGATTCCCCCTCCCCTTTATCCCCTCCCGCCAAGGGAGGGGATAATTACGGTGAAGCCTTTTTTCATGGAACACGCCGTCATTACTTGGCTTATTTAAGCGCTCACTTTTGGGCGAAGAGCCATATTTTATAAGATCGATATAGGACTAAAGGGAAGAAGGATATTGGAAATATGGATCAAATTCAAGCTACCCTCTCAAAGGATTTTATTCGGGCTATTATCGAAGAGGATTTGAAAAATAATAAGAACAAAGGGCGAGTGGCCACCCGATTCCCTCCGGAACCAAATGGATACCTCCATATCGGGCATGCCAAGTCCGTCTGCCTCAATTTTGGCATCGCCGCCCAATACGGCGGAACCTGCAATTTGCGCCTGGATGATACCGATCCAAGTGGTGAAAACCTGGAGTATGTGGAATCGATCAAATCTGACGTTCGCTGGCTGGGATTCGATTGGGGGGATCGGATATTTTTCGCTTCGGACTACTTTGAGCAACTTTACCAATATGCCGTCCAACTGATCGAAGAGGGTAAAGCCTATGTTTGCAGCTTGAGCGCGGAGGAAATCCGCAAGTACCGTGGCACCTTAATAGAACCCGGCAAGGACAGCCCGAATCGCAACCGGGCGGTCGAGGAGAACTTGGAGATGTTCGAGCGCATGCGGGCCGGGGAATTCGATGAGGGAGCCCATGTGCTTCGGGCCAAAATCGATATGGCTTCTCCCAATGTGACTATGCGGGATCCGGTCCTCTACCGCATTAAAAAGGAACCGCATTACAGGGCCGGCAGCAAGTGGTGCATCTATCCTATGTATGATTTTGCCCACTGCCTTTCAGATTCCCTCGAAGGCATCACCCATTCCATTTGCACGCTGGAATTCGAAAATAATCGCCCCCTGTATGATTGGATTCTGGATGAATTGCAGGTAAACTGTCACCCCCAGCAGATCGAATTCGCCCGCCTCAACCTCAGCTATACCATCCTTAGTAAACGAAGGCTCATTGAACTGGTGGAAAAGGGGTATGTGACAGGGTGGGACGACCCCCGGATGCCTACCATAGCGGGAATGCGCAGACGTGGTTATCCACCGGAGGCGATTCGAACTTTTTGTGAGCGCATCGGGGTGGCTAAGAATGACAGCATTGTCGATGTCGCCCTGCTCGAGCATTGCCTCCGGGAAGATTTAAATGAACGAGCTCCGCGAGTCATGGGTGTGCTTAACCCTCTTCGTGTGGTCATCGACAACTATCCTGAGAGCCAGGTGGAAGAGCTCGATTGCCCCTACCATCCTAAGAATTCCGCTACAGGATCCAGGAAGGTTCCTTTTTCGCAAGTGCTCTACATAGAACGGGATGATTTCCTGGAAACCCCGCCGAAAAAATTCTACCGCCTGGCTCCCGGGCGGGAAGTGCGCCTCCGTTACGGATATTTTATCAAGGGCGTGGATGTGCTTAAAGATCCCCAGACCGGCGAAGTCGCCGAAGTGCACTGCACTTACGACCCGGAGACCCGGAGTGGTTTTGCTCCCGATGGACGCAAAGTCGAGGCAACCATACACTGGGTGTCGGCGGCTCATTCGCTCCCGGCAGAGGTTCGCCTGTATGACCGCCTCTTTCAAGTCGCCAATCCGCTGGGAGAAAAGGAAGGTTCTGATTTTACCAATTATTTGAACCCCAAATCACTGGAAATTCTTAAGACCTGCCGGGTTGAGCCCAGTCTGGCCGGCGCAGCGCCGGGAAGTCGATACCAGTTCGAAAGACAGGGCTACTTCTGCGTAGATCCCATTGATTCTGCGGATAAGACTCTGGTATTCAACCGGACCGTGGCCCTGCGCGATTCCTGGGCGAAAATTGCCGGCCAAGAAAAGAAATAGCCCCGAAGTAACCGGAGAATATGAAAATGAGATGGCCTTAAATAAAGTGCAGCTCTTCAATGGGGGCGTCTTACGGGCAAGGTACCGGACACCTTAGAATGTGGAATGCCATGTTATTATTGAATATGGTTACCAATTCTTGTTATTTTATCGGGCGGCGGTTGGGAAGGAAACTTTGATGTTATACGATCAGAGAGAGGATGCGGTTGGATCTGTCTTGCAGATTTCCATGCCTCGTTTGCCGCGCATGTATGCGCCCGGGGCGACGATGCATGTGGTGGCCCGGTGTAACAATCGTGAGTTCTACTTCACCGGACCGGAGGATTTTGAGATTTTACTCGATCATCTGGGAGGGATGAGTAGTGATTACAAGATCAGATTGTTTGCGTATACGCTGATGTCCAATCATATTCACCTGCTCCTCCAATCTCCTGCCGAGGATGTACTCGGGCGTCCCCTTCGTTGGTTCATGACTCAGACTGCCAAGAGCTTTCACCGGCTCCGAAACCGCTGTGGGCATTTTTGGGAAAGGCGATATCGGGCCTGCCTGGTTGAAGATGACTTATACGCCCTTGCGGCACTCAGGTATATGGATCGGAATCCGGTGCGCGCCGGTATTGTAGAGGACCCTTCGACGTACGCGTGGTCGAGCTGCGGGAGTTATGCCACTGGGGTTTCAAATCGTCTCATTCAGTTTCATCCAAGTTACCTTGGATTAAGCCCTTACGCCAAAGTGCGGCAGAGACATTATCTTACAATTCTTGCTGCCAGCTCCGATCCGCATCTCGATAATAAGGATTCTCGTTGGACAAGCCAACGTGCGGTAGGCAGCCGTGAGTTTTTAAAACGCCATCATTCTTCAGACAGGAGACAAGGAATCATTCCTCTGCCTGAACAAATACGAAAGGTTAGAAAATAAAAGGTGTCCGGTACCGCTTCGCAAGCTTTTGGCACAAGCTTTTGGCAGATTTTTTCGGAAAGCCCGGCTAAAGCGCGCCGAGGCGCGCGCGAGGTCGAGGTACCGGACACCTTAGACGGTGGACACCTTAGACGGTGAAGGGCCATGTTTTTATTGAATGCGGTTAGCAAATCTTATTAAGTGTAAGGGCAGGGGGTTGGGCGACAATGCCTGTGCTTGCTCGGTGCAACACAACAATCGCGTTGGAAACAGGGACGCCCTTAAGATTCTAAGATAGTCACTCAACTAACTGGTAGCCGTTCTCACGCGCAACGCTTTCGCCTCTCTCTACCGAGTATCCAATCCCCGGAACACTCAGTTTAAGGAGCTTGG
>Ga0194111_10000221_pt1 | contig 68355 bp, 62 predicted proteins | sample TA2KigC300mmetaG_FD_146194 | JGI IMG/M metagenome (GOLD analysis project Ga0194111, IMG submission 146194) | Freshwater microbial communities from Lake Tanganyika, Tanzania - TA2015033 Kigoma Deep Cast 300m | ecosystem: Environmental > Aquatic > Freshwater > Lake | place: Tanzania: Lake...
CGGGCGAGCTTTCCGGTGGTTGTCAGCGCCGGGAAAGGGCTGAACACGCCGCGAAAAACCGGTATCAGGCAGGTGATGGAGGCCCGTAAAAAACCGATAGAAACCATTTCAGCCGGAGAGCTGCCGGCTCCGCGCATCAACCTCTGCGGCGTCGAACAGGCATCGGCCAGAAAGAGCTGCCGGTTCGCGGCAGATTCCGCCGAACTCCTGCGGCTGCTTCAGAATGATGGCCGTATACCCGACCGGGAGGAGCAGAGAGCATGACGAAACACTATCTGGTTTTTCTCGAACTGCGCAGCGGAGCGATAGCGAAACCCTCCATTGCAGTCTGGAACCGCTTTCAGCAACTCGTCTCGGAACGTGGCGGAAGGGTTTCGGGTTTTGCGGCAGGTCCGGCTGCGGAAGGCGCGTTCGATCTCCTGCAGGGCAGCGGTACCCTCCACCATGCCGGGGCGGAGGGCTTCGGGTTTGCCTGCGACGAGGCGGTGCGCGGCATGATCGAAACGCTGGCCGGAGAGAAGGGGATAACCGCCATTGCCTTCGCATCGACAGCGATGGGCCGCCGGCTTGCACCGCTGCTTGCCGGCCGGCTCGGCGCGACGCTTTTCGGCGGATGCACCGATTTCGATGCCGATGAAGGCGTATGTCGCCGCCTGATTCACTCGGGTGCCGTCGTGGCATCATACTCGTCCGCTTCTCCGTTTACGGTATATCTGCAGGGTCGTGAACTTGCGGCTTCCGGTTTTGCATCTGCCGCAAAACCTCTTATTGAAGCGTACGATGCGGCTCCTTATCCTGTTTCAGGAATCAATCCCCTGGTGCTTGCCGTCAGGGAGGGCGTCCATGGCCTGGATATATCCGAAGCTTCGGTTGTCGTTGCCGGAGGGCGCGGCATGGGCGGTACGGAGGCGTTCGGTCTGCTCGATGAGCTTGCAGGTTTGCTCGGAGGGAGCGTAGGGGCGAGCCGGTCGGCGGTCGACGAAGGGTGGCGGCCGCATGGCGAACAGATCGGCCAGAGCGGAAAACGGATAGCACCCGACCTCTATATCGCCTGCGGCATTTCCGGCGCCCTGCAGCATCTTGCCGGCATCAGCGCGGCGCGTACCGTCGTTGCCGTCAACAGCGATCCGGACGCTCCGATATTCGGCGTTGCCGATTACGGCATCATTGGCGACGTGAAGGCGATCCTGCCCGGCATGATCGTCGCCGCGAGGGATCTTCTGAAGAAGAAATGATTAACCCGGCTTTGCGGTTATACTGGTTCATGGATTGCATTATCCTCCGGAAGCCGGAAAGCGGTATTTCACTATTTTCATTCCAGCAATGCGTAAATTACAGGTAGACATCCTCGGTCTTTCAACAAGTCCGCATACAAACGGGGCATACGCCCTCATTCTTTACGAAGTCGAAGGCAAGCGCAAGCTTCCCATCATCATAGGTGGTTTCGAAGCGCAGGCCATAGCGCTCAAGCTCGAGAACATCAAGCCGCCCCGCCCCTTCACGCACGATCTTTTCAAGAACATTTCCGACGCTTTCGGACTGCGCGTCAACGAAATTTATATCGACGAACTGCACAACGAAACCTTCTATGCCAAGGTCATCTGCGAGCTCAATGGCGAAACACACGAAATAGACGCGCGTCCGAGCGACGCCATCGCCATCGCCGTACGCTTCAATGCCCCGGTATTCGTTTCGGAGGAGATCATGGATGAAGCCGGCATAAAGGAGGAACAGAAGGAGGATGAGGGTGACGACGTTCCGGGAGAGCCGGAAGAAGAGCCTGAACCGGAAGAGGCCGTCGCTATGCAGAAATCCCCCGAAAGCAAGCTTGAAGAGCTTCAGGCCCGTCTCGACGATGCGGTGAAGCAGGAGGATTACGAAGAGGCTGCAAGAGTGCGCGACGAGATATCGCGATTGAAGGGGATGGGATGAGTGATGAGTGATGTGGGATGTGGGATGTGGGCCGGAAGAGGTGAATGACGAAGAGGGAAGAGCGTGCGGGTCAGGGTCTGGAAATGAAACATCGGCGTATATAACAGAAAAAGGAGGCGGTAGCCTCCTTTTTCTGTTGTCTTCAATCCTGTGACGGATATCAGAGGTTTACTCTCAGACCGAGCATAGCGCTGTGGCTGGAAATATTTGTTTTGTAATCTCTACCTGGATTTAACATAAGAAAGCCTGAAGAATCTCTATCGTCACCAGTTACGAAATCAGTTGTTGCAAAGTAACGGTAGCGAGCATCAATCATCACTCCGTCACCTACAGGAATTGCAAGACCTGCTCCAAGCTGGTAGGCAAGTGTGGTTTCTGTGACTTCATATGTATAAGGTACGCTTACTGCATTGTTTCCAAACCCAGAAGTTTCAGAATCATCATACTGTATGTTCACCTGAGCAACACCAACACCGGCCATTGCATAGAGATCAACACCTCCGAGATCGATGTCATAAAAGCCATTCGCCATCAACGACAATACATAGGCTTTACCGGTATCCGAGTCATTAAAATCGTTTTTCTGGTATCCGATTTCAGCTTCAAGTCTGGTCGATCCGTAGTCGCAACCGATAGCGCCAACAGCAGTCAGCCCGGAATCAAATTCAGCCACACCGGGAACAGTTGTCGTGGGCTGATAGACGCGGTTTACATCGCTGTCCTGGAACCAGGAAATGCCGGCCATACCGCTGATGTAGTGGTCAGCAGCCTGAGCCGGTGTGCTCATCATGCCGGCAACGGCGAATACTGCCAAGAGAGAGAGAGTTTTTTTCATTGTTTCCTCCTTAGGTTTTGTTCGTAGGAATGCTGTACAAAAAAACACAGAGCAACTATGCTCACACGAGCATGCTCTATATAAAGCAAAGATACACTATTTCCATTATATCTCAAAGTATTTGCATCGGCCACGCCGGGACGTGGCCGGAATCGGTCGTTATCTACTCGGCGCTCGTGCCGAAGGTGAACATGAATTTCCATCCTTTTTCGTTGTCGCCGGGCACCTGGTCGAAGCCGTAGCCGTAGTCGAGACCGACGAGACCGATGATCGGCAGGTAGAGGCGAAGGCCGAGACCCGCAGCTTTTTTCATGTCGCTGTAGTTGACCGCCTCCATATTTTCCCAGAGGTTGCCGGCTTCAAAGAATGCGAGCGCGTAAACGCTGACGGAGGGCGAGAGCGTGAGCGGGTAGCGCAGTTCGGTGCTGAATTTTGAGTAGACGGTGCCGCCGTAGAGCTCCGAGTCGTCGTCGAGTTGCGTGCCGAAGCTGCGGTCGTCGTAGCCGCGCATCGGAATGGTCGGCAGCGAAGAAAGGCCGCTTCCGCCCATGTAGAAGTAGTCGGTGTAGGGCAGGTAGTCGTCCTTGTCGAAGGTGGATAGGTAGCCGTGCTGGGTCGAGAAGTTGAAAATCAGGTTTCTTGTTACCGGCAGGTACCAGCTCGAGTTGAGCGTGAATTTATAGAAGTTGATCGTGCCGGGCAGCGGTCCGCCGGCGAGCTGGGCCGTGAGCGAATTTTTGCTGCCGCGGCGCGGATAGATCGGGTTGTCGATGCTGTTGCGCGAAATGGTCTGCGTGATCGAGAACTCGTCTGCCTCTTCCGGCGCGTCGCCTTCGTCGATGAAGCTGACGAAACCGCCTTCGCTGTGGAGGTATTTCAGCCTCCAGTTGATCGCGAAGTAGTTGTCGGGCCAGGTGAGGCGGCGGCCGACGCTGAGCGTTGCGCCGAACTGGTCGATGGTTTTTTCGTTTTCGTCGCTGCCGTCGTCGATGAAGTCGTAGGTTCGGTGCGTCTTGAAGATCGAGAATCCGACTGCGGTCGGGCCGCCGAATGCCCATGGTTCGGTGAACGACAGGCCGAGGGTGCTGTAGTCGTCGTTGCCGAACTGCCACTGCAGCGAGAGCCTCTGTCCGTCGCCGTGCGGCAGCGGACGGTATGCTTCGGGGTTGAAGATGTCCTGCAGCGAGAAGTTGTTGAAGGTGACGCCGAGAGCGCCGGTAAAGCCGCTCGATCCGCTGTATCCGACCGAGGCGTTGAAGGTGTCGGTCTGTTTTTCTGTGACGGCGTAGGTTATGTCCACCGTATTGTTTCGCTCGTCAGGCTGGATGTCCGGTTTGAGCGATTCGGGATCGAAGTAGCCGAGCATGTTGATTTCCCTGATGCTGCGCACCACGTTCCTGCGGCTGAACATGTCGCCGGGAATGGTGTAGAGCTCGCGGCGGATCACATGATCTTTCGTTTTGGTGTTGCCCTTGATGTTGACCATGTTCAACTGGAACTGCTCTCCTTCGCGTAAATAGATAAAGAGATCGACCTTGCCTGGTTCGGTGACCTGTTCCTCGAGGTTGGCCCTGAAGCCGAGGTAGCCGCGGTCGAGGTAGAGGGAGCTGACGTCGGAGTTGTCCTGCGAGAAGTTCAGTCGTTCCTGGATGAGCTTTGCGTTGTACCGGTCGCCGCTTTTGATTCTGAATGTTTTCTCGAGGATTTCCGTCGTGGCGAAATCCCTGGTGTTGCCGGTGAATGTTACGTTGCCGATTGAGTAGATCGGTCCTTCCTCGATATGGATGTCGAGGTAGAGGCCCTTTTTGTCGTCGGTGTAGGAGATCGAGTCGCTCACGACTCTGGCGTCGCGATAGCCGTTTTCGCGGTAGAAGTTGACGAGCAGGTTTTTGTCTTCGTCGAATTTGTCCTTGTCGAGTTTCGGCGAGCCGAAAATTTTCCTCCACCATGAGTTCTGAGCGGTCTCCTTTAAGACGCCCCTGAGTTTGCCCTGGCTGAATGCGTTGTTGCCGTGGAAGCGGATTTTCTCGATGGCAACCTTGCTGCCTTCGCGAATGTTTATGACTGCCTTGACCTTGTTTCTGCCGGTTTCCTGCAGACGGTATTCGGCTCCTGCCGTGAGGTATCCCTTTCCTGCGTAGAGTTTTTCGATTTTGTTGACGGCGGTGAGAAGCTCCTGTTCGCTGACTTTTTTGCCGGTTCTTATTTCTGCCGTACGCTGCAGTTCTTCGCTGTCGAATTTGTCGTTGCCTTCGAACGAAACCGATTCGAGCAGCGGGAGTTCGCGAACCACGAAGTTCAGGGTTACGTTTTTCCCGGCCTGCCCGGTTTTTTCGACGCTGATATCCGAGAAGAGCTGCAGATGCCAGAGGTACTGCATTGCGGCGGTGAGTTCAGGGCCGGGAATTGCTATACTGTCCATCGGCTTGACGGGGAGACTTGCTGCCAGATCTTCTGGTTTGAGCGATTCGAGGCCGCTGAAGGTGATACCGGTTACCGTGTAGAGCGTTTGTTTTTCGGCGGCGTTTCGCTGCTGCTCGGCGGGAGCTTTCGGAACGGTCCGCGTTTTTGCTTCGACAGGTGTGCCGGCTGCGTCGAGAGCGAGAGCAACAAGAACGAGGGCTATCAGTTTTCGCATTTTTTTCATTGAACTTCCGTGTCGGTCAGGTTTAAAGTCTTACTTGATTGCTGTTTTTTTTGTATTGATCTGCTCGCTGGTCTGGCCGAACCTGCGCTCCCGGCTCTGAAAGTCCCGGATGGCTTCGTAGAGCTGATTTCGACGGAAATCGGGCCAGTAGGTGTTGGTGAAGTAGATTTCGGTGTATGCGCTCTGCCAGAGCATGAAGTTGCTGATTCTGAACTCTCCGCTGGTGCGGATAAGGAGTTCGGGATCGGGAATGGATGCTGTCGAGAGGTATGAGTTGAATAATTGTTCGTCGATATCTTTCGCTTCGATACGTCCGTTCTGCACGTCGAAGGCTATCGAACGGCATGCCTGCACGATGTCCCATTTGCCGCTGTAGCTCAGGGCGATGCTGAGCACCAGGCTGTTGTTGTTTTTGGTGAGTTCCATGGTTTCCCTGAGTACGTGACGGACCTTTTCGGGCAGCAGGTTAAGGTTTCCTATCACGTTCAGCCTGATGTTGTTGTCGTGCAGTTCCCTGGTCTCCTTGCGGAGTACCCTGATGAGGAGCTGCATGAGCGCGGATACCTCTTTTTCGGGTCGTTTCCAGTTTTCGGTCGAAAAGGTGAAGAGGGTGAGATAGCCGATGCCGAGCTGGGCGCAGGCTTCGACCACGTCCCTGACCGAGTCCACCCCTGCGGCATGTCCCTCGACCCGCGTTTTGCCCTTGAGCCGTGCCCAGCGCCCGTTGCCGTCCATGATGACGGCTATGTGACGGGGAAGTTCGCAGTTGTTTTTCAGATCGGCCTGGGCTTCAGTGTCGAGCGAATCGATGTCCGATGAGAACCAGTGAGGCTTGAAGGCTGATGAGAGGTCCATTGTTGCAATGCGGGCCATAGGGTGAAATCGCTTGTTGACAGCCCCGTAGGAGCAGTTTGCTCTGCACGTACAGATGCGTTCAGCCGCAAGAATTAGAAAACACTTCAAATTGAATAATATGCAGTTATTTCTTATTATACAAACCTTACATGGATTGAGGCTTCCGCCTGCCGGCGATTCATGATCCGGACCTGCCGTCCGGTTTTCCTGTCTTTCTCAAAAACAATACAGTACAGACGTGCAATTCAGTAGTTATCAGGATCTGCGCGAGGCGCTGATCTCCCGTCGCGTCACCTGCGAAGAGGTTGTGTCCGGTTATCTCGAACGGATAGAGCTGCATGGCGGGGACAACATCTATATATCGGTTTTTCGCGAAGGGGCCCTCGCCAGGGCTCGCGAACTCGACCGGAAGCTCGCCGAAGGTGGCGAGCCCGGAAGGCTGTTCGGCTTGCCGATGGCCATAAAGGATAATATTTCCATGAAAGGGGCCCGGCTTACCTGCGCGTCGAAGATTCTCGAATCCTACGAAAGCGTCTATGACGCAACCGCGGTTCGGAGGCTCGATGCCGAAGACGCGATTTTTCTGGGCAAGACCAATATGGACGAGTTTGCCATGGGCAGCTCGAACGAGAATTCGGCGTTCGGACCCGTGCCCAATCCGTTCGATAAAACAAGGGTTCCGGGAGGCAGTTCCGGTGGATCCGCGGCGGCCGTCGCCGCAGGCCTTGCTCTCGTTGCTCTCGGTTCCGATACGGGCGGGTCGGTGCGCCAGCCGGCAGGATTCTGCGATATCGTAGGGTTGAAGCCGACCTACGGCAGGATTTCCCGATACGGGCTGGTGGCATTCGCATCTTCGTTCGATCAGATCGGCGTGCTTGCCCGTACCTGCGATGACGCTGCGCTTGTGCTCGGCGTGATGGCCGGAAAGGACGGCCATGACGCGACCTCTTCTGCTCATGCCGTTCCGGATTATGCTGCCACCATGGACGGTGTGGTGGTCGAAGGGCTGAAGATAGGGGTTCCGAAAGAGTATTTTCAGGAGAGCCTCAATCGGGAAGTCGCAGGTATCGTTATGGGCAAGCTGCACGAACTGAGGGATCGCGGAGCGGAACTGGTCGATATTACGCTTCCGGAAAGCGATTATGCGATTGCCGCATATTATATTCTCGTAACGGCGGAGGCGTCCTCGAACCTTGCCCGTTTCGACGGCGCCCGTTACGGTTATCGTTCTGCCGACTGTACGGATGTGCAGGCCATGTACGTTAATTCGAGAACCGAAGGGTTCGGCAGGGAGGTCAAGCGCCGCATCATGCTCGGCACCTATGTGCTTTCGGCCGGGTATTACGATACGTATTATAAAAAGGCCCAGCAGGTGAGGCGCGTTTTCCAGGACCGGTACCGCGAGGCTCTGGAGAAGGTCGATGTGATTGCCGGTCCCACCTCTCCTTTTCCTCCGTTCGGCATCGGCGAGAAAACCGCCGATCCGCTCGATATGTATCTTGCCGATGTGTTCACCGTGCCGGCCAGCATTGTGGGGATGCCCGCCGTAAGTGTTCCGGTCGGACTCGACAGCCGGAATCTGCCCGTCGGCATGCATCTGATCTGCGATTTCTTCGAAGAGGGAAAGCTCATGGGTATTGCCCGTCACATGCAGCGCCGGTAGTTTTTCCCGCAGTTTCCACCTTAACATATAAATACTACCACTTCTATGAGCGTTTTAGTCGATAAGGATACGCGCCTGCTCGTGCAGGGCATTACCGGAGGTGAGGGCACCTTCCATACCTCGCAGATTCTCGAGTACGGTACCAATGTTGTGGCCGGCGTGACGCCGGGCAAGGGGGGCGTCCTCTACCACGGCAACGAGAAAGATCGTTTCTGCCGTCCCGTGCCGGTGTTCAATACCGTCAGGGAGGCTGTGGAAAAAACCGAAGCCAATACATCGGTTATTTTTGTGCCGGCTCCTTTTGCGGGTGATGCGATCATGGAGGCGGCCGATGCCGGCCTGAAGGTGATCATCTGCATTACCGAGGGCGTTCCGGTCAACGATATGATGAAGGCATATGCGTTCGTCAGGGAGAAAGACGCGGTGCTCGTAGGCCCGAACTGTCCTGGCGTGATTACGCCGGGCGAGGCCAAAATCGGCATTATGCCGGGGTTCATCCACAAGAAGGGCACCATCGGTGTGGTATCGCGCAGCGGCACCCTTACCTATGAAGCCGTGCACCAGCTGACGGCTGTCGGTCTCGGTCAGTCCACCTGCATCGGTATCGGTGGAGATCCCATTATCGGCACCCGTTTCATCGATGCCGTCAAGCTGTTCGCAAAGGACGACGATACCGAAGGGCTGGTGATGATTGGCGAGATAGGAGGCAGCGCGGAGGAGGAAGCGGCAGAGTACATCAGAAAGTATTTCAGGAAACCGGTTGTAGGCTTCATTGCCGGCAGGACTGCGCCTCCGGGCCGCCGGATGGGTCATGCCGGAGCAATCGTATCGGGTGGCAAAGGGACTGCGGAGGACAAGATCAGCGCCATGGAGGCGGCGGGTATTCACGTGGTGGAGAACCCCGGAGATATCGGATCAGCCATGCTGAAGGCGCTGGGGCGCTAACAGCGGTTTTGCCGGTCTTACAGGCCCATGGTTACCAGATCGTGAATATGGATGATGCCGATCGGCCTGTTGCCGGAATCGCAGACCAGGAGCTGGGTTATCCGGTAGGTTTCAAGCAGATCGAGGCACTCTGTAGCCATGGTTTCGGGCGATATGCTTTTCGGTTTTGCGGTCATGACGGCGCGTGCCGGAAGGTGGAGAAATTCCGAACCTTTCTGGACGATCCGCCGCAGGTCTCCGTCGGTGAAGATGCCGCTCAGCCGGCCGTCTTCATCGACGACAGCTGTAACGCCGTAACGCTTCGAAGTCATTTCAAGAATGACCCTGCTGATGGGAGCGTTCTCCGTAACGACAGGTATGGCCTCGCCCGTAACCATGATATCCGATGCTTTCATGGTAAGCCGCCTGCCGAGCGTTCCTTTGGGGTGGGTGAGTGCGAAGTCGCGGTGAGTGAACCGTTTTTCCTGCATGAGTGTGATGGCAAGTGCGTCGCCCATGGCCAGCATGGCCGTTGTCGATGTTGTCGGAGCGAGGTCGAAGGGGCAGGCTTCCTGGTCGATGCCGGTGTCGAGCAGGATGTCTGCGTTCTGGCCGAGATAGGAGCGGGGATTTCCGGTCATGGCTATGATGGTGACTTCGATCCGCTTCAGTGCGGGTATGATGAAGTTCAGCTCTTCGGTGGTGCCGCTTTTCGAGAGGCAGATGACAACGTCTCCCGCCGAGACGATGCCGAGATCGCCGTGGGCTGCGTCTGCCGGATGCAGAAAGAGCGCGGTTGAGCCTGTCGAGGCCATGGTCGCGGCTATTTTCTGGGCGATGATGCCCGATTTTCCCATGCCGGAAAGGATGATTTTGCCGTGGCATGCCTGCATGGCCCGTACCGCCTGGCTGAATGCTCCCTCGAGACGGTCGGCTATCTGCATGATTGCCGCGGCTTCCTGTTCGAGAATGGTTCTGCCCCGGCCTACGAGGTCCGTGGGCGCAGGTATTGTGTTCATGCTGCTCGTTCTTTAGCGCGTTCTTTTTTAAGGGGTGAATGGTCTTTTAATAAACGATACTATCCAGTAAATTACTATACGTACGGGTATCTTCGTCCACGTTTAAACCTTTGGTTATGAGCTGGGTCGTGCTTTTCGTTTTTTCTCTCGCATTTTTCTTCGTGCTGCTTTTTCTGCTCTCCCGTTTTGTCGGATATATGAAAAAAGAGCAGAATATGGAAATCGAGTCGTTCAGGGATACCCTTATCGATAGGGATAACCCGGTCGGGCTGACCGGGGAAGAACTGCAGAAGCTCAAGGATCAGCAGGCGGAGGCTCAGCGTCATCTCCGTGAGGTTATCGCAAGGATTCCGGTGGTACAGAAGGATGGCCGTTTTCAGGTCGATCAGGAGGAGATCCGGAGGAGAAAAGCTTCCGGGCTGGTCAACGGTGCTTCCGATGAGGCCGGACAGGATTCCCGGTAAGTTATCCGCAGCGGAGATTCATGCTTGCGAAGTTAAAACTGCTTGCCCAGGATACGGTTATTTATGGTGCGAGCACCATCATCGCCCGGAGCCTCAACTATCTTCTCGTTCCGCTTTATGCCAATACGCTTTCCACCTTCGATAACGGTGTTCAGACGCTGGTGTATGCCAATATCGCTCTTGCCAACGTGCTTTTTTCTTACGGGCTCGAAACCTCCTACCTGAAGTCAGCGTCCGATATGCTGCATCGTTCGGGCGACGCGAAAGGATATTTTTCGACAGCGTTTTTCAGCCTGCTTGTTACATCGACGATTTTTGCGGCGGTTATGGCGTTTTTTTCGGAGCCGATCGCCCGGCTTATCGGACTCGGGCCGACGGAAGGGGAGTTCATCACCTATGCGGCGCTCATACTCTGGATCGATACGCTGCTGGTGATTCCGTTTGCCGAGCTTCGTCTGAAACGCAAGGCGCTGCGGTTCGCTGCAGCCCGCATTATCGGCGTGGTCGCGGTCGTCGTCAGTGCGGTCATTATGCTCGTTCCTTTCGATGCAGGCCTTCCAGGGGCGTTTTATGCAAATATCTTCGGTTCTCTGGTGAGCTTTGTCGTTGTGCTGCCGCTTTTGCGCGGTCTGAAGCCGTTTTTTTCTTTTGCCTATCTGCGCGAAATGCTGCGCATCGGCCTGCCATACGTGCCTGCCGGCATAGCAGGGCTTCTGATACACCTGATCGACCGCAACCTGCTGATCAGGATTTCGCCCTCCGATATCGAGAGGATCTATGGTAAAGGGTATGTCGCTTCGGACATTGTGGGTATTTACGGACGGGTGGCGGCATTCGGCATTATCCTGCAGCTTCTGATCCAGGTGTTCAGGTTCGCATGGCAGCCCTTTTTCCTGCAGCATTCCAGCGATCCTGACGTGAAGCGGCTGTTCCGCTATGTATTGAGCATTTCAACCGTCGTTACCATGTTTGCCGCACTGGCGGCAACTTTTTTCGTTCCCGATCTCGTCCGGTACCATTATGGGGGAAGTTTCCATATCCTGCCGCCGAAATACTGGATAGGTCTATCGGTGCTTCCCTGGATTTTCCTGAGTTATGTTTTCGACATGGTATCCACCAATCTCTCTTCAGGGATACTGGTAACCGGCAATACCCGGTATCTTCCGGTTGTTACGTTTACAGGCGCTGCGGTAACCGGGCTGGGATGCTGGCTGCTGATTCCCGTCAGCGGAATGGATGGCGCCGCTTATGCGATCGTGGCCGGCACTGCCGCCATGTGTCTTGTCATGGCCTGTTATTCTCTGAGGGTGTTTCCCAACAGCTATCATTGGGGGAGGTTGCTGGTTCTGCTTGTTGCGGGCATTGCCGCTGTTCCGCTGGGGGATCAGGTTGTAGCCGGATTCGGCGACGGTTCCTTGACGGGCGTTCTCTGGCGGCTGCTTTTTCTGTTTTTCTATGCGCTTCTGGCTGCGTCGCTTTTCAGGGAAGAGTGCGTTGCTGCGATCGGCAGGATCGGCAGGATGGTGCGAGATCGCAGATAAACGGAACTGCGGTAGGCGCCGGTTTTTTAACGGTTTTCCCTGATGCCGGCGGGAGCGAATTCTTTCATGGCGCCTGGCGCTTCATGTGGCCGATCGTTTCTGATGCGTATTTTTCTGACGGCGATCTGCTCGAGAACGGTGCGCAGTGAATCGCGCTGGGCGGGGGTGCAGACCATGGCCAGTTCGTGGAAATGCGCAGCCTGCTCTTTTTCGATGACGGTCTGGCGGGTTCCGATCTCTCCGGCAAGGGTGGCTATTTTGGCGCTGTCCGGATTTTCCCTGACTGATTCCGCAATAAGCTCTTTTTTCAATGTCGAAATGGATTGCAGTTCGGGCGTTACTTTGTTGAAGTGCTTTCTGCGGAGCTCCCGGAATGCAAGTGCCTGGTCTTCGGAAAGGGAGAGCGGCCGGGTGAAATAGATATGCTTGCTGTACTGGCGGGTTATCCGGTACGCAGGAGGTTCGGGTTTATGGATATTCTGCCACCAGAGTATGCCGAGCAACGTGACATTGAGCACGGCAAGTATTGCGAGCGTTATGGTTATGAATCGTTTAGACGTCAGAAAGTCCATGGTTGCTTTCGATTGCTTGCGGCATCCGGCCGCTGATTGTTGTGAAGAACGGGTACCAGGTGCGGGTCGCGGAAGCTGAAAGTCGGAGATCCGCGACCCTGCAATCCGATGGGAGTGTTCAGAGCATCATTCTTCCGTGTTTTTTTCCCGGTTTGTTCTGCATGAAGGTTTTCATTTTTTCTGCCTGGTCAGTCGTGAGGATCGAAGCCATATCCTGGAGGTGGTTACTGCGCATGCGTGCAAGACCTGCATGAGTCGTGCCGATTTTTTTTGTCAGCATGTCGATTTTACGGTTGTCGGGATGCTTTTTCATCGATTCGTTCAGCATTTCTTCCCTGAGCGACATCAGCTTGCTGCGTTCTTTTGCTGCCGCTGCGAACTGCTTGTCGCGAAGTTCCTGCAACCTGGTCTGCTGGGCGTCGCTGAGGCCCAGAGCATCTTTCATTGCCGCGGGTCCGCAACGGTTATACTGCCGCAAGTTCTTTTTTGCCTGCAACCGGCGTTCTTCGGGGTTCATCGAAGCAATTCTTTTACGCCACTCCGTGCGGTATGATGCGCGTTCCTGTGCATCCGCATTCTGCATGGTCCCCTTCATCCGGGAAAGTTCATCGTTGGAATAACGGCTGTAGTCTGCGGCTGAAGCCGTGCCGGCGCTTCCTATGAGCAGTACGGCCATCATCGTCATCATCTGTTTTTTCATCGTGATATCGTTTTGTTATGTCGTCGTCGTTTACGTTGTTCTGGAAAAAACTTTAACGTCGCGGTTGTCCGCTTTCTTTCGGATTGTCTTCCCTGCCTGATACGGCACCGGATTGATCGACCGTTTCCACATAGTATGCCAGTTCCGGTCCGGCGTAATCGTCGTGAAGCTGCTCTATTGCACCTGAAGCGTCCGATATTCTGCCAATATGACCCGAAGAGGTGAAAAACAGCGCTGCGGAGCCGATATTGACGGCAACGAGCATCGCTCCGAGCGCCAGACGGACATTGAAGCTTCCCCTTATGCCTCCGGATTCGAACTCTTTGCGCTGCAGGGCATCGATTCTTTCCATAACGTGAACCCTGAAAAAGGGCGATGCTTTCAGCGAAGGCAGGCTGTCGAGAAGCCGCATGGTTTCTTCTATCTGTTCTTCTGTCTGTTTGTCGTATCGTTTCATCGTGTTTATCCGTTTCAGTTATTATGACGACAGCCTTGGGAAAACCTTGCATGTGGTTGTCGGGCGTTTTTTCTGTCACCTGTTCTGATAGTAGTCATGCAGTCTGTCGTGCAGGTTTTTCTTGGCACGGTGTACCAGAGATTCTACAGCCGATACGGAGGTTTGCAGGATCTCGGCAATTTCGCTGTTGCTGTAGCCGTCCTGCTTGCTCAGGAGGAATGCCGTTTTCTGGTTTTCAGGCAGGGCGTTCAGAGCTTGCTGCAGCACGGCGAGATTTTCTTTTTCCGCAAGAGTCTGTTCTGGATTATCGCTTGAGGACGAGGGTAGTTCTTCGGCCGGATCGTCGATGCCGATGATGCGTTTGAGCGAGGAGAACCGCTTTTTTCTTTTCATCCGCCTGAGGTGGTCAAGGGATTTTGTTACGGCTATCCGGTAGATCCATGTCGAAAGCTTCGATTCCTCCCGGAACTTGTCGAGAGAACGAAAGACTTCGACGAATACCTCCTGGGCGAGATCTTCGGCGTCTTCCCTGTTCATCACGAAACGGTAGCAGGTATTGAGCACCATGTCCTGATGTTCGCTTACAAGGGCTTTAAAGAGCCTGTCGCCCGATGTTGCCGGATTGTTTTCCAAGCTTCCGATTTTTGCAGCGGCCGGTAGGGCCGCCTGTGCCGATTCCTCCATGAACGTATACTAACCTGCAGATCCGGTTAAGCGTTGAGGCTCCTTGTCGGGTACCGTCGTACAGGTTCCCGGCAAGGTGTGCTTGAATAAGCGCACATTCAGGGAGTCTGACGTTAATCGCGCGTTATTCCTGCTCGCTTTCTTTGAAATAAACCGGTCATGCAAGCGAAGCGGCGAAGGCCAGAACCTGATCGAGCTTTTCGGGAGCGTCCGCTTCGCAATAGAGCCGCAGAACCGGTTCGGTGCCGGATGCCCGTATGAGCAGCCATCCGCCTTCGAAGTGGTATTTACATCCGTCGAGATCGTTGAATCCGAGTACTTTGTATCCTGCGATATCGGCGAGATCCCCGGCAGCCGCACGGGCGATGATTGCCTGTTTTTTCTCCTCGCTTACATGCAGGTCGTTGCGCCTGTAACAGAAGAATCCGTATTCGTCGTAGAGCTCCTGAACGAGTTGCGAAAGGCTTTTTCCCTTGCGGGTCATGATTTCCAGGGTCAGCAGCCCGATGTAGATGCCGTCGCGTTCCGGCAGGAATGCCGTAATACCGATGCCGCCCGACTCTTCGCCTCCTATCAGGATGTCGCGGGAAGCCATGAGCTGGCTGACGTACTTGAATCCGACGGGCAGTTCGTGCATGACAAGGGAGTGTTTGCGGCATATCCTGTCGATGAGGTCGGTAAGCGCGAAGGTTTTTGCCACTTCTCCGCGCTGGTTCCGCTCTTCGACGAGGTATTTCAGGAGAATGGCGAAGAGTTTATGGGAGTCCACAAAGTCGCCATTTTCATCGAGCATCCCGACCCGGTCTGCATCGCCGTCGTTGATGATGGCGACGTCCGTTTCGACCTCCCGGAAGAATTCCACGAATTCGCCTATATACTGCGGCATCGGTTCAGGGTTGATGCCGCCGAAGCCCGGATTTACAGAACAGTGGTAGCAGTTGACCATTGATTCGTCGAACAGGCTGGTGATGATATCCTGTCCGGCTCCGTACATGGCGTTGTGCGCTATTTTTATATGCGAATCGCGGATGAGCTGCAGGTCAATGCTTGCCTTGAGATGGTTCAGATAGAAGGTCCTGAGGTCGGCGGTTTCGATGAGATTTCGCTGCGGGACTATTTCCGTGGCGGGATCGATTTCTGCAATGTACGTTTCGATTTCTGCTATCGCTTCGGGATGCGCCGGCCCTCCGTATGCGGCTTTGACCTTGAACCCGTTGTAGATCGGCGGGTTGTGGGATGCTGTGATGACGATACCTCCGGCAAGCTGCATGGCTTTCGTGAAGAGCGAAACAGCCGGCGTGGAGACGAAGCTGTTTGCAAGAAAGACCCTGATTCCCTGCGAGGAGATCACGTCGGCTGTGAATTCGGCGAACTCTTTCGACATGAAGCGGGTGTCGTACCCGATGCAGATCCCTCCGGACTTTTCGGGCCGGGTGAGGATGTAGCGCGCGGTAGCCAGCGCGGCCAGTTTCAGGTTGTCGAACGTGTAGTCTTTCGCGATAATCGCGCGCCATCCGTCGGTACCGAATTTAACTTGCATTCTTTTCTGTTTTTGATATAATGGGGTTTGAATAGTGCCCGGGACCTTATGTTTGAATGAGTTGTAAAATACTCTTTCGTTTTCGTTCATCCAATTATCTGCAGCTCCCGATGTCGAGGAAGCTTTTTATTCTGGCCGGAGAGGTTTCCGGCGATATGCATGCGGCGGGAGTGGTGGCGGAGCTGCTGAAACGGAAACCGGACTTGAGGGTGTTCGGTATAGGCGGCCAGAAGCTCCGCGAGCTCGGGGCGGAGCTGGTCTACGATACGAGGAGTATGAGTATCATGGGTTTTGTCGACGTGCTGCGCCATGCCGGTTTTCTGAGGAGGGTCATCAGGGAGATGCGGGCTCTCATCCGTAAGGAAAAGCCCGATGCCGCCCTGCTGGTCGATTATCCGGGCATGAACCTGATTATAGCCCGTTTTCTTCGCGATCTCGGCGTTCCGGTGATCTACTATATCGCGCCGCAGGTCTGGGCGTGGAAAGAGGGGCGGGTCAGGAAGATAAGGGAAACCGTCGACCGGCTGCTGGTTATTTTCGATTTCGAGGTGGATTTTTACGGACGGCACGGGATGAAAGCGGAATTCGTCGGCAATCCGGTTATAGAAGAACTTGGCGAGGCCGTTAGTTCCCCTTCGGAAGCATTCAGACGGCAGCACGGCATCGGGGATGACGATCTCCTGATAGGTCTGCTGCCCGGCAGCCGGAGGCAGGAGATATCCATGCTGCTGCCTGAAATGCTCGGCGCTGCCGCCATGCTTGCGGAAAGCCGCAAGGTCGTTTTTCTGCTCGGTCGGGCGCCGCATCTGGATTATCGCTGGCAGGATCATGCGCCGGAGAAGAGTTCCCTGAGGGTTGTAGAGTGCGGCAGCCATGAGGTGATGCGCTGCAGTTCGCTGGCTTTCGTGACTTCGGGAACCGCGACCCTCGAAGCGCTCTGTTTCGGACTTCCGATGATTGTCGTCTACAGAACCGGATGGCTGAATTATCAGATCGGCAGGCGCCTTGTCAGACTCCGGAACATTTCGCTTGCAAATATCGTTGCGAGGGGGCTCGGGGCTGAAGGACAGGCTGTGCCTGAACTGATTCAGCATGAGGCGTCCGCCGGGCAGATGGCAGAGTTGGCCATGCAGCTGCTCGATGATCGCCCGAAGCTCGATGCGATGCGTGCCGAACTGCTTGAAGCCAGGGGAACGCTTGCCGGCAGGGTACCATCGAAAGCGGTTTCCTCGGTTGTTCTGGAATACTTATAAGATAATTATGGAACAGGTTACAGGTTTTTTTTCAGGCAATCCGCTGGTGACTGCTCTTGTTGCCATAGCGGCAGTGATGCTTCTTCTCTCGTTTTTCAGGACGGCGCTGAAACTGCTGGTCGCTGCTGCTGCGGCAGTCGTGCTGTATGCCGACTGGCTTCAGGCAAGCGGCGGCGGCGATTTTGCTGAAACGTTCGGCCAGGTGCTCGATGTGCTCCGGCAATCGTTCGAGCGTCTTATGGCCGCCATCCGGCCACTGTTCGAGCTTCTGAAACTGTTGCAGTGAGATTTTCCTGCAGCGATCATCTCTGCTGCAGCGGTTCGCTCATGGCCCCTGTCGGGCATGATGCCGCCAGTTTGCGGTAATCGGGCATTTCCCTGTTTTCCAGCTCTTCAAGCGTTCTTACGCAGATTCCGCAGTCAACGCATTTTTCCCGTTCAAGCCGGATGTTTGCCGTGGCTGCAATGCCGAACTCCGGGTGATCCTCATGCCGGCACGTATGGTCGGGGAGGTAGCGTGCGGCCAGTTCCCGCAGGCGGCAGTTCTCCACGGCTATGCAGCGGCACCGGAGACAGCGCGATGCTTCGGCGCGGGCATCGGAAGGATTGTATCCGGAAACTATTTCCAGGAATCCGGGCACTCTCATTTCCGGGGGAATTTCAGGCACCCCTATTCTGGGCATCGGCACCCTGCCGGCGTATAATGCGGCAGGAGTTTTCTCTTTCGGGCCGCAGGATGAGTTGAAGGCCGGTGCCGGTTGCGTCGCCGGTATTTTTCGCAGGTAACGGTCGATGTTTTGCGCGGCTTTTTTTCCCTGTTCGACGGCGCGGATGGCAAGATCGGCGCCGGTAACGCAGTCTCCCCCTGCAAAAATACCGGCGACGCCGGTTTCAAGGGTATCGGGATCGACAGCAACAGTGTGGTCTGTATTCAGGCCCAGTTCCCCGGCCGTTTCCGCCGGACAGTCCACATGCTGCCCTGTAGCGGTTATGAGCGTGTCGGCAAGTATCGTGTATATCGCGCCGGGAACCGGTACCGGTCGTCTTCTTCCGCTGCCGTCGGGCTCTCCCTGTCGCATGGTCTGCACGGTTACCGAGATGCCCTGACCGTCGGCCGATATTGCTGACGGAGCGACAAGCGTCAGAAGCTCGATGCCTTCCCGCAGCGCGTCCTCTGTTTCAGCGCGGTTGGCAGGCATCTCCTGGCGAGTTCTCCGATAAAGGATCGACACGTCGTCCGCTCCCAGCCGAAGGGCTGTTCGTGCGGCGTCGATAGCGGTATTGCCGCCTCCGACAACCAGCACCTTTTTTCCGGGTTTTGCCGCGATGCCGCATGCCGCATCGCGAAGAAAGGCTATGCCGCTTTTCACTGCGGGCAGCTCTTCGCCCGGTATGCCCATCGGCGAGGCTTTCTGTGCGCCAAGAGCGAGGAGTGCGGCATCGTATTCCGCTTTGAGGGTATCGAGAGAAATATCTCTGCCGAAGCGGGTGTTCATCCGGAAGCGGGCTCCCATGCTGCGGAGCGGCCCGATATCGCTTTCTATGACCGCTTCGGGCAGCCTGAAGCGTGGTATGCCGTAGCGCATCATGCCTCCGGGTTCCGGATGGGCGTCGAATATCGTGACATCATGACCGAGAGCCAGCAGGTAATAGGCGGCCGTAAGACCGGCGGGGCCCGCTCCCACCACGGCGACCTGCATTCCGGTTTTTTCGGCTGGTTCCGGCATGCAGCGAGGCTCGTTCTGCATGTCGCGATCGGCGGCATAACGTTTGAGCGCGCAGATCGAGACCGGCTCGTCCAGTCCGTGCCGCCGGCACTCGTCTTCGCAGGGGGCGGGACAGACCCTGCCGAGAATGCCCGGCAGAGGAATGCTTTCCTTTATGATGCGGATCGCTTCACGGTCGTTTCCTTCGGCTATTCCGGCGATGAATCCCGGAATATTGCATCCGGCAGGGCATGATATTTCGCAGGGGCCCAGGCAGTCGCCGCAGTGTTCGTCGATGATGCGTTCGAGGCTCTGGCGCCGCATGGCCTGCAGTTCGCTGTTTTCGGTTTCCACGACCATTCCCTGTGAAACGGCTGTGCTGCAGGCGGGAACGAAAAGGTTTTTCCCCTTGAGTTCGACGATGCACATCCAGCAGGAGCCGGTCGATTCGAGGTTTTTATCGAAGCAGAGGGTGGGGATGGAGATGCCCGCCGAATGAGCTGCCTGAAGAATCGACATCCCGGCAGGTGCCGTGAGGATGGTGCCGTTTATCGTAAGCGTCAGATTGTTCATGGTTGGTGAAGCGCGTTTCGGGAAAGCCCCGCACAGGGTTTTCAGTGGTTGAATCGTTTGTCGAGGAATCCGGCTACCTTTTCGAGGAGCCACATGGGCGTTGATGTGGCGCCGCAGATGCCGACGCTTTCGACGGTTTCTCCAGGGCGTTCTTCGAACCAGGAGTCTTCTATGTCCTGGACATCTTCGATGAAATAACTCCGGGGATTGGCTGCGCGACAGATGCTGTAGAGTACCTGGCCGTTCGAGCTTTTTTTCCCTGCGACGAATACGATGCAGCTGTTGGCGAGCGCGAAATCGTGCAGTTTCCGGTTTCTGCTCGATACCTGCCGGCAGATGGTGTCCTTGAAAACACAGCGCTCCATTTCCTGCTGGCCGGTCATGGCGGCTGTGATGTCGATATCACGCACGGGTCTCCAGGGTCGGACGTTCTCTTCGGCAGCGGCGGCAAAGAGCTTTTCGAGATTGGCTTTCAGCTCATGGAACCCTGGTACGTCCATGGTTGTCTGGGAGATCAGCGCGGTTTTTTTCCGGGTATCGAGATTCCGGAGTTCTTCGGGGTCTGAGAGGTCTGCGTGTTTGATGATGACGGCTTGATGTCCGCAATGGCCGTTGATGCCGACGACTTCGGGGTGGGTGCGTTTTCCGTAGATGACGATCTGGTATCCCAGCTGCTGCAGGAGCCTTGCCGTCCGCTGCAGTTTCGAGACGACGGGGCAGGTGGTGTCGGTTATTTCAAGGTTGTTTCTTTTCGCCGTGGCGTAGGTTTCGGGAGGCTCTCCGTGAGCCCGTATCAGGACGCTGGAATTCTGCAGCGCCTCGAATGCCGCTTCGTCGATGGTGCGGAGTCCGAGGTGTTCAAGCCTTCTGACCTCCACTTCGTTGTGTACCACATCGCCGAGCGAGAAGAGTTTTTCTTTTGCCGAGAGTTTTTCTTCGGCAACATGGATGGTGCCCTGCACGCCTATGCAGAATCCCGATGATGTCCTGTCAAGGTTGATTTTCACGCTGATAACGGAAGTCTATGGTAACTGTTCAGGAATGCATTCCCGCATTGTCAAAAGTAACATCCTCCTGCATCAAGTCAAAGGCCTGCTGCCATGACCGGTATCCGAGGGTTCTCATATGTCTGTCAGCTCGACATCGGGCATGTCGGCGCCCATGAACAGCCTGTAGAGGGTGCTGAATTTCTGCGGGAGGTCGCTGACAAGAAGGTGCGGCGTTTCGGTTGCGGTCGACGGGTTCAGCAGACTTCGTTCCAGGAGTGTCTCCTTTGCCCTGCGGGCGACGGCTTCCGCGGAATCGATGATGGCGATGCCGGGGCCGACCGTATTTTCGATCATGCGTCGCAGAATAGGGTAGTGGGTGCAGCCGAGCACAAGCGTATCGATATGCCGTTCATCGAAATCCGCGAGGTATTCGCCGGCAATGAGTTGTGCTGCGGGATGATCGACGAATCCTTCTTCGGCAAGCGGTACAAAGAGCGGACACGCTTTGGAGTAGACCTCGATGTCGGGATCGAGATCGTTGATGGCGCAGGCATAAGCGTTCGAGCAGACGGTGGCCTGGGTGCCTATGACCCCGATGCGTTTTATCGCCGTCATGCCGGCGGCAAGTTCCGCGCCGGCTTCGAGAACGCCGATGACCGGAATGCTGCCGCTTGTTTTCCTGACGACGTCGAGCGCGAGGGCTGAAACGGTATTGCAGGCAACGATGATCATTTTAGGCTGGTATCGCATCAGGATCGAGGTGTCGTCCTGCGCATACTTCCTTATGGTGACCTGTGACTTGGAGCCGTAGGGCACCCTGGCGGTATCGCCGAAATAGATGATCCGTTCGGATGGCAGGATTGACTGGATCGCCCTGACGACAGTCAGGCCGCCCACTCCCGAGTCGAAAATGCCTATAGGGCTTTCCGGCGTTGTTTTATGCTGGTGCACCTGATCAGACGTTAAACCTGAAAACAATGACGTCGCCGTCTTTAACTATATAGTCGCGTCCTTCCGACCGGAGTTTGCCGGCCTCTTTCACTTTAAGTTCAGAGCCGAGTTCGATAAGATCCCGGTATGACATGACTTCGGCCCGGATGAACCCTTTTTCGAAATCGGAATGGATGGCGCCTGCGGCTTCGGGAGCTGCTGCGCCTTTGCGGATGGTCCAGGCATGGACCTCTTTTTCGCCTGCGGTGAAGTATGTCTGCAGGCCGAGCAGATCGTAGGCAGTTCTGATGAGCCTGTCGAGGCCCGACATGTCGAGGCCGAGGCTTTCGAGGAATTCCGGGCGCTCCTCTTCGGGCAGTTCGGCGATTTCAGCTTCGGTTTTCGCGCTGATGATGAGCATTTTTGAGCCTGATCCGGCGGCAATTTCCTCCACCTGTCGGGTATAGGCGTTGCCGTCCGGCAGGTCTGATTCGGATACGTTGGCTGCGTAGAGAATGGGTTTGATGGTGAGCAGGAAGAACTGCCGGGCAAGTGCCCGTTCTTCCGGGGTCTGTATGATGTTCCTGGCGGGAACGCCTTCGGAAAGTCCTGCGATGATGCGTTCGGCGAGATCGACCTGCTGAAGCAGCTCTTTTTCCTTTCGCGCGTTTTTCCGGAGCTTGTCGATCCTTCGTTCCATGCTGTCGAGATCGGCGAGCATGAGTTCGGTTTCAATGGTGGCGATATCATCGGCAGGATCGATTTTTCCTTCGACATGAATGATATTGCTGTCGTCGAAACAGCGAACGACATGCACGATGGCATCGACCTCCCTGATATGCGACAGGAACTGGTTGCCGAGGCCTTCCCCTTTGCTCGCTCCCCTGACCAGGCCGGCTATGTCTACGATTTCGAGCGTTGTCGGTACCAGGGTCGGCGTTTTGACGACTTCGGCGATCAGCGGCATCCTTTCGTCCGGAACGAGTACCGTGCCGACGTTGGGCTCGATGGTGCAGAACGGATAGTTCGCAGCCTCGGCCTGTTTGGCGGTTATTGCGTTGAAAAGTGTTGATTTTCCGACGTTCGGCAGACCGACGATCCCGCAGCGGAGAGACATGGCAGCTATAGTGAAAAGAGGTGTTGGATGAATTCGCGCCCAACAGGCGCGGGTTGTTAACATGTAATCATTAAGTTTGGAAAAAGCAAATTTATTTTATAAAATTGCAGGCTAAGTCAAAATGCTTGTGAAACAGATATCGGGGAACAGACGCATCATCATCGCCATCGACGGCCCGGCGGCTTCGGGTAAAAGTACGACGGCCCGAAAGGTGGCCGAACAGCTGGGTTACACCTATATCGATACCGGCGCAATGTTCCGTTCCGTTACCCTGAAGGTACTGGAACTGGGCCTGATCGACCGCGTCAGGCTTCATCCCGATTCCATCGAACCGCTGCTGAAGGATATCGATATCACGTTCAACGACGACCGGATTTTTCTCGACGGAGCCGATGTTTCATCAGCCATAAGGGAGAACCGCGTAAGCCGGGAGGTGAGCTTTATCAGTTCGCTTGCTTCCGTACGGGAAAAGCTCCGGCTGCTGCAGCAGGAGATGGGCCGGCAGAAGGGTGTCGTGATGGATGGGCGGGATATCGGCACCGTCGTTTTTCCTGAGGCGGAACTGAAGATTTTTCTGATCGCAGACGCGCATGAACGGGCGAAACGGCGTTATGCCGAGCTTGCGGCAAAGGGGGCCTCAGGGAACGGCCTGCCGGATCTTGCCACCCTTGAAAAGGAGATCGTCGAGCGCGACAGGGCCGATGCCGAAAGGACTCTTGCCCCTCTGAAAAAGCATCCCGATGCGGTGGAGATCGACACGTCCACCCTCGGCATCGATGAACAGGTGGCGATGGTTCTCGATCTTGCGATGCGGATTCCCGGATGCGGGAACTGATCCCGGATGTCAGGATTTTTTTGTTTGCAGTTCTATCAACCATAAAACCGGGCGCTGAAATCTCTCGCGGCGCCGAGGGTAAATCACAAGAGAGGAAGGAAAACATTTAATGGCAGAAACAGTAACGCTGGAGAAGAAGATTCAGGAACGGCCTGCAAGAAAGAAGGTCAAGGTATTCGCGCACTACGAGCCGTCGGCACTTGCCGAGATGGAAAAGCTCTATACGAGCACGCTGAGCGAAATCACCGAAGATGAAATCGTGAAGGGACGCATTGTCTCGATTTCCAACAAGGACGTCACCATCGACGTGGGATACAAGTCGGAGGGTATCGTTTCCCTGCTCGAGTTCCGCGACGAGGACGCCGAGGCAGTGAAAGTCGGCGATGAAGTGGAGGTCTATCTCGAGAATATCGAGGACAAGATGGGTCAGCTCATTCTTTCCAAGAAGAAAGCCGACGTCCTGAGAATCTGGGACAAGATTTACGATTCAATCGAAAACGATACCATCATCAGCGGCAAGATCATCAATCGCGTCAAGGGCGGCATGACGGTCTCTCTCTCCGGTGTGGAGGCCTTTCTTCCCGGTTCGCAGATCGATGTCAAGCCTGTGCGCGACTTCGACGCTCTCGTCGGCCAGACCATGGACTTCAGGGTCGTCAAGATCAATCCCGTTACCCAGAACATCGTCGTCAGCCACAAGGTCATCCTCGAAGAGGAGTATGCTGCGCGGCGCGAGGAGATGCTGGCCAATATCAAGGTTGGCATGGTGCTCGAAGGTACTGTCAAGAATATCACCGATTTCGGTATCTTCGTCGATCTCGGCGGTCTCGACGGCCTCGTGCACATCACCGATATCACCTGGGGTCGCATCAACCATCCTTCTGAAGTCGTCGAACTCGATCAGCCGATCAAGGTTGTTGTTGTCGGCTTCGATGAAAATACCAAGCGTGTCTCGCTCGGTATGAAGCAGCTTGAGTCGCATCCCTGGGAAAATATCGAAATCAAATATCCTGTCGGTTCGAAAGCCAACGGCCGTGTGGTGTCAATCACCGATTACGGCGCATTCGTCGAGATCGAGAAAGGCATCGAAGGTCTGGTCCATATTTCAGAGATGAGCTGGACGCAGCATATAAAGCATCCGGGTCAGTTCGTCACTCTCGGCCAGGAGGTGGAGTGCGTGATCCTGAACATCGACAAGGATCATACCAAGCTTTCCCTCTCCATGAAACGGGTGAACGAGGATCCGTGGATTGCGCTTTCCGAAAAATATGTTGAAGGTTCGCTGCATAAAGGTACCGTCAGCAATATCACCGATTTCGGCGTGTTCGTGGAACTTGAAGCAGGAGTCGACGGTCTTGTGCATATCTCCGATCTTTCCTGGACCAAGAAGATTCGCCATCCGAGCGAACTGGTGAAGAAAAATCAGGAGCTCGACGTCAAGGTGCTCAAGTTCGACGTCAATGCACGCCGCATAGCGCTCGGCCATAAACAGATCAATCCGGATCCGTGGGACGAATTCGAGCAGAAGTATGCCGTAGGCGCGGAAACTCCCGGCAGCATTTCGCAGATCATCGAGAAAGGCGTCATCGTTATCCTTCCCGGAGATGTTGACGGCTTTGTGCCGGTATCGCACCTGCTTCAGGGCGGCGTGAAGGATATTCATTCTTCGTTCGCCGTCGGCAATGACCTGCCGCTCCGGGTCATCGAGTTCGACAAGGAGAACAAGCGCATCATTCTTTCGGCCCTCGAGTATTTCAGGGACAAGAGCAAGGAGGAGATCGAAGCCTACCTGCAGGCACATCCGAACGAAAAGAAAGAGATCGAGGATGCAACCGCAGAGCTTGAGCCTCAGCCCAAAGGCAGCAAGTAACCGCCTTCCGGCAGGAAAAAACCAGCAGAAAACCCTTCCTCTGCGGAAGGGTTTTCTGTTTCCGGAAAAACGTCCGCCAGGGTCGCCATTTTTTCCTGCTCGTTCGCGCCTTCCTTTCAGTACCCGTAGCTTTTCAGGAGATGCTGTTTTTTTCTCCAGTCCGGACGTACCTTGATGAAAATTTCAAGGAATACCGGGCGTCCCAGCAGCTCCTCGATGTCGCTTCTTGCGGCCTGGCCAAGTTTTTTCAGGGCGCTGCCGCGATTGCCGATGAGAATCTGTTTCTGCGTATCGCGTTCGACGATGACCGAACAGCGGATGAGGTCTTTTCTGGAAGGATCGTTTTCGTGCTGCTCTCTGAATTCGTCGATAACCACTTCCGTGGAGTATGGAACCTCTTTGCCGTATTGCAGAAAGATTTTTTCCCTGATGATTTCGGAGACGAAAAACCGTTCCGGAGCCGTGCTCAGCATCTCTTCGGGGTAGAGCGGTTCATCCATGGGCAGAAAGGGAATAAGCGTGTCGATCAGCTTTTCAAGGCCGGTTCCCTCCTTTGCCGAAACGGATATGGCCGATAGTGGTGAAAATGTGTTCGATATCCAGGTTTCGATCTGCCGCTGCGTTTCGGGGCTGACCAGATCAGATTTGTTGAGTACGGCGACGACTGGTTTCGATGCGGGCCGTATCCATTTTTCGAAGAGTTCCGTAACGAAGTCGCGGTCGATATGCTCCGTTCCTTTGCCGTAGGGTATGAGAGCTATAACGATATCTGCTTCCTGGAGCGTCTGGCGGACGATGGAGAGCATGGATTCGTGAAGCTTCTGCTGCGGCCGCATGATGCCCGGAGTGTCAAGGAAGATTATCTGGCTGCGGTCGTCGTGATAGATGCCGGTTATTTTTTTTCTTGTAGTTTGTGGTTTAGGTGTTACAATAGAGAGTTTACAGTCAAGCAGCCTGTTCAGCAGGGTCGATTTGCCTGCATTGGGCGGTCCGGCAATAACGGCGAAACCGCAGGAAAATACTGGTGTTTCCATGATCGGGACAACGGTTGAATGGTGTCGGGTGCATCTCTGTGTACAATACAGAAATCCCTGCGGATGCTGAAGAAAAAGATGTAACGGAAGATGAGCATGGAACAGCAAGGTAAACTCGATCTCTGGCTTCTGGGTTCGATGACCGGTCTGATCGTATTCGGTCTGATGGCCATTTACAGCGCCACAAACGGGGCTGGCGAGACCGTTCTGTTTTACCGGCAGCTGGCATGGGGGTGTATAGGCGCCGTCGTGATGCTGTTCGTGTATTTCAACGATTACCGGTTTATCCGCGATAATTCCTATATCTTTTATGTCATAGGCGTGATACTGCTTGTGGCGGTACTTGTTTTCGGTAAGAAAATTGCCGGGCAGACAAGCTGGGTTCGCATAGGCTTTTTCAGCTTTCAGCCTTCTGAAATTGCAAAGATGACGACCATTCTCGCACTGGCGCGATTTCTTTCGGACGATGAGACCGACATCCGTTCCATTCCCCATCTCGCGATAGCTCTTGCCATACCGATTTTTCCGGCGATGCTTGTCATGCTGCAGCCCGACATGGGCACGACCCTTACCTTTCTGTCATTTATTGCGCCGATGATCATTATGGCCGGTTTCAATTTCTATCTGCTTCTGTTATTGGCCATTCCCGTCATGCTCATGCTCAGCGGCTTTTTCAATCTCTTTTTTATTTTCGGTTTGGCTCTGCTGCTGTTTGTTTTGCTTGTATACATGAAAAAAAAGGTTCATTTCCATCAGTTTGCGGTGACATCGGCCGGCCTTGCGGTTGCGTTGCTTACGCACCGTTTTGCTGCCGAAATTCTGAAGCCGCATCAGATGAAAAGGATTCAGACCTTTCTCGATCCCATGTCGGATCCCCAGGGAGCGGGTTATAATGCGCTTCAGGCGAAAATCGCCATCAGTTCGGGGGGATTATTCGGAAAGGGGTTTCTTGAGGGTACCCAGACCCAGCTTCGTTTTATTCCTGCACAGTGGACCGATTTTATTTTCTGCGTCATTGCCGAGGAGCTTGGTTTTATTGGATCGGCTCTTCTGACAGGTTTCTTTCTTGTACTGATTCTGCGGTTCATTTCCATTGTTTTTTCTATCAAGAACCGGTTCGTCGAGCTGACTTTTGCCGGATATGCGGCTCTGCTGATGGTGCATGTCGTCATCAATATCGGCATGACGCTCGGTCTCATTCCGGTTATCGGTGTACCGCTGCCTTTCGTCTCTTATGGCGGTTCTTCGCTGCTGGGAAATATGATAATGGTTGCGCTTGGATTGAATTTCGTCAGGAACAGACGGAATATCGGGTATTGAACGCTATTACTTCTGACGCAGGGGGGGTTTCTTCGTTGTGTTTTTTTGGATATGAACGGGATAAAACAGAATAAGCGCTATCATGCGCTTATTCTGTTTTGAATGATAAATCGTGAGAAATGGTTACCTGAGTTTGTAAACAAATCGTTTTCCTCCGGAACCGGCAGGGATGCGTTCCATTTCTTCATCCGACATACCGTATTTGTTAAGCCAGAGACTTACCGTGGTGCTTTTGGTATTGAGCGCGTCGGCGATATCTTTGGGTTTGAATGCGCGGTCGGGATTCGATCGCAGAAGTTCCTTGATGGATGCGCCGAGCTGCCCTCTGGCGTATTTGGCCGTTCCAGTTGATGAAGGAACCGTTTCTTCAAGTCTCGGGAGGTTCTGCTCGAGTTTCCTCATAACTGCGGCAAGCTCGTCTTCAAGAGGTTTCATCTTTTCCTGGAACTGCTGATACATGAAGGCTATCTGTTCCTGGAGATTCTGTTTCTCTTTTACAAGAGATTGAAAATGATCGATTTTCTGAACAAACAGATCATACTTGTCCGGAGATGTGGCATCTTTTTTCAGCATGTTCATATAATGTCTTTGATGTCTTTTGGATTGAAATGATAATAGGATATGAATACAAAGATAAATATAATTTAATGGCGATATGTATGCAAACGGCTATGATGAGATTTTTGTTGCATGGTAATGATTCTATTCCTGTTCTTTATTTTACATGATAAAAATTTTTGATACTACTATGACAGGAAGGCATATGCCGAGTGTTGCTGCAGTAACATTGGGATGTAAACTGAATTATTCGGAAACGTCGGCAATACTCGACAGACTTTCTTCCGAAGGATGGCGGATTTCTTCGATTGAAAACGGTGCGGATCTGATCATTGTCCATACCTGCGCGGTGACCGGACAGGCGGAACAGAAATCCCGTCAGGCGATACGGCGCATGATCAGACGCAATCCCGGCAGCTGCGTGGTTGTTATCGGCTGCTATGCGCAGCTCCGCCCGGAACATCTTGCGGACATTCGGGGCGTGCACGCCGTCCTCGGCAGCAATGATAAATTCACGATCGATTCTTATCTACATGCATTTGAAACCCGGCCCGATCCGCCTCTTGTGAGGGTTTCGTGCGTCCAGGAAAGCGCAGAGATTCATCCGGGGTACTCATTCGCCGGCAGTTATGCCGAGGCAAGGACGAGGGCTTTCCTGAAGATTCAGGACGGGTGCGATTACGGCTGTGCCTATTGCGCGATTCCTTTTGCGCGAGGCCGTTCGCGTTCACTGTCGCCGGACATGATTGTCGATCGGGCCCATGTTCTCGCGGCTGCCGGTTTTCGCGAAATCGTACTGACCGGCGTCAATATCGGCGATTATCGTTTCAATGGCGAGGGGCTTGCCGGATTGCTTCAGCGACTCGAAGCGGTGGCGGTCGAGCGGATAAGGATAAGTTCTCTTGAACCCGATATTCTCGATGATTCCCTGCTGCGGGTTGTCGCATCGTCGAAAATAATTGCTCCGCATTTTCATGTTCCCTTGCAGGGCGGTTCGGACAGCGTTCTTAAGGCCATGGGGCGCCGCTACAGCGTCGAGGTTTTCAGGCATCGCATCAGAGCGGCCGTTGAAGCAATTCAGGATTGCGCCGTCGGCATCGATGTCATTGCAGGATATCCCGGCGAAACTCCGGAGGAGTTTCTGCAGATGTGCCATTTTCTTGAGGAGTTGCCGGCGGCTTATCTCCACGTGTTTTCATGTTCTGTCCGTCCCGGAACGCTGCTTGCGCATCAGGTGGCTGCCGGTCTGCGGGGCATTGTTCCTCCTTCGGAAGCTGATCGGAGAAGCAGGGAACTTATGGAACTCGACAAGCGCAAACGATCCGCTTTTGTTTCGCGTTTTACCGGAAAGGAGTGCTCCATACTTGTTGAGGAGTGCTCCGAAGAGCCGGGAGGAGCAGTAATATGCACCGGTTATACAGGAAATTATCTGCATGTTACGGCAGCGGCCGAGAGTGCTCCTGTCGATGCCCGAAGTCTGAAGGGCAGGGTACTCCGGGTGCTCGCCGGCGAGGCGGACAATGATTTGAATTTGAACGGGAGACTGTTATTTTAATACGTTTGAGTTCTTTCGCTTCTATTGCCCGCAACCTTTAAATCCATCTGCTCCATGCATATCAAATCAAGAATCCGTTCGATTCCGGATTACCCGAAGAAAGGTATCATGTTTCGCGATATTACCACGCTTATCAAGGATCCGGTGGGTTTCCGCCTTGTGATCGACAGCCTCACACAGCACTATCTGCAGAACGGCGTCGATTTCGATGCCATTGTCGGCATCGAGGCTCGCGGGTTCATTATCGGCGGGGCGCTCTCCTATACGCTGGGCAAGGGGTTCGTTCCTGTCAGAAAGCCGGGTAAGCTGCCTGCGGATGTCGTTTCGCAGGAGTATGATCTCGAGTACGGCAGCGACAGGATCGAAATCCACATGGATGCGCTGGAAAAAGGGAAACGGGTGCTGCTGGTCGATGATCTTCTTGCTACCGGCGGTACGGCTCTTGCCGCTGCTGCACTGGTTGAGAAGGTAGGCGGAGTTGTTGCCGAAATGGCATTCATCGTCAATCTGCCGGATGTCGGCGGAGAAAGGAAAATCAGGGAAAAGGGCTACAGCCTTTATTCGCTCACCGAGTTCGAGGGGGAATGATATAACGTGAGAAACCATAAGTCTCTTGTTCTTTCCATCCTTACGGTACTGTTTCTGACGGTTTCCGGCAGTGCGCCGCTGTTTGCAGCCGAAGGCCATGCTGCGGCGGCCATGCATCTGCCGCCGCTCTGGCTGGTTATCCCTTTCGTGCTTCTTCTGCTGATGATCGCGACCGGGCCGTTGTTTTATTCTCGCTTCTGGGAGCATAACTATCCCAGGGTCTCACTGGGGCTCGCCTCAGTCGTGGCGGTTTATTACGGGTTTATGATGGACCACGGATGGCATGTTCTCGAACATACTCTCGAGGAGTATCTTTCGTTTATCGCCCTGGTTTCATCGCTGTTTGTTGTTTCCGGCGGCATTCTCATCAGGATCGAGCGGCGTGGAACGCCGCTCGTGAACGGTATGTTGCTGGCGTTCGGTGCGGTACTTGCCAACCTTATCGGTACGACCGGTGCTTCGATGTTGCTTATAAGACCGTTCATGCGGATGAATGCGGGTCGCCTGAAGCCCTTTCATGTCGTGTTTTTTATTTTCATTGTCAGCAATATCGGCGGAGGGCTCACGCCGATAGGCGACCCTCCTCTTTTTCTCGGATTTCTCAAAGGGGTTCCTTTTTTCTGGGTGATATCGAAAGTGTGGCTGCCGTGGCTTCTGACGGTTATCTGCCTCGTCTCTGTATTCATGCTCCTCGATGCGAGGGCGGAAAGGTCGGAAGGAGCCGAAAAATCGGCGGAACGGGGGATTTCCATTATCGGTAAAACAAATTTCGTCTATCTCGGCGTCATAATCGTTTCGGTGTTCCTCGATCCTGCAGTTATCAGCGGATTTCCAAGTCTGCAGGAGCTTTTCCATCTGCCGCTCGGCATTCGTGAGCTGATCATGTTCGGTGTGGCCATAGCTGCATACAGGACAGCGAATCCCGACGCACTCGGCGGTAACGAATTCAACTTCGAGCCGATCAAGGAGGTCGCCTTCCTGTTTGTCGGTATTTTTGCGACCATGATTCCTGCTCTCGAACTCATAGGGGCATATGCCGCAACTCATGCGGCCGAGTTTTCTGTAACGACGTTTTACTGGATGACCGGCGCGCTTTCGGGAGTGCTCGACAATGCGCCGACCTATCTTAACTTTTTTGCCGGTGCGCTTGGAAAGTTCGGTCTCGATATGACCGATCCGCAGCATGTCATGGAGTTTGCCTCGGGCACGGCTTCGCCCATCGAGGGCGATGTGCAGTCAGGAGTCTATCTGATGGCGATTTCGATTGCCTCGGTGTTTTTCGGCGCAATGACCTATATCGGCAATGCCCCGAATTTCATGGTCAAGAATATCGCAGCCCAGTCAGGCGTCAATGTGCCTGATTTTCTTGAGTATGTCTATAAATATTCGGTGCCGCTGCTGATACCGGTTTTCGGCCTGCTCTGGTTCCTGTTTTTCAATTATTAACCATACCTGCGGTATGACGAAACGTTTCACCGACGCTGTCAGGAACGGGAACAGGGGGTTCTATATCCGTAATTCCCTGTTTTTTCCATTTCATTTCGAGTTGATCAGCATCTGGCTAGGCAAGGAGATGTCGCTGCTCTCGGCTCCTGAACTTATCGCCGATATTGCCGATCCGGATATACTGTCCATAAGGGAAGGGGGCGGATACACCAATATCGTATTCAGGAAATGGGGAGATCTCGGCAAGGAGCTCGGTCATCACAAGGGGCACGTCATCCTGCATGCTGCAGAGAAAGGCGATGACATTTTCAATCCGGATAACCTCCATTACATCAAGGTATGTTTTCGAGACACCAAAACGTACCGGCAGGTTGTCTTCGAGCTGATAGACGATCCTTTCTCTCTCTGATTATCAGCTGCTCCCCGATGAGAAAGCCCCTGGCCGTTCATCGGGGTGAATTCCGGGTCGTGCACTCAGACAACGCCGTTTTTCAGGCTCTCGCTGACCGCATGTTTGAACTCCTTTGATATTTTAAAAGTAGGCACGTTCTTGGGGTCTACCGTGACCTTCTCTCCAGTTCTCGGGTTTCTGGCCTGACGCAGGTTTTTATGACGGATATTGAACGAGCCGAATCCCCTGATCTCGATTCTCTTGCCGGCTTTCAGTGACTCTATGATGCTTTCGAACAGACAGTCAACCACGGATTCGGTTTCATTTTTCGTCATGCCGGTTTTGTGAGCGATAACATTGACCAGATCAGCTTTTGTTGTTGTGTTTCCCATGGTGATGTGGCTTAGGTTGTTGTGGTGTATGTAGTTATTTAAACCATAAACGAAGGGCAACAATTCCGATAAAAACAGCAAAAGCTTTTCGAAGGATGTCTCCGGACACTGATCCTGCTATTTTTGCCCCGAAAAATGCTCCGGCAAAAAGCCCTGCTGCGATGACGAGCCCGATCCAGATGTTTTCGACCGAGATTTTCCCCGCCCGATAGTATTCCAGCACTCCGAGAATCCCCACCGGCAATAACAGTGCAACCAGTGAGGTGGCTGTTGCGCTGTGCTGGCTCATGCCAAGCAACAGAACCAGGGCAGGTACGATAATGATGCCTCCTCCCACACCGAACATTCCGGACAGCAGACCGGCAGCAATGCCTATGAATAACATAAGTACCGTATGCATTCGGGTATCGTTCTTATACGCTGAAAGTAGAGGGTCCGTGTTATGTGGTTCCTAAAATAGCTTCTATCTCCCTGGCGTTCAGTGTTTCTTTTTCTATGAGCGAGATGGCGATTCTGTCGAGCAGCTCTTTTTTCTCATTAAGAATGGCTTTTGCGTTATCCATGCATTCGATAATAATTTTCCTGACCTCATTGTCTATCTGCATTGCGGTTTCTTCGCTGTATTCACGAATGTGCGAGTAGTCTTTGCCGAGAAAGACCTCTTTATGGCTGTCTCCGTAATTGATCGGCCCGAGTTTCTCGCTCATGCCCCATTGCCGCACCATCCTTCGGGCGAGATCGGTTGCCCGCTCTATATCGTTGGCGGCTCCGGTGGTGATTTCGTTGAAAACCAGTTCTTCGGCAACCCTTCCTCCGAGAGCATAGGTGATCATTGCGCGCAGGTACTGACGGTTCTGCGTGTACCGGTCTTCGACAGGCAGGTAGGCAGTCAGGCCAAGGCTGCGGCCTCTCGGAATGATCGTGACCTTGTGGATGGGATCGGAGCCCTGCGTATAGGCGGCAACCAGCACATGTCCGGCCTCGTGATAGGCGGTAAGTTTCTTCTGTTCCTCAGTAATGAACATGCTTCTGCGTTCCGGTCCCATCAGCACCTTGTCGCGCGCCTGCTCGAAATCTTCAGCAGTAATGGTTTCCTGATCGCTTCTTGAAGCGATCAGGGCCGCTTCATTGACGAGATTGGCAAGGTCTGCGCCGGAAAATCCCGGAGTGCTTTTGGCCAGCACGGAAATGCTTACGTCATCAGCCAGGGGAGTTTTACGGGTGTGTATGGCAAGAATGGCTTCTCTGCCACGGATATCCGGTTTGTCGATGGTTATCTGTCTGTCGAAGCGCCCGGGTCTGAGCAATGCGCTGTCAAGTACATCAGGGCGGTTCGTTGCAGCTATGAGAATGACATTGTCGGTGGTGGTGAATCCGTCCATTTCCACAAGGAGCTGGTTGAGCGTCTGCTCGCGTTCGTCATGGCCGCCGCCGAGACCGGCTCCGCGACTTCTGCCGACTGCATCGATCTCGTCGATGAATACGATGCACGGAGAGTTTTTCTTTGCCTGCTCAAAAAGATCCCGAACCCGTGCGGCTCCGACGCCGACAAACATCTCGACGAAATCGGCTCCGGATATCGAGAAGAAGGGTACCTTCGCTTCGCCAGCAATCGCTTTTGCAAGGAGGGTTTTGCCTGTTCCCGGAGGGCCGAGCAGCAGTACGCCTTTGGGGATTTTTCCCCCGATTTTCTGGAACCTTTCCGGATTTGTCAGGAATTCAACCGTTTCCTTAAGCTCCTCCACCGCTTCATCGACTCCCGCAACATCCTTGAAGGTTACCTTCACGTCGAATTCGCTGATCATCTTTGCGCGGCTTTTTCCGAAGCTGAACATGTTTTTGGTCGCTCCGCCATTCTGCTGGGCCATACGCCTGAACATGAAGAAGTAGATCAGACCGAAAATAATCCATGGGGCGAACAGGATAAAAAATGTGTCCAGACCGCTTGATCCTTCCTCGACGGTTACCTGTATGCCTTTAGTCGCGAGCAGATCGGTCTGCTCGAGCGTGAAGGAGGGAACAGTTACGCTGAAACGGTCTGTCTGCAGGAGACGTCTGTTCTTGAGTTCCAGTTGCGAAGGAGCTTTCAGAAGCCCTTCAAGTACGGCTGATCTGTCGGCATATGTCTTTACCTTTATATCGGTTACGAGGTCGTTTTCAAGAACCTTTCTGTACTGGTTATAGGTGATTTCAGGGTTCTGGGCCGATGAGAAAAATCTCTGGAAGACGAAAAGCGACAGAAGACCGAGCATCATGACGACAAGAAAACCGGGAAATCTCACAGGATTCGGATTGTTCTGCTGCGGATCACGTCCGGGGGTGTCCTCGTCGCGCACTGGTTTGAATACGTTTCTGACAGGATCTTTAACTTTCGCTGCGATTTTTTTCTTCGTTTCTGACATAAGATGACTGAGTGGTTGATGCAAAATGGCGCTCTTGAGTGTAACTTGCTACTTTAAAAGTAATTAAAAGTAAACTGCGATCTAATGCAAAAAGTTTACCCATAAAAAGTTCCATCAGCAGGCTTTTTAGGGTTTCAGGAGTTTTTTTCCTGCCGGGGGCCCATGAGATTTTGTCACTTCAAAAGACAGCGTTTTTTTTTAAATTCCGTGCTCCTGACACCGGTCATTATTCCTGTCAATAACATTTATTTAACAGTATTCACGTCACATTATGGTTGGTCATAGGGTCAGAACCAGGTTTGCGCCTTCACCGACAGGTTATCTTCATGTCGGCGGTCTTCGTACCGCTCTCTACAACTACCTGTTTGCAAAAAGGATGAAAGGGGATTTCGTCATCAGGATCGAAGATACCGATCAGAGCCGGAGAGTGGAGGGTGCGCAGCAGAATCTTGTCAGGACCCTTGAATGGGCCGGTATAGTCGCAGATGAAAGCCCTGAGCGCGGCGGGAATTTCGGGCCCTATGTCCAGTCGGAACGTCTGACTGTTTATGGCGAATACTGCACCAGGCTGCTCGAAGACAATAACGCATATTACTGTTTTTCGACGTCAGAGGAGCTCGAAGAGAATCGCCAGTTACAGCTCAAACAGGGTCTCCAGCCGAAATACAACCGGAAATGGCTTCCCGAAGAGATGGGCGGATCCATGCCTTCCGGCGAGATCCGCAGAAAGCTTGAAGAGGGGGCGCCCTATGTGATTCGCATGAAGGTGCCGGATTATGTTTCCGTCTGGTTTGAGGATATGATCAGGGGGCCGGTAGAGTTTGATTCCTCTACTATCGATGATCAGGTTCTTATGAAATCTGATGGTTTTCCCACCTATCATTTCGCGAGCGTCATCGATGACCATCTTATGGAGTTTACCCATATCATCAGGGGAGAAGAATGGTTGCCGTCCATGCCGAAACATCTGCTACTCTATGAGTTTTTTGGCTGGGATCCTCCGAAATTCGCGCATCTTCCCCTCCTGCTGAATCCGGATCGCTCGAAACTCAGCAAGCGTCAGGGCGACGTGGCTGTAGAGGATTATATTCGAAAGGGGTACAGCGCCGACGCTATCGTGAATTTCGTTGCCATGCTCGGCTGGAACGAAGGCGAAGGTACCGAACAGGAGGTTTACAGTCTTCAGGAACTTATCGATAAATTTTCTCTTGAACGGGTAGGCAAGGCCGGAGCGGTATTCAATACGGAAAAACTGAACTGGCTGGAAAAGCAGTATATCAAGAACCGCCCCGCAGCTCAGATCATCGATACCATCAGGCCCATTCTTGTCGAAGAACTCGATAAAAAAGAGTCGGTCATGAGACGCGAAACAATAACCGGCGACAGTTATCTCAGCCAGGTTATCGAGCTGATGCGCGAGCGGGTTGGTTTTGAGCATGAGTTTGTGACCTTTTCATCCTACTTTTTCTTCGAACCCGAAACCTATGAGGAAGAAGCGGTAAAAAAGCGCTGGACGCCTGAGACAAATGACCTGCTTCGCGAGTTTATGACGGTACTCGAAACGCTGCAGCCCTTCACTGCAGAGTCGATCGAAGCGGCACTTAAAGAGTTTGTAGCTCCTCGCGGGCTGAAAGCTGCGGCACTCATTCACCCCCTGAGAATACTCGTATCGGGCGTGAGTTTCGGCCCGAGCCTCTATCATATGCTCGAAGTTCTTGGCCGGGAAACCGTGTTTCGCAGGATCGAGAGAGGAATAGAGCGTATCGTTGTTTCCGATTAGCCGCAGGTTTGCCGGGAGGGAGTGCTCTTTCCCGGCGCTGTTTGCGGTTTCTGCCTGAATTGTTTTTTCTTTTTTGAATTGTAGTGCGCTTTTGTTATTATGTGCGTCACAAACACGGACAGATAGCTCAGTTGGTAGAGCAAAGGACTGAAAATCCTTGTGTCGGGGGTTCGATTCCCTCTCTGTCCACCAGTTGTTCCCGCAGAGGTCATCTGCTGCCGGTACAAAAAAACATATCCGCCTTCATTTCCTTCTCGTTATCATTTATGTTCCTGGCAAAGCCTGTACGGGTTACAGTCGCTTTTCATGACAGAACCGTTTTGTTTCCTGTATGAATATCACCACCGAATCACAACAGGAAGTCTGGCACGACTTGCAGAAGCCGGGCGCCTACGAGTGGTGGTATTTCGATGCGGAAGATAAGGTCAGGGGCATATCTGTCGTACTTATCTGGTTTTCCGGTTTCCCGTTCTCCCCCTATTACATGCAGCGCTATGATGAGTGGAAACGCAGCGGTAGCAAGGCAATGCCCTTGCCTTCCGAACATGCGGGTTTCAGTTTTCAGCTTTATGAACAGGGACGGGAAACGCTCAATTTCATCAGAGAGGGAGGCCTCGGTCTTTTTCATGCCGACCGGGAGGGTATCGGCATCGGGTTTGAGAACAACCGTTTCAGCTACGATAAAGAGAGTGACGAGTATCGGCTCGATATCGATTTTTCCTTTCCTTCAAGGAATCGACAGGTACGGGCCGGATTGCTGTTCAGGACGTGTCGTCGCGTCTGCTATGCAAAAAAAGACAGAAACAGCGTTGAGCCGGGATCTTGTCACCAGTGGCTTCTGAGCGTTCCGAAGGCAGATGTCAGCGGTTTTATAGACATAACCGGCGAAAACGGGGGCGGCTCGCGGCATATCGGATTTTCGGGGGACGGATACCATGATCATAATCTCGGCACCATGCCCATGCAGGAATATATTTCGCGGTGGTACTGGGGCAGGGCGTTTTCCGATCGGTATGATCTCATCTACTACATGGTTTTTTTCAGGAACGGCGGCTTCAGGCCATTGAGCCTGCTGATGCTGCATGATAATATGGAAGAAAAATCATCAGTCATCGATTCGCTGCAGTTCAATGAGCGGGATTATGCTGTCGGTTTGTTTTCGCCTCCTCATGGCAGGACTCTCGAACTGTTTTCCAGCGATGCGTCGGTAACCATTTCCCAGAAAAAAGCGCTCGATGCCGGGCCTTTCTATCTCAGGTTCGCATCAAACATCTCTTTACGGATAGGTGGTGAACAACTGAATGGAATCAGCGGCATATCCGAGTATCTGAATCCGGTTAGGCTGCAGTCGCGATTCATGCGTTTTTTTACCCGGAGCAGGGTTTGGCGAGAGGGGCAGCCTTCGTTCATGTATGATTCCTATAATTATTTTAAAGGTCGTTCTGATTGGTTTAAACGGTAAAAAATAATATCTTCAAAATTTATTTGTACTGTCCTTACTGTGAAAGGTCCGGGGGCACTGTCTCGGCAGGATTATCAGACAGGCATTTGTCGGCCAGGCATTGATTTTCTTAACAATCGCATTAAAAAAAGGAGATAGATCGTAATGGCACAACAAGGTAATTTCAAGAGCCCGGCCAGAATGGGCGGACTTGAAGATGGTGCGTCAGTTTCTTCTTCCGGGGCGGTTTCCGGCGGGAAACCGAGGGAAGACGGGCTTAAGGGCGTAAATTTCGAACGTCGCAGTTTTCTGGGCAAGGTTGTCGGCGGCGTCGGCGCCGCAGTCGCGGTATCGACGCTTTATCCTGTAGTGAAGTACATTATTCCTCCCGTAAAAGAAGTGAAAGAGGTAAACGAAATGGTTGTCGGCAAAGCTTCCGAAGTTCCTGAAAATACCGGTAAAATCTATCCTTTCAACCAGGATAAGGTTATCGTCGTCAATGACAATGGCCAGCTGACCGCGTGCAGCGCCATATGTACCCATCTGGGCTGCCTTGTTCGCTGGGAGGATAAGGAGAATCTTCTGTTCTGCCCCTGCCACAGCGCAAAGTACAAACAGACCGGCGAGATTATTTCCGGACCGCAGCCGTTGCCGCTTGCACAGTACGCTGTCAGAGTCGAAGGTGACGATCTCATTGTATCCAAAGCTTAATTTTAAACGTTGTTGAAAAACCAAGGGAGTCAGAAAATATGGCCGAGAACAATCAGAACGCTGCCGCAGGAACAGCTCCTGCCAAGCCGAAACCTCCTGCACCGGGTGCCGCCAAGCCGGCCGCTCCTGCTGCAGCTAAACCTGCTGCAGGCGCTGTAAAGCCAGCAGCACCTGCAGCCGCTAAATCCGCGGCCGCAAGTAGCGGCGTCTACAAGCCGCCTGTTGATCGTCCGGATCCGAATCCATACAGGGATAACCGGGTAAGTGCGCTCGGTGCATGGTTCCAGGAGCGATTCTATGTCCTTGTTCCTGTCATCGATTATCTCAAGAAGAAAGAAGTTCCCCGGCATCGTCTCTCTTTCTGGTACTATTTCGGCGGCCTCACTCTTTTCTTCTTCATCATCCAGGTGCTCACCGGTCTTCTGCTGCTGCAGTATTACAAGCCTACCGGCGCGGAAGCGTTTTCATCGTTTGTCTTCATTCAGAAAGAGGTGCCTTTCGGCTGGCTGATCCGTCAGGTGCATGCCTGGTCTGCAAACCTTATGATCGGCATGGCGTTCATTCACATGTTCAGCACATTCTTCATGAAATCCTACCGTAAGCCGCGCGAGCTTATGTGGGTCAGCGGTTTCGTATTGCTCGTTCTCGCTCTCGGTTTCGGATTTACCGGGTACCTCCTTCCCTGGAACGAGCTTGCTTTCTTTGCAACCCAGGTCGGTACCGAAGTTCCCAAGGTTATGCCCGGCGGAGCATTGCTTGTCGATATACTTCGCGGCGGCAAGGATGTCAGCGCTGAAACCCTTACCCGCATGTTCTCACTGCACGTCGTACTGCTTCCGGGGCTTCTCCTGCTTGTGCTTTCCGCTCACCTTCTGCTGGTTCAGGTTCTCGGCACCTCTTCTCCTATCGGATACAAGGAGGCCGGTCTTATCAAGGGTTACGAGAAATTCTTTCCGACTTTCCTTGCAAAGGATGCTATTGGCTGGATGATCGGTTTCGCTCTGCTGATTTATCTGGCAGCAGTGTTCCCCTGGGAAATCGGCGTTGAAGCCAATCCTCTCGGTTCTGCACCTGTCGGCATCAAGCCTGAGTGGTACTTCTGGGCCCAGTTCCAGCTGCTCAAGGATTTCACGTTCGAGGGCGGCGAGTTGCTTGCCATTGTACTCTTTACGGTGGGCGCAATCGTATGGATTCTCGTTCCCTTCCTGGATCGCCAGGCGTCGAAAGAACAGAGAAGCCCGGTCTTCACGATTTTCGGTCTTCTCGTACTTGCGTTCCTTATTATCAATACCTACAGGGTTTACGCCGAGTACAGCCAGTTATGAGAATGTATGCAGACAGCGTGCTGTCTCTATACCGTTAAAGCGAAAGGGCTGCCCGAAAGGCGGCCCTTTCGCTTTTTAAAACACTCCGAAAGCGGGGCGGACAACGCCCGTGGCATTCTGAATGTTCAGGGATCGACTTTTTTTTACCGTGCTTCTGCGGATGCATTGCGAACGCTCTTGCATATCTTGTATTCGTCAATTAATGTATATCTTGAGCGGAAGCATTGTAGTCGAGGGTACGGACACAATTTCTTACTACCATAATCATGTCGAACCACGATATCTTCGGAATTTCAACAGAGACTCCTCTGGTGCTTATAGGGCAGATGGCGCGCAATCTCAAGCCTCGGCTGATGGCGAAACTGGAGTATATGAATCCAGCCTGTTCGCATTACTACCGGGCTGCATCGGCGGTGATCCGTGATGCAGAGGAACGGAGACTCATCCATCCGGGCATGACGCTTGTTGACTGGACATATGGCAACAGCGGCATTGCGCTCGCCATGGCCGGAGTCAGTCGCGGGTACAAACTGCTCCTTGCGGCTCCGGATAAAATATCGCGGGAAAAACAGGATGTTCTGAGAGCTCTTGGAGCCGAACTTGTGATTACGCCTTCCGATGCCCTGCCGGGTGAACCCCGAAGCTGCGTTAAAGTTGCTGAAAGCCTCGTAAGGAATATATCCAATGCCTTTTTTGCCAACATGTATGAAAATCCGGTCAGTCGCGATGTTCATGCCGCCTCTACCGGTTTCGAGATATTGCGACAGACGGAAGGCAGGGTTTCGCATGTTTTCGTGCCGATGATTTCAGGCGCCATGATTTCAGGTATCGGGAGTTATCTCAAGGCGGAAAAACCGTCAGTTAAAATTATCGGCGTCGAGCCGGAAGGATCGGTTTATCGCGGCCTGTTCACGAAAGAAGGCTCGAGCGGACCCTCGGTATATGAACTTGAAGAGATTGGTGCTCCGGAACCTTCGGGATTCTGGGATCCCTCGGTTATTGACGAAATCGTACAGGTCTCCGACGACGAAGCTTTCAATTGCGGACGTGAATTGTTCAGGGCTGAGGCTGTTTTTGCCGGTGGTTCGTCCGGAGCGGTTATGGCGGCAGCGCTTCGTGCGTCAGCCGGATATGGCGAAGGAGATTGTGTCGTTGCCGTGCTGAACGACTTCGGGGGATATTATCTCAGTAAAATGTTCAGGGATGCATGGATGAAGCAGAAAGGGTTTTACCGGAAGGCTAAAACCGCTCTTGAAAAGATTACCGCCGAAGATATTCTGCAGCTTAAGGCCCGTAAGGACCTGATTTCGGCAAACCCTGAATCCACACTTGCCGAAGTGTTTGAGATGATGAAGCAGAACGACGTGTCGCAGCTTCCTATTGTTTCGTACGGTACACCTATCGGCAGCATCAGCGAGAACAAGATTCTCTCGATTCTCATCGAGAACGACGATGCCATGAATTCGAAGGTGGTGGGTTTCATGGAGCAGCCGTTTCCGGTCTGCCAGCCGGACGCGACGATATCGGAGCTTTCCGGAAAGTTGCAGGAGAGTTCATCAGGCGTGCTTATCGGTCTTTCTGACGGCAGGCTGCAGTTGCTGACCAAATCCGATCTTATCGACGCGCTGACGCATAAGTGAGGAGAGAGGGTTGTTTCGGGCTCTTTTTCCGGGTTGAAAATTGTGAAATTATCTGGTTGTTTTTTTTTGGATATTTACTTATTTAAGCTGTCCTGAAGTTTCCGGATATCGGGTTTTCAAGAGGTCCGATCGGCGTAAACGGGTGTTTCCTTCGGTTCGGTTTTTCAAATGCACCGTTTTCTCGTGGTACAGTATCAATCAGCGAAGTGTTATGAAGGCAGAGTCCAGAAAAAGGCAGTATATTTTGGAGGGTAAAATAAAGCCCGGATTCTGTGAAGGGTGCGGGCAGGTGACGGATAAGGTTTTTGTTGGCGAATGGATGCCGAGTGACAAGCCGAAGGTTGACGATCTTCTTGCTGCGAAACCTGCTAAAAAGTCGAAAGATGCAAAATCCGGTGCTGAAGAAGTTCCGTCTTCAGCCGAGAATCAGTACTGGATACGGTGTTCGGTCTGCAATCAGGTGCATCTGCTTAAGGAGTGGCAGATCCAGATCGACAGGGAACTGAATCCCGACGAGTTGAATCCCGATGATTGCCAGGTCTATTCTCCTCACGGAATCTACGCCAAAGGAGATGCCCTTTATCATCAGGCTCTCGATGAAGTCGGCGTCGTCCGAGAGAAACAGGCGACAGGAAGCGGAGCCTATGTTATTATAGTGGAATTTTGTAAGAGCGGCAGAAAGCAGCTGCTTGAAAACGTTCAGGTGAATTCCGGAAAGGATAAAACCGCCGAAAGCCTGACCGATCTTATCAAACTGAAATTAAGACGTTGATCTTATCTTTATCGAAGGGGGTGATTTCTTTTGGTCAGTGTGCAGATTAATGATAACGAATCCATCGACAAAATGCTCAAACGCTTCAAGAAGAAGTACGAAAGAGCGGGCGTGTTGAAGGAGTTCCGTAAGAAAGCATACTTTGTAAAACCGTCGGTGGACAGCCGTCTGAAACGTTCGAGAAGCAAGCGCAGGGCTCAGAGAGCCAATGAAGAGCGCAATTCCTGATCGTAATGGTTTGCAGGGTGAGTGTTACAAGCAGCTCCTTTCCGAAAAAGGGGCTGCTTTTTTTCTGCAAGATAAAAAAACAGACAGATGGGCTTTTTTACAGGTGAAGTGACGGCATTGCCTCCCGATAAATCGATCTCGCATCGTGCGGCGCTTATCGGCGCTCTCTCGGCGGGCGTTACAGAGATTACGAACTTTTCCGCGGGTTTCGATAACCAGTCAACGCTCGGTGTTCTCCGTGCTGCCGGCATTGCTGTCGATCAGGGAGAGATTATTGGCTCATATGGCCGCCCTGTCAGGAAGGTCGTCATAAGATCCGGGGGGCTCTGGAGCTTCACGGCACCGGAAAAACAGCTGATGTGCGACAATTCGGGCAGCACCATGAGGATGTTTGCCGGAATTCTTGCCGCACAGCCTTTCGAAAGCGAGCTTGTGGGCGACAGTTCCCTGATGAAACGCCCAATGAAGCGAATTGCCGAACCGCTGCGCATGATGGGCGCCGGTATAGAGCTTTCTCCGTCCGGAACGGCTCCCGTGCGCATTCGGGGTACCAGGGATCTGAAACCGATAGAGTATTCTTTGCCGGTTCCTTCCGCGCAGGTAAAGTCGCTGGTGGCATTTGCCGCGTTGCATGCCGATGGCGAAACGCGCATTATCGAACCGATCCGTTCGCGTGACCATACCGAGCTGATGCTCGGCCTCGAAACCATCGATCGGCCAGACGGCGGTCGGGTGATCGTCATTCCCGGCAGGAAAACCATTGCAGCAAAACCGTTTTATATCCCCGCCGATCCTTCGGCGGCATGTTTTCTGGTTGCTCTCGGCCTGCTTGGCACCAACTCCGAAATTATCATCAGGGACGTTTGCCTCAACCCGACAAGGGTGGAATTCATTTCCGTGCTTTCGGGAGCTGGAGCGGATATTACCATCGAAAACGGCAGAATTATCGGCGGAGAATATATCGGCGATATTCTTGTTCGCAGTACGCCGGACATGAAGCCGCTTGTTATCAGCGACAAGGTTGTCGTTGCGGGGGTGATCGACGAGCTGCCCATGCTTTCGGTATTATCGGCTTTCGTGTCTGGCGAGTTCGAGCTGCACAATGCCGAAGAGCTGCGCACGAAAGAGAGTGACCGTATCGATGCCGTCGTGGTGAATCTCGAACGTCTCGGCTTCGAGTGCGAGCAGTATCCTGACGGGTTCAGGGTTATCCGGCGCAGGAGCAGGCCGACCGGAACGGTAACCGTCGAGTGTTTCGACGATCATCGCATCGCAATGAGTTTTGCTGTTGCGGCCCGGGCTTCCGGTGAGTCAATTGAGCTTTCCGACAGCGCTGTGGTCGGAGTCTCCTTCCCGAATTTCTTCGAAATCATTGATTCCCTCGAGGCCTGACATGCGCCCGGGGTAACTGTTCATGATGCGACAGTTGCTTCAGTTTCGCGTTACCTGCCGGATATGATCGAGCAGCAACCGGTTGAAACGGTCGGGCTGTTCCATGTTCGAGAGGTGCGCGGCGTTTTCGATCAGCTCTATAGCGGCTCCAGGGATTCCTGCCGCAATCCCGGCGGCTGTTGCCGGCGTGGTGAGCCGGTCTTCCAGTCCGTTAAGCACCAGAACCGGGCATGAGATTTCCGGCAGGAGCGAGCTTGAATCTTCGCGCTTCATGATGGCTTTCATGGCCGAAGTGATGGCGGTAACGGACTGTGCGGCGATCATCGTTTCGGCTCGTTCCACCAGTTGAGGATTACCGCTGTGCGTTTCGGGAGTGAAGTAGTTCGGAATCATCCGTTTGAGGGCTTCTTCCGGGCCTCCGCGCTCAACGGCATCGATGAACTCCTGCCGCTGCCTTGCGGCATCGGGAGCATCGGCTTCCGCTCTGGTATCGCAGAGCACGAGCGACGCCGTGCGTTCAGGGAACAGCCTGTAAAAGGCGAGTGCCTGATAGCCTCCCATGGAGAGTCCGACGATTGTGACTTTCCTGCATCCTATGGCGTCGAGCATTCCGGCAAGTTCTTCCGCATACTCCCCGAAGTTCCATGACGCGCGAGCTTCAGATCCTTCTATGCCGTAGGAGTTCGGTGCGATTGCGGCTGTTTTTTCCTTATCAAGCGCATCGAGCTGCTGAACCCACATCTCTGAAGAGAGGGGGAATGCATGAAGGAGCATGACGGCGTAACCATCACGGCAGTCTTGAGCTGCGGCAGTATTTTTGCTGGTCAGCATCGTTCAGTCGTTTTCCTGTTTTACGTGACCCTTTATCTCGCGGATGAGATTGTTCGCCTCGTTCAGGATTTTTTTCGCTTCGTCGCGTGCCGTATCGATGATCTCCTGAGAGCGTTTCTTTGCCTCGTTTGAGTAGGTGCTGTCGGGTTCGGAGCTTTCGTAATAGTCCGATGCCTTGTCGATGGCATGTTTTACTTTTCCCGAGATGATCTGCTGTGTTTCCGTTCCCTTGTGCGGGGCGAAAAGCAGTCCCATGACGGTTCCTGCTGCGGCACCGAGCGCTGCTCCGAAGAAGAGCCCTTTGTAGAATTTGTCCTGTTGCTGTTCCATATCAGATATGTATTTGAGTTTATCGCTGCAATATACAATTATTACGGTTGCAGGATTTCAATGATCGCATTCATATGCTGCGATATCTTATCGACAAGATCTTCGCGGCAGAGCAACCGGAATTTTTTAGTATAACGTTCGAACGAGAGAATAAAATCCGAGCGGAATACCGATTCACCGAAATCGTCGAAACGGCAGTATTCGGAGGTGAGTTCCAGCGAATAGTGCAGATGCTTCGAACGGGTTGGGTAGACCCTTAATTCACGGAGATCATTGTAATCGAATATGTCCTTGCCCGAAGGAGCATCGATAAGTACTTCGAGACCGGTCAGGCCGATGCCGCATCGCTTTTCGAGCAGACCGCATATTTCAAGTTCTTTCTGCCTGCATAGCGTATTGTCCGAGGCGAAAGCAAACCAGCGCTCGTCCGGAATGCCATCCGTGTATGGCTGAATGGTTATAGCCCGTTTGTATACCCTGCGCTGCAGGATGTCGTCGAGCAGTCGGTGGACTTCCTTTGATCTGCAGGGCATCAGCGCTTTAAGTTCAAAGAGCACCCTGTCGTCCGCATTGTCGTAGAAAAGCTCTCTCAGCTGACGGCTGTCAAGCAGCTGTTCGTCGATTACCGTCTGCATCAGGCGTCGGAGCATGACGGAAAGCGCGCGTCCGGTATGGTGCCAATAGACGTTTCGCATCATCATGTATTTGGCGAACAGCAGGCTTTCGAGCGGCGCGATACCTTTTTCCGTAATGGCGAATCGCTGCCGTTCGGGATCGGGTACGAACGACTCGATCAGTCGTTCGATGTCGATGCTGCCGTAGGGGATGTTGCAATGATGCGCATCGCGCATCAGGTAGTCCATTTTATCGGGATCGAGGGTGCCGCTGATAAGCTTTCCCGGTCCGCTCTGCGATGTGCCCCGGATCAGCGCGATTACCTCTTCCGGGTCAACCTTCCACTCTTCCAGCAGGGTTTCCGCTATAGAGGGAAATCCCGGTTTTTCCTGATAGATGAAGCGTGCGGAGAGATTTTCGTGATGCTCGAATACCGGGCCGGAACCGCCGGAAGGTATCCGTTCCTCAATCACATGCGCATGGGGGTAGTGGCCGATATCGTGCAGGAGGCAGGTTGCAAGCAGCAGGCGACAGTTCCTGTCGTCGAAACGGAGCCGATCGTCCTGCAGGTTTCCGGCCAGCGGATTGCTTACCATGCGCTGCAGGATCAGCTTCATAAGGTGGTAGACACCGATCGAGTGCTCGAATCGGGTATGCGTCGCTCCCGGGTATACCTGCTGCGAAAATGAAAGCTGCCTTATGCCTTTGAGCCTTAGAAACGAGGGGTGGGAGAGAATATGTTTCATCGGGTTGCTCAGGGGGATGTGCCCCCATACCGGGAGCCGGATGAACTCCCCTTCGGCGCGGAACAGGAATTGTTCGGCAATCATAGGACTCAATATGGAAACGTATGCTGAAATCAGCTTTTACGGAAAGATACACCATCGGACTGGAGGAGGCAAGAAAAGTTACAGACGGTATTTTCCGGTAATGCGGCGGGAGGACAATAAAAAAGCCGCTGTGTTGAAACGGCGGCTTTTTTATCAAACGGTATGGCTCAATACCTCGGGCGTGACATCGGACGCTGCTCGCGGGGTTTTGCCTCGTTTACCTTGATGGTTCTGCCGTTCATGTCGGTGTCGTTCAGTGCCGAAATGGCTTCTGAAGCTTCCGCATTGTTGGGCATTTCAACGAAGCCGAAACCTTTGGAGCGGCCGGTGAACTTGTCGGTGATGACGCTTGAGCTTGATACTTCGCCGAATTCACCGAAAGTTTCGCGGAGATCGGATTCGGTTACGCCGTAATCAAGGTTGCCAATGTAAATGTTCATAGTGTAGCAAATAGTATTCGTGCTTTGATCGAAAAGAGAAAGGCTGTCAAATAACCAAAAGCACAAATCACTTGAAAGCTTTCAGGCCAACTGTTGGTCTGAAAAGGCATGATACCCTTTATTTTTCGAAGAAAAAAATAAAAAATATCCAACTCTTTTTTCTGCTGTGTAAACGACGCATGCAGGTGCCGGCTGATTCTGTTCAGTAGCGTTCGAGGGTGAACTTTTCGCCAAGATAGTGTTTTCGGGCTTCGGGGTTGTCTGCGATCTCCTGAGGGGTACCCTGCATGAAGATGCTGCCGTCGAAGAGCAGATAGGCGTGATTGGTGATCGAGAGGGTTTCGTGCACGTTGTGGTCGGTGATGAGGACGCCGATGTCGCGCTTCTTCAGTCCCTCGACGATATCCTGGATGTCTTCAACCGCAATCGGGTCGACGCCGGCGAACGGTTCGTCGAGCAGGATGAATTTCGGATCAAGCGCAAGTGCTCTGGCGATTTCGGTCCGTCGGCGCTCTCCGCCTGAAAGGGCGTAGCCCATGCTTTTTCGGATATGCGCTATGCCGAGGTCTTCGAGCAGTTTTTCGGTTTTTTCCTTCCTTTCGGTTTTGGAGAGAGGTGTGAACTCGAGTACGCCGAGGATATTCTCTTCGACGTTCAGTTTGCCGAAGACGGAGGCTTCCTGAGGCAGGTATCCGATGCCGAGCCGGGCGCGTTTGTACATGGGCAGCAGGGTGATTTCCGCCTGGTCAAACATCACCTTGCCGCCGTCGGGTTTCACAAGGCCGACGATCATGTAGAACGTCGTGGTTTTGCCGGCGCCGTTCGGTCCCAGGAGGCCGACTATTTCCCCCTGCCGGACTTCCAGCGAGGAGCTTTTAACAACCTCTCGCCTGTTATATATTTTTTTCAGTCCGCTGCAGCTCAGTACGGATTTCATGTCGTGCGATGTGAGTGTCTTAACCGCTATTTTGCTATACTGTGTCGATGATTACGAATTTACAATTAATCAGTGCAATAGCATGGGAAAAGTAATGCCTTACAAGGGGATCTGGCCCCGGATCCATGAATCGGTGTTCATGACCGACGGCACGTTCGTGATCGGCGACGTCGAGATAGGCGAACAGACGAGCATCTGGTTCAATGCCGTGGTGAGGGGCGACGTGTGTCCGATACGTATTGGCCGGAAGTGCAGCGTGCAGGACAATGCGACACTGCATGTGACCCACGATACCGGTCCTCTGAATATCGGCGATTGCGTTACTATCGGCCATGGGGCGGTGCTTCATGCCTGCACGGTGCAGGATTATGTGCTTATCGGCATGGGTGCGGTGCTGCTTGACGATTGCGTGGTTGAGCCATGGTCGTTAGTCGCTGCGGGTTCTCTGGTGAAGCAGGGCTTCAGGGTGCCTTCCGGAATGCTCGCAGCCGGCGTTCCTGCCAAAGTGATCCGTCCGGTTACCGATGCGGAACGACGGAACATTGAGGAGTCTCCCGAGAATTATGTGCGTTATGCAGAGAACTATCGCAACGGTGAAGTTCGATCGTAACGGTTTTTTCTGCCTTGTTTAAACGATCTTTCTTTTTTGCTCCGATGGCCGCTTCCGGTTGCTCTGCCGTTTTTTTCACTGGCGTTCTTGCCCGTTTTAGCTAAATTGTCACGGTTGTTGTTGCCGGGGCATTCTGCTGAAGGGCTTATGCCAGGTTGCCGGCACTCTCTTTAATGCTTTTTCTGAATTATTTATTCTGCCATGAAGGAACATGATGTTGTCGTCGTCGGAGCCGGTATAAGCGGCTTGAGCCTTGCCTGGTACTGCGCTCAGGCCGGAATGAAGACCGCACTGCTTGAAAAAAACAGTGAGGTCGGCGGTTCGTTCGCTTCTCCGAAATATTCTTCGTCAGGAAGAGATTTCTGGCTTGAACTCGGAGCCCATACCTGCTACAGTTCCTATCAGAACCTGCTCGATATTGTCGAAGGATGCGGCATCAGGGATACCATCATTCCAAGGGCAAAGGTGCCGTTTTCCCTGATGATCGACGGTCAGATCAAGTCGATCGTGTCCCAGCTGAGCATTCCCGAACTGCTCATGTCGGCCCCGAACCTCTTCAAGCTGAAGAAAACCGGTCAGAGTGTGAAGTCATATTATTCCAGGATAGTCGGCGAACACAATTACCGGGATGTAGTCAGCCATTTTTTCAATGCCGTACCTTCACAGCCGACCGACGATTTTCCGGCGGACATGATGTTCAAGAGCCGTGAAAAACGAAAGGACGTGCTGAAAAATTATACATTCAGGGGTGGTCTGCAGAGCGTTGCGTTTGCCATCGCCGCCCGGAAGGGCGTCAGCGTCTTTACCGGTATGGAAGTGCAGAACGTTCGGCTCGAGAATGGAAAGTATCTGCTCAGAACTGCCGGGGGCGGTGAGTTTATTGCTTCTACCCTCGCCCTTGCCATGCCATCGGCTATCTCCTCGACTCTGCTTCGTGATGTCAATCCCGATATCGCCAACCATCTCGGTCAGCTGAAGGCGGCCACGGTGGATTCTGTCGGGGTGATTGTCCGCAAGGAGAATATTTCGCTCAAACCGGTTGCGGCGGTGATTTCTCCGGGCGACGTTTTCTTCTCCGCAGTCTCCCGCGATACGGTGCCGGACGATACCTTCCGCGGATTCGCATTCCATTTCCGGCCGGGGCTCGACGAGAAAACCAAACGCGATCGGATCACAAGCGTGCTCGGCGTCGGTTTTTCAAAAATCGAGCATACCGTCACCAGAGTCAATACGGTGCCTTCTCTGCGCATGAATCATGCACAGTGGCTTGATAAAACCAATACCCTCCTGCAGGGAAAAAAGAATCTGCTGCTCAGCGGCAACTATTTCGGCGGCATGGCCATTGAAGACTGCGTCATCCGTTCAAAAGCCGAGTGTGAGCGACTCAAAGGGTAACAGTTCATTTCTGAAACCGCATTGACAATGGAAACAGCAGATTTTTTCAGTGATCTGATGCAGGGCACCTATCTGGTGCCCTTGCTGATTATGGCGCTTGCGGTACTCTTCTATATGGTATCGAACTCGGTATTCAAAAATGTTATCAGAAGAATCCGGATTTCGATCAGGGAGATCGGCATTCCGTTCGAACTGCTGGTCTGGCCTTTCAGGCTCTTTACAGCGCTCATAGGTCTCGGCGCGTTCCTGCACTACATTCCGCTTTCAACGGATCTCGGAGATCTTCTCCGTCATGCGCTCCTGATTGTTTCCATCATCGGTTTTGCCTGGTTCCTCCTGCGCCTGCTTATGGTCAGCGAGCAGTTCATGCTGCAGCATTATTCGGTGAAGGACGACCTGACTGAACAGTCGAGAAAAATAGCGACGCATGTGAGCCTTGCAAGAAAGATTCTCAATGTGCTGATAGTGCTGATTGCCGTTTCGGGCGTGCTGATGACCTTCGATACCGTCAGGCAGGTCGGGCTCAGCATTCTCGCTTCGGCAGGCATCGCTGGCGTCATTCTGGGCTTTGCCGCGCAGAAGAGCCTCGCCACTCTCATAGCAGGCATCCAGATAGCGATTACGCAACCCATAAGGATCGGCGATGTCGTGGTTGTCGAAGGAGAATGGGGTCGGATCGAAGAAATTACGCTGACCTATGTCGTTGTACAGCTATGGGATCAGAGGCGGCTCATCGTGCCTATCACCTGGTTTATCGATCGTCCTTTCGAGAACTGGACAAGGATTTCGGCCGAACTGCTCGGGACGGTTTATCTCTACACGGATTACGCAATACCGCTCGACGCATTGCGACGGGAACTGGAGCGCATCGTGGCAGCCTCATCCCTGTGGGACGGCCGTGTGGTGAAAATGCATGTTACCAATACGACGGAAAAATCCGTCGAAGTGCGTGCGCTGATGAGCGCGGCAAACTCTTCGGATGCCTGGGAGTTGCGCTGTCTGGTAAGGGAACAACTTATCGAGTTCATCAGGACGAACTTTCCCGGCGGACTCCCCAAAGTGCGGATGGATGTGGGTGAAGGCGGCACGGGGGCCGCCGCAGCAGCTGCCGGGGAGATGTGATTGTTTTCCGGGTGTGATCTTTGCGCTTTTTTCCATAGCTTTACTGGCTGTCGGGGGCATTGCTGTTACATAAGGGAACCTCTGAAAAGTTATTACGCACTCAAATTGCTCGGGTTGGTCGGTGCTCGAAATCCTCATGTACTGTGGTGTACACTCCGGTTTCTCCGCTCCGTCCGCCTTGCACTTTGATCGCTCATAACACTTTTTAGAGGTTCCCATAAGCTACCGGTGATGGTTCGGCACCGTATGAAAAATTTCGATCATTGTTTTAAAAGGAGAGTAGATATGGCTCAAGCCAAACAGGGAGATACCGTCAAAGTCCACTACACCGGCACGCTCGATGACGGCACCATGTTCGATACGTCGGCAAACCGTGACCCCTTGCAGTTCACCATTGGCGGCGGACAGGTCATTCCGGGATTCGATATTGCCGTGCTCGGCATGGAAACCGGTCAGATCCGCACAACCGTTATCGAGCCTGATGACGCCTACGGTCAGCACAGTATCGAGCTTGTAACTGAAGTCGGCCGAGACAGGTTTCCAGCGGATATGGAACTGGAAGTCGGCCAGCAGCTGCAGGTCGGACTTGCCGACGGACAGCAGGCTATCGTCATGATTGTGGATCTTTCCGACGAAGCCGTCACCCTCGACGCCAACCACCCGCTGGCGGGCCAGCAGCTTACCTTCGAGATAGAGCTGGTCGAGATTGTCTGAGTTTTTCATGAGAGCCGTCCACTCTGTTCACGATTTATGCCAAAGACAGAGTGGACGTGCAACTTTCTGCTCTTCTTCCTGTCCACCTCCTGTTCCAGCAAGCCGGAATGCATTTGACCATCGTCTCTTTTGCGTATCTTGAAGCAAAAGAATTTTCATGTTTTATTCCTATGATCGTTACCGGAAATATCCATGCCGTTCTGACCGGCGACCTGGTCAGATCGTCGCGTCTGACGAGCGATCAGAGCCGGGAGGCCATGGACGGGCTGAAATCCGCCGCATGCACATTCAATGCGGTTTATCCCGGAGCAATCCACAAGGAAATGGATACCTTCCGGCACGACAGCTGGCAACTCCTGCTCAATAATCCTGTTTTAGCTTTCAGGGTCGCCCTTTTTCTCCGTTGCATACTCAAAATGAAGTCCAGTGCCGGCATCAAGTATGATACCCGCATTTCAATCGGCATCGGTTCCGTCGATTTCGTGGCGGAAAACCGGATATCTGATTCTCGCGGTATCGCATTTACTCTTTCAGGCAGGGGCCTGGACGGAATGAAAACCGCACATCTTGCTTTCGATGGATCATTTGCGGATGCGGACGACTGGCATGACGTTTCGCTTGGCGTCGTACCGCTTCTCGACTGCGTGGTTACCGATTGGACTCCAGTCGAATCCGGTGTGGTGTCGGCAGCGCTTCTTGGAAAAACGCAGGTTGAAACTGCTGATTATCTGCTTTCAAAACAGGAGGCTGTTCCTACCCGGCAGGCAATAGGCGATTCGTTGTCGAGAGCGCATTGGGGTACGGTGCATGATGTGCTGGCGCGGCTGGAAAAGAAGATTGCCGGATCATTGCATGCTGGATATGTGCAAGCATGAGGGCTTGCAAACATCGAAAGAAAGCTTAAAAGCTTGCCTTTCTGGCCTTGTCCTGTCGGATGAACAAGATTGATTCATATCTGATAGATGGAAAAGATAGCAGTCATCCTCATATCCGCTCATATACTTGGGGATTTTGTTTTTCAGCCAGACCGTATGGTAAGGAGCAAACGGCAGCCGTTTCCCTTGCTGCTGCATGCGGCAATTCACGGACTTCTTGCCTGGCTGCTGCTGCAGACTTTCGGATGCTGGCAGGTGCCTCTCTTCGTCATGCTCGCCCACGGCGCGATCGACCTCTTCAAACAGCGCTATCAGCGAGAAGACCTGAACATGTTTCTCATCGATCAGGCGCTGCATCTCATGAGCCTCCTGATTCTCGCCTCGTTACTGGTTAAGAACGCTATTATTCCGGAATTTTCGGGAATCGGGTACAGGTATATCGTCGAAGTCGCCGGGTTTTTCGCAGTTGTCAGAGGCGGCGGTTTTCCTGTAGCCTGGTTCTGTGGCAACCTTCTTCGCAACAATAATCTGGATTTCGACGGGCTGCCAGGGGGCGGCAGGTATATCGGTTACCTCGAACGTGCCTTGATTTTCCTTCTTACCATGATCGGGCAACCGGAGGGCATCGGCTTTCTCGTCGCGGCAAAATCGATACTGCGCTTCGAAGAAGCCAAAAAACAGAAACAGGCCGAATACATCATTATCGGTACATTGCTGAGCTTTTCGATTGCCATTGCCCTCTCGTCACTCACTCAGTATGCGATGGGGCTCTGAGCGTGCTCCTGAGCATGATAGTACTCCGTAAACCATGTGTTATCGTTTGAGTCATGAAAAAATCGTTCCGTTATCTCCTCAGCCTGCTTCTCCTGCTCGTTGTGACGGCCTGCAGCGGAGATGGCAAACAGTACGATGCGGCAACCTCCGATATGCCGGCCGCCGGATCAGCAGTGGAGAGCAGGGTGGCAGCCGAGTCGCCCGATGCGCCATCACCCGAGGTGGCGACGGAGGACGTCAGCGCCGGATCGACGCAACCGACCGCTATCCCGCAGGTTACCCAGCAGATCATCCGCGAAGGGCAGGCCTCTTTCGAAACCACCGATCTCAAAAAAACGAAAACATGGATAGAGAGCCTTGTCAGGCGGCACAAGGCATACACGTCCAATGACCAGCAGTACAAGGGATCGGACCGCATCGAACAGCGCATGACGATGAGGATTCCTGCCGACCGCTTCGACGCTTTTCTCGGCGACCTCGAAAAAGGAGTCGTCCGGTTCGACAGCAAGAGCATTACCGCAACCGACGTCACCGAAGAGTTCATCGACATCTCGCAGCGCCTAAAGGTCAAAAAAGCCACTGAAGAGCGCTATATAGCCCTGCTTGCAAAAGCCGCTTCGGTACGCGACGTGCTTGAAACCGAAAAGTATATCTCGGAGGTTCGTTCTGAAATCGAATCCCTCGAAGGTCGCCTGAAATACCTCCGGAACCGCATCGGCCTCAGTACCCTCACCGTTACCTTCTACCAGCTCAAACCCGAAATGCAGGGCTTCGCATCCCGCTTCGGCGTGGCATTCAGCGAAGGGTGGAACAACTTCCTCTCGTTCCTGCTCGGCCTCATCTCCCTCTGGCCATTCCTGCTCGCCGTAGCTGCGATTGCTGCGGGTATCCGTTTTCTGTGGGGGATGAGGAATTGATGTCCGTTTGAAAATCCGGCGTATTATTCGTAATTATAATTCATAAGCCATATTATCGGGTTTAAATTTTCTTTTCCGGTTGGCGCCATCACGCATTATAGCCACCATATCTAACAATGCATCCAGAAAACGACACGCCACGGGATATTCCTTCTGTTGTCTTGCACGGCGATATCGCTGCAAAAATAAACTTCGCATGCCAGCAGAGTTCTTTTGCATTTCTTCGTGACTTGCGCATAGAGAACAGGGATACCGATTCGGGCATTGACGACCTTCATCTCACGCTCCGTTCAAGTCCGGCATTCCTGAAACAGAAATCATGGAGGATCGATCGAATTGCTCCGGGAGAGATCGTCACCCTAAAGGATCGCGATATAGAACTCGATGGCGGTTTTCTGTTGAACCTCTCGGAATCGGTTCAGGGAACCGCAACCTTTACCGTGGAAGCGGGAGGCAGGGGAATCGCTGAGCAGAGCCGACCGGTAGAGCTGTTGGCTTATAATGAATGGGGCGGCATCGGTTATATGCCGGAACTTCTTGCCGCATTCTCGATGCCGAACGATCCGGCCGTTGACAGCGTGCTGCGCGATGTCGTCAACGTGCTCAGGAAATCGGGCAAACCGGACGCGATCGACGGCTATAAATCCGGCAGTCGAGCTCGTGTATGGGAACTGACTTCCGCCATCTATACGGCGATAGCCAACCTTGGTATTGGTTATACCCACCCACCTTCAAGCTTCGAGCAGAACGGGCAAAAGATTCGCCTGCCGGGACAGGTGCTTGAAAACCGCGTGGCGACCTGTCTCGATACGACAATGCTGTTCGCTTCGGTTTTCGAACAGGCAGGTCTCAATCCGATTGTCGTCATGCCACATGGCCATGCTTTCATCGGGGTCTGGTTGCAGCCCGAAGAGCTTTCAACCATCGTCATCGACGAAGCTGAACCCCTGCGGAAGCGGGTGCAGCTCAACGAGCTGTTGCTCATCGAGACGACCTGTTTGACCCGGCATCCTGCACTTCCGTTTTCAAAAGCGCTCCAGATGGCAGGCGATAGTATCGCTCCCGAGAATGATGAGCGATTCAGTGCAGCCGTCGATATCCGAAGGGCACGTGCACACCGGATCAAGCCGCTTGCCCTGAAAGTTGATCGTCAGACTGAAGCCGGCAGAACTGACGATAGCCCGGTTGTTGAGCAGACAATGGAAGATGCGCCCGAGCTTCCCGATTTCACCGGAGAAGTCGAGGAAGATCTGCAGGATGAAACTCCCGCGGGTCGCCTTGAGCGTTGGCAGCGGAAACTGCTCGATCTTTCGACACGCAACTCCTTGCTCAGCCATAAAACCTCGAAATCCAGCCTGCGATGTATCTGCCCCGATGTGGCTCTGCTCGAAGACAAGCTTGCCTGTGGTTTGAAAATCTCGATCCGGTCAGTTCCTCGCCCGAGCGGAGAGGGGCAGGATGAAGCGCTGCATCGCCAGCGAACCGGCGAAGTCATTACCGCCGAATATGCCCGCGAAGCTCTCGGTCAGGGGCAATTGCTGGTAGATATGGATGCAGAAGAACTCTCTAAGAGGGCAGTCGATATCTATCGTAAAGCCAGGACTGCCCTCGAGGAAGGCGGTGCCAATACGCTCTACCTTGCCCTTGGTTTTCTTCTCTGGAAGCACAACGACCTGAAGGATGAACGGCGTTTCCGGGCTCCGCTTATTCTGCTGCCTGTTACGCTTGAACGCAAATCCGTGCGAAGCGGCTTCCGGTTGTCTGTTCATGACGATGAACCTCGTTTCAATACCACACTCCTCGAAATGCTGAGGAAGGATTTTGATCTTGATATAAAGGGTCTCGATGGTCCCTTGCCGACCGATGAAAGCGGCATCGATGTAAAAGGAATCCGTGACCGGATCAGAAAAGAGGTGAGAGATGTTCCCGGTTTCGAGGTGGTCGAGGACGTCGTTCTCGGCAATTTCTCCTTTGCCAAATACCTCATGTGGAAGGACCTTGCAGATCGTACCGATGAACTGCGGAAAAATCCGGTCGTCCTGCATCTTATCGATTCGCCTCGGGATCCCTATCCGGGAAGGACTGCCTTTGTTGATCCTGCCGAATTGGACCGGGAGTACATGCCTTCCGACCTGCTGACGCCGCTTCCGGCGGATGCCTCCCAGATGTCGGCAATCGCGAGTGCCGATCGGGGAAAGGATTTCATCATCATCGGGCCACCCGGCACAGGTAAAAGCCAGACAATCAGCAATATGATCGCCCATATGCTGGGCAAAGGTAAATCGGTTCTTTTTGTCTCCGAAAAGACCGCAGCTCTCGATGCGGTACATCGAAGGCTGGAAAAAGTCGGTCTTGGCCGTTTCTGCCTGCCGCTCCATTCCAATAAAGCCCGAAAAACCGAGGTTCTTGGGCAACTGCATCGCACCTGGGAGCAACATCGGAACATATCCGTCGAGGATTGGGAAAAAGAGGCTGAACGGCTCAGGCTGGTTCGCGACCAGCTCAACCTTGTGGTCAACCGGTTGCACCTCCGCCGTCGCAACGGGTTGACGGCGCACTATGCCATTGGCGTCAAGGTACGGGATGAAGCGATTGCGTCTCGGGTGATATTTTCCTGGCCTTCAGCCTACCAGCATGACGAAAGCCGACTGGTGGGTATGCGCGAAGCTGTCGAAAAGCTGCGCGTGCAATACGCATCGATCGGCGATCTTTCCCGAACTCCATTCAAGCTCGTCAGCTTTGGCGAATGGTCGCCTCCATGGCAGGAGCAGCTCACAAAACAGGCCGTCAGTCTCGTTGCTAAAGCAGACAAAGCAGAACGCGCTTGTACAGCATTGCTCGATGGAGTTGGCATTACGTTGCCCGATCTGACCCTTGATCGTCTCGATGCTCTCTCGGCGTTCGCTTCTCTGCTTGTGGAATCCTGGCGCAAAGAGACCGCCTATGCCCTTGAACCCGACGGCCAGGAGCGAATCGAAGCGCTCGAAGAGGCCGTTCATCGGCTCAGGGCCTATGCCGAAGCGCAGGCTTCTCTCAGCTGTGCCTACGAGCCCATGGCGTGGCGTCGTCTTGATGGCGACGACATTGCCCGGCGCTGGCAGGAGGCAGAGGCAGCATGGGGCCCGAAGGGATTCTTTGCCAGGAGGAAACTCATCAAGGAGATAAAAACGGAAGGTGCACTTGGCGATCCTGATCCGGCTCGCGATGCGCCAGCCCTGAAGCGTATGCGCGAAGAGGGCGAAGCCCTCGATCGTCTTGAGAGCATGCTGACCGGGTTCAGGGAGTGGAAAGGTCATGCGACCGATGCCGCTGCATTGAAAGCGCTTGAAGATATCGGCAAACGGGCAAAATCGGTTGTTGGCCGTTTTGTCGAAGATACGACGGCTCTGATCGAACTGCGCGGCAAGGTTCGTAACCTGTTATACGAAGGTAACGACCTTTTGGCGCCCGACGCTTCGGTAGGTCGCGCAGTAGCGCTTTTTCTCGAAGCGAACGCTCAGTTTCAGGAAGCATGCGTCGGATTCGAAGTCCTTGCAGGCAGTTCCGTTCGTGAGCATTTTTCCAACCACGCGAAAGCTCTGGGAGCCATTCGGGAAACCGCTGAAGCGATTGCCGCACGCCATGCGGAATTGCGTTCATGGTGTTCGTGGAGGCGATATCGCGACGAAGCCATAGCCTTGGAGCTTGGCCCGTTCGTTGAGGCACTCGAAGCTGGACGAATACCGGTCGATGAGATCCAAAAGACGTTCGAGGCAGCCTACTCTGCCTGGTGGTCGGCCATGGTTATCGGCGAGGACGAGGTGCTGCGTACCTTTTCTACGCCTCAGCATCTTGCCGCGATCGACAAATTCCGTGAACTCGACGACCGTTTCCAGAAACTTACGGCAGACTGTATCACGGCCAGGCTATCGGGTAACATGCCGCATCCCGACGATATCGAACGGAGATCCTCCTGGGGAGTGCTTCGACGTGAAATCCAGAAACGGAGCCGCCATAAGCCGGTCAGGCAGCTGATAAAGGAAATCCCCGACGTCCTGAACGCCCTCGCACCATGCCTCATGATGTCGCCGCTCTCCGTCGCCCAGTATCTGCCGGCCGATCAGGCGCTGTTCGACGTCGTCATCTTCGACGAAGCATCGCAGATTACCGTCTGGGACGCTGTAGGTTCCCTCGCGCGCGGTAAACAGGTCATCATCGCCGGCGACCCGAAGCAGATGCCGCCCACCAACTTTTTTGCACGTTCCGATGATGATCCCGACGGCGATATCGATATCGAAGGCGATCTCGAAAGCATTCTCGATGAAATGATCGGGGCGAGCATACCGAAATGCCTGCTCAATCTCCATTACCGTTCGCGTCGCGAAAGCCTTATCGCTTTCTCCAACAGCCGTTACTACGAAAATTTACTCGTCACCTTTCCTGCTCCGGTTCATCCTGACCTTGCGGTGAAGCTCGTTCGTCCGGAGGGCTTTTACGCAAGGGGTAGCGCCCGCCACAATGAGGGCGAGGCAAAGGCAATTGTCGCAGAAATTCTCAGGCGTCTTACCCATCCCGATGAGCATGTCCGCAAACAGTCCATCGGCGTGGTAACCTTCAACACCGAACAGCAGGGGCTTATCGAGGATCTGCTCGACAAGGCGCGTTCCGCCAATCCTCATATCGAACCTGCATTTTCGATCGAGCATACCCTCGAACCGGTTTTTGTCAAGAATCTCGAAACCGTGCAGGGGGACGAGCGCGATATCATTCTCTTCAGCGTCACCTACGGGCCTGACCAGTCGGGTCACGTTACCATGAATTTCGGCCCGCTCAACCGTGACGGTGGAGAACGGCGCCTCAATGTGGCGCTTACGCGGGCTCGATCGGAGATGATCGTCTTTTCAACGCTCAGCCCCGACCGCATCGATCTCTCCCGAACATCGGCAAGAGCCGTTATCGACCTGAAGCATTTTCTCGAATACGCCGAACGAGGCCCATCAGTACTCGGAGCAGCCGTCCATGGTCCAATGGGGGATTTCGATTCTCCATTCGAATCGGCTGTAGCTCTGGCATTGCGCGGCAAAGGGTGGACGGTGCAGCCGCAGATCGGTGTATCGGCCTATCGTATTGATCTCGGCATTGTTCATCCCGATTCCCCCGGTCGCTATCTTGCCGGAATTGAATGCGACGGGGCCATGTACCACAGCTCGGCTTTCGCCCGTGAACGCGACAAAATCCGCCAGAACGTGCTCGAAGACCTCGGCTGGAAAATCCTGCGCCTCTGGTCAACCGACTGGTGGACCCACCGAGCCAAAGCGCTTGACGATCTCCATTGCTCACTCAATCGGTTACTGGAAACCGAACGGCAGGTGTTGGTCGAGGAACCGGCTATGGATTTCATACCGCCCGAGACCACACTCATCGCGAGCCTGCAAACACCGCCAATCGGATTGCCGCAAACCTTCCCAGCTACATTCGCCGAAAAGGTTGCTGAACAAACAGAGAGCGCCTATGAAGCTGCTCAGCTCGATCCGGAACGATTCAGCCCTGAACCCGATCTCTTCTACACCGACGAATATGCCCCTCGTCTGACCGAAATGATCGATCACGTCATCGAACAGGAAGGCCCGATCCACGAAGAAGTTCTCGTCAGAAGGATTGCCCGCTTCCATGGCTTCAAACGTGCCGGCAATCAAATCCAGGACATTGTGCTCGCCATCGCCAAGCTCCGAAAGACCCATAGCAGGGAAAAGGCAGGCCTCTTCTTCTGGCCCAAAGAGAGTTTCGAAGAACGCCTTGCTCCAACCCGATGGAAAGACCGTGACGATGAAATGCGCAAAGTCGAATACATCTGTCAGGAAGAGATCAGGGCAATTGATACATTGCTTGGAACAAATGGCGACCCGGTGGAACTCGCCCGACACCTTGGCATAGCCCGCCTCAGCCAATTTGCCCGCGAGAGATTGAGTGAAGCGATAGGGGAGTGAGGTTTGAAAGGTTCATCTTTGATGTCACCCTATTTTATTCTTTCCGGGATGGCGTCCATGAGCACAGTTTAGTAATAACGATTTGGTTTTTGGAGCATAAAGATGTAAGTGCTACAATTGTTTATACGCAAGTTTTTAAAAATAGTGGTCATGGAGTAAAAAGGCCTGTTGACATGTTTATTTTCGGTTTAGACTGATCTGTATAAATCGACAGGTTTAATTGATTGTTAATATTGTTAAATCTTTTATATGTAATTAATTGGCTGCTCTGTGAATATGATATTGAAAATATCTTTTACAGAAAAAAGCTTTCTGCTTTTTCTTAATTAGGCGGATCAGTTTAAATATTGTTATATAAATAAACAAAAATATATGATGATGACTGTTAATACTGGTACAACTGAGGATGAAGACCCTTATTGGTTTGAGAAGCTTTTCTATAGAGATATAGAAAGTTGGTTCTCTAGCGATATCGCTTGTTGTGATAAATGTTATGATGATTTTCTCGAAAACTGGCCACATGCCTATGCCGCAGATAAACAAGCATTTCAAAGAAGTTCAATCGATATGCATAGTTTCTATTCAGGCTCTAGATTACAAAAATATTATACAGAAGAGCAATTTAATAAATTTGTAAGAGAGCTTCGCTGTCCTATATGTGTTGCCGAACTATCTGAAAACATATGGCCATATACACTGCCATTCGATGTGGTCGACGATTTTGAATATATAATTGAAGAAATAGCAAATCTCTCAAATACCACGTCTTTTCTGTTGTTAAATAACAAGTTTGCAAAACAAGTGCATGATGCAATAATTGACCTTTCGAATGAAACGGTTCCCATGGTAATCGAAAATTATTTATATAGAGCAAGGGCTAAATCATCCTTATATAGTCATGAATTACATGAATTTGATTTTCCTCCCAAAAATATTGTTAAGGAAGGAAGATATAATCACGCTGGTATACCTGCATTATATGTGGGAAGTGACCCTGATACATGCTTTTACGAACTGAGAGAGACCCCATGTATAATCGCTGAGGTTAAAGTTACTAAATATATTAAGATTCTTGATCTGACTAATACCTACGAGCATTATCCCAATCATAGTGACCTGTTAAATACTTTAGTTTATTCAGCCCTCATGAGTGCTCGTCAAGATGACACGGGTTGGTATAAACCAAGATATATATTTACAAGATTTATTAGTGACTGTGCAAAGTCTGCTGGTTTTGATGCAATACAATACCCGTCTACAAGAAAAAATGGAGAAAATTATAACATTGTTCTACTCAATCAAGACCTCTCTCTTGATGTTAGTTCGAAACTAATTAAATTATTAGATTGTGATGATGGAAAAATGGAAGAAATATGAACATAACAAAACGTTTTATCAACGATCCAATTTATTTCACTGGACGTGCTGAAGTGCGCCTGTGAACTTACCGTTGGGTGTCCAGTCATAAGCGCATTATCAATTATTTTAAAACCTGTTAGCTTGCGATGAACAAAAAAATTGATGCTATCGTAGAAGCTGAACGACTTGTTTCGCAAGTAGCGAATCCTAATGATGAGCAATATGGATTCTTTAGGCAAACCGTTAACGCATGGTTGAGGTGTGCTAAATCTGATGCAATTGCGTCATACTTGATCCATGGTGAAAATCAGTACCTGCTCGAAAAAGTGAAGAACTTGCTTGTCAATCGGGCAATTCCGATTGCCCCAAGTGATGACGGTAGTCGGAAAATCATCGGATGGTTGCTTGAAGGATTTGCTGGCGAGAACACACGCGTTAAGATGAGCAAACGTGCATTGTTTGTGAAGGTATTGTGGTTAGCCACGAATGAGGAGCTTCAGAAAGCACTTGATTTCCTCGTGTCATCCGAAGGAATAAATGATTTTAGCTATAGAATCAAGGTTGCAGAAGCTCTACTGCCAGAGTCCCTCGAAATAGTTAAAAAGTGCTTTCCGGATTATCGTGCAATGAGAATCGTTGCCCAGTATGACCCTAAATATGTTAGCGACCATATAGGTGATTTGATATCCGCTTATCCCCGAGACTTACACAATCAGAAGCTTGAGGTGGTGAGGCTCGTATCCTCAAGAATTGATTTGATAGCTTTACCATGCTTTGCAGAACATTTCGTGGATTGCGTTTTCCTGGCGGCAAAAGTTGGCCAAGCAGTACCTGAAGAATGTTTTCTTAAATATCTCCCACAAGATCTTGACCCAGATCAGATTGGAGTTGTTATTTGGGCCTTAGGTGAATTTGGATATATGAGTCTTCTTCAAGATTTTACCAGAAAGCATTGCGTTGCAACTTCTGCATGATTCCAGAAAGAATCAAATCGCCTGTTAAATTTTTTATGTTATAAATAATAAATAATAGCTTCTTAAAGTGTCCGTTTTTTTGTGGGTTAGGTTTTGAATTAACTTTAATCAGAGGAGTGGCAATGTCACAAAAAATAGGGCCTTTTGGGTTGTATATGGGAATGAACGTATCTGATGTCGAGGGTGATCTTTTTGAAGATATGGGGTCAGGTTGTTACTGTTTCACGAATTTATCTCAAGGCCATGCTGCATTTGAGGAATATAAAGTACATTTTTCCCCGCTTTATGGATTATATCACGTTAGAGCAAATGGATTAAAAATTAAATCTGATTCATCTGGCAGTACTCTTCGTTATAGCTTTGATCAGATGAGATCAAGTTTGTCTGCAATTTATGGTGATCATTATTTTTTTGATTCATTTGAAGAAGACGACTATCCTGAAAATTGGATGCAGTTGATTTGTGATAAAGATGCATATTATATTGCACATTGGGAAGATAAGTTTGGTTCTCAGCTTAAAAATTTTATTAAAGCGGTTATGCTAATTTCAGAGATATTTGATTCATATTCGGGAAGATGCTGCCTAATATATCGGTTTGAGAATTTTGATAAGGCTTATAATGAGATGCAACATCTACAGGATAACTTATTATAGTTTTTCGGAAGATATGTTGTTCAGTGAATTATTTTTCGTTGAACGATTCCTGGTATATATTTTTCATGTCGAACAGAGCAAGGGCAAGGTTGCTCATTTGAGAAGGTATCTGAATGTTGTTCAGCGGATTTAACTAATGAATAGCTTTATTAGGTTTTTTTAATTCCAAGTTTACTTGCGTTCTTAACAGCACATAACTTATGCCTGTTTTGCTTAAAAAAATTTCGATTTGGATCAAGTTTAATGAGGCTGTGTTTCGTTTTTTAGGGCTTATTTTCTTTTTTTTGACCATTTGCGCTGGATTTATTTGGCTTATTGGCCGTGATGCAGAGTCAGTTGCATTTATTCTCGGCATTATTAGTTCTTCCATGTTTGGCATCATTGAAGTTGCGAAATATATTGAACCTGAGAGGAAAGCTATTCGTGAGATGTCGCTCGATGAAATGCTTATCTTTATCGAAACTTCTGATTCTATAAAAGACTGGAAAGGGGTTACTACAGCCTATGCTTCCGAGTCGGTATTAATTGAGGATCCTCGGCTTCGTATCACAATACATCACGACGAAACCGGGACGCAATGTAAAGACTTCAAAGCGTACTGGGCAAATATGTTTCCGAACCCACACGCTGATGGTTATTGGGTTGACATTACTTATGATAGAGGTCTCATTGATAGAGTCGTTCTTGTTTCTGTCGATGGAGGACGAGCCATGTTGCCCGTACCAAAAACGACCTCTGAACTTGTTGTATCAAAAAGAGATTACGTTATAGCTTGCATGTTCAATGATTGCTCAATTCTTGATCAGTATATGCAAATGTCAGGAATACATCATACATAACTAATCAACATAAATTTCCGAAATAAAGCTTGTTCAAAAAATGTGCAGTTTCTCGATTCGTACCCACGTTAGACGCCCACTATGGGTAGGAGGTTGGATGTGATAGACAAGGTTATTCAGGATAGAATGTGCCGAAACACGGGAGGCAGAATGGTTGTTGTTTATTCGGTGGATCAAATGTCTGGACAACGCTTATATTATGTAATGGATTTTGCGAATGATAGATGGTGTAGTGTAATCAGCAAAGAGGGCGCTAATTTATTTTCTACCTATCCGGATGTCTGGAAGAACAATAATTTGCAAATGTCAAGTGGCGTTGGCATAGATACATGTCCCGTATACTCAATTTTAGAAGATCATTCCAGCTCGAAGATATCTTCGCAGCATCCAGTAAAACTGATTGAGGGCGATGTGCTGTTAATTGAATATCGCGAGGTAGTCTATTCTGTTAGGGCGATGAATGGACAAGTCGATGTGGCAAAGTTGCTCTCAGAGTAGTTGCGCATGTTTATAAGACCATGCTGGAATTCCTATTGATGAAGCAGACGCAACACTCGCAACTACGTAAACTAATGTCACAGCATCAGAATTCGGCCATTTCGGTTGATTGATTTCATACCAGAGATGTGCTTCTGATAAATGAGCTTGCGTTATTGTCCGACAGCATGCTGCATTGCTTCAGGTTCTGATTCAAGGTTACATCGAAAAAGTAACGTTCGGATCATGGAATATTACTCAGATGTGCCCTGAATTGTCAGTGTGAGAGATTTTCGAGTTTTGTTACCCAGTTATTGAATAACGGGCATGATTCCCGCATTTTCGGGATGCCTATGGCAGTTGCTATGGCAATGCCGGTTGTGGTTTTTTTGAACCGGCTCGATAGTTTTTCCAGCCTTTTTGAAGGAGCGGTTGTTGAGTGATCGTTGATGTTCTCCGGCTCGCCGCATGCGGCCAGAATCTGCTCGATTGCTTTTTGCGGCACTCCAGACTGTTCGGCAAGACCAGGCGGGTCACTGAAGTAGAGGGCTTCGATTTCATACATGGAGAGATAAGGAATGAAACGCTGGGCGGAATTGAGGTCTGAGAACAGGGTATCGACCTTTTCAGCCGTAGCCTGGTTCATGATCTGGGCCTTACGGGTATGCTGCGTCTGCTTTTTTGATTCCGCGTATCCGGGCCAATCGCTGCCAATGCCGTAGTAATCGACCAATAATGTTATCCAGGTATTCTTTCTTTGTTTCAGATGTTTCTCGATATCATTACGGGCGCGTGCAAATTTGACATCGCCACCTTTTTCACCAGGCTTATTCAAAATGACAGGTGTAAGAAACACGCCTTGATGCGCCAGATATGGCGCCAACAACCGTTTGACAAAGAGTTGTTCTGTTGGCCCTTCTGCAAGCACAATTACTTCGGCATAATCATTCATGGCAGGTGCCTCCAGCAATGATATTCCGTGACCAGAGTTCACCGACAGAATAATTTTCCAGCCATTCATCGAAATCGGCACGATGCAATCGTTCAAATACCGATTGTCCCTCTCTGCGGTTTACCACCACGATATCTTCGATGGAAAACTGATCGAGCAGCAGGGGGGACTGCGTCGCGACAATGATCTGCGTTTGTTTTGCCGCATCACGAATCAGTTCTCCGAGAATCCTTATGGCCTCCGGATGCAGGCCAAGTTCTGGTTCGTCAATGACAATGACGGAAGGCGGAAATGGATTCAACAATGCAGTGGCGAGGCAGATGAATCGAATGGAGCCATCGGAGAGGTGATAGGGCTGCATTGGAAAATCGGAGCCTTTCTGTTGCCAACTGAGTTTGACTTTTTCCGCTTCGCCCATTTTGAGTACGTCAAGACGGAAATCGTCAAAAAAAGGCATGACCAGCCGGACTGCATTGACGATGTCCTGATAATATGCAGGGGAAGGGAATGTGTTCCCGGTTTTCAATTTCAGCAGAAATGGGGCGATATTGCTGCCGTTGCTTCTGAGTTTTGTATTGTCTTCGATAATTTCTGAACGACGCATGGGGGCAGTAGAACTGGTATCATGGAAGTGATAGACTATCCAGTTTGCTATGGACTGATAGACAAAATAGCCTACCCCGTGCCCATTTCCAGTGGCGGATGTTTCCTGGCGTTCGTCGTACAATCGGCTTTCGAGTGACGGGCTGCCATAAGACCGCCAATCCGACGTCACATATTTACGTTCTTCATTGACAAGAAAAGTCTCTTCTACGGTAGGGCTCAGTTCAAAACGATATACGTTCGATCCTTTTCTAAATGGGCTATGAGATTCGAATTCAAACTCCATCGATATTGCGGGAGTGTTCCTGGGGCCATTATGAAGAAAATTGTCGGCCCCTCCATTTTCAAGAATAAACTTTTGCATCCCTTTGCCGGACATCGCCATCAGCAACTGAAAAACCTGGACAAGATTGCTTTTTCCGGAGCCATTGGCCCCGATGATGATGTTCAGATCACGGAGTTCAAACTCCTTCAACTCACGAATCGACTTATATCCGTTGATGCTTATTTTTCTGATTGCTCCTTTCATATCGAATGTTGTTGGAGGTGTTGTTCACAGGAAGAAGAGTTGCCGATATCATGAGTGCCGACCTGCCGAAAAGGGAAGGGTTCGGGTCGTTCGTTCGCAGGCACGTTGAGGCGCATTGGCATCAGTTTGTGAATATGTGGCGAAATGGCTTTCAGCATTGGGTTCAGGAACGGTAAAATGGCGGTTCCGGTGTTTTTTTCGGTCCGATGTAAGCCGAAAAGTCGTGAGCAGCCCGGTATTCAGGTTCTTTTGCTCATCTGAAAGGAAAAGTAACGAAAAGCTTCGATAATCGCTTGATTTTGAGCGAGATGACGAGACGCACACAACTGCTTAAACTGTTTGAAAGACTCAGAAGTTTGCCATTTCGCAGGATGGTATCCCGGCGGTGAAGAGGTTTATGAGACGGTGAGGGAGATTGCATAAAACCGCTGTAATGGCGAGTATTTCGAGAACCTCCGCTCGCACGCTACTCATCGGTCGCCGGAGATCTGCTTGCCCGACGAGATGCTGCGTCGGTTCAAAATCTGAGGAGAAACCTGTACCTTTACAAGGTATAATCGTTCAACACATGACGTTCTTGGCGCAACCCTGTACCGTCAAATCTGGTATGCGAAAAGGGACGATTTTTCATAGAACACCATGAAGAAGCTGAGACCGAGTGGCGGCTATCGTAAAGCTGCCAGTTTTCAGACGGCTACTCTGATTTACGATGCCACGTACTGGTTTTGCGAGAAGTTCATCGATTCGAGATCGCGGACGCTCGACCAGATGATTCAGGCCGCACGTTCAGGTCGGCAGAATATCGCGGAAGGCAGTCGCGCTGCGGCGACCTCTTCGCAGACTGAACTGCGATTGGTCAATGTTGCGCGATCGAGCCTCGAAGAGCTTCTTCTTGACTATGAAGACTACCTGCGCCATCGGCATCTGAGGCAGTGGGCATCGTCGAGCGCTGAATCGAGTGCTGTTCGCGAAGTACCGCAGCGGTTCAGACGAGATCGGTCAGATCAGTCAAATCAGTCGGATCTGACCGATCTCTCGGATCAGGAGCGCTGGGCGCTGTATGCTTTCTGGCTGGAGCATGAGAGTGCCGAGGTTCGGGCAAATGCTATCATCTGCCTGATCCATCAGGCGAACTATCTGCTCGACCGGCAGATTGCCGCGCTGGAGGCGGCGTTTGTTGAAGAGGGCGGGTACAGCGAGCAACTTGCTGCAGCCCGTCTCGCCGAGCGGGAACGAAGGCGCAGCGAGACCTCCCGACATCTGATGCCAGCCGGGGCCATTCCCTCGTGTCCGCAATGCGGCAGCCCCATGGTGTTGCGAACGGCCAGGGCCGGCAAAAACGAGGGGCAGCAGTTCTGGGGCTGTACAGGCTATCCCGAGTGCCGTGGGGTGGTGAAGGTGAAAAAGATCAGTCGGATCCGATGGAGCCGACTGATCGGACTGATCCATGAAAATCTCCGGAAGAATGACGAAGGGCACACTGTCACCGTTCCTTGCCACACATCTCTCGCTTTTCCTGTTCCATACCA
>Ga0194111_10000223_pt1 | contig 68148 bp, 60 predicted proteins | sample TA2KigC300mmetaG_FD_146194 | JGI IMG/M metagenome (GOLD analysis project Ga0194111, IMG submission 146194) | Freshwater microbial communities from Lake Tanganyika, Tanzania - TA2015033 Kigoma Deep Cast 300m | ecosystem: Environmental > Aquatic > Freshwater > Lake | place: Tanzania: Lake...
GAAAAAGCCAGAGAGTTGATCGGATATCATCCACTGATCGATTTTGAAGAGGGCTTTCAGACCAACATCGAATGGTTTCGCGACCATTGGGAAAAGATCGAAGCCGCTGCCGATTTCCCGCCCGGGATGAGTAGCGCGGTCCGTGGAGCCGAATCCATTTGTGAACTCCAGGCCGAAAAATAGATGCGTTCAGAACCCTCGGGTTGTGATTCCCCGGACCCCAATCTCCCTGACTTAATTTTTAAGTCAGATTCACAGGTTAAAACTTCTGAGATGACACAGAACAAGATACCTTTGAAGTCCATCATTTCACCTGGAACCAGCCCTCCGACTTAACAATTGAGTCAGAACCCCTGATAGTTAGAAATCAGAGTTGTATCCATTCGCATTAACTTACGTAAGAGCCAAATAAAGGTAGCCTACTGTTTGAATCGCCTCCCCTGGCTTAATAATTAAGTCAGATTTGAATCACCCTGAGATCTCCCTGAAATATCCGCAAACCAGCAGAATAGAAAATCCTCTTTACTGAATAATTACTTTGCGGTCCGTGGGAAACAGATCCGATCCAGAAGAAGTCCTGGCCAAGCTTTTTGGGTCGATATCGAGGGCCAGAAGAGAAAAAAGGGGACAGGCTACTTTTTGATGATCTCTCTGACTGAATTTTTGAGTCAAATCTTACACCGCACCCATTTCATTTCCTTCATCTGACCCGAAAACATAAATCTTAGAGCCCTGAGCAGCCAGCCTCCCTGACTCACTTTTTGCGTCAGAAACCCCATAAATAGAAAGCCTGGCCAGTTGGGGAGCAGATTTGTCTCAATTGTTGCTTCGCCCAACTTGGGCTCTTCGTGAGATAGGTCGATCAAACTCCACAAACTGAAGAATCAAAGAAACCAAGGTAACCAGACTTTCTGAATCAATTTTTGAGTCAACTTTTCTGCCCATGAAAAAAGATCCGGATTCAGACGAAATGGAAGGAAAAAAGGGGACGGTTCTATTTTTGAGATAATAGTCCGGAGACCCCTGTCGAAGCGACCTTGTGATAGGATTTTCTCGACCCTTCTGTTCATCCTGCGTCAAGGAACTATTGCCGCAGTGCACCACAAGTTTAGGGCTTGACAAATTTAAACTAGTTTATTAAACCGGTTTATTAAAGGAGGGCGATCGTCCATGAGAACAAAGTCGCAAAAGGTCAGTGCTTTTGAGGCCAAAACAAAGCTTTCGGAGTTATTGCGGGAGACAGAGCAAGGAGGCTCTTTCGTCATCTATCGGCGAGGGAAACAAGTGGCTCGACTGGTCCCCCCTGTGAAAGAGGAGCAAGAGGTAGACTTAAAACAGGTTTTATCTTCTTTCCGTGAGATTCGTGAGCGGATTTCTGGGAAAGTCTCAATTCGTGAATTGATAGAGGAGGGTCGGCGGTTCTGATGGAATGGGTGATCGATTCATCCATAGCGTTAGCTTGGGCTCTTCCTGACGAAACATCCAAGGAAGCTGAGCGATTTTTAAGTCGGGTCTCGATCCGAAGCATTCTTTGGGTTCCGGCATTGTGGTGGTATGAAATGGCAAATGCATTGCTGATGGCACGGCGTCGAAAGAGATTGATAGAGGCGGATAGGATACGCTTAATGGAGCTTTACCGAGAGCTTCCTATTCGGACAGATATGATGCTTGATTCAGATATCATGTGGCGTTTTTATACTCAGGCCGTAGAATATAATCTCTCTGCCTACGATGCGGCTTACCTGGAGCTGGCTCAACGCAGGGGTTTAGGGCTTGCAACAGCGGATCGGCCTCTTCGTTTGGCAGCGGAAAGAGCAGGCATAAAAACGACTTCTTAAGGTAAAGAAAAAGGGGACGGTTCTATTTTTGAGAAACTTGGTTAAAAGAAAGGACAGGCTATTTTGAGGAAGTTCAAGGCTGAAGACCTCCAAACCTTCCCTGGACGTTCATCCCATCGTTGTTATCGTAGTTCGGTAATCCTTGCGGAAGCGACCTTGTGTGATTTGAGGAAAAGGGGACGGTTCTATTTTCGAGATAATTGGTTAAAAAATTCCTCTTCCACTTCGTAAGTGGAAGAGGAAGTGAATTGTCAATGGTGAAGATGCGCATTTTTACGCCCCCGCTGACTCCATTTTTGAGTTAACCTTGCCAAATTAAACAAAAAACGAAACAAAGGAAATAGACTAAATAAACCAGACAGACCAGATAAACAAGATAAACTAAAAAGACCAGAAGGACCAAATAGACGAGGCAGAAGAGAAAGACTGAATCGACAAGGAGGAAACTTATAATGGATTCAACCAATAGGAGAGGGATGGGATGGATTCCGGACTATCCGGATTTCAGGGACTATACGGAGGAGACCGAGGAGGTCAAATCCGTTCTTGGACCTCCAAAGGGGTTGAGGGCTAAAACCCTTCCACAATCTGTGTACCTCAGACAATGGTGTTCGCCGGTGGAAGACCAGGGAGGTCTTGGTTCCTGCGCGGCCCATGCAGGGGTGGGTATGATTGAGTATTATGAACGGAAGTCCTTTGGGAGGTATATCGATGCCTCGAGGCTCTTTCTTTACAAGGTGACCCGCAATCTGATGAAGATGAAGGGAGATACAGGGGCCTATCTGAGGACGACGATGGGCGCGATGGTGCTCTTCGGGGTGCCACCGGAGGAGTACTGGCTTTATTCCGATGACGAGAAGAGGTTTGATCAGGAGCCTCCGGCCTTCTGTTATGCCTTTGCCCAGAATTATCAGACTCTCAAGTATTTCAGACATGATCCACCCGGAGTAAAGTCAGGGGAGGTTTTGACGAAACTGAAAACTTATCTATCCAAGGGGCATCCAGCGATGTTTGGTTTTACGGTTTACAGTTCCATTGAGCAGGCAGAAAAGACAGGCCGGATTCCCTTTCCCACCTCTAAGGAGAGGATTGAAGGGGGACATGCGGTTGTGGCTGTAGGATATGATGATGGGATGAAGATTAAGAATCGTTATGGCAAGGGGGAGATCACAGGGGCTCTCCTGATTCGCAACTCCTGGGGTAAGGATTGGGGAGAGGAGGGTTATGGTTGGCTTCCCTATGAGTATGTGCTCAGGGGGCTTGCCGAGGACTTCTGGTCGATCCTGAAGAAGGAGTGGATCGATACCGGCCAGTTTAAGGCATGATTGTGATGGGATTCCTTTTGGCCTTTTTGGTCACTCTGGTAGTCACACCTCTTGTCAAGAAGGCGGCTATCCGTCTAAAGATATTGGACCATCCTGATCCGAGGAAGATTCATTCCCGTCCCATTCCTCTTCTGGGGAGCATTGCGGTTTATCTGGGCTTTTTGGCAGGACTCTTTCTATCCGGATTTCATCCTTTTCTTGACAAGGAACTCTTCATCCTCCTTTCAACGGCCACCCTGCTCCTTGTCGTGGGTCTTCTGGACGATGCCGGATTCTTGCATCCTCAGATCAAGCTGATGGGCGCCATGCCCGTTGCAGGCCTCATTCTCATCTATTTCGATTTGGGCCTGAAGGTTTTTCCATTCCAATTTTTGAATTACTTCTTCACCCTTTTCTGGGTTGTAGGGATCACAGCAGCCTATAATCTCCTTGACGGAATGGATGGGCTTTCTACAGGGGTCTGTCTCATTGCCTCTTCCTTTTATCTGACGATTGGGATGATGACGGGAGATCCCCTTTTGATTTTCCTACCTCTTTGCCTCATGGGTGCGTGCCTTGGCTTTCTGATCTATAACTTTCATCCTGCGAAGATCTTTCTTGGAGATAGTGGAGCGATTCTTCTTGGATTTTTGTTGGCATCAATGGGATTGAGGGTGGCCAATAATGAATCCCTTCCTATTATGACAAGATGGATGCTTCCAATTCTCATATTGGCTGTCCCCATCTTTGACACGAGCCTTATCACCCTATCGAGACTCAGAAGAGGTTTGATTCCTTTTCTTCATCCAGGGAAAGACCACTCCCATCATCGCCTTTACAATCTCGGGCTCGGCCAGAGAAAATCGGTCCTTTTGATTTATCTTCTTGGAACAATAGGTGGCCTTCTTTCCTTGTTGATCTATCGATTAACCTCCTTTTCAGGATATGTAATTTTTGGTTTCCTGATCGTTTTGGGTTTAGCCCTCCTCTTTCTTTTTGAAAAACTCCCCTATGATCGCCAAGAGCTTGCCAACCATCCCTCCACTTCGTAGGTGGAAGGAGAGTTGACAAGGTAATCTGAATCGATTAATTATGTGATGCTTATCAAGCCTTAGCCTGCCGAAATAGAAACGACCGTTTAAACTTTGAGACGAAACTGATGGGTGGGGGATTTTCGAGGAATATGAAAGTTACGATCATTGGAGCTTCTGTCTCCGGCCTTTTTTTGGCCTACCTTTTAGCAAAAGAGGGTGTTGAGGTCGAGATCTTTGAGAAGGAGGAAAACGCCCATGGATCTCTTCGTACCCTTATTGTGACCAGCAAGATCTATGAGGCTATGGAGTTTATTCCGGAGGAATCGATCCTCAATAAGATCAAACATCTTGAACTCTCTTCGAGGTCGCAAACCCTCCGGCTCGAACTCAAAGACCCTGACCTGGTGATTGAACGAGGAAGACTTTTATCCCTCCTTGCCCATCTGGCTGAAGAGGCTGGGGCAAAGATTCTGTTTCGGCACCGATTCGAAGGGTTTGCCCAGTTTGGAAAGAAGACTCTGGTGAGTCTTCGAAACCTCAAAATCAATGAACCGATCAAGGTCAGCACAGATGTTCTCGTCGGCGCCGATGGTGCGCTGAGTACGGTCGGTCGTTTCGCATCGCTGGATGGTCATCCCCTTGTGACTTTGCTTCAGGCACGGGTGACCTTACCCCAATCCATGAGTGCTGATACAACCCAGATCTGGTTCCGCCCCGACCAAACGAAATATTTTTACTGGCTCATCCCGGAATCGGATAGGACCGCCGCCGTGGGTCTGATTGCCAATGATTCCCGGCAGGCCGAAGCTTGTTTAACTGAATTTCTCCAGAGCAAAGACCTGGAGCCCTTTGAATTTCAATCAGCCCTTGTTCCGATGCACCGATTCAGATATGGCGGGGATGTTCTATCTGAAGAACGAAATGTCTTTGCAGTGGGGGATGCGGCGGCTCAGGTCAAGGTGACGACAGTCGGAGGGGTGGTTACCGGTCTGCACGGCGCAAGGGCTCTGACCGATGCCATTCTCAACGGCAGAAATTACCCCAAGGCATTGCGTAAATTAAAAATAGAACTCAACCTCCACCTTTTGATCAGGCAGATACTCAACCGGTTCAGCGGAGAGGATTACGATCAATTGATCGGTATGATTCACGGTAGGCTGAAGGAAACTCTTGAAGAATGGAACCGGGATGAACTGACACAAAGTTTTTTGAGATTGATTTGGACCGAACCCCGGTTGATCAAGCTTGGAGCAAAGGCCCTGCTGAAATCTTTTCTATAATCTGAGGGTTGGATTACCGGGTTGCCTGAGTAGGATTCCAATCATACCTTTGACTTTCTTACCCCCTCAGCCCTTTTTATTGCCCGACTTACTGTCGCATAGGGAATAATATTAATGAAGCAATCGGAGCGCGAAGGGTAGAAGTTCCTAAATCCTTCTCAGAGCGCAGAAATAGGGATGGATTGTGTAGAAGAGGTGAGTAAAAGAATTTGTTCTGCTAAGCAGATAACACGCCCGGAGCTAATATCCATCTTCTTTTTTTTCAAGCGCCCGGAAGTGATTGAAAAAAATCCCAACCCCGCATAAACAGGAGATTTTCTTCAGTAACCTGCGGAAGTCGGGTTAGATCTCTCCATGGGATCCAGAACTAAAAAAGGGGTTACCCCTACCGGGGTAACCCCTTTTAAGTTTGTTCAAAAGGGATAAAACCCTCCCCTCTCTCCCGCAATCCATCAGCTAGAAAATAGAATCTCGTTTAACGTTGTCGAAGCTCGTATCGAGGCTCGGCTTTCGAAACTTGAAACTCGAGCATCCTGCGTCGAGCTTTGGGATACGATACGAGCATCGTTACCCATAACCGTTTGACTACCAATTTTCATGGTTCGTGGGTACCCTCCGGGAATGGGCCATTAGCTCAACAGCTCGGATATCCCGAGCAACTCTTCGCGGGTAAACACCCCTTTTTCCACGAGCGATTGGGTATGGAATCCTATCTGCAACTCTTTGGGCACAACGAACATTGCATTTTTATCTTTTATTGAATGGGTGAAGGCCAACTTCGCCCATCTTAACCCCGATTCAATCTGCGTTAATCCTCGTAAATCCTTTCTTCTCTCTACTAAAATACCGATCAGGTCACCTTTCTTAAGTCCATAATTCTTACAAAAGACTTTATAGACGATCATGCTTCCGCCCATCCGCAAACAAACGATTGATGTTTAAACCCACTTGTTGATAGTTTAGCAGAAATCTTGAAAAAATGTCAATAAAAAAGATGATCAGGAAACGAAAGAGGGTCTAATTTTTTTCTGAGTTCCTGTATCTGGGGCGTTTGTTGGAATCGAGGATCTTTTTTCTAATCCGCACGGAGGACGGAGTAACCTCGACCAGTTCGTCTTCTTTGATAAATTCAATCGCCTGTTCAAGACTAAGGAGCCTGGGCGGAATCAGTTGTAAGGCGTCGTCTGACCCTGCTGCCCGGATATTGGTCAGTTTCTTCTCTTTAATTACGTTGACATCAAGATCGTTCTCTTTGGAATTCTCGCCCACCACCATGCCCTCATAGACAGGCGTGTTCTCTTTGACAAAGAGCGTCCCACGGGGCTGAAGATGGTGAAGCGCATACGTCGTCGTTTTCCCTGCCCGGTCTGCAACAAGGGTTCCGGTGGCGCGTTTAGTAAGTGGACCGTGCCATGGTTCATACCCATCGAAAATATGGTTGAAGAGCCCTGTCCCCCTGGTATCGGTGAGAAATTGAGAACGAAACCCGATCAGCCCTCTTGATGGAATCCTGAACTCAAGTCGGACCCTGCCGTGGCCGTTATTATTCATCTTCTGCATTCTGCCCTTGCGGATTCCGATCTGCTGTGTCACCACTCCAATGAATTCCTCCGGAACATCAATGACCAGGTGCTCCATGGGCTCATGGAGAACCCCATTGATATTTTTTGTAATGCTCTCCGGCATGGAGACCGAAAGTTCATAGCCTTCCCTCCGGATCATCTCGATCAGGATGGCAAGCTGCAACTCCCCTCTTCCCATCACCTTGAAAGAATCGGTCGCATCAAAGTCAACCCGGATGGAAACATTATACAGAAGTTCCTTTTCAAGCCGCTCACGCAGGTTTCTCGAGGTGACATACCTGCCATCCTGGCCGGCAAATGGCGAGGTATTAACAGAAAAGATCATTGAAATCGTCGGCTCATCCACTGCGATTCTCGGAAGAGGCTCCGTATCTTCCATGCTGGCAATCGTGTCGCCTATCCCCACCCCTTCTATGCCGGCCACGGCAACGATATCTCCTGCAAAAGCCTCTTTGACCTCTACTCGTTCGAGCCCCTGAAATCCATAGAGGGATGTCACCTTGCTTTTAACGGGCTCCCCTTTGCCGTTGATCATCGATACCCATTCTCCAGCCCTGACCGAGCCCGAGAAGATCCTTCCAATGGCAAGCCTGCCTACATAATCGCTATAGTCGATATTGGTGACTAAAAGTTTCAGCGGTCCTTTCCTATTCCCTTCAGGCGGTGGAACGGCATTAAGAATGAGTTCAAACAGGCATCGAAGGTCTTTCGCATCTTGATCAGGATGAAGTTTCGCAATCCCGAGCTTACCATTAGTATAGACGATCGGAAATTCAAGTTGTTTCTCCGTGGCGTCGAGGTCAATAAAGAGATCATAGACCTCGTTGAGCACTTCCTGAATCCTGGCATCTGCCCGATCGATTTTGTTAATGACCAGGATGGGAGGAAGATTGAACTCAAGCGCCTTTTTCAGGACGAACCGGGTCTGGGGCAAAGGCCCTTCTGAAGCATCGACGAGGAGTAGCACCCCATCCACCATCTTGAGCGTTCTTTCCACCTCACCGCCAAAATCAGCATGGCCTGGCGTATCGACAATATTGATCTTCACCCCCTGGTACTCGATTGCTGTATTCTTGGCCATGATGGTGATGCCGCGTTCCCGCTCCAGGTCAATATTGTCCATCACTCTTTCCTGGACCTTTTCGTTCAAACGGAAAATCCCTGACTGCTTGAGCAAGCCGTCAACGATCGTGGTCTTTCCATGATCCACATGGGCAATTAAAGCAATGTTTCTCAGATCTTCACGGTTCATGGGTTTACTATGGCCCAAATTTCAAATTATAGTGAGTCATTCCAGAAAGCAGTCATTGCGAGGAGCGAAGCGACGTGGCAATCTCTTTATTTCCGCTTCCTTATGAGATTGCTTCATTTCATTCGCAATGACAACTTTATAAATCGGATTTTGCATATGAGAGAGGAGTGGGACCACTTTCTGGAATGTGATAGGGTTTGGCTTTTGGGATCGGCCTGGACCGCTTCGGAAAAAATTTATTTCCATTCCGTTTACCATAGGATTTATGGGCCGCTCGCAGATTGGGAATATCGCCGTGCCAAACAGGATCGATATGATTCGTTTTCAATAAGGAGTTCAGGACCCCCAGTTCCTGATCGGTCACAAAGGTCATTGCAATGCCTGACCGTCCCATTCTTCCAGTTCTTCCTGTCCTGTGGGTATAGGACTCCACACCATAAGGATAGTCGTAATTGATCACATGGCTCACATGGCTGAAGTCGAGTCCCCGTCCCGCAAGATCAGTGGCCACCAGGTAGTCAATCTTTTTCTGACGAAATCGTTCAAAGATGGTAGTTCGCTTCGACTGCTCCAGCCCCCCATGGATATACCTGATCGATTTGAAATTCTTTTCCAACTCCTTGGTCAACTTTTCACCGTGGTGCCGTGAATTACAAAAGATGATCGCCTGGGAAATATTTTCCTTTTTCAAGTATTGGGTCAGGGCATTGAACCGATTACGTCGCTCCGTATATTGAAAATGGTGGGCAAGGGTTTGCGGAGATATCTGCTCTTTATTCAACTCCACTCGAACAGGATCCTTCAGATATAGACGGATTAACTTTTCGATCTCCAGGGGCATCGTCGCCGCAAAGAACAGAGTCTGATGTTCGTGAATCAGGCTGGACATAATAAAGTCAATATCCTCAATAAAGCCCATCTTCAGCATCTCATCCGCTTCATCCAAAACCAGCGTACGCACAGAAGAGAGGTTGATCAAGGAGGTGTTATATAGAAAATCGATCAACCGTCCTGGAGTTGCAACGAGGAGATGGACCTTGTCTTTTAACTTGGCTTTCTGAATCTCCATCGGGATCCCGCCAAAGATCGCAAAGGGGATAACGCCTGTATGTCTCGCGATGTTATTGACCTCGTCTACATATTGGAGAGCCAGTTCACGGGTAGGAACCAAAATGAGGACCTGAATCGCATTGAGAGAAGGATCGATCATTTGAACCAGCGGAATACCGCAGGCCGCTGTTTTACCCGAACCAGTTTCCGCCCGCGCTAAAAGATCCCCGCCATTGATGATATGCGAGAACGTCTTCTCCTGAATGGGCGTTAAATCCTGGTAGCCCATCTCATCGAGTGCCTTTACAATATCCAGATTTAAATCTAATTCTGAAAACTTCATTTCTTACCTTTAAATAGTTCCTTTCTAACTGAATAGAGTTGTTCTCATTTTTTATTTACCAAACTAACAACTTACACGATTTCACACGACTTTGAGGAAAGCAATGATCAAATCATGTAGATTAGCTGGAGGGAGGGAATGGGAAATTTAACTGAAACCCTGAATTCCCGGTGTCATGCAACCTAATATCCTAAGTCCATCGATTCATAAATTCGGTAACGAATTTATCTACTCAGGACTTAGTGCTGAGTGAGCATTTGCTTTGCTTTTCAGCTTTAAGAATACGTGACCGTATTTGCGAATCGAAGCACTAAGCTACCTGATATCCGTATTATTGGTATAAATTATGTAATAAATCTTGCTGAAATTCAAGGAGCTCAAAAAGATTTAGACATTTTGTCAGAAATTAAAAATTTTTTTCAAAATCATTTCGCCTTAATTAAGAATGAAAAACTTTTAGCCATCTGCTCGCAAAACCATAAGCCACCAAAAATAAAAGATTTTTCTGTTTATAAGCTCTGTTCCCTTATACTCTGCCCGTCCAATTGAATTGGTATGCGTTTTGCATTTTACCCATTTCAAAGGAGATATATCTATGAAAAACTCTTTAAAATCAAAAGGTTTTACTCTTATAGAGGTTCTTGTTTCCCTTGTCATTTTAGCTATATCATTGCTCGCTTTAGCTGGTTTAATGACAACCACAACAAAAAACAACTCCGTTGGTGGACGATTAACAGAGGCCGCAACACTCGCTCAGGACAAATTAGAAGAATTAAGGGCAATACCATGGGACAGCATTCCTTTGAATCAAGCAAGTGACGCGCCGGAAAGCAGACCTGGAATCCAATATCAACGGACCTGGGTCGTAAGACTGAATCCCACAAATGCCGATATTAAAGAGATTGAAATTAACATTCGCTGGACAGAGACAGCCTCTCACTCGTTGCGGTTCTTTTCAGCGCTATCCAGATGAAAGGGGATGGGGAAGGAATGAAAATGATTAAAATAATAAAGAAAGAAAATGGAATCACACTCATTGAACTTCTGGTGGCACTGGTCATCTTTTCATTGGTCATTGCTGGAACGTATCGCCTCTTTATCGCACAAAGCCGAGCCCACACTGTTCAGGAGCGTGTTGTCGAAACCCAGCAGACGATTCGGTCGGCCATGGAGATCCTATTACGCGATCTCAGGATGACTGGATTCGATAGTGACAGCCCTGATTCGAAGATGGACATCGTCACTCCCCTGATTGCTGGAACGGATCAAATCACCATCGATTATGAATTTGACAACACCACCCAATATTCGATCCGTTACCGGAGACACGAGGGGTCGCTGAAACGGCAGTTGACCACCATCAAAGATGACGGATCAAGCGTGGCTGGAGCTGAGGAAATCCTTCTGGAGAATGTGGAAGAGTTAAATTTCACTTATGGCGTAGATACAAATGATGACTTTGCCATGGAAGGCGGATGGGTTCAGGCAGGAGCAACCGCTGGTTTAAGGGTAGTTGCCATTAAGGCCCGCTTAACTGCAAGACCTCAGCAGTTGGCACCGGAAGACCAGAAGATGATGTCGCCGAGAACCTTGGAAACAGCGGTAACCCTAAGAAACTTATGCATGAGATGATGAATCGAAAAGGAGTTTTAAAAATGACAAAGAAGACCAATTTATTAAAAAAGGAATCCGGCGCTGTCCTGGTCGTCGCCCTCATCATGATGGTTGTGCTGACATTGATTGGGATCGCTGGCTCTTTCACCTCTATCTTTGAAATCATCATCTCCGGCCACAAACGGGGTTCTACAGATGCTTTTTATTCTGCCGATAGCGGGATTCAGATCGTGGTTGCCAATGTTGATAATTTTGACCAAGGTGATGCAACGAAATATGTCAACAACAAATACAATCCTTATACCGACCCTAATAATCCAAATCCCACCAATGCCAAGATGACGATCACCTACGATACGGTTCAGCATGGATCACCGAGAGGTCTCGGATTCAGCGCTACAGGAAATTATGAATTTAAACATTTTCTGATGGAATCAACAGGCCAGGACCAAGTTGATACGGGTACCAATAGGTCGACTACTACCATCCAGCAGAAGGTAGTTAGGATCGTCCCAACCCTGCAAGGAGGGAATTAAGAGATGAAAAAAAACCATCCGATAAAAACAAGTTTGTTAACTACCCTAATACTTCTGATGACCGCTACGGTCAGCTACGGATTAGACACCGACCTGTATGTCGTCACGGGCGCAAATATCCCTCCGAATGTATTAATCATCCTCGACAACTCCGCCAGTATGGATGAAGTCAGTTCAGGTCAAATCTATGATCCGGCTATTGATTATAGTGCCTATGCGCCGGCTACCGTATATCCAAACAATGCTGTTTATACCAAATCAGGTAGCAAATGGGTGTTATGGGCTAATGATGTAAATACCATCACATGTGTGGACCTCAGAGAAAATTACCTTGGGATATTTGGTGAAGCGATCAATTACTCCAATTCAGGCCCAGGTTGTGGAATCACAAAAAAAGACTTTCAAACTGGAAATTTCAGAAATTTTCTTCAGCTCAGCGGGGGTCCGGGTGGAAGCCGACCCAGATTCGGCCTGGCCACTGGGATCATCCACAGTTACATCAATACCACAGGCGGAGTTCGTTTTGCGGTAATGACGTTTAATAATGACACAACCGGCAAGACCGTCAAATATAATAGCAGCTTAGAAGAGAAAGAGTATGTTATTAATTCTGCTGGCAATGAAGATGCCGAAGGAGGAAGGGTTCTCGGATTTGTAGATGAAAATAAGAATGGCAAGACCGCCCTTTTCCAGAACCTTTCAGGTATGAAAAATGAGACCTGGTCCCCACTGGCAGAAACATTGAGTATGACAGAGGGTTACTTTCGAACAGGCCTGAACGGATTTAATAGTCCTATTCAATATTACTGCCAGAAAAATTACGTCCTCATCATCTCGGACGGAGACCAGACAAAGGACACAGGAAGTCTGGAGGAGGTGGCAAGAAACCTCTATGGGCTCGATTTAAGCAATGGGCAGTCCTCTTCCGGTCAGAACATCAAGACTTACACAATCGGATTCAGCATAACACATCAAACCCTTGAAAATACTGCAAGGGCAGGAGGCGGAAAATATTTTTATGTGTGGAGTTCGCAGAGTTTCAACATTGCGTTTCAGACCTTCATCGCTGAGGTTTTAAAGGAAAGCACATCTTACGTGGCGCCCGTGGTACCAATCAGCCAGATGGAGAATTTCAGGTCGGGAAACCAGATGTACCTCGCCATGTTTAAACCGACCCCAAACAGTTTCTGGAAAGGGAATATTAAGAAATATGGCATCGCTACGGAAACCACTACAGACTGTAATTCAAGTACTCCGGTCAATATCGGAGATGTCCTCGATGCCAGAGGTTGTCTTGCAATAGACCCCTCCAATAACAATATCAAGATAAGTGCAAAATCCTATTGGAGTGGCATAGAGGATGGGGATGACGTCGAAAAAGGAGGTGTGGGTGAGATCCTCAAAAGCAGGTCCGGGGCGAGAAATATCTATACTTATCTCGGAGGCAACACTACTCTTTCCGATTCCTCCAATGCCTTCAGTCTTTCCAACAACACTATTACCCCTACCCTTCTTGGTCTCTCATCCGGTGATACAACCGGAAGAGATAATGTCATTAAGTTCATCCATGGACTTGATGCCTATGACGAGAATGCGAATGGAGACACCTCTGAAAAAAGAGAGTGGATTTTAGGATCGTTCATCCATTCGAGACCCGTGGTTATTCACTATGGTACAACCTCAGGATCACAATCCATCGTCTTCGCCGGAAGCAATGATGGGTTGCTTCATGCCTTTGATAATACAACCGGAGAGGAACTGTGGGCATTCATCCCTCCTACCGTTTTACCCAATCTGAAAAATTTAACCGGTGAAGCCATTCAGTTCATGGTCGATGGAGCACCGAGGATCTATTTGGAAAGAAAGAGTGATGGAACGCTTGAAAAAGCCATCCTCATCTTTGGTCTTCGCAGAGGAGGAGACCGGTATTATGCTCTCGACGTCAAAGATCCGGATGCCCCTAAACTCCTCTGGGAGATCAGCCCTTCAACCGCGGGATTCGGAGAATTAGGCCAGACCTGGTCCACACCGCAATTGGGGAAGATCAAATATGGAGCCGGAGAAAAGTGGGTGGCATTCATCGGAGGAGGGTATGATACAAATCAGGACAATATCCCGGTCGCTGCCAACGATACCAAGGGACGGGCAGTCTATGTCATCGACATCCTAACTGGCGGATTGATATGGGGTTACTCCCGTGCCCAGAATACGAATATGCAATACTCCATCCCAAGCGATATCGCAAGAGTGGATACGAACGGAGATGGCTATATTGACCGGTTCTATGTAGGCGATATGGGCGGCCAGATGTGGCGATTCAATATCGGAGATTCCAATCCGGCCAACTGGACAGCAAAGATCATCTTCGATTCGAATCCCGGATTATCCAACAAAAGGAAGATATTCTATCCCCCGGACGTCTCTCTTGAAAGAGGCAACTACGAGATGCTCTTCTTCGGGACAGGCAACCGGGAAGCGCCAAAAGAAACGACTGTCGTAAACAGGATCTATGCAATCAAGGATAAAAACCCCTCAACCACTTTAACGGAAAACGATCTACTGGATGTGACAGACGACTTACTTCAGGATCCAGGAACGACTTCAACCCAAAAGACAACCATCATGAATGCATTAAGTACGAAAAATGGCTGGTATATCAAGCTGGATCAGAATGCTGGTGAAAAAGTCCTCTCCAATTCCGTCCTCTTCTATGGAGTGATCTATTACACCACATTCACACCGGAATTCGGTGATCCTGGAGACCCCTGCTTCCTTAGCGAAGGAAAAGGAAGGCTCTATGCGCTAAATTATAAAACTGGGGAGGCGGTGTTTAATCTGGATCTGCTCAATGATACAAACGGGGTTTCCATCCAGAAAGAAGACCGATCCAAGGAGATTGGGCCCTCGATCCCATCCGGAGTGATCATCACTTTTATTGCAAATCGTTCTGTAGCCTATGCAGGAGTCGGAGGAGGCGTCTATCAGCCGCCCATGAAAAAGATCAAAAGCATCATTCCCATCAACTGGAAAACGGTCACAAAATAAAAACCTGTCAAAACCTAAAAAGCCCCCATCCCTTGATAAGGAATGGGGGCTTTTTTATTAATGTCTATCCTTAAATGCACCCTTTATAAAAAACGTCATTCCGGCGAAGGCCGGAATCCATTCTTTTCCATCCCATGAAGGACAGGACTGGATGCCGGATCTAGTCCGGCATGACACACTGGGAGATTTTATAGGCAGATTCTATTTAATAGATTTTTCAGACCGGTTTATTTCCCCTTCAATTTCAGGATGGTCTTAGCCAGGGCTTCACCATTACGGTCCATGGCATACTCCACGGTATCCTCAGAGCCGGTTGAGGTTGTCCTCAGGTTGGTTTCATAAACTACTTTTCCGGTCTCTCTGTCAACGAACTGGTAGTTGGCTGCAAAGGCAGAGGTGCCTGTGTATTCGCCTCCCGGAATAAAAGAGCGTCCGATCCGTCGTCCAACGGTTGCCTTCGAATACTCTTTGACCTCTCCTTTCAGAATGAGGGTTTTCTGTCCAGAGGGAATGCCAGCAGTTCCTTTGCCTCCCTCTTTGACGATCGTATCAAACAGTTTATACTTCTCCGAGTATCTCTTAAGTTGATAGATCGCCTTTTCAGCCATCTGCATTCCTGCCGACTCCGGTGCCGGAGAACCAGGAGGAACCTCAAGATCCTTCACAACCAAGACATGATAATCCCTTAAATTCGCCTCCTGAGCACCAGTCCACCCACTGACTCCAACCACTAATCCCAGAACAAGTATGATGGTGATGATTCGATCGTACTTCATTGTATTCCTCCTTTCTTCGACGTATTCCCCCTATCTTCCTGTCTGATACACTCTCTTAATATATTCTACGCAGAAGGTAGAAATTCGATCTACCCCCTGACTGAGAAAACCATATCCTTCTCTCGCACCCAGCCCCCCGCCACGGGCTCCACTGGTTGGCCGGAGATGATGCCCCAATAAAATCTTCTTTTCATCGGGAGTGCTCACATAGGTTTTGATCTCTACCACTGCCTTACCTGCGCCCATCCCGACCCAGAATCTTGCTGCCGCAGAACCAGGATGCATCGCCAGGATATCTCCCCAGATGACCAGTGTATTGGGACCGGAGGCTTTCGACTGATCATCCGTCACTTCTTTAAATATTCCAGCCGCAGCTAATTTCGTTCTGAGTTGGACCCGATAGGTTTCCCTATATTCTTCCAATTTCCCCGGCCCGATGTCCGGAAGCCCTGTCGTGCTGAAACTGCCGATCACGATCGTATCATAACTTTTCAGATCTACACCCGGTCCCAAATAAGTATATCCTGTGGCGTCTTTTTGAAAAGCAACCTGAGATTTATCGGTGATAGCACCTTCTTGAGCTTGGGTCAGGCCGGCTGTCCCGAGAATCAACAGTATCGAACCCAGTATCACCCATCGTTCTGCTCTCATGAGTCACCTCCCTCAAACATTGTATACTTTTAGGTTCTTCCGGCTTTCATATGGATGTTTTCCCCCTCTTAAGATAAGAGGGGGAAGGGGGAGTTATGAAATTCCTTCAGTTCAGAATGACCCGGCATTCAAGTAACGGCGAAGAGTAACCCCTCCCCACCTCCCCTTAACCTAAGGGGAGACTACCCACTCAATTCCCTGATGAACCACTTCTTTATAATAAAGCCAAAGGGGACGATTTTCAACTCTTGTCATTCTGAAAAAAATGGGGTAATTTAATGAGCAGTTAAGGATCATGACTTTTAAATTGAGGGCTGGAGGGTGAATCCATGGAAAAGGATCTTGTGGCTGTATTGGGTGGAGGCAACGGAGGACACGCGGTAGCGGCAAACCTCGCGTTGAATGGATATAAAGTTAACTTTTTTGAACTTCCTCAGTTTGCAGAATCCTTTGAAAGAGTCCTTCGGACAAAGGAGATCCGAATTGATGGGGTCTCCATTGATGGAACAGCCAAGTTGAATCTCGCTACCACCGATATACAGCAGGCTATCAAAAATGCGGAAGTTCTCTTTGTGATCACTCCTGCTTTCGGCCATAAGGCCATGGCTGAATGCTGCGCTCCTTTTGTTCAGGATGGTCAGATCATCGTCTTGATGCCTGGGTCAGGGGGGAGTCTTGAATTTGTCAAGATTTTCAAACAGAAAAAAATCAAGAAGGAAGTCGCTTTTGCTGAAAGCTGCACCCTACCCTACGGAGCCCGGCTTAAAGGTTCAGGCCATGTCTCTGTGCTGATCCATGCTGTAGTGCTTCCCACGGGTGTCTTTCCTGCCAGAAAGACAGATAAGGTTATCTCTAAATTAAAGCAGTTTTACCCTACCATCACGCCGGCCAAAGATGTCCTCGAAGCCGCCATCAATAATCCCAACCCCATTGTCCATCCTGTCGCAACTTTATTGAGCGCCACCCGGATCGAGCATTCAAAGGGCGAATTCTACCTCTATGCAGAGGGAATGACCCCTTCTGTTGCTCGGGCTTTTGAATCTCTCAACGGGGAAAGGATCTCCTTATGCAAGGCCATGGGTTACAAACTACACCATTGGGACAATCTTGAATTTAAAAATTATAGCCTCGGTGAAACCGAAGAAGAGTGCCGCTACCGAATCCTCAATACGAGCATGGATGCTGCATTTGGAAAGGATGGAATCTATGCTGGGATCAAGATGAAAGGTCCTGAACATCTTAAAGACCGCTTTATCACCGAAGATGTCCCCTATGGAATGGTTCTTCTCTCCACTCTGGGCCACCTCCTTGGCATCCCTACTCCGACTCACGATGCCGTTATACAACTATCTTCAGTCATAAACCGAACCGATTACTGGAAAACCGGCAGAGGGACTAAGGAACTGGGTATTTCCAGAATGGATAAACAGAGTTTGAAAAAATTCCTCATGCATGGATGATGGGTCGTTTCATCCTATATAAATGAATCTTCTTTCTGCTTTAGCTAGAAAATAAAATCTTTAACCCCCCTTCATCCCCCCTTAAACTAAGGGGGGAATAGAGGGGGGTTACGGATTTCCATGGTTCGTGGGTGTCATCCGGACATCGGCCATTAGGAGACAAGAAAGAAAAACAGGATCATCACACAAAAAATATCATTTAATTTCAAATAGTTATTAAATATTCAAAAATTCACATGACGAATAAAAAATTTATGCTCTATTGTTGGGTTTAACAAGAGTTTAGATACCATTTTGAATTAATCAAACATAATCAATTTCATTAATAATTTCAATATTTTTTACCCGGTGCTTCTCCTACCATCTTTAGGTAAAAATTTCCCTTGACAAAAAAAACCTATTATTTTAGTATCCCAAACGACATTGTGATACTTGTCACATAGAAAATACTGAACCGTCTTTATAGAAAGGGGGGAATGCAAAGTTCAAAGTTTAAAGTTCAAAATTAAAAATAAAAAAGAAAGGGGGAGACTGAAACATGGGATTTAAGATTTCACAGAAATACATCGATGCAGACCCGAGGAAGTTGATGGATTGGCAGATTGCCGAAATCGCCGAAGAAAACATGCCCAGCGTAGAGGAGTGGCAGGAAAAGTTGGGACTTAAAAAAGAAGAAATTATCCCTATGGGAAAATTGTGCAAACTGGATTTCATGAAAATCATTGATCGTCTAAAAAATAAACCCGACGGGAAATACATTGAAGTCACTGCTATTACTCCGACTCCTCTCGGAGAAGGGAAATCAACGACCAGTCTCGGCTTAATCGAGGGACTTGGGAAAAGAGGAAAGAATGTTGGGTCAGTCCTTCGCCAGCCTTCCGGTGGCCCAACAATGAACGTTAAAGGAACCGCAGCAGGGGGCGGAAAGGCGCTCCTCATCCCGATGACCGAGTTTTCACTGGGTCTTACCGGCGACATTAACGATATTATGAATGCCCATAACCTCGCTATGGTCGCCCTTACATCGAGGATGCAGCACGAAAGAAATTACGATGATGCCGAATTAACTAAAAGAGGACTGAAGCGTCTCGATGTGGATCCAACCAATATTGAAATGGGCTGGATCATGGATTTTTGTGCCCAGTCTCTGAGAAATATTCTCATCGGTATCGGTGGAAAACAGGATGGTTTCTTGATGCAATCCAAGTTCGGCATTGCCGTCAGCTCTGAGCTGATGGCCATCCTTTCCATCGTCCGGGATTTAAAAGACATGAGGGAGAGGATCGGTAAAATCACCGTTGCCTACGATAAGAAAGGAAACCCTGTAACCACTTCGGACCTTGATGTGGCAGGCGCCATGACCGCCTGGATGAGAAACACGATTAACCCCACCCTGATGACTTCCGTGGAATTCCAGCCCATCCTGGTTCACGCCGGCCCCTTTGCCAACATCGCTGTTGGACAGTCCTCCATCATTGGCGACCGTATTGCTTTAAAGATGTTTGATTATAATGTAACGGAGAGCGGGTTTGCCGCAGATATCGGCTTTGAAAAGTTCTGGAATGTGAAATGCAGGCTGAGTGGCCTAACTCCTCATGTGTCGGTTCTGGTTTCAACGATCAGGGCGTTGAAGATGCATGGCGGCGGCCCCACCGTGGTTCCAGGAAGACCTCTTCCGGAAGAATATACCAAAGAGAATCTCAGCCTGGTGGAAAAAGGGTGTGCTAATATGGTCCACCTTATCGGTGTGATTAAGAAGGCGGGGATTAATCCAGTGGTCTGCGTCAATGCGTTCCATACCGACACAAAAGATGAAATCGCTATTGTCCGGAAGGCAGCCGAGCAAGCAGGAGCCCGCGTTGCGACCTCTGAGCACTGGCTTAAAGGAGGAGATGGCGCGCTAGAGCTGGCTGATGTCGTGATGGATGCCTGCAATGATAAGAGCAACTTTAAATTTCTCTATCCTCTGGAGACCCCCTTGCGGCAGAGAGTTGAAATGGTTGCCAAGGAAGTTTACGGAGCGGATGGAGTTTCCTGGTTGCCCGACGCCGAAGCCAAAGCCAAGCGTTTTGAAGCCAACCCAGAGATGAAGGATTATAATACTATGATGGTCAAATCCCATCTGAGTCTTTCCCATGATCCGACCAAAAAGGGAGTGCCCAAGGGCTGGATTCTTCCGATCCGGGATGTCCTGGTCTTTTCTGGCGCAAAGTTCCTCTGCCCCATGGCCGGAACCATCAGCCTGATGCCCGGGACTGCCTCTGATCCTGCCTATCGAAGAGTCGATGTCGATGTGAATACGGGCAAGGTCAGCGGGCTTTTCTAAGATCGAAAAGAGGCACGGCATTGCCGTGCCTCTTTTTTTATAAGACGGACCCAGATTGAGTTTTGCACCACCCGGGAATACAGGTTATAAATAGATTATCAATGCCGAAGCATCTGATTACCTTTCATCCCGGTGAAAAGAAAATTTCAGTCAACGAGGGGGAGAACCTCCTCCAGGCCGCTATGGAAGCAGGAATTCATATCAATGCTTCTTGCGGGGGAAGCGCCACCTGCGGGAAGTGTAAGATCCATCTTCTGCAAGGGATGGCCGACTCTCCGAAACATCCCAAAACCACACAGCAGGAATATGATCAAGGGATTCGACTTGCCTGCCTCACCTCCATTCATGGAGACCTCGATGTTGAGATCCCTCTCGAATCGCAGGTAGACAAATCGGTTCTTCAACTCAAAGGTGACCGAACCGCTCATAAATACCTTCTGGCTCCTCAGGACATCTACCAGTTGGTTCAGGGGTGGGAGGTCGATCCAGCCGTCTTTAAGAAATATGTCCAGCTCGCCCCTCCAACTCAGAAAGATAATATGAGCGACCTCACCCGGTTGACCAATGGACTGGAGCGACACCACGGCATCGGAGGCATCTCCTCAGATTTCCGGGTCATCATGAAGTTGAGTCGAATCCTCCGGGAATCGGATTGGAAAGTGACTGCAACCCTTGTCCTGACGAGGAAGGGTTATAAATTGATCAAAGTGGAGCCCGGGGATACCACACGTCAGAACTATTCGATTGTTGTCGATATCGGAACGACGACGATTTATGGCCAGATTCTCGATTTGAACAGCTGCGTCGTTGTCGCCTGTCCAGATGGACAATGCGACGGAACCACCCTTTTTGCCCTTGCAGAAGCTTCTGATTACAACGGACAGATCAGCTACGGGGAAGACGTGATCACCCGGATCGTCTATTCTCAGAAACCCGGAGGGCTCAAAAAATTGCAGGAGGTTGTGGTTTCAACCATCAACAAGATCATCGATGAGCTGCTTGAGATGAGCAAAATCGATCGCTCCCTCATCTCTCATATGGTCATTGCCGGAAATACCACAATGACCCAGCTTCTCCTGGACCTCGACCCCAAATTTATTCGGGAAGCTCCTTATGTTCCCACAGCCAATTTCATTCCACCGGTCCGGGCGATCCACCTTGGAATTGATCTCCCGGATCATGTTCACACCTATATTTTTCCGATGGTGGCAAGTTATGTGGGAGGAGATATTGTTGCAGGGATTCTCGGCTCCGGAGTCTTTCAGAGAGAAACGCTCACCCTCTATATGGACATCGGCACCAATGGAGAGATCGTTCTCGGAAACAAGGACTGGCTAGCCAGCGTCTCCTGCTCTGCCGGCCCTGCCTTTGAAGGAGCCGGCATCAAATTCGGAATAAGAGCCACCCGGGGGGCGATTGAAGAAGTCAATATCAATCATCGAACTTATGAACCGATGATCCTTACGATCGGGAGAACAAAACCAATTGGCATCTGCGGATCCGGATTAATCGATACGGTTGCCGCCCTTCTCGAAGCAGGGATGATCGACCCCAACGGAAAATTCCGTAGAGACCTCCAGACGGACCGGATTCGAAAAGGACCGGACGGCTATGAATATATCCTTGCCAAAAAAGGAGAGACAGCAGTCCAGGAAGACATCGTCCTCACGGAGATTGACATCGAAAACTTGATCCGCACCAAAGCGGCGATCTATGCGGGCTGCAAAGTCCTTTTGGAGAGCGTCGGTTTGAGGTTTAAGGATCTGGAACAGGTGATCATCGCCGGCGGTTTTGGACGCCATCTCGACCTGGAGAAGGCCATTTTTATCGGTCTCCTGCCTGAACTGGACATCGATCAATTTATTTTCGTGGGAAATGGTTCCCTTCTGGGGACGAGACTTCTCTCCTTCTCCAAGAATCTTATCAAAGAGACGGAGCGAATTGCTTTGATGATGACGAACCTGGAGTTAAGCAATCACCCAACGTTCATGAATGAATTCGTCGCGGCAATGTTTCTTCCCCATACGGACGCCTCTGCCTTTCCGCAGGTGATAGAAAGGCTCCGTCAGATGAAGAAAGGAGAACAAGAGTTAAGAGTGATGAGTTAAGAGTGAAGAAATACCAAATTCGAATATCGAAATCCGAAACAAATTCGAATGTTCAAAATTCAAATTTTCTAAACTTTTCTTTTTTTGAAGTTTGGTCATTTGAGATTGTTTCGAATTGGTCCTGCTGGACGCTTCGCCCGGATTTCGTGCTTCGGGTTTGCACTTAAAAAAAGGGGGATAAAAAGATGACAGCGAAATTGATCAATGGAAACGAGGTTGCACAGCAAATCAGAGAAGAGCTGAAAAAGGAAGTGACGGAGATCAAAGAGAAGTACAATGTTACACCGGGTTTGGTGACGATCCTGGTGGGTGAAAACCCTGCCTCGGTCAGCTATGTGACAGCAAAGCAAAAAACTTCAAAGGACTTGGGGTTTTACTCCATTCAGGACAACCAGCCTGCGGACATTACAGAAGAACAATTGCTTGGCCTGATCGATAAATATAACAAAGACCCAAAGATCCATGGGATTCTGGTTCAGTTGCCGCTGCCCAAGCATATCAATGAGACCAAAGTCCTTTATGCGATCGATCCGAAGAAAGATGTGGATGGTTTTCATCCTGTCAATGTAGGAAAACTGATGATCGGCGAAGCCGATTATCTGCCCTGCACCCCAGCCGGGATTCAGCAGCTTCTGATCCGCTGCGGCGCAAAGATCGATGGTGCGGAGGTTGTTGTCGTGGGACGGTCCAACATCGTCGGAAAACCCATTGCCAATATTCTTCTCCAGAAACAGAAAGGGGCCAATGCAACTGTGACCATTTGCCACACCGGTTCGAGGGACATGGCTTTCCATACAAAAAGAGCCGACATCCTAATCGTTGCCGCTGGAAAACCTAAGGCCATTACGGCGGATATGGTGAAGGAAGGAGCGGTCGTGATCGATGTGGGTGTCAACCGGATTGGCATGACCCCCGAAGGAAAAGCCAAGCTTTGCGGCGATGTCGATTTCGATGGCGTCAAGGAGAAAGCCAGCGCCATTACTCCAGTCCCGGGCGGTGTGGGGCCAATGACCATCACCATGCTGATGATGAATACGGTCAAAGCAGCCAAGGTGTTTGCAGGGATTAAATAGTCAGATAGTCAAATAGTCGATTAGTCGTATAGTGAAAGGCTAAAAGACTATGAGACTATTGGACTATAAGACTATAGGACTATAGGACGAAACATGAAGATTGCAGTGTCCGGTAAAGGCGGAACGGGGAAGACCACTATAGCATCGTTGGTTCTCCGTTACCTTCTCCTCAAAAACTTTAAACCCATCCTCGCTGTTGATGCCGATCCTAACTCGAACTTCGGCGACGCCCTGGGCGTAAAGGTGGAAAGTACCGTCGGAAAAGTGCTGGATGGTTTTTTAAAGGATAAAGAAAGCCTTCCCATGGGGGTGGTCAAAGAATCCTTGATCGACTACAAACTTTCTGAAATCCTGGTCGAAGAGAAGGGTTTTGATCTCATTAGCATGGGCCAAGGAGAAGGACCGGGTTGTTACTGTTATCCCAATACCATCATCCGGAATTATATAGAAAAACTCGCCTCCAACTACAAACATGTGGTCATTGACAACGAAGCGGGTATGGAACATATCTCGCGAAGGACGAATGGGAGCCTTGATGCCCTGCTACTGGTTTCCGACCCATCCATGAAGGGAATCAGGACCTGTAAGAAACTTGAAAACCTAGTCAACGAATTGGGTTTAAACATAAAAAAGATATTCCTCCTGATCAACAGGGTTACCCATGAACCTCCTCCCCAAATTATGGAGGAGGTAAAGAGATTGAACCTTAATCTGCTCGAAATCATCCCGGAGGACGAGAACGTTGTTGACCATGAGCTGAAAGGAATTCCCATGCTCAATCTGGAGGAATCAAGCCCCTCTGTAATCAAAATAAGGGAGGCCCTGACAAAGGTATTTTTATAAATAAAGTTAGAGAGCGCTAAAAACTACTTAGCGCTCTCTTGATTACTTGGATTTCAAAAAAGATTACATAGATTCTTCTTTAATTTTAATATGTTCTAATCTGAAAAATCGGTTTTTAATCAATGTAATCAGAGAGTTCTGAACCTTCTCAGAAATCTCAACAATTTCATTGACAACAATTTGTAAAAAGTTGTACAACTACTTGTGAAATATTTCGTTAACCCCGTTAGAAGTTCCAGCGGGCCATTAAGTTCCGCCGGAATAATTCTGAGATGTTACACCGCTGCAGAGCAGTGGGGCATTATTTCTAACGGAGTAAAAAGGAGGAGAGTATGATTCTAATTGGGGAAAATCTTCAAATTCTGTCAAAAGTCGTTTCCGCGGCCCTAAAAGAAAGAGATGAAAAACCATTGCAGGAACTTGCAATTAAACAGGCAAATGCCGGCGCTGACTATATTGATCTCAATGTCGGGCCTGCGAGAAAAGACCCCGATGTCATGAAGTGGCTCGCAGGGGTCATCCAGGAAGCCGTCAATAAACCTCTCTCCCTGGATACGACCAATCCTATTGCCATGGAAGCTGGCCTCTCTGTGTGCAAGATTCCCCCGCTGATCAACTCTGCATCCGGCAAACAGGAGAGCAAAGAGAAGATGCTTCCCCTCGCCGCTAAATATAATTGTGATGTTGTCGTTTCAGTGTTGATTGATGCAGGAATACCAACCGATTCCTCTACAAGGGCAGAGGCCATCATGGAGACGGTCGCTTATGCCAATGAGATTGGAATCCCCAATGAAAGAATCTGGGTTGACCCCATCATGATGCCCATCTCTGTGGACCAACCGCAGGTCGTAGAGCTCTTTGAATTTATGAAGATCCTCCAGGATATCTGTCCGGGAGCCAAATCAACTTTGGGACTGTCCAACCTTTCCAATGGGGCTCCGGAGCATTTAAGAGGGATATTGAACCGCATCTGCTTAGTGATGCTCGAAAGATATAACTGCTTTTCCGCCATTGTGGATAGCTTCGACACAGAACTGGTCTCACTGATGAGGGGCGGACTACAGGACGTCAAAGATTTGATTTACAGAGCGATGGATGAAGAGTTGAACATCTCCGGTCTTCCCAAAAAAGAGGCTGATATTGTGAAGACGGTCAACGTGCTGATGGGAAGGAATCTCTACTCCCATTCCTGGCTGGAATCATAAAACAACGAATATAACGAATGAAAACGAATTACACGAATATTCGAGCCATTCGCTTTCATTCGTGTCATTCGTAACTTTTTTAAACAAAGGAGGATGTTATGCAATCGACTGACTTTTTTGAACCTTATAAGGGCGACGTTAAAGAGGTAGCTATTGGCTCGGAAGGAAAGACGGTTAAGATTGGAGGAGAAAAAACCCTTCCCTTCCACGGTTTTGAAGGAGCGGAAGGAGGACCTGTAAAATTCGCACTCGAGGTCTTTGATGCCCCTCCAGAAGGTTGGCCGGAACACCTCCGTTCTTCTTATGCTGATGTTCTTGGAAACCCGGTCGCCTGGGCGGACAAATGTGTAAAACAGTTCGGGGCGGACATCATCTCCCTCTATCTGGCGAGTCTTGACAACGATAACTTCGATGCGGCCAAAATTGCTGAGAATGTGAAGAAGATCGCGGATCAGGTCTCTGTTCCTCTCGTTGTGATGGGGATTGGAGATAAGGACAAAGATGCCAAAGCGTTTGTTGAGATTGCCAAGGTTTGTAAGGGAAAGAATCTCCTCCTTGGCCCCCTGGTAAAAGAAAACTATGAGGAAATCGCCAAGGCTGCACTGGAAGGTGGACACGGCATCATCCCCCAGAGCCCCCTCGATATCAACCTCTGCAAGGAACTGAATGTGAAGCTGACCAAATTCTTCCCCAAAGAGAAGATGGCCATTGATCCCCTTTCCGCAGCCATCGGTTATGGGATCGACTACTCTTTTTCGATCATGGAGCGTGTCAAACAGGTGGCCGTCATCCATAATGATGAAATGATGAAGATGCCCATGGTTGCCAACATTGGTAAGGATTGCTGGAAGACCAAAGAAGCCAAGGAAGATAAAACCCAGGGTATCCTCTGGGAAGCGATCACCGCATTCACCCTTATCTTGTCGGGCGCAAACCTTGTGATTCTGCGCCATCCGGAGAGTTTGAAACTGGTTAAAAAATTAATTTCTTGAAAGGAGTGACCCATGAGTAAAGGAAAGATAAAGAATGAAGAGATCAACAAGACCATTCGGGCTGAAGATAACTGGGAACCGATCGGCCCCACCCCCATGCCGGAGATATCCGATCTAAGGCGTTGGGACAGGCGGCTGCTAAAAACCTACAAACCGTTCTATGCCCCCTTCTGCGACCTCTGTTGTTTCTGCACCTTTGGAAAATGCGATTTGACAGGGGATAAGAAAGGGGCTTGCGGGATCGACATCTCCGGACAACAGGGAAGATGGGCATTGATCTTCTCTCTGATGGGGTGTTCCGCCCATGGAGCCCACGGTCGCCATCTGGTGGATTACCTCATCGATAAATACGGCGAGGATTACAGGATCGATCTGGGCGGACAGGTAGCCGTAGAAGCCCCCCATATGAGAACCGTCATGGGTCTTAAACCGGAGACCCTCGGAGATCTGAGAAAAGGCATTGAGTACGTGGAGCGGGGCATCATCCACGGTGTCTCTGCTACCCATATGGGTCAGGAAGGAAGCGAAATCGATTTCGAGTCGAAGTCGCTCCATATCGGCATGCTCGACCATGTGGCCATGGAGGTTGCCGATATTGCCCAAACCATCGGATTTAAATTTCCGACCTCAGTGGCCGACACTCCTCTTGCCGGTCTAGGCTGGGGATCTGTCGATAAGTCAAAACCTGTTGTTACCTGTGTCGGCCATAATGCCGCGGTCGCCACTGTGATGATCGACCATCTGATGAAGGATGGGATTTATGACCAGGTGGAAGTGACAGGGATCTGCTGCACCGCCCATGACAATATCCGGTATTCGGGCAAGGCGAAGATCATCGGTCCCCTTTCGAAGCAACTTTTCTTCCTTAGAACCGGCATTGCAGATCTCGTGATATCGGATGAGCAGTGCGTCCGATGTGATATTCCCGCACTGGCCAAAGCCGCAGGAAGCGCACTCATCGCCACTTCGGACAAGATCAGCTATGGCCTTGATGATGTAACGCATAAGGAAGTCGATGAGATCGTCCGGCTGATCACCCAGGAAGGGCAACAGGTGCTCATCCGCGATGTGGATAAGGCAGGAGAGGTGGCTGCAAAAGTCCTTCCCATCGTGGCCAAAGGCAGAAAGAAAGAGATCATCACCAAGGCACAGGCTCAGGAACTTGCCAAAGAGTGTAAGGCATGCGGGCTCTGTGACAGGGTATGCCCCAACCTCCTTAATATTTCAGCAGCTACTTCAGACCTCAGAGACGGCAAATTCGAAAAAATGGCCGACCTCTTTGCAAGATGCATCGGCTGTGGCAAATGCGAGCAGGAGTGCCCCAAGGGCATTCCGATCGTCACGACCATGCAGGCGGCTACCGCATGGGACACCTTTAACATCCGCGTGGGAAGAGGCCCCATCCAGGACGTGGAGATCAGAAAAGTCGGAGCGCCCATCGTCTTAGGGACCATCCCCGGCATTATCGCCATCGTCGGCTGTTCGAACTACCCCGAAGAGGCTGATGAAGTCGCTGAAATTGCCGAAGAGTTTGCAAAACGGAAATATATTGTCGTACTTTCCGGTTGCGCAGCCATGGCTGCCGGCATGAAGAAGGATGCTGAAGGAAAGACGATCTACGATAAATTTAAGCCTGAATTCGATGCAGGCGGAGTCCTGAATGTGGGAAGCTGTGTAGCCAACGCCCATATCACGGGGGCCGCCATGAAAGTCGCCAACATCTTTGCGAAGCTTCCCCTCCGCGCAAACTATGAAGTCATTGCAGACTATATCCTGAACAGAGTCGGTGCGGTCGGTCTCGTCTGGGGATCTTACTCCCAGAAAGCCTTCTGTATCGGTTCAGGATGCAATCGAATGGGTATCCCGGTAGTCCTCGGCCCCCATTCCGCTAAATACCGAAGGCTCTACCTCTCCAGAAAGGAAGAGGATGACTGGACCGTCATGGACGGAAGAAAGAAGGAGCTGGTCAATACGGAAGAACCTTCTCCGGAGCATCTTTCCCTCGTCGTCGAGAGCAAAGAGCGAGCCATCATCACCCTGGCAAAGCTTTGTATCCGGAAGAACGATACGGCTCAGGGAAGACAGCTTAAATTGAATCACTATATTTCTCTCTACAAACAGCACATGGGAACGCTTCCGGATGACCTCCAGAATTTTGTCAGAAACGATAAGGACATTCCCATTGTCTATAAGAAGGAAGTATCCGAATACCTGAAGAACGTTGGGTGGAAGCCGAAACCTCTGCTCACCCTGCCCACCCTGATCGGCACCTACGAAAGCAATATCCCGATTGATGCGGTGGTCAAATGAAAGTGCTCATCCTTTACCAGGGAGATTACGGGAAGAGGTTCTGGGACAATATCAGCCAGCATGGACCTGCGGCATGGGAGGTCAAGGGATTTCACTATACAAAGAAGATCCCCACGTTTGTTGAGGAACTTTCCGATTACCTTCCCCAGGGCCTTCCCTCCTGTGATCTCCTCATCTCGGTTCAGGAGCATCCGGTCGTGGCTGAGATGATTCCGCTATTCATCAAGCAGATCGGGGCTCGCGCGGTGATCGCCCCTGTTGATAACAAGGTTCACCTCTCCACGGGACTGGCCAGACAGCTCAAAAAGAAACTGGAACAAGCGGGGGTCGAATTTCTTCACCCGATGACCTTCTGTACCCTGTCGGAGAAGATGACGAAAAACGACCTGATCCTTGAATTCCTGAAATATTTCGGCAGGCCGGAAGTGGACATCGAGCTTGAGAACGAAAAGGTAAAAGAGGTTAGGGTCATCAGGGATGCCCCCTGTGGAAATACAAGGTACGTGGCCGAACATCTGATTGGAACGCACATGAAGGATGCCGTCGAAAGTTCAGGCATCCTGCATCACAACCATCCCTGCATGGCCACCATGGTCATGGATCCGGAATTGGGAGATACCTTGATGCACCACGCCGGCTTGCAGATGAAGCTGGCCATGGAAGAGGCGATCAAAGGGAAAAAATAGGCACTTACGGATAAGATTGTGTGCAAAATGGCTATAGCAGGATGATATGTCATTGATCGGATCAAAAAAATCCGAAGCACGAAATTCGAATTTCGAAACAATATCAAATGACATAAATTCGAATGCTCAAAACAAATAAAAATTTAAAACATTTGAATTTTTGAAATTTAAATTTGTTTCGGATTTCGATATTCGGATTTCGGATTTTATCAACTCCAAAACCTTTTGAGTTCGGGCAAAATTGGAAGAGGGGTAGAAATAGAAAACAACCAAATGGAGGTAATCAAATGAGCTTACCATTACATTATGTCAATGTCTTAACAGGATTGAAGGGATGCCGGGTCATCGAAGATGCAGCGGCTCTGGGAAAGATCATCAAGAAGGCAGAGAGACCCCTGCTCGTCTTTGGCCCGAGATGCATCGATATTGATCTGGGCGGGAAAAAGGCGATCGAATACGGCATTGAGTTAGCAAAAACGCTTGGCGCTGCAACCTGCGCCACGGCCCACACCAAGAAGAAACTGCTTGCATGCGGTGTGACCCCTGATTCGACTTATGATGCCGTCGAGATCATCAACCATTTGAAGGACCCCGAATGGAAGGGAGTCAAGAAACAGGGAAACCATGACGTGGTCATGTTTTTAGGGATGAGAACGGACTTTGGAAACCAGGGGCTTTCCACATTGAAACATTATGCCGCCCATTTGAAAACAGTCACGCTCTGCCCCTTTGTCTATCCCCATGCAAGCTTCTCCCTTGCCAATCTGAAGGCGGATAAATGGAAAGAATATTTAGAAAATCTAATCAATAGTGTGAAATAAGAAAGGAGGAAGAAAATGTTTTCAGTCGATGTTGGACCCCAGTACGAAGGCGAAACAGTAAGGAAGGAAGATTTCCAAATCGAATTCGGAGGACCGAAGCACAAGTTCAAAGCGGAGCTGGTGTCTGTCAGACCCGCCGCTGAGGTAGAGGACGAAAAGATTGAGATCATCGGAAAGGACATCAAGGAGTTTGAAGAAGGAGCCTCCGTCCCCATTTTTATCAAGATCTTAGTGTCGGGTGAACAGCTGGAAAAAGACATGGAGCCCGTCTTTGAGCGCAGGGTTCACATGTACATCAACTATATTGAAGGCTTCTGGCACATGGCTCAGAGGGATGAGATCTGGATGAGGGTTCACAAGGACAGTTTTAAGAAGGGCCTCAACTCCCTCGACGAAATCGGACGAATCCTCGTCATGCTGTATAAGAACGAGCTCTCGATCATCGAAAAGATCCAGATCACTTTTATCACTGATCCCGCTCAGGTGGAAAAAGAGGTCCTCGAAGCTCGAAAGGTTTATAAAGAGAGAGATGACCGGCTCAAAGGAATCACCGAAGAAGAAGTGGACGAATTCTATGGATGCTCACTCTGCCAATCGTTTGCGCCCACCCATGTCTGCGTCGTTACTCCCGAGAGGGTCTCGCTTTGCGGGGCCATCAACTGGTTCGATGGAAGGGCCGCTTACAAGATGGATCCGGAAGGCCCCCAGTTTGCAGTGAAAAAAGGCGACCTCCTCGATCCGGAGAAGTTTATCTATTCCGGGGTCAATGCCATTGTGGCAGAGAAGTCCCTTGGGGCAAACAGCACCTTCTGTCTCCATAGCGCGCTGGAAACCCCCCATACCTCCTGTGGATGCTTCCAGGCCATCTGCTTCTACATTCCGGAGGTGGATGCGTTCGGTGTCGTCCACCGGGACTTTCTCGGCGAGGCGGTCAACGGCCAGAAGTTCTCAGGCATCGCCGGAGAGGCTTCGGGCGGAAGGCAGAATGAGGGAATGCTCGGGATGGCCATCTCCTATATGAGATCGAAGAAGTTTCTCAAAACAGACGGAGGCCTGAAGAGGATCGTCTGGCTCCCCAAATCGGTCAAGGAACAGGTGAAAGATGTCCTTGAAGAGGCCAACCTATACGACAAGATTGCAACCGAAGAAGATGTGAAAAACGTGGATGAACTGACCGAATTCATGAATCGCGTGGGCCATCCCTGGGTCACAGGTTAATAAGATTGTCAAAATTGAATTGATTTAGCCATTGGAAAATCTCCCCTTACCCCTCTTTGCCAAAGAGGGGTAATTCCTCCCTTAGGAAAAGGGAGGGAAGGAGTGATTTTACAAAAGGAGGATTTTATGGCACTTAAGGCATCTGACATTCAGAAAAAATTGCCGGATGGCGGTAAAAAGAATTGCAAGGAGTGCGGTTTTCCAACCTGCTTTGCCTTTGCCATGAAACTGGCATCGGGCGCAGTTTCCGTTCAGAAATGCCCCTATCTGCCCGCAGAGGTCAAAACCGAGCTTGAGGAGGGATTGGCTCCCCCGATCAAGCTGGTAACCATCGGGGCAGGGGAAAATGCTTTCAGCATGGGCGAGGAAGAGGTCATCTACCGTCACGAGAAAACGTTTTATAGACCTTCGGGGGTCGCCATCCTCATCACTGACAAGGAAGAGGAAGGAGTTATCTCCGCCAAGATCAATAAAATTAAGACACTTCAGTTCGACCGTGTGGGCCAGAAACTCCGCGCTAATCTCTTTGCATTGAAGTATGCCGGAAATAGCGATAAGTATCTCGGGCTGGTGAAGAGAGTGGCGGCAGAAGGATTCCCCATTGTTTTAATCTGTGAGAATCTGGACATCCTGTTTCAAGCGAGGGATCTGATCGCGGATAAGAATCCCCTTCTCTACCCCATCACCAAAGAGAATCTTGATGCTGCTATTCCAAAGCTCAAGGCAAAACCCTCGCCCATTGGAGTAAAAACCAATGGAGTTGAAGAGATCATTCCCATCACCCAACGGCTCAAGGCGGAGGGGATTCAGGACATCGCTCTCGATCCCTCTCCTAAATCGTTGAAGGAGATGATCAGGGATTATACAATCATCCGCAGGGCCGCCCTGAAGAAGACGTTCCGCCCTCTTGGCTACCCCATTCTTTCTCTACCGTGTCAGCTTACGGAAGATAAGATGGAAGAGACACTTCTTGCATCAGCAGGGGTGATCAAATATGCCGGGATCGTCGTGCTATCCGATTTCGAAAAAGAGAAGCTCTACCCCCTTCTTGTTCTGAGACAGAATATCTTCACCGATCCGAGAGTTCCACTTGCCGTGGAGCAGAAGATTTACGAGATTGGCGCAGTCTCCCCGGAATCGCCGGTGCTCCTGACGACCAACTTTGCATTGACCTATTTTGCAGTGGCCAGTGAAATCGAAAACAGCAAGATCCCTGCCTACCTCTGTGTAAAAGATACAGAAGGTCTCTGTGTCCTTGCAGCCTGGTCAACGGGAAAGTTCAGTGGAGATACGGCCGGACCATTTCTCAAAAAAATTGGTGTGGGAGATAAAGTCAAAAGTAAGAGGGTGATCATCCCTGGATTTGCTGCAAGAATCAAGGGAGAACTCGAAGAGGAATTACAGGGCTGGGAAGTGGTCGTCGGACCCCGTGAGGCAAGCGATCTCCCTGCCTTTCTACCCCAAATGATTGAGAAATGGAAGAGTCAAACCAAATAGAGGAAATCCTGAGGAGGTTCCTTCCGGAGAGAGAATATTTACTCCCCGTGTTACACGAAATTCAGGAAAAAGTGGGTTATCTCTCAAGAGAGGCTATGGAGAGCGTAGCCCACTTTTTCCATCTTCCACCTTCTGAAATTTTTAGTATTGTCACGTTCTACAATCAGTTTAGAAGAAAACCTCTCGGCCGCCACCCCGTCAATGTCTGCTTGGGAACGGCCTGCCACCTCCAGGGGGGAAACCTGATCCTTGACGCCTTCTCAAGGGAACTCCAGATCACCAGGGGAGACACCACAGAGGACCGGAGTTTCAGTCTCGACGGGACAGCCTGTTTTGGCTGTTGCAATGTCGCCCCGGTGGTCAAGATCAACAACCAGATCTATCCAAAGATGACACCGGGCAAGGTTGAGGAGGTGATCATCAACCTTCGTGACAAAGACAAAACCCATTAGGAATACAATGAACGATGGACAACGAACAATGAACTTATAGATCGATTCACTGTTCATCGTTCATCGTTTAATGTTCATTGTTTCAATATGAATTATCAACAGATCAGGGAACACGCAAACAAATTCTATGATGATAAGTTGAACGATGGGACAACCAAAATCTTCATCGGGAGCGCCACCTGCGGGATATCGGTGGGCGCTCTTGAAGTGGCCAAAGCCTTTGACAAAGAGTTGAAAAAACATGACCTCCCGGGGGAGATCATCGAAGTCGGATGCCTGGGAATCTGCTTTGCCGAGCCTCTCGTCTATATCATGAAACAGGGCAACCCCACGATCTGCTATAAAAACCTGACACCGGAAGATGCCTCCAGAATCGTTTACAACTATCTGATCGAAGATGACCCCTGTTTCGACCTCGCCATCGGAACATTGGAGATGAAAGAGGGAGACATTCCCTATATCCCCGAGCTTGAAAAATTTGAAAAAGAGGAGAGAATCATCCTCCGTTATGCCGGCTATATTGACCCTAAGGAGATCAAGGATTATATCGCCTTAGGCGGCTATGAAGCCCTGGATAAGGCCCTGACCATGAAAAAGGAAGAAATCATCGAAGAGGTGAAGCGATCCGGGCTGAGGGGGTTAGGAGGCGCCGGTTTTCCCGTAGGAACAAAATGGGAAGCATGTTTCAGAGCTGATGGATCTCCAAAATATGTGATCTGTAACGGAGACGAAGGTGATCCCGGAGCCTTTATGGACAGGGTGATCCTGGAGAGCTCGCCTCATCAAGTGATCGAAGGGATGGCCATCGCAGGTTATGTCCTCGGATCCCATCAGGGCTATATCTACATCCGGTCCGAATATCCCCTTGCCATCGAAAGGGTCAATCTTGCGTTAACTCAGGCAAGGGAATGCCAATTATTAGGGAGAAACATTCTCGGGAAAGGGTTTGACTTCGACATCAAGGTCTTTCCAGGAGGAGGGGCTTTCGTCTGCGGGGAATCAACTGCCCTGATGTACTCCATCGAAGGAAGAAGACCCATGCCCAGGGTGAGACCGCCCCATTCCTCGGAGAAGGGCATCTTTCGAAAACCTACCCTTTTAAATAATGTCAAGACGTTTTCCTGTATCCCCCCTATTCTCTCAAAAGGATCGGAGTGGTTTTCAAGAATAGGAACTCTTCGTTCAAAGGGAACAACCGTCTTTGCACTGGCCGGTAAAATCAAGGAATCGGGTCTCGCCGAGGTAAGGATGGGAACCACCTTGAAAGAAGTCATCTATCAGATCGGAGGCGGGGTCAAAGAGGAGAAAAAACTGAAGGCCATCCAGGTAGGAGGTCCATCAGGCGGATGCATCCCGGCTCAATACATCGATACTCCGGTCGATTTCGACTCTCTGAAATTTTTGGGCTCGATGATGGGGTCCGGCGGACTGATCGCTGTCGATGAAGAAACCTGTATGGTCGATATTGCTAAATACTTTATCTCCTTCACCCAGAGTGAAAGTTGCGGAAAGTGCACCTTCTGCAGGGTCGGAACCAAACACCTCCTTCTCCTGCTTGAGGAAATCACCAAGGGAGAAGGAACACTCGATCACATTCGCTTGCTCAAAGAACTGTCCGAGACCATTATCGAAGGTTCTTTGTGCGGACTGGGCCAGACCGCTCCCAATCCTATCCTGACCACATTGAGGTATTTCGAGGAGGAATACATCGCTCATGTGGTTGAAAAACGATGCCCGGCCCTGGTCTGTCATGATCTTATCTCTTATCTGATCGTCTACGATAAGTGTCAGAGAAGTTGTGAACATTGCGTTCTCAAATGCCCGGCAGAAGCCATCCATCCGGACCAGAAAAACATCAAGATCATCGATCAGACGAAATGTGTCAAATGCGGCATCTGTCTTGAGGTTTGCCCAAAGGAGTACCGGGCGGTCATTAAGGTATCACCGAAGATAGTCGTATCGTCAGAAAGTCGCATCGTCGCATAGTCAAATAATCGTAAATCAAAACTATACGACTACAAGACGATTAGACTATAAGACTACGGGACTAAAAAACTATGCCTTCTTTTACGATTGATGGTCAGGAGATAACAGCAGAGCCAGGAGAAAAGATTCTCTGGGCCGCACTCCGTTCGGGGATCTACATTCCCCATCTCTGCGCCACCGAGCACGACGAACTTCCTTTCGGAGGATGCCGCCTTTGCCTGGTAGAAGTTGAAGTCAGCGGCCGCAGGGAGATGACGACCGCCTGTTCAGAACCAGTTCGCGACAAGATGAAAGTTTATGCCCATACGGAAAAGGTCGAGAGGATGAGGAGAATGGCTTTTGAACTCATCATGAGCGACCACCAGATCGATTGTAAAAATTGCGCAAAGAGAAAGACCTGTCACCTGATCAAACTGGCTTCATCCCTCAAGATGACCCTTCAGCCTAAAACCCTGAGGAGTCTCGCTCGTGATCTCCCGATCGACGATTCCCATCCGCTCTTCACTCATGACCCGAGAAAGTGCGTTAAGTGCGGGAAGTGTGTCCTGATGTGTCAGGGGATGGGAAAATCCTTTCTTGATTTTGCCCATCGGGGGTTCGAAATGGTGGTCACCACATTTGACCACCTTCCGCTCGCTTCCGTCGGATGTGAGTCCTGCCTGGAGTGTGTGAAAGTCTGTCCGACAGGCGCTCTCTACCTAAAAGAAACAGGAGGCAAAGCAGATGGATAAAGAGTTCTTAACCCTGAAGGAAATCGAAGGGGTCGTTGTCCACGATCTTTATCTAAAAAAAGAGGTGGCTCGGAGGGCGGAGATCTTTGAATATCTGGGTGATGTGGAGAAGATGATTCAATATATAGGAGGAGAACAGGTGGCTACCCCTCCCATCCGTTGCGACTGGATGGTGAAGAAGGTATTTTATCCGGGGGTGGAAATCTATTTTCTCTATAACCGGAAAGACGAGGAATTCCCCTCTTCCATGCAGGTCCTTTTCGCAGGAGAAAAGGTGAGGGAGTTAAAAGGGGACGATCTTTCTGTCCTGGCCATTGCCACCATCAATCACATGATTCATTATATCCGGAATACATCCTCCGAAAAATCATTGCCCGAGATATGCAGTGTTATATAGAGATATGTGAAATCCTTATCAAAAGGAGAAGGAGTGCCTATGAAATCAGGAAGCCGTCTTGAAAGAACTCTCGAAGCGGGACATTTTGCATTTACCGGAGAACTTGGCCCTCCTCAGGGAGCCAATGGAGACCACGTCAGGAAAAAGGCAGGTTACCTGAAAGGCCTCGTCGATGCGGTCAATATCACAGATAACCAGACCGCTGTCGTGCGCATGTCGAGCTGGGGCGCTGGCCTCATCGCCCTCCAGGAGGGGTTAGAGCCCAATTATCAGATGGTTTGCCGGGACCGTAACCGCATTGCCATCCAGAGCGATATCCTCGGAGCCTACGCCCATGGCATCCGGAATATGCTCTGCCTTTCGGGCGACCATCAACAGTTCGGAAACCATCCCTTGACCAAAGGCGTCTTTGACATCGATTCCATTCAGCTCATCAGTCTCGTTAAAAAGATGAGGGATGAGAAAAAATTTCTCAATGGCGATGAGATTGATGGCCCTCCCCGGATGTTTATTGGTGCGGCTGAAAACCCGTTTGCCGAACCTTATGAGTGGCGAGTTTATCGCCTTGCTAAAAAAGTGGAAGCAGGGGCCGACTTCATACAGACCCAGTGTATCTATGACATGAAGATGTTCCGCGAATGGATCAAGCAGGCCAATGACATGGGTTTGACTGAAAAGGTCCATATATTGGCGGGGATCACCCCTCTCAAATCTGGAGGTATGGCCCGCTATATGGCGAAGAACGTCTCCGGCATCATCATCCCGGATGAGGTCATCAATCGGATCGTACAAGCGAAAAAAGCAGCTGAAGAAGGGATTAACTTCTGCGTGGAACAGATTCAGGAGTTAAAGGAGATGAAAGGAGTTCATGGCGTTCATCTCATGGCTATTGAATGGGAGCACAAGGTGCCGGAAATTGCCGAGCGCGCAAAACTCCTGCCCAGGCCTGTGGTCTAAAGAGGCTCGGCTAACTTCAATCGGTAAACGGTACCGATGCTAGTATCGTGTCAAGAAGCTCAAAGTTAGAAACTCGAGCATCCAGTATCTATATACGAGCCTCGATACGAGCTTCGCCAACGTTAAACGCGTGAGATGCAAAAAGCATGAGGAGAAGTAACTTATTCTTGCAGAGAGAAGGAGAAGGTCATGTATGAATTTATTCAAGGGCCGTTGATCACGATTGCTTTTATCGTCTTTATTTTGGGGCTCCTCTTCCAGTTGATTCAATTTTTCAGACTGACCCAAAAGAAGGAGTGGGGTCGTCCCCCCCTTCCCCAGGAGATCAAGCCGGAAAAGAAAACAGCAAAAACAATCATCGCTTCATGCCTGACTTCGCTGAACGGAACGCTCTGGAAAACCGATCCTGTCCTGACGATCGTTACCTCGGTTTTCCATCTTCTCCTGATCATCACCCCTCTTTTTCTCCTCGGGCACAACATCCTCTTAAATCAATCCTGTGGATGGAGCCTGTTCAGCCTGCCCGAAACGCTTTCCGATGGGTTGACTCTGATCATTCTATTCTGCGGAGCCTATTTTCTCGGGCGACGGCTCTTTCTTGCCCGGGTCAGGGCAATCACAACGCTTTACGATTATGTGGTCTTGCTCATCGCTGTCGCTCCTTTTCTGACAGGATATTTTGCCTACCGTCAGTGGTTCCATTACGAAACAATCATCATGCTCCACATATTATCGGGGAATATCATGCTCATCACGATTCCCTTCACCAAATTGGGACACATGCTTTTTTTCTTTCTATACCGCTTCTTCCTCGGGGGAGAATACGGATTCCTCCGGGGCTCCAGGACTTGGTAAACCCGTTAGACAGTTAAACGGTCGATCATGCCTAACGGAAGCGACAAGGAGACATGCTATGGATAAGGTCATCTCGAATCGGGAAATAAAAAAAATTGATACGAAAAAAATCAAAACAATGCTTGACCGCAGAAAAGGGAAGATGAAACGGTTTCTTTCCTACTGCGCCCACTGTAGTCTCTGTGCGGAAAGCTGTTTCCTCTACATGAAACATAAAAAAGATCCCCAGTACATGCCCTCTTACAAAGTCATCAACTCCCTGGGAAAACTCTATCGAAAGAGAGGGAAGGTCGACCAAAAAGCTTTAGATGAAATGAGGGGGATCGTCTGGAGAAACTGCGTGCTCTGCAGCCGCTGTTACTGCCCGATCGGCATTCATGTCCCGAACATGATCGCCTTTGCCCGAGCTGTCTTGAGGTCTCAAGAGGTTTATCCCCAACGAAACGAAAACTCTTCGGAAAGCTGGTTGTAACGACGAATCACTTCTTGCGGGAGAATAGGATATGAAAAGGTTAGGATTCTATATCGGATTCATCACCATCACCATGACCTTGTTAGCAGCCCCTGCCCTCATGGCCCAATCAGACAAAATGACCCTTGATTCGTCAAAGGGTGGGGCAGGGAAAAAGCGGCCTGCTGTGATCTTTCAGCATAACCTCCATGCTGAAAAGGGACTGTCCTGCAAGGATTGCCACCACCTCTATGAAAAGGGCGAAAATGTCCTTGATGAAAGTAAACTGGTGGAGGGAAGTAAGGAGATTCAGTGCTCTGCCTGCCACGGGTCCAAATCCAAACTTAATCTCGAAGAGGCCTATCATGGGCAATGCATCGGCTGCCACAAGAAACCCATGAAGGATCAGAAGAAAACTCCGCCCCGCTATTGTGGCGGATGCCATGTGCGGAAGTGAAGGAATCATCTATTAATCAGTCCAAAATTGTATAGACACGGAAGATAATTCTTTCCTTCGTTCCCTTTGTCAAAGGGATGAAGGGCCTCTCTTATAACCCCCCTCTATTCCCCCCTTAAATTAAGGGGGGGAGAAAGGGGGGTTACGGGAGATTTTCCGAATAACATGTCTTTTCAATTATGAACCCCTTAATAACTTTAAACATTCAACCAACGGGAGGAGAACAATGATCGTTGCCGAGAAAAAACCTTTAGAAGAGATCAAAGAGATGATCAAGGGTTACAAAAAGGTCTTAAATGTGGGTTGTGGCGGGTGCACCTCCATCTGTTTTACGGGCGGGCAGAAGGAGGTCAACCAATTAAATGAAGACCTCGCCAATGTACTACAGCAGGAAAGCATCGCGCTTCGGCCGGAGGGCTTTACCATCGAACGCCAATGCAACGGAGATTTCTATCCTGAATTGGATGAGATCGCAAAGAATTATGATGCCATCCTGTCCATGGCTTGTGGCGCTGGCGCCCAGTTCCTGGCTGACCGATACCCTGCCAAGCCCGTCTTTCCAGCCCTCAATACCGTCTTTGTCGGGGTTGACCGGGATCTCGGTTGGTTTGAGGAAAATTGCCGAACCTGTCGGGAATGTGTCCTCGGTGAAACGGCAGGAATCTGTCCCATCACAAGGTGTGCAAAAACCCTTTTCAATGGTCCCTGCGGAGGCACCTCCCGGGAAGGAAAGTGTGAGGTGAGCAAAGATACTCCTTGCGCCTGGTATGAAATTTTTAAGCGTTTGAAGGACCAAAACCGTCTGGAAAACATCCTGAAGGTCAAACCCGCCAGGGAGTGGAAAAACCAGACCCGTGGAACCATGGTCCACGAAGACTATCAAAAAAGATATGCCAGATAAAACCCGACTCCTCCATTTCTGCCGGAGGCAGATTGTGTTGTAACCAGCCATTCGTCCTTCGACACACTCAGGACGAACGGTTAAATGATAGTTTTATAACATGTTGTAGTCCGTTCATGGTGAGCCTTTCGACTCACCGTTCGCCCTGAGGCTCTCGAAGGGTGAACGGTTCGCTCAGGATCGAACCATGAACGGAATTCCGACGGGTGGCCAAAGAACAATAAGGCAATACAGACAATAACAGGGCATTGACTTTTTCCCTCTAAATTATATAATGTTCCGACTTTTCGCTCTCTTGCCGTTAACAAGAGGCGCTGTTCAATCAGGGGGCGAACGTATTAAAAAACAAAGACATTTTGTAACATTTTAGCGCTTTGAAAAAACTTATCTAATCCCTCTTCATCCCCCTTTGTCAAAAGGGGGAAATGTTTCTCCTCCCTTTGGAAAAGGGAGGTCGGGAGGGATTTTACAAAGATTTTCAAACAACTAAAGTGTTACGACATTTTCAACTTCAGGGATGCGAGAGGAGAAAGCCCATGTCATTCAAGGAACAACTCGATTCAGGCAAGTTTGTGGTAACGGCTGAACTTCAGCCCCCCAAAGGAATCGATCTCTCCGAACTCTTTGAACAAGCGAAACGATGGAAAGGCCGTCTCGGCGCCATCAACGTCCCCGACCTTCAAGGGGCTATCATGAGGCTGGGGTCTCTCTCGGCATCTGCCCTTCTGCAGGAAAAGGGGATGGAGGTCATTTACAATCTCTCCTGCAGTAACCGAAATCGATTGACCCTTCAATCGGAACTCCTCAATGCTGCTGCCTTTGGCCTGAAGAATCTCCTCCTCCTTCAAGGAGACCCTCCCTCCATCGGGGATCACTTTGAAGCCCCACCGGTATTCGATCTCGATGTGATGGGTTTGCTCGGCGCCGCCAAACGACTCCAGGAAGGCTATGATCTTGTGGGGAATGACCTCAAGGGGAAACCCGCCTTCTTTGTCGGAACACAGATCAATGCAGCGGCTCAGGGGGCCCAACTCGAGGCCGAGCTCGTGAATATGGAGAAGAAGATCCGGGAGGGAGCCAGCTTCTTCTTTGCCGGTTCCATCTATAATCCAAGCCTGCTTGAAGACTTTATGAAGAAGGCGGCCCATTTCAAAACCCCCATCATAGCAAGCATCACCTTGCTCAAATCAGTCGGGATGGCCCGATATATCAGTAAACATGTGGAAGGGGCATCTATCCCGGATGCCATAATCGATCGTTTGCTCAGGGCCCAGGACAAACAGGCAACAAGCATCGAAATCGCCGCAGATCTCATTGCGGACGTGAAACCTCTATGCCAGGGGATTCAGATCATCCCCATTGGATGGGAGAACCTGGTCATTCCCCTTCTCGATCGGGTCGGATTATAACCCCTGTTAGAATGGGTATAGCCTTATTGCTCTAATCTCAACAAGAGGAGTGGCCTTTCTACCAGGGTTCAACAAGAGATGATGGCCAAGAATTTATCTCCACCTAATAAAAGAAAAAGGAACACCCATCGCCTTACCCTCGTCAACGGGAAGGGAGAGGCCGGGATGTTTCAGGCCATTGCCGAACTCGGAAACGATGGGATCCTTGTATTCAATAGTAATTACCAGATTGAATTCGCCAACCGGATGGCTTCGGAAATCACCGGTTTTTCCCATGATGCATTATTGAAGATGAATATTTTCTCGCTTCTGGATAAACCCCAGCAAGCTTTTGTCGAGAATATCTTCATCCATCCCGAGCGATACGGAGAAAAGGTTTGCTCGGAAGTTCGTCTGATCACCTCCGATAGCCAGATGAAAGAAGTCGAAATTTGCATTGCTCTCGCCCGGACCTCCCATCAGGTCCGAAAAGGCTACGCCTATCTCAAAGACATTACGGACCGGAAAAAATTCGAGCGGGATTTAAAAAATTCTGAAGAACGGCTCCGGAGACTTTTCGAGAGGGTACGGCACGGGCTCTTCATTAGCTCGAGGGAAGGCAGGTTCATGGAATGCAACCAGGCCCTCCTCGACATGCTGGGCTATACCAACAAAAAAGAGTTTCTCAGAATTGATATTGTCAGAGAGGTCTATGCCAACCCCAGAGACCGTGAAATTTTCATGGAGAGAATTAAGAGGGACGGCTTTGTCAAAGATATGGAAGTGGAATTCAAGAAGAAGGATGGGGAAAATATTACGATTCTGCTCACCGGCTATCCCATTTTAACTGATGCAGGGCAAATCGTCGGTTATGAAGGAATCAACCTCGATATCACGGACAGGAAGCGGATCGAAGATGAACTCCGCGAGGCCAATGAATTCTTCACAAACCTGATTGAAAGTTCCGTTGACGGAATCATCGCGACGGATATGAAGGGAAACATCATCATCTTCAATAAAGGAGCGGAAACCCTGACCGGATATAAGGCTGAAGAAGTGATCGGGAAGCTTCATATCACCCAGATCTACCCTCCGGGGATTGCCAAAGAAATCATGTACAGGCTGCGAAGCCCGGAATACGGAGGGGTCGGAAAACTCCTCCCTTATCAATTCAACATCGTCAATAAACATGGGGACATGATACCCATACAGATTTCTGCCTCCCTCATTTACAACCGGGCGGGAGAGGAACTGGCCAGCGTCGGTATCTTTACAGATTTAAGGCAGCGTTTATTGATGGAAAAGAAACTTCAGGAGACCCACCTCCAGCTGGTCAGCTCCGAAAAAATGGCCTCCCTTGGAAAACTGGCCGCTGGCATTGCCCATGAGATCAACAATCCCCTGGGCGGCATCCTCATCTACTCCAGCCTGATGATGGAAGACCTGCCCGAGGAGGACCCAAAGCGAAATGATCTGGCTCGCATCGTCCAGGAAGCCGGACGATGTAAAGACATTGTGAAAAGTCTGCTCGAATTCGCCCGTCAGACAGAACCGAAGAAAGAGCCTGCGGATATTAACCGGGCCATCAATGACGGACTGTTCTTCCTGGTCAATCAGGCTCTTTTTCACAACATCCGGATTGTCAAAGAGTTTGACCCTTTCTTACCCTTGGTCCAGGGAAATGCGAGCCAGTTGAAACAGGTCTTCATGAACATCATCGTCAATGCGGCGGAAGCCATGTATGGCAATGGAACCTTAACCATCAAGACGTCACTCTCTCCGGAGGGAAAGATGGTGTGGATAGAATTTACGGATACGGGCGAGGGCATCCCCGATGAAAATCTCTCCCGTATCTTCGACCCCTTTTTCACGACCAAGGACGTAGGGAAAGGGACGGGATTGGGTTTGGCCACCTCTTTTGGAATCATTGAGGAACATGGAGGAAAGATTAGCGTCCAGAGTAAAGTCGGCGAGGGAGCGACGTTTGCGATCGAGCTCCCCGTTCACCCTGGAAACAGCCCGGCTGAGAAATAGGCAGGGACCAAGACAAACATCGCAGAAGGAGGGAAAAAAGATGGCGAAGAAGATATTGATTGTGGATGACGATCCGGATTTGGTGGAAGCGGTCACGATGATTCTGGAGTCAAAGAATTATGACGTTGCCGCCGCTTATGGTGGATTGGAGGGATTGCAGAAGGCAAAGACCGAAAATCCCAATCTCATCGTCCTCGATGTGATGATGCCGGACAAGGACGGATACGCAGTGTGCAAAGAATTGAAAGCCGACCCTAAATTGAGCCGGATCCCCATCCTTCTTCTGACGGCAGTCGTCTCCAAGATCGCCACCACCCGCTATACCCAGCAGATGGGCATGGAAACCGAAGCAGACGATTACATCGATAAACCCGTGGAACCGGATGTGCTGGTGAAGAGGATTGAAGCTCTGCTCTCCAAGTAAAGCGTGAGAACACCCGAGGCACAACATCGGATGGACCCCTTCGGGTAGCCTTGCCCTATATTTGGATTTCCGATTGAAAGAGGTTTCAATGCAAACCCAGGTCCAAATCTTAGTCATTGACGATGAGCAGATCATGAGGGATGGCTCGTCCCGCATCCTTTCCAAAGGCGGATGGGGAGTCATCACAGCGGAGAATGGACAACAGGGGCTGGAGATCGTTAAAAGCCGCCCTGACCAGATCGATGTGATCCTGCTGGACCTGATGATGCCGGGGATGAGCGGAATGGAAGTGCTGGAGAAAGTTCATTCGCTCGACCCGAACCTCCTCGTCATCATTATCACCGGTTTTGCAACCGTGGAATCCGCTGTGGAGGCGATGAAGAAGGGAGCCTACGACTTTATCCCCAAACCCTTCACGCCCGACCAGCTCCGTATTGTCGTCAGAAGGGCTTTGGAAAAAAGGAGCCTTCAAAAGGAGGCGGAATTCCTCCGGCAGGAACGGGAGAAATCCCTCCGGGATATTGCCACGGAAAAATCGAAGATTAAAACGATCATCAACTGTATGGGCGACGGTGTTCTGGTCTGCGACCGTGATGGCTATATCGTTCTCACCAATCCCGCTGCCTGCCGCATGCTGAAGGTTTCCGAACCCTGCCTGATGGGAAACTTCATTTCCCAGTGTGACCTCGATGGGGAGCTTTCCAAAACAATCGGAGAAAGTTTGAAGTCCGGAGATCTCAGTTATACCTCTGTCTCCCAGGAATTGAGCATTGGTGAAGCCGGAGAAATCTTTTTGCGCGCTCACACAGCGCCGGTCCGGAGTGATCTTGGGGAAACCATGGGGTCCGTCACCGTTCTTCAGGACATCAGCCATCTGAAAGAACTGGACAAGATGAAATCGGAGTTTATCGCGATGGTGGCCCATGAGCTCCGGGCTCCGATCGCAGCCGTTGAACAGCAGCTCAATGTCATTCTGAACCGCGTAGCCGGAGACGTCTCAGAAAAGCAGGAGAAACTGCTCGTCCGCGCCAAGGAGAGAACAAAAGGGCTGCTCAACCTGATTAAGGACCTGCTCGATCTTTCAAAAATCGAAGCGGGCAGAATGGTGCAGTACAAGGAACCGCTCACGCTTCAGGAGATCATCCAGAAAGTGGTGGACCTGATGAAAGCGGAGGCTGAAAACAAGAAGATCGATCTTGAGTTCCCTCCCCCTTCCCAAAACCCTCTCATCCACGCCGACCGGGTCAGCATGGAGGGAGTGTTCACCAACCTCATCTCCAATGCCATCAAATATACTCCGGAGGGAGGAAAGGTCTGGGTGAACCTGGGGGAGGAGGGAGGGTTTGCCAAAGCGGTGGTCTCGGACACAGGCATTGGCATCAAGAAGGAGGATCTTCCAAGGATCTTCGATAAATTTTACCGGGTCAAGACCGTGGAAACCCGTCAGATTGTCGGCACAGGTCTCGGCCTGTCCATCGTCAAGAGCATCGTGGACGCCCACCTGGGCTCCATCTCCGTGGAGAGCGAAGAAGGAGGAGGCACAACCTTCACCGTTCTCCTCCCCAGAGAATCGAACCCAACTCCTTGAGGGGAAGTTCGAGACAGTCCTGCCGATTGGCTATCCGTTGACTTTCTTTGTCTCTTTTGAATCTTTACGAGGTTTCTCTGGGGGAGGTTTGATGCCGAGTCGTTTTGCCGTATGATCCCTGCCCATGTAAAAATTGATCCATGAAGAGGTCTGCCACAACTCCCAATTGCATGGAGGAACGATATATTCGGATAAACTGCTTTCCTCCTTGTAGGGTTTGAGCCGGTCGTATGCTTGAACCCAAACACATTTCTGCTCCTCCGGATAAACTTCGCACCAGCCCTGGTAGCTTCCTCCGCAGGCGCCATTTCTCTGGTTCTTCGGACACTGTGACATGGGGCAGACAAAGGCGACATCAAAGAGGGCGCAATCACCGCAATTGAGGCAATGGAAGAGAACAGTCTTTGCTATATGCTCAAAAAATTCCAGAACCTTTTTTGCTCGGTGGGTCCCATCAATCCATTTTACAAATGGACTGAGACTCTGGAAAACCCAGCTCTTCTCTTCAAAAAGCGTCACATGGGCAAGCCTTGAAAGTTTGTAAATCAGGGGAACTGATGGTCTTGAAGGTCTCTTCGCAAAAACATCCGTGTTCAGGCCGGTCTTCGGATCTTTCTCGAAGAGATAAAATCCATCGGGTTGGGGATAATCGAACTCAGGAACCAGTTTTTCCCAGTCCTTGGAGAGCTCTTCGCCTTTGTTGATGATGTATTCCACCTGGTCCGGAGTAATGCCATGCCCTCCGATGTGAGCACCTGCATACCCCATCCCTTTGGCAATCGCATAAAGCTTTGCCGCACGCAACAGCCTGGTCCCTTTTCCCTTATCCGAAGCTTTGGCTTCTTCTCCTAATTCAGAGACTAACCTGTCTGTGACGACACAGCCCGGGATCTTGTTGCTGTTCATCATCTTGGCCGTGGGATAAGGCAGGATATAAACATTGACCAGGACCGGAATGTTATAACCATTTACCCGCAACCATTGTAAAAGCTCATGATACTTTCTGGCATCGTAGCCGATCTGGGTGATAATGAATTTGGCTCCGGCTTCGATTTTCTTCTTGAGCTTGTAGTACTGCGCCATCAGCTCCGATTCCAATTGTTTGAACGGAGAAACACAAACACCGACGAATAAATCGGTCTTGGCAAGGACTACCTTCTTCCCCATGGAATGGTGTTCCAGCCCGTTGTTCATGGCTTCGGCCAGCCGGACTACGTTAACTGGATCCATATCGAACACAGGCTTGGGCTTTCCCTCAAATCCCTCTGCCGAGGGATAGTCGCCGGTAAGGGCGAGAATATTTCTCACACCGCTGGCCGCCAGCCCATAGAGCATGCTCTCGATCTGGCTCCTGTTCTTATCCCGGCACGCAAGATGCACCAGAGGCTCAGTGCCTACCCGTTTCACCTCCGCACACAACATCTCCGTAGAGATAGCGGGATTTCCTCCCGGGTTGTCGGTGACGCTGATCGCATGGATCTTTCCAAGACCAGCCGCCATCCGGATATTCTCGAAGACATGCTCCTGCTGCATTTCAAAGGCGCCCCTCCCCGGAATCTGTTCCCAGGTCACACAGAAAACCTTTGGGTTGAGAATGGCTTCTTTAAGCGGGTTGGCCCTCTCTTCAATCTGGGTATCAATTCTTTCAAGCAACTTCAACGCCTTGACGGACTCAGCCACGGAGCCGGCATCGTCAGGAGAAATCATCAGATATTCTTCCGCATCCATCTGCATGGCTTCCTGAGGGGTCCAGGCCTTCTCCGGTTGCCCTGGAAAATGGGCATCCACGATCAGCTGAGGGATGTGTTTGGTGATCCACCCCTCTCTCAATTTCTTATGAAGTCTGAATGAACTCCCACGGGGTTCCACATATCCCAGAAGGATGATATCAGGGCGTTCGCCTCTTGCCCTGGCAAGCCCTTCATTTTCATTGAAAGCATCCATCACTTCGCATTCAGCGTGAAGCGATTCTCCAATGAGCTCATGAAATTCTGGGACACTGCCAATGACGAGTACTTTTCGGTTTTTCGAATTCTCCATTGAGATCCCCCGACCGCTTATCTTGATTGATTCATTATATGGCGCGTTTAAGTCTGTATAATCAACGTTCTATATACAACATTTATCAGTAACTTTCCATCCAACCAAGAACCTATCCTGGTGGGCGACGACTTCTTAATGAGCTGTTCACACTGAGGTTCTCAAAGGATGGACGAACGGGATGACAACATAGCATTTGTGGAAATTTAGTAGAACAGGGGATTTAAGCGGTCCTTATCCGATCGCCCAATAGTGCAGAGAAAACAGGAAGAGGAAAAAAACCTTTTCAGAAAGGATCAGTCGCTGCTTCAAGGTAAGGTGGAAGCCTATCCACAGATCCAACAGGAATGAAATGGACACCCTGGCACACCTCTTTCAATCCCTTCACCAGATCCCGGACGATCTGAATACTGGTAGCCTCTTTGTCGGGTGCTTTCGCCAATCTTTCAATGATATGATTCGGCACCAGGCCGGGTCTCACATACTTGTTGAGAAAGAGGCCCATGCTTGCCGACCTCACTAAAATAACCTCTGCGATAACTGGAACATTGATGGGTCCCACCTTGTTCATAAATTGATGGAAAGAATCGAGGTCGAAGACCGGGGTTGTCAGAAAATAGTTTGTTCCCAGGCCAGCCAGCGTTTCCATCTCTTTCAGCTCCATATCCGGAACTTTCTTGCCCCAACTGGAATCTACTCCGGAGCCGATACAAAACTTAGGTTTCAAACCGATTTCGTTTCCAGAGATATCATGTCCTTCCTGGAGGCTGTTGATCACTGAGTACAGTTTTCCCGTATCCACATGGAAGTACATGATCTCCTGGAGGCTGTCCCCGGTAATACGGTAATCCTGAGTAAAGGTAAGGATGTTTTCGATGCCTGATTCCGCGGCTTTCAGGAGTTGCCTCTGAATGTCCATCCGATTCTTTTCCCTGCAGGCGGTCTGAAAAATGGGGTCGAAATCTTGTTCCTTAAGGACACGGCAGGTCCCCATTGTATCTGTTACTAATCCTTCAATTTCCAAATCTGGGACGGTAAGGGCGTCGATCTTCCCGCGAATACGGTTGATATTTCGAATGAGATCTTTGGCATCTGTTTCAATCGCTGGTTGAATCTCAGAGGTGACCACAAATCCTTTCTTAAGACGCTCATGCAATTTCATGGTTTCCTCCTTTTCTCAATTCAGAAACATAATCAGAACAGATAAAACCAAACAAGCTTAAAAAAGTCAGAAAAAATTACTCCATCGAACAAGTCTAGAAATTACTGTTATTACAGAATTTACTAATATTACAAAAATTACCGTTTGTCAAGCGCAAAATTATTGGTCAGCCATTATTTTAGCAACATATTGAATTTAATTAGCCTTTTTAGTACAACTAAAAAGTTTCAAATATAAGGGAACCTCTAATAATTCCGAATTCGTCACTCCCGCCCTGTATCAAGTACGGGATAAACTCCAGCGGGAGTCCAGTCGTTGCGACTCGAAACCGAGTTATTTCGTCCCGTCAAAAGCGGGACTGGATTTTCCCGATAAAGATCGGGACAGGAATGACATTTTTAGAGGAACACTTGATCTAACTCAGAAATCTATAATCTCAACTCAGCAATTAGAATGGGCCATACCGAATCACCGGCGCCAGTCACCGAGATTCTTTTTCGATAAACTTTATGGAGCAATTCAACTCAGTCACCAGCGCCCTCTTTGTCTTCCCGATGACTTCTTCCTAACGCGTATGGACGCAGGGAAAAAATAAGTCCAAGACCAATGATGGCCACAATGACATACCCCCAAAAAGCAATCCTATAGCTTCCCGTGATATCAAACAAAGAACCTGCGAAGATGGGGCCGATAAAGCCTCCCACTGTGCCTGCAAAGACGGCTACACCGAAGAGGAGACCATGCGACCGAATCCCGAAGTACTCAGCAACAATCGGTGAAATCACGGTGAAGAGGCCTCCGTGGGCAAACCCATATATCACTGCAAAAAGGTAAAACATCCAGAGTTCATCTGAAAGTTGAAGCCATAGGAGCATGAGGATGAGCAAGATAAAACATAAGATCATCGAGCGCCGATTGCCGATGCGATCGATGGCACTGCCAATGGAAAATCGCCCCAGGATGCTGGCACCACCGATGGTGGAAAGGATCATGGCAGATGCATGTGGTGAAATACCCATGTCAATGGCATGTGGGACGATGTGTACCATGATGCTCATCAGGCAGAAACAGGCTGAAAGGTTGGCAAAGAAAATCATCCAGAATGCTCTGCCACTCATCACTTTCCATAAGGGGATCTCTCTTTCACGAAACCCGCTCCCCGATGTTTCAGCCCGTGAATTGTCCGGAAAAAGTCCCATGCGAAAGGGATCGTGGCGTAAAACCTGGGCGATGAGCACAAGCAACATCATTCCCACACCCCCGATGATCGCATAAGCCTGACGCCATCCTAAACCAGCGATGAGAACATTTGCCAAAAAGGGGATGAGCATCTGTCCAAATCCCGTACCCATCTTTACGATGCCTGTCATGACCCCACGTCGTCGAACAAACCACCTTGCCGTTGTATTCAGGGCGATGACATCCACGGCACTCAATCCCATACCGAAAAAGAGGCTGTAGAATAGATACAATTGCCATGGGGCATGGATCGTGGAAAAGAGAAGGAGTGAAGAACCAAAAAAGAGTCCTGCCACTGTCATCAAGAAGCGTGGGCCAAATCGATCGACCAGCCTGCCGACGAGAATCCCCAAACCACCCGCGATGAGAAAAGCCAAGGAATGGGCTCCAGAGAGTATTCCCCTTGACCAGGTAAACTCCTCAAGGAGGGGCTTAAAGAAAACACCAAATGCCACATAGGTGCCGACTCCGATTGCTTGAATTCCAGCACAGGCCACAATGATGTAGTACCCATAGAAAAATGAGTTTCTCTTCACAACGAATGATCCATAGGGTCAACCCATTGACGTTTGGACTAACCCCTCTCCTGTTAAAGAACTTTATGGTGTTGATTTATCCCGAACGACCTATTCTTGTCAATTGATGGACAGATGAATTGACGAAATATGGATAATGAAGACGATGCAGGTGTTTAGTAACAAACTTGCCAAGAAAGACCGAAAAGCGACCGTTATCTATATAAACGAAACTCTTTTGGTATCTCCGCTTCCCCTCGTCTACCTTCTCAATGGGCAGACCAACTTTTTTAAGAATGACACATTACATCTTTGAATAAGTTGACTGAATTTTTCAGTCACGTATCACGGTCCAGGTTCGAGATTTGGATTGTCAGACTTAATAAATTACGTAGGATCTAAAAAGGGCCGGTTTGCTCTTTTGTTTTGAATTCCGCATTCCGTAACTGGAATCGCCAATACCGAATTATTGTTGCCAGCCAGGATCCTTTCTCTAAATTCACAATTCAAGGCCTGACGCTGAAGCCTTCCTGAACGGAATTACAATACAGTCTCGAGACGGAGGGGTCCCGATTGGAAGACCCGAAGGAATTGTCGTTCAGCCTCATAGGTGCCTATCAGGAACATCTCCGTTTCTTCCCGGATAGGAAGGTGAGGATCGGGGTTGATCGACAAGACCCCGTCGTTCTTAAACGCAACCACGGTACAGCCTGTCTCCCGGCGGATTTTTGACCGGGCGAGGGTTAGTCCGACCAGCCGCCTGGGGACGGGGAGTTGAAAGATGTCCAACCCTTCTACCATCAGGAGGATATCCTTCTTCATCAGGAAGTGAAAGATCGCATTGGCGCCCAGTGAAGGGTAGGAGATGACGAAATCGGCTCCGGCGCGGTGCAGTGTTGAAACGTTCCGGTCCTGATTCGCCCGACTGATGATCTGCATATCAGGCCGAAGGCTCCTGCAATATTTGGTCAGGTAGATATTGGCCGCATCGTCATGCGACGTGATCAGCGCAGCAGGGGCTTTCTCGATCCAGGCCTTTTTCAACGTATCGATATCCGCGGCATCTCCCAGCACATAGTGGTCTCCACCGGTCACTTTTCTTGGGTTCTTCTCGACGATGATATGGGCGATCTCTCTCTCCTTCAGCCTTTCGGATATCGCTTTTCCCACCCTTCCCCCGCCAATAATGATCACGGGATCTCCGGCATGCTTGAACATTTGGTAGAATGAAAAAACTTCGTTGTAGGCGGCTATCTGCTCCTCGGTCCCGGCAAAGATGAGCACGGTGTTCCGGTTGATCACCCTGTCGGGCGCGGGGATATCGAACCTTCCCCTCTCCCAGACTCCCACGACCGTCACCCCGACGCGGTCCCGCAGGTTGCTCTCGATCAGGCTCTGCCCGACCAGCGGGGTATGAATCGCGGGCGCCTCCGCAATGATCAGCTCGTCGAAACGGCCTACGATGTTGGCTCGGCAATCGCCCCCGAGGGTCCATCCCGCAAAGGAACGGCCCATAATATCCGTCAACTGCAAGACTCTCGAACTTCCGGCCATCGAAAGGATATCGAGCGAATGGGGAGAATCGGCGGTAGTGAGAATGGGGACCTTCTCGTTTAACTCCCGGACTGTGAAGGCGATGTTGGTATTGATCTCGTCGCTGTTCGTGGCCACGATGAGCGCAGCCTGGTCAATCCGCATCTTCCGGTAGGTCTCCGGGTCGTCGATATGTCCCAGGGCCACCCGGACATCCCGGTTGTAAAGCTCCGTGGCCCGGTCGAGATCCTCCACGATCACCGCGTAATCCTGCTTGTACACCTTGAGCTTATCAATCAAGGTCGCGGTGACGGCGTCATAGGAGGTAATGAGGATATGGTCGCGCGTCTCTCCCGGCAGTTCGGCAGGAGTGCGTCGCCGGGTCTCGGCTGCCATCCAGGGGGCCAGAAAGAATTTGATGAAAGTGAACGGGAAAAGGACCATCAGAAACACCACGCCGGACAGGAGCACCAGAATGGAAAAGGCTTTACCGATATCTCCGGTAAAGGTCACATCGCCAAACCCCAGGGTCGTCATCACGACCAGCGTCCAGTAAAAACCGGTGATCCAGGAGTACTCCCTCCCCTCGGCCGCCATGAGAAAATGGAAGACAATGCTGTAGAGGGTCACCATGCCCCCCACCACCAGAAGGAACCGCACCAGCAGGCGAATATTCTGCTTGTTGCTCTTGCTTTCGAGGAAGGAACTGACAATGGAGGAATAAATAAACTTCATACCCATCGGGGTCAGGCTTGTTTCTTGACTTTAGCCAGTCCGGAAAAGTTTAAAAAAAGAGTACAACTTTCACCTAATCTTTTCAATTTTCATAAGCGGTTGCCACAAAGGAGACCGCGGTTGATGATTTGCCGAGGTTGATCAATGACGTAACGATGAAACCCCGTAGCCTAAAAATTCCGACCCTGGCCTTTTCCAACGATCGATTCAGGGGTTTCTATTGCCCTTCGATCTCCGCGTGACGAGAGCAACCATTGCCAATCCTGTAAGCAAGATGATCCAAAATCCAATAAAACCGGCCAGGCCGATGAGGAAAAGTTTTCCCCAGGCCATTGACCGCTCAAAATTCATAAAAATGGGAAGGCCTATTCCTACCAGGAGGGATAAGACAAAAGTCGTCTTCAGAGACCCTAAAAGTCCGCCCCTCCAATTTGCTCGATTGTCATCCATGAAAAAAGCCCACGCGGTCGTTTTCAATCAGGATTGCATAGAATTGGCCTGAACCCAGTCCAAATCGGTGGCAGACCACATGGCCCCTATGACAGGATCATTGTTGCTTCAGGCCAAAACCTGAATCTGCAGTCTCTGTTGCGCCCAGGAGTGAAAACGGATCGATCCGCGCCCCGTTCATCCGAATTCCCCAATGGAGGTGAGGCTTGGTCGATCTCCCTGTGGACCCCACCCGGCCCAGCATGGTTCCCTTGCCGATCCGATCCCCTTCCTTGACCAATGTTTCTGAGAGATGAAAATACATGGAATAGAGACCCCACCCATGATCGAGAACAACCGATCTTCCGGAGAAGAAGAGATCGTCAACCAGGACCACCCTGCCGCGATTAGAGGCCAAAACAGGGGTACCTTCCCCCGCTTCCAGGTCAACCCCCGTATGGGGGCTTCGCTCCTGCCCGTTAATAATCCGGTTCAATCCAAACGCCCCGGAAACTTTCCCTTCCACTGGACGGATAAAAGCCCCCTTCCAGAGCCGTTCATCCCGAAAGGCCTGAAACAGGGCTGCTAACCGTTTTGTCTCTTGGTTGACTCGTTCCAGAGTCTTCGCATCCAGATCCACCATGGAAGAGGGAAGCGAAAGCTTCTGGATCCCGAAATCAACTTTTTCCACCCTGAATGAAAAGACGCCCCGGTAGCCCCCTCTCCCTCCGTCGGTTGAGACAATCTTGATATCGTAGAGGCCGGGTTGGGTGCCCATGTCAATTCCAAGGAGCCCCTCATAGGTTCCATTCTCTTCGCTGAACGCCATGGGATATCTTACGCCCTCAAACTCCATCGAGATGGAATGAGGCGATGCCGGGCCTGTGACCCTGATGAGACAGGCCTCTCCCTGCCTGGCCGCTCTCGGGAGAGTCACGGCGCGAAAAGGATCCTCTGCATGAACAGATGGAACCGTCCATACCAGGAAAATTGTGATCAAAATGAGAAGCCGTAAAAAACATCCAAAGGAATGAATCATGGAATGCATCCCGTTTTATCCTTAACTCTCTCTCTTTTTATCCTTCTCATAGCATGATGATACAAAAAAGAAAGTGGATTCGCAAGAGTCAATGTCTTTCAATTGAACTACCACCAGTCACAAGCTGGTGGATTCACGACTGACTGAAGTCAGCTAAAGGTAAGGGTTTTTCTCCCCGACTGAGACAATAAATTTCAGAAGCCTCCCCTTTCCATCAAACGCTTGTTCAATGTTGAGACCTGCCCCCTCAGATTCCAGATTGTATTATAGGATTGACAGAACACCTTAGATTCAGTAAAAACCTAATCAATGATGGCTATCAAGTAAATAGAAACTGAAGGGAGATAAAGATGAAAAACGCAGGCAATCTGCTGGAGGGTGCGGGAAGGGGCCGGATTGGCCGTGTGGTCATGGGAAAGCTGGCCATGGGTGTTGACCTATTGGGGGGACTCGAAGAACTGGTTAAAAAGGAAAGCATCCAAACCGGGGTAATCCTTTCGGGCATTGGTGCTTTAAAAAAGGCCACCTTCAGGAATTTAAAGGTATTGCCTCCTGATTTAAAGGTGGAAAAACACCATCGTCTCTACTTCGATCTTGAGCAACCCATGGAGATCGTTTCCCTGACGGGCTGGATTGCAACCCGTGGAGATGGTGGAACGGAGATCCATGCCCATTTTTCCGCTTCAACAGTGATGAACGACCAGGTTGTCACCCTGGGAGGACATCTCACACCAGGAACGTTGACCTCCATTAAAGTCGTGATTGTGATTGGCGTAATTGAGGACACCAATATCCGGGCAGGGATCGATCCCAGACTCAACCAGATCGATGTAAAATTTTAAAGCTCTGGCGAATTAAACGAATGATAACGAATTCCACAAATTAAACTTATTTGCGCTTGCGCGCTTTAGTGCTTCTGCCCCCAAGCGTATCATTGGCTGTCATTCGTGCCATTCGTGAGACTATTTCTTAGGGGCTTCGGGGATGATGCGTTGGTAGCCGGCAGGGGGAAGAAAGGTCTGGCTCTCCAGATCTTTCTTCTCTATTTTTTTAACCTCCATCACAACCACGGAACCCAGACCATAGGTAATTGTATAATCTCTGATTAAAACCGGGATGCCATATGTTTTCAGTTTTTCGTAAATCTCCCGACCTTCTTTCATTTCAACTTTGAAATCTTTTGCAAACCCCTTTGCAACCCTCTCCATGACCTTTTCTACCTCTCTAAAATCCACATCTCGCGTCATCCAGTTCTCTTCGATCAACTCTCCATTTGCCCGAATTTCGACTTTCTCTGTTTGAAATCCATTGAACAATGCCTTTTCACCGGTCCTATTCACCTTGATTTTCCTATCCTTTGGTTTCATTTCCGGCATCGATTTCTTAAGTCTCTCTGCCACCTCTTTCTCCCACCGTGAGAATTTTATATCAACATAACTTTTCAATGCATGGTCGATCATCATGATCCTGTCTTCCTTGAAATCAATGATGGTGGATATTCCACCCTCAGGATGATCTGTGCGAAATTGTTCTCCTGAATAGTATCGGATGACCCTGCTCATCCTGCCATCTGTATCTCTATGAACCTCTTCAATGACCACTCCGGCCCAGCAATCTTGAACTAAATTCTGAGATAAAAGAAATACGAACCATCCGAATAAAAACAGAACTATCTTTTTCATCATGATCTCCTCATTCTTCCTTTTCGTTTTAAGAAGCACTAAAAAGGGCAAGCCATACAAGGCCGGCAAGCAGGATCGAAACAACTGGAAACCAAACCAATTGATAAACCCCTTTCCAATCGGCCCGAAAATATTCTTTCGTCAGAATGAGACAGAGATGGAGGGGAGAGAGCAACACTCCGCCTATCCCTCCGGCAAAGGCCAGTGCCATATAATATAGAAAGTCGGGATGATCGTGAAGCAAAGGAATGAGTATAGGAAAACCAATTCCGATCGGTGCGATGGTCACTCCGGTTACCACCCCCACCAGCAGAGGAACCAACATGGCGATCAACCAGAGCGGAATCCCCAGAGAAGATAGGACCTCAGAAACAGCAGGAATGGCCTGAGACGATTCCAGCACCCTTTTAAAACCCATGACAAAGGCCACCCCCAAAAGGAGTTCAACCCCGATGCTATCCTTAAATCCTTTTAGAATGGTTTTCCTATTGATACGGAAGATAAGGATCATCCCTGCAATCGTAATGCCAAAGGCATAGACAAGCTCCATCTTAAATCCCACCACCAGAATGAGGGCAAAAAGGAGTGGGGTGAGGTTTTTCATCAAAATCGAGAAGGCTCTTCTTCCTGATAAGTTTTTATATTCCTTTGCCGATTTCGACACGCCCCAGTAGCCCACCAGGATTCCACTGAGGATGGCAGCAGGCGTCAGGGGAAGGTTGAGCCAGCAAAGCTTTCTGACAGGAATGCCGATCAGAGAGGCAGCCAGGACAAGGGCTGGATAGGTGGGAAGCACATATTCCCAGAGATGCCGAAACCAGTAGTTGATGAAGGTCCTCCGCTCCGGTGTCAGCTTCAGCTCATCCGACCCATCTACGACCATGGGAGCTGAGACCAATGCGCCTCCCGCAATGGGCATCAAACCGATGATGGCCGGAAGCAAGGCGATGACCAACCGGACATCCTTTAAGGTTGACTGGAATCCTTCCATGATCTGGTTCATCCTGCCTGTTTCCTTGAGGAGGTTGCTGAAGAAAAGAATGGACACGAAGGCTCCGACGAGAAAAAGCGTCTTCGTATCGATGATCGAAGCGACGATGTCCATTGAAATTTTAGAAAGGGGGAGGCGAAAGAGAATCCCGAGTAAAAAGGTGGACAATAGAAGGCTTAACCAGAGACTGACCTTCCGGTACATCAAAATGATGATGACAGAAAAGACAATTCCTATTTTGATCAGCTCAACCATAGCGATTTTTTGTACCCTCTCAGCATAGCCGCAATCAAATCCCGCTTTGATGGAAGAGTACGAAAATCCGAAATCCGAATATCGGGCGAAGCGTCCTCTTAGGACCAATCCGAAACAAATTCGAATTTTCAAAAAACCAAATGTCTCAAACTTATTTTTTGAACATTTGAAATTTGGTCATTTGAGATTGTTTCCCCGATTCTATCGGGGGATTTCGTGCTTCGGATTTAGGCCCAAACGACAGTGAATAACCTCTGTTGTTATTCTGTACAAAATTTAATCGTCAGAAAACTATAACTCCGAATCCAACTCTTCAATCCTTCTGTTCACTTCCTCCAACTGTTTCAACCGATGAGGATCCTGAGCCTCTTCCCCCATCCCCTTCCATCTCTTCATTTTTCTGCGAAGTCTCTTATAGTTTCTATCCAGATGCCTCAGGAGGAGGTGAAACGTTTCTGCGGGCGCCACTTCTTCTTCGATGGCCTCTTCAAAGACCTGCTTTTCTTCAGGGCCGAAAAGGATCCTCTTCTCTCTCCATCGAGGAATGCTGGCCTTCAAATGAAATTGTTCGCCGATGATCCGACCCAATTCCATCGAGATCTTCTCTTCACCGTGGTTGATAATGACCTCAAGCTCTGGATTCTCGAAGTGAGAGAGCCATTCGAGGAGCCCTTTTTGATCGGCATGAGCGGAGAATCCCCCCAGGGTATGGATATGGGCCTTGATCGCAACCGCCTCTCCAAAGAGCTTGACACTCTCCGCCCCATCGACAATCCTTCTACCGATCGTTCCCTCTCCCTGATAGCCGATAAAGACGATATGGGACTTCTCCTGCCAGAGGTGGTGCTTCAGATGGTGTTTGATCCTTCCAGAATCGCACATGCCGCTGGCAGAGATGATGACCCCCGGTCTCTCATCCTCGTTGATCGCTTTGGACTCCTCAGTGGTCTTTGTGTAGATGATATCCGGGAGGTCTAAGGGATTTTCCCCTTGCGAAAGAATTTCTGCTGTTTCCTGGTCATAGTAATCTGAATTCTTCTTGAAGATCTGAGTGGCTGAGATCGCCAGCGGGCTATCAATATAAACAGGGACAGACGGAATGTGACCATCTCTTATAAATTGGCCAAGCGTGTAGATGATATCCTGGGTCCGTTCCACAGCAAAGGCCGGAATGATCACCTTGGCCTGATGGGCAATCGCCTCTTGAACGATCTGTAACAACTCCTGAGCGGTCTCTTCCCTCGATTTATGCAACCTGTTTCCGTAAGTTGACTCCAACCAAAGGAGGTCCGCCTCTCTGATCCATGAAGGATCCCTGACAATGGGTTGTCCTGAATTCCCGAGGTCTCCTGAGAAGACCAATTTTTTCTCTTCTCCTCCCTCTTCAACCCAGAGCTCAATGATTGCCGACCCCAGGATATGTCCAGCATCTTGAAATCGGACCTTTAGCCCATCGTTCAGAGTGATTATCTCATTATATTGGGTAGGAGAAAAGAAGTGGAGACTCCTTTCCGCATCCTTAACCGTATAGAGCGGAGCAGTCCCTTTTGTGCCGGACCTCCTGTTCTTCCGGTTTTGCCACTCCGCCTCCGTCTCCTGAATATGGCCGCTATCTCTGAACATCACCTCGCATAGATCAAGGGTGGCTTTTGTACAGATCACCTTTCCCCTGAAACCTTCTCTCACTAACTTTGGGATGAGTCCGCTATGGTCGATATGGGCATGAGTCAGAAGGATAAAGGAGAGGTCTCTCGGGTGATAAGAGCCTGTATGATAATTTTTTCTCTCAATCTCTTTCCCACCCTGGAACATCCCACAATCAACCAGCCACTTCAATGAATCTTTTTCAAAAAGAGTGGCTGAACCAGTGACAGTCCTGACTCCACCGAGGAATTCAATTCTCATCATTTCACCCTTACAAATAGTTCGGAGTTAGGAGTTCGTAGTTCGGAGTCTCTAATTGATATCTGTTTTTCTCCAAACTCCGAACTTCTTATTTAAAACCCCCTTCTTCCTAATATAAAACCCCTCAATTTTCAATAAAATATGCCGATAATGAAAGATAGAGACTATTGACGATTGACACAGAAGAGCCCATAATGATGCTGTTAAGGAGGAAATATGACAAACCATAATCAGTATGTCGTTGATAGGATATCAGCCCATGAGTCATGGCGGATGTTTCACATTATGGCTGAATTTGTAGAAGGTTTCGATGCACTGGCTCAATATCATCCGGCTGTTTCTATCTTCGGCTCCACCCGTGCTAAACCCGAAGATGAGGTCTACCAGAGAGCGGAGCGGATTGGCCAGCTTCTCGCAGAGAATGGATTCAGTGTGATCACGGGCGGAGGACCGGGAGTCATGGAGGCTGCAAATAAAGGAGCCTCTTCCGCAGGAGGAAAATCGATCGGCCTGAATATCGAACTTCCGCTCGAACAGAAACCCAATCCCTATGCCAATATCACATTAAAATACCGTTACTTCTTCGTCCGGAAGGTCATGTTCGTTAAATACGCGGTAGCCTATATCATCCTACCCGGTGGTTTTGGAACGATGGACGAACTCTTCGAATCCGTCACCCTGATTCAAACCCACAAAATCAAACCCTTCCCGGTCATACTGGTAGGATCGAATTATTGGAAAGGCCTCCTGGACTGGATTAAAGAGGTGGTTGTAAAGGAAGGAAGGGTCTCCCAGGAAGAACTGGGGATTTTTCAATTGATCGATGACCCGGAAGAGATCGTCAAAACCATCAAAAAAACGGTTATATTGTAATAGTTCGGAGTAACTCAGTTCGGTGTTCGGAGTAAAATATTAAAGGTATTAGGGCTCCGAACTACGAACTACGAACTCCAAACTCCGATCTTCATTAAACCTCCATCCTCTCTACAACCAATTCCAAAATATCCCTGACACGAATTCGGTCATCCACGTTCAGGACCTTAACCGCTGAATCAAGCTGGGTAAGACAGAGCGGACAGACGGTCGCAAGAATATCGGCCTCTTTGTCCAATGCCTGCCGGATTCTCGTCTCATTAATTCGCTTCCCTGCCCTCTCCTCCATCCACATATGACATCCTCCTCCCCCACAACAGAATGCCTTATCACGGTTCCTCTCCATCTCTGCAAAAGAAAAATCCTCCATCGCTCTTAGAATCTGACGGGGCGGTTCGTAACCGTCATTATAACGACCCAGATAACATGAATCATGGTAAGTGATCTTTATTTTTTCATCTCCTCTTCGAATCCGGACCTTATTCTGCTGTATCAGTTCCTCAACCAGAGTGGAATAGTGGATCACCTCAAAATTGGCGCCGAACTGGGCGTATTCATTCTTCAGGGTATTAAAACAGTGTGGGCATAGGGTGATCATCTTTTTAAAGTCCAGCCGCTTGAGTTGTTCGATATTCTTCTCCACATTAACCTGAAACAGATATTCATTTCCCATCCTTCTGAGATCGATCCCGCAACACCATTCCGAATTTCCAAGAACTCCAAAGTTCATTCCAGCCTGATTCAGAATTCGAACGAGCGATTCCGCCACCTTGATATTCCGGTCGTCGTAAGAACCATAACACCCGACCCAGAAGAGAAGATCGGTTTTCTCTCCCGGGACAACTTCCTTCACTCCCAACTCCTTCGTCCACCACATCCTCTTAGAAGAATCAAATCCCCAGGGATTTCCTTTCCTCTCAATATTCCGAAACGCAGAATGGGTCTCTCTCGGAACCTTGCCCTGATTCAGAACTAAACTCCTCCGGAACTCCAACAATTTGTTCATCGGTTCAATAAAAACAGGACAATGTTCCAAACAGTTCCTGCAGGTTGTGCATTCCCATATCTCTTCCTCCTTCACCACGCCTCCAATGAGTTTAGATCTGTCCTCTGTTTGTGAAAAAGTTTCGAGGTGTCGCTTGAGATTCTGGATCACTCCTTTGGGGTTGAGATGCTTCTCAGTAAGATGGGCCGGACAGTTCTCCTGGCACCGGCCGCATCGGGTACAACCATCCAGCTCCAGCAGGTCTTTCCAGGTGAACTCTCCCAGATGTGTGACTCCGAATGAATCCGAGGCCTCCAGGTTGATTTTTTTAAGGACACCTTTGGGTTCTAAGTTGCGCAGAAGGATACTGAGCGGAGAAGAAAAGAGGTGGAGGAGTTTCGAGAATGGGATGTAAGAAAAAAACACTACGGAAAGAAAAAGATGACTCCACCAGAAGAGAGAGAAGAATACCAGCAGTCTCCCCTCATCCATCTTCCATAACATCAAAAAGGAAGCCATGCTGTCAGCCACAGGCGACCAAGACGAATAGGGAGAATGATAGATTTGATTTCGGATGCCGGTTATTAGAAACCCTGTTATAAAAAGGGAGAAGAGAACCATGAGGGAAAAGAGGTCCGTTCGCTGTTCATCCAACTCTCTTGGTTTGAGGATATATCTTCTGATCATGAGCAAGATGGTCCCCAACCCGCCCAAGACTCCAAATAGATCAAACAGGAGACGCAGGTAAGGATATGTCATGGAATCGATAATTCTTACCTTTAAAAGTGGGAAAAAGAGATATTCCTGGACGATTACAGTTATAACTCCCAGACCTAAGATAAGGAGGGACCAAAAAAGCAGGAAGTGACTCAATCCGGGGAAAAATTTTTTAAAAATGGCCCCATGCCCTAAGACATTTACGAAAAGGCCTTTCCATCTTTCTCTCCATTGACCCCATCGGATTCTCCCTGTCCCGATATGCCAGAGCCGATATCGTCTGCAAAAACCAAAGCATAAGATAAAGAGGATCAGGCCGCCCAGGACCTGGAAGAGCATGCCTTTGAAGGTGAGCGGATACCGGTATCCCCCTTCCAGAAATCGAACTCCTGTCTCATTTAATGTTCCAATCTCCGGAGCGATATGGCAGAGAAGACAATCAGAACCTGTGACGCGGAGGGCGTAATATTCTGTTGCATGAAGGGGGAAAATAGGAATGAAAAGGAGAGATAAAAAAATGATCGCCGCAAGGGGGCGATGCATTCTGGAGGAAATCATACCTCCTTTTTAATTGATTCCTGAAGTCTTCGTCAACTCATTTATTAACAGTCTCATAATAGAAAAGACATTCGTTGGCATGAACCTAAAGGGTTCGATCAATTAAATAACTCCCCCTCCCCCCCTCTCGGTTTCGAGTCGCAACGACTTAATTTAAGAGGGGGTATATTCCTCCCCTTTCCGCCAGAGGCGGATCCGCTCTGGGCGGAAAAATAAGGGGAGGGTAGGTGGGGTTATGAGTCTTTGAGCCTTTGGTTTCCCATGTATGGACTATTTTGAGACTCTTAATAACTGCGGAGGTGGTGGACGCCATCCACCACATGATAGGTGAGAAGGGTTGATAGCTCAATCAGTTTCCGCTGCTCATCTTCAGGAAGGTATCCCAGAGATTCATTCTGGCAGATGGCCTCCCATCGGCGAAGTGTTTTCCGGGCAGTGTGTTGATTTGATCCTGAGATCCAGAGGGTAACCCGCTCGGTCAACATTCTCGCATATCTTCGAATCAGTTTCCATGCAGGGAGCAACTTTCTCCGACCATTGGTCGGCTTGATGAAGAGTTCATTCATATCCTTCAGGTACTCCTGGAGCTCCTGATCCAGCATCTCTCCATCCAACCCCCACCATTCTGAAACAGTCTCCTCGATGGTCGTATAATCCCCTTCCCTCTTTCTCTTCAGGCTGAGCGGATTCTCTCCTGCTATCTCATCCATCAAGTGATCCACATAGGCCAATTTCTCCAGGGCATTGGGCCAATTCCGGTACATGCGTTCCCAGTGAGACCGCGGATCGAGCCATATGGCAAAGGTCTCGGCCCAGTCTTCATCCGGATGTTTTTGCGCATAGTGTGGATCGCCTAAATAATGGAGGTGACGGACATAACTCTTTGACCAGGGATTTACCCTGTAGAGATATCCATCACGATATTTTTTATTAAAATCGCCAAACGTCTCCTTCCAGTCTTCTCTCTGCCACAACTTGTACGCATAGTTGATGGCATGACCACTCTCATGGCGCAGCGTCTTCAAGATTCCTTCTCTTGTCGGGAGGTCTCCTTCAAGCTCTCTCAATTCAGGCGTGGCATAATAGAATGGAATGCTGATGGAAATCCTTTTATTCACACAGCCCCACTCATTTCCGAAATAAAAATCGGGCCAGAGAACGATCTGGTGAGCCTTCAATTCTCTCTTCAACCTCTTAAAAGAATCGCCCAGGCTCTCATCCGGATCAAGATCCAGATCGCAGATTCTCGTCGTTAAAAATTTCTGATAGCTGATCTCGTCCATATCTTAGAGCTTCCGATAGGGGCTTAGCCTATTAGGTAAAAAATTATTAAAAATTGGGATTGGAAGGAGGGATCTATATTTAAAAGCAAAAACGATTTGCTATCCTGCCCTTCTTATATGATATAAATATAATATCTCTTTTCCCGAAGGTCAAAAAAATCTTTTCACAAGTATATATTTAATAATATCAATAAGTTATAGTTTTAAATGGTTATAAAAAAGGGCGAAACTATTCTTCGCCCTTAGTCCTGCCCGATCATTTAAATTCTCCTATTTACCCTCTTTGGCCTTCAATTCTTTAAACTTCTCCTGGATTCCCTTAACCTTATCCGGATTCGTCAATAAATCGTAAGCGGTCAGGGTAATCATCTTCCCTGCTATGACTGTGGCCTTCCATCCTTCATCTGAACCAGCGGCTTCCCTAAAGGCATCGGAGTGAAGGGCTGTCCCTTCAGGAGCGATTTTAAACCACAAATTCATCGTAGGATAGGCATGTCCCACATTTCCAAGGTCAGAGGATGCAAATTCGGTAAAATCCTTGACTTCTCCTGATCAAAACTGTACAATTTGTACAATTTGTATTGATGGGAGGAAGAAGCGATGAAAAACATTGTCTCGATCAGCAATGCGAGAAAGGACCTTCCGAAGATGATCAAGGAATTGCAGAAAAATCCTGAAACGGTCTTTTTAGTTCAGGTGCGGAACGAAACGATTGCTGAAATACGTTCATCCAAAAGATTGGTGGAGCCTGGTGAGGCAGTCCAGAAACTGATACGCCTCAGGCAAAAAGTATCCACTCTCCCGAAGGGAAAGACGGAGGAACCCATCTCCAAAAAGGTAAAAGATTATCTCTACGGAAAGGAAACTGGATGATTGAATTCCCTGGCCAGCGGGCCTTTTGTGATACCTCTTTTTTCTTTGCGTCGCTCTATCCAAAGGATGTCAATTACAATCGCGCAGGACAAATATTAAAAGAAGCATGCGATCAAGAAATCTCCCTATGGGCGACATGGGATATCATCAGTGAAACAGCTACGCTTCTCCTTTATCGCTTTCACTACAAGGCCGCCATTCGTTTTCTTGACGAGATGAAGCCGGCGTTAAATATCATTCGCTACGACGACTCTGTCCGCGAAGAAGCAGAGCGAGTCTTCCGCCTTTTTAGTAAAGACAAAAATCTCTCTTACTGTGACGCCATCTCTTTTGTGGTCGTTAAGTCTCTTCTGAACGACATCCCCTGCCTCAGTTTCGATGAAGATTTTTCTGGCCTCGGTCTCACAGTCATCAGGTGAGAACTCATCTTTTGGATAAACCTATAGCAATTGGACGGGGAAGCTCTGACCGCCGATGATGACGATATAACGCATCGCCATAATGCCTGCCAGCACCAACACGGAGGCCATGACCTGCCAGGTCTGAATCGCTTTTGTCCTATGATAGGAGAGAATGAAGAGGGGAATAAACGCACCTAAAAACATCTCGATCCCAAGAAAGAGAGGCGCAAACTTCCCAGTCAGCAGGCTCATTACCGTATGATACGATTCTTCCGTCGCTACCAGCATCACGATCACGTCGCAGAAGATGAGAAAGAGGTCCAGTACGATGAACCCAATGAGGTGTTTGGTGAGATCGGAGATCACATCCTTCTCAACCGTAGGGAAATGGTAATTGAACAGTCTCAGATGTTGAGGATATCGCTCCTTAAGCCACTTTGAGTTGGAAATGTATTTTTCTTTTGCAATGCTTGCCAGAATGACCAGAGCATAACCCGAAACCATGGCAGAAATTAAGAATAAGAAGGGCATCAGAGCAGTATTCCAGAGATGCTTTCCTGGAACCACAGCCAGGACAAATCCCGTATAACCATGGACGGAAATCGCCAGGGGAATTCCGATTATTCCGAAGATCTTTGCCTTTTTCTGATCTCCAGTGAAAAGGAAATAGGCATAAATGATCGCCTCAAGGGGATAGATCATCAGGAGCCATGTCCCAAAGGCCATTGGAGAGGTCGGATTGAAAAAGGGGAAAAAATTGTAACGGATCAGGTACCAGAACCTCGCAGGAGACTCCAGATCGGTAATCAGAGTAAGCGGAGCGAGCGTAAGGCAGAGGGGCGCCAGAACCGCTCCGATTCTGCCCACAGCCTTGAATTTGACCATCCCGAAGACATTGGCAAGCGTTGAGATGACGAACGAGGCAGCGCTCAAACCTGTCAGATAGAAATAGATGGCTGGCAAAACACCCCACGCATAATCAATGGGGAGAGGATGAATTTTCATTAAAGGTTCCATCGAAAATCTCCAGACTCCGCCCTAAAGAACCGAGTTACCAAACTCTCATACCTGCAACTCAGAGCCTTAGCCCTGATTAAAAATAACAATTACCTCTGTATGTTTTTCAGAGCTCCAAGCACATCCATCGGGAGAGGAATGACTGTGCTGTTCTTCTCTCCAGCGATCTCCGTCAGGGTCTGGAGATACCGCAGTTGAAGGGCTGCGGGCTCCGTTGAAATGATATGAGCCGCATCCTTAAGAGTTTCGGCAGCCATATATTCGCCCTGTGCATGAATGACCTTGGCTCGCTTCTCCCTCTCTGCCTCTGCCTGTCTTGCCATAGCCCTCTGCATCGTCTCTGGTAACTGAACATCCTTTACCTCCACCACATCGACCATGACTCCCCACGGTTCGGTATGGCTGTCAATGATCTCGCGCAATTTTTTATTGATTTTCTCCCTTTCGAAGAGGAGTTCATCGAGGTCGGATTGACCGAGTACACTCCGCAAAGTGGTCAGGGCGATCTGGGTCGTGGCCTTCATATAATCCTGAACCTGGAGCACGGCCTTGACCGGATCGACCACCTTGAAGTAAACGACCGCATCGACTTTGATCGTCACATTATCCTTTGTAATCACGGCCTGAGGCTCAACGACCATGGTAACGACTCGAAGGTCTACCTTGAACATCCGGTCCACGACAGGGATGATAAGATTGAAACCCGGATTCCGAGTTCTCATCAGTTTCCCAAACCTGAGAACAACTCCTCTCTGGTATTGCTTGACGATCTTGATCGCCAATCCGACCAAAACAAGCGCCCAAAATCCAGCAATGAAGATAATTGATGTCTGAGTGAATTGAAACATAAGATCCCCCTTTCATAAATCTAAAACTCGAAATTCGAATATCGAAGCCCGAAACAAATCCGAATTCCAAATTTTCAAAATTCGAAACACACTCTCAAGAAAGGAGAGGGGCATTTGAGGCTTGAATTTTGGTTATTGTTTCGGATTTCGTGCTTCGTGCTTCGAGTTTTTGTCTTTTATTTCCGCCACCGGCGGAAATCGTTTAACTTCAGCCTCCCTCCACCTTAATCGGACCGGTCATCGCCTTTCCCATCGAGGCATCCCTGAAACCTCCCGGGTTATCTTTTGAGTAAGCCATCGCTTTCTGCTCTGGCGTACTGGAAGATTCGGTGACGCCCCACAACTCCTCAGCCAGTCCTGCGCTTCTGCCCTCTTTGGGTTGATAAGCCATCAGAAAGGCCGGGATGATCAGGGTAGCGGCAAGAAGAATGATAAGAACCTTTGTCTTGATATTTTCAAACATGGCACGGGGCCTCCTTATTCACTTCCTTCTTTTCCGATTCGATAAAAACCTCCAGAGCTTCAAAAACCGCACTATAAAAAGCAGAAGGTTGATACTCCCTCACTCGTTTCACCATCTCCGAAACCCAATCCAGATGATCCCTCATAAACGTCCTGACATCTTTATCGGAACCCTTTTCGATGAGAAAGGCTAAGAACTCCAATTCCAAGACAATATGATCCGGAAGACCGGAAAATGCTTCCGGTATCTCCATCCCGGAGGCTCGATAGAGTTCCAGCATATGAAGGGCTGAATCACCCATCACATATCCCTTTTCCCTGGCCATGGACAGCCGGCATTCCGGATCACTGGTCCAGGCTTTATGGACCGATTCGACCCACCACAAATCATTCGATTGAGGATTTTGAAAAAGTCGTTGATATTCTTCCTTCATCATCGGAAGGATATAGCCTTGATATCCTTTGGGGAGAAACCTCTCTAAATTAAAATCTTTCCTGTCTATCGGTTTAAAACAGTTGGAGAAGAAATAGTAAATCTCTCCTCTCTTTAAGGCTTCGGCCATCTCCTCATCCGGTTCAGTCAGAAGCCAAGCAAGCGCCCGTGCGATATTAGCCTTTTTTAATTTCAGATTGCAGATTTCAGATTTCAAAATTAAAACTCCGAAATTCTATTAACAGTCTCATAATAAAATAGACATTACATAAGAAGTCCAATCGTTTTAATAACTCCCCTTCCCCCTCTTAATTTAAGAGGGGAATATTCCTCCCCTTAAGATAAGGGGAGGTTAGGTAGGGTTATGAGTCTTTGAATCGTTGGCTGCCAATGTAAGGACGATTTTAAAACTCTTAATAACTTCGAACTTTAGTAAGGTTATGCTTTCCGATAGTATAATGAGGGCTTTGTATTTAAATCGGCCCTCAGCGTCTTGGCCCTGTATTTCCCAATCTTTTTTGAGACCTCGCTTGCCGGATCGCTAAGATCCCCAAAGGTCCTCACCCTGGTCATGCAGGTAGTGACACAGGCAGGCTGTTCCCCCTTCTCAACCATCTCAATACAGAACCTACATTTCTCCACAATGCCGTGCTCTTCACTGATCACCCTCACCGAATAGGGACAGGCCACCATGCAATATTTACAGC
>Ga0194111_10000224_pt1 | contig 67927 bp, 75 predicted proteins | sample TA2KigC300mmetaG_FD_146194 | JGI IMG/M metagenome (GOLD analysis project Ga0194111, IMG submission 146194) | Freshwater microbial communities from Lake Tanganyika, Tanzania - TA2015033 Kigoma Deep Cast 300m | ecosystem: Environmental > Aquatic > Freshwater > Lake | place: Tanzania: Lake...
CAATGTTTTCTTTCCCTCTTTGATATCAGAATCATTTGGCTTTCCTGTCTCTTCAATATTTCCAAAAATTCCTATAATATCATCCTGAATCTGAAACGCAATTCCAATATTTTTTCCATACTCTTGCAATTTTTCAATTTCAGCAGAAGGGGCAGAAGCAAGACAAGCCCCAAGATATAAAGGCCCCTGAACTGTGTAAGTTGCAGTCTTTAATTCATAAATTTTCATAACATCCTCTTCATTCAAATTCTCAAATCCAGGAATAATATCAAGCGCCTGCCCGTAATTTTCCCTTTCTGCAATCCATCCAAGATACTTAATTGCTTCAATTTTCTCTTTGTCAGAAAAATCTGATTCAAGAATAGAATCATACATATAGTGAGAGCACAAATTCCCAGCAAGAATAGCCATAGACTTTCCAAAATCTCCAGAAGAATAAATCTTATGCATTGCAGGCTTCCCTCTTCTCAAATCAGCATTATCAATAATATCATCATGAATCAATAAGTAAGCCTGCATCAACTCAATGCAGATAGAAGCATCAATAACTGCCTGTTCGTTGTTGTCCTTAAAGCACTTGTAAGCAAAAATAATCAAAAGCGGGCGTATTCTCTTTCCACCTCGAAGACTATACTCAAGAATATTCTCAATTAGTTTCTTAATTTCTGGCGAGTATTTCCCATCATCAAGCTTCTTCTCAAGAAATCTTTTCAGGGCAAAATTTACTTTTTCTTTATATTCTTTCATCAAAAATCACAATTAACAATATTTATAAATTTTTATTCACTTGATTGTATATGAATAAAAGTAACAAATTAAACAGGACAATCATACATATTTTTTCAGGAATAATTATCATGCTTCTTCTTATTTTTTATAATCAGGCAGCCTGGATTTTGTTTCTTGTTTTAATAGCAGGGATAATTTTCTCTGCAATATCATTTTCAGTAAGAATTCCGATAATCTGCCATTTTCTTGACACATGCGAGCTTAAAAGAAACAAGAAGTTTCCTGGAAAATCAGCAATATTCATGATAGCAGGCTCCTTAATTGTTGCAAAATTCCTTCCGATGAATACAGCTCTTGCTTCAATTGCCATCTTAACTTTTGCAGATCCTATTTCACATTATGCTTCAAATCTAAGCAAAATAAAATATAAATCAAGATTTTTAAGCAAGGAAAAGAATATTATAGGAACAATTCTTGCAATGCTTGTTGCTTTTCTTGCATCATCAATTTTCATCTCCTGGCAATATGCTCTTCCAGCTTCAATTCTCTCAATTCTGGCTGAAAATCTTGTTCTCAAGATTAGGGATGAATACATAGATGATAATCTTCTTGTGCCATTAGTTGCGGGATTTTCAATTTTCTTGCTTCAGAAAATAATATAATAAAGAATAAAAATAAATAAATACTTTGATAATTCCAAAATTAATAACAATAAATAAATCAAATTACAAAAATAAATCTAAAAACTCCTTAATTAATGCAACAAATACCTAATTAATTAAATAAGTTAATAATTGAACAGGTTAGATTGTGAGTTAATTGCAAAAACAATTTACTTTGAATTAGAAGCAAAAGGAGCATTTTCGAAAAGTTTATAAGTATATCCTTGCTGGTTTTATTGAGGTGATTAAGCCTCAGACTGAATTCTGAGAAAATAGCATGAAAAAGCCAAAAATTATAGAAATAAGAAGATGGATTAACAATTCCGGTTTTGGGCGTTCAGTTAATGACACAGTTTTAGGGGTTATTGTTGAAGCTTTGTCTCTCAAATTAAATGCTTTAGTCAGAGGAAAAGATTATATAGAATTGAGTAATGATCAACTATATTACCCATATTCCTATTGTTTCGGAAAAGGAGTTTCTGAAAGGCCTTCTAATATATCATTAGGTGTTAGAGACTCATTAAGAAATTTCTATTACAAAAGATTTGGTGAATATATAAGACCAGAAAATATTTTAAGATAAACTAATAATTCCAAAATTAATAACAATAAAACAAGTTAATTGCGAGTTAATAAAAGTTAGTAAAATTAGGAGCTGGCTTGATAGTATCTTTGAGGTTTTGGGGGTTTGGCGAGAAAATTTTTAGAGTTAGTCCAGATTAGGCGCAGTTATTAGTTTCAGTTGGGGGTCAGCTCGTTATTTTTTCATCTCATAGAAACTGTCTAATAAATCTGGTTTCTTAACAGAAGATAAATTACCTTTGCTTCCTTTCTTTTCCCATTTCATATACCAAAGGTACAATAAACCAACAGACATTTGTTCTAAATAGATTCCTAGTGTCCAGATTATACATTCATAGATTATTACGCCAGTCCAAACCGCAGTAGAGAATACATATCCCCATTCATCCGCCATGAATATCGGAATCAAAGGTAATGCCATAACTAATGCTGTTGCTTCAGTAAGAGTATAAGCTGTTAAGAATTGAACAGGATGTTTCCTTATAATTTTCGTGGATCTTCCTAATGCTTCAAAAGATCCCTTATCTTCCCAAGCAATAGCAGGTAATGCTAAAAATATCCACATTCTCAGAGCTTTTTCGAGCATATTCAATCCAACTCGCCACCATAAAAATGGATTATCTGCTCCAGCCAGAGTTTTTGCAGCATTCTCCATAGATATTTGTTTTTCTTTATCAGACTTGTTTTTTTCTTCAGTAAAAGATTTTAAAATAAGAATTATCAGCCAGATTACTGCCCAAAGTATTGCTAAGGGGATGATAGTAAGGATATGAACAAAAGATTTCTTTAAGGCTTTAGAAAATTTGGTTTTTTGTCCAGACTCTATCTGTTGAACAATCTCAAGCATTACGATATTACACATACAAATAACCATCGTAACCAAAAAGAGTAAGAGAAAAAAAGCTAAGATATAAACTCCATAACTAATCTGCTCAAATCTTTGATTAAGCCAGTATTCAATAAAAAGAACCACACCTGCAAAAATAAACCAGCTAAATAGAATGGGAATTGTTAGTATTGGTTTCTTAAATAAAACTTTCAATGAGTCTACTAATAATAGTCAACCCTCTTTAACACTTTTAAAAAATGCCATCTTAATCTACCTAACACTTCCCTATTTAAAAACTCATCGCCAAACAAATACTCGAACCCAACTAAATAATGCCCAAACAAAGCGGAGTTGGGTGGGTGGCGGGGAGTGGATGGAGGGAATATATTATCCGAGCAACTTGTTGCGAGCAAAATGTCCGCAGGACTTCGAGCTGACCCCCTAAGTTTCGTAAGAAAAAGTTTAGATAGATTCGAGCCCACTGAGTAATAATTTTGCATAATCGCTGTTCTATTCGTCCGAATACTTGAAAGATTGATTTTTAGTGCAACGATGCCGAAGGGAAAAAATCAAAGAAAAATTGGGCTTTGTAAAATTGGATTATTAACTTTGGAGTGGTTATTACAGTAAGATTTAAATATATGGATTGATTTTCTTTTTGTATGAGCAATGATGTTATGCATGATGATGAAGGTAATATTGTATATGTAGAGGAAAGTACTGGAAGAAGTTTAGCGCATTATCCAAGTTGGCGAGAGATTAGACAAAGTGAAGAATCATTCAAAGGTAAAAATAAGGTAGATGATGTGCAGCTCAATGCCTTGGAAAAACTTCTAGATGGAGATAGACTATCATGCAATCCTATTAATGAATTAAGAAAACAAGAACCACATATCACAACACGTGATCCATTCTACGAGGATAATATCCATCGTTATGGACCATCAATTGACGAGGTTGAAGCATTTTTTGAATCTATACTTCATGAGGATGCAAGAAAATTGCCTTCTGTTGCAGCTTCAAGGTTGTTGAGCATATATAATGATAGAGGGTCAGGCGATGCAAGTAATTTATTTTTTAGATTTTTGGATTGGGCCCTATATGCACTTAATAATTGTCCTGATACGAAGGACAGAATAAGGAAAATTCTAAAATCAGGCCCACAAGGTCGTAGATATTTAAATGATGTATGCGCTGGAAGAGTGGATTCTGAAATGGGGGAGGCTGCTGATGAAATTATGCTCCACCACAGATTTCTATTAAAAGAACATCTATTGCTAACAACCGGTTTAGTACTTGCATCTGGAGCAGCAGCGTATGGTTTAACAAGTATGATATTGCAATATTTTAGTAAATAAAGCCCAATTTTTCTACTTCTAAGTCGCCGTAGGGCAAATTGAATATAACGCCTGTTATATTCCCTGACTTCCAATTATGTTAATAATTCCTCTGGAAGGTTGGGCGAGCAATTAAGGGTGGTGGGGCTTTGGTGGTTTCTTGGGGATTAGTATATTGAGCCCAAAGTTTCTGAACAAAGAATATTGTGAAGAAATTGATTATAATTGGTGTTATATTCGTTTTTTCGCAGAAAAAACCAAAAAATTTATGTTGAGTAGTGGAGTGGAGCGGAACGCCACGAGACAATAAATTTTTTGAGTTATGACGGAACGATTTTTGGGCTATTAAAAATTACAATTAAAACTCAAGGGTAGTCACAAATAGAAAAGATTTAAAAATATTATGTTACTTCTTCAAAACATGGTGCAACAGCTTACTCAAGGACGCAATGGAACAATAGTTGGACCAGATAATAAACCATTTAATCTTGCTAGTGTATGTTTAGCTTTGACAAAGACTTATGTTAGGCGAGAAAGTCAAGGAGTTATTGATGATGCGAGAATGCTTGCGGAAGCAAATGGCTTGGAATATTTTCTAGTTCTTAAAGATGAAAAAGCAGGATTAATGAGAGTAGATTTTGGGTATCCTGGAAACTTTGAAGACCAGCGTGTTTTAGGCACAAAATCTGTCAGACTTTATACTGTTAATTTCTATGGTGTCCCAGGTTTTAATAAAGCCCAAAAATCGTGAGTAATATTTCTTATAAGCTGTGTTATACGCCCCGAGCCAAAGGCGAGAGCGCAACGTTCGGCGAAGGCAAAAAATCAAAAGTCGTCGGCAGTATAGTTTTCGTTTTGGGGCACGCGCGCGGTTTTTGCTTCTTTTTTTGAAAAAGAAGAAATTTTGGTTGGCTGTTTGTAAATTTTTTCAAAAACGAAAGGTTTATATACTTCATATATATAAGATATTTATACTAAATATATAAAATCGTAAAAATGGTTCAAGCAATGATTGAAATTCCTAATGAAGCTAATCAAATTTTGAATATAGTTAAAGCTAGATATAATCTAAAGACTAAAAGTGAAGCTATTGCCAAAATTGTTATAGAATGTGGAGCAAATATTATAGAACCTGAATTAAGGCCTGAATACTTAGAAAAATTAAGAAAAATTGAAGAAGAAGGTTATGGCGAAACCCTTAATTCTATCAAACAATTAAGAAAGAAGATAGAAAAGAGGTAAAATGCCGAGGCAATATAAGACTAGTAAAGAGTTTGATAGAATTCTTGCTAAACTTGAGAAAAAAGACAAGCAACTTTACGAAAATCTTCTTAATAAGATGAATGAAGTCTTAAATAGCCCTGACATCGAGCATTATAAAAATTTAAGATATGACATGAAAGAATTTAAGAGAGCTCATGTTGGGCATTTTGTTCTTGTATTCAAATTTGACAAAATGAATAATTTTATCTTTTTCTCGGATTTTGATCATCACGATAAGATTTACAAGAATTGAGAATTTGAGGGTAGGTGGTCGGGGGCATTGAAGTGCCATCTTTAACTCTCTTTTAATTTCTAAGTTTAGTGCCTTCGAACAATTAGACATAATTGGTGTTATCCGACCCTATCCTCGTGAGCGACCCGCAAAAAGTGGAGCTTTTTCAGAGCTGAGGCGAATACTCCTGATAGGGCGAGTAAAATTAGACTATTGTTAGGGCGGGGGATGGACAAGCGCGTTATTTTTTCAAGTAATTTTGGGCAGTTTCTTCACTAACTTCTAAAGATTCATTTCCAATAATAAGTTGAGATTCTGGAAATCCTCTTATATCTTGCCCAAAATAGAATCTTCTTCCTTGCGAAAGAGTTCCCTTATATCCCAACTCTCTAGCCAGATTTGCTTGGTCTTCGAAAGACAGACCCAGTTTTCCATCAAACATTTGAGCCTTTTCTAAAACTTGTCTTTCAAGTTGGCGCAATCTATCTTTTCTTTCTTGTACTTCATTTCTTGGAGAACTTTGCACCCAAGAATTTAGCTTAGATTGTATTTCAGGATATGAAGAATTATATTTTTCAGTAAAGCTCATTATCGGAAGATAGGTGCAAAGTGCAACAACGGCAGAACCTACGGCGCCAACTACAAATTTAGCAAATCTGCTTAATTCTGGTTGAATTGTATTGTCCATTTTCAAATTTTATCACAGAACTCTTTCGCCCTTTCGGTTAGAATCTGTAAGGAAGTATGCTTTAAATAATTATCGTTAGCGCTTGTCCATCGGGCGGGGGCGGTCAATTGATTAATTTCACTCGAGTTTTTTCCAGCAGGAAAAAATTTTGGCTAATTGGTGTTATATTCCCTGACGAGCTGAATTATGTTAATAATTCCTCTGGAAGGTTGGGCGAGCAATTAAGGGTGGTGGGGCTTTGGTGGTTTCTTGGGGATTAGTATATCGAGCCCAAAGTTTCTGAACAAAGAATATTGTGAAGAAATTGAATATAATTGGTGTTAGTTTCCTTTTTCCTCGAAATTTCCCCCTTTGAGCGAAAGCGAAAAGAGGCTGGAAATTTCAGAGTGAAAAAGTTCGAAGAAAACGAAGTTTTCTGAGAAAGTAAATTTTTGGGCGAGGGCTCGTTTTTAGGGGCTTTGGCTTTTATGTTGTCTTTTCTAAGTAGTTAAAATCGAAAGGTTTAAATAGGGGCTGTTTATTCTATTTATAAGGTAAATGAAAATGATGAATCAAGCTGAAAGAATTGAAGCAATGGAAAGACTTCCTGAACATCTTGGAGAATTTGTAAGTGTTATTTTTGTTAATCAATTTAATAAACGAAAATGTATTAGGGGAAAATTAAAAGAAGTAACGCCCTACTCTAATGTGGTTGTAACCCATTTAGAAAGAGTTCCTGAAGAAATACAAGATATGGATATTTTTCAAGGAAGAAAAATTATGAAAAGTACAACTGGAATTCCATTTTTGGGATTACCCGATGCAATCATGTCTATTCATGCAAAAGATGGAAGTGTTCTTTATGATAATGAACTTGTTCATCCATTTTATAATCCTCATTTCTTTCCAAATCGCGATGAGAACGGAAGATTAAGAATAGGGGAGGATCATAACGATGGAAAAGCATATGCAGAAAGGACTAGAGAATTAAGCTTCGGAAGACGATAAGCAGAGTTTTTTTCTTTTAGCCAAAGCCCCTTATTCTAAATAACAAGCAAATTGAAAATTTGCGAGACTATATTCTGCCCGAGCCCAAAAATTTATTGTGCATAATCGCTGTTATATTCCCTGACGAGCTGAATTATGTTAATAATTCCTCTGGAAGGTTGGGCGAGCAATTAAGGGTGGTGGGGCTTTGGTGGTTTCTTGGGATTAGTATATCGAGCCCAAAGTTTCTGAACAAAGAATATTGTGAAGAAATTGAATATAAGCTGTGTTATCCGACCCGAAAAATCCGAAGGATTTTGAGTTCAGAATTCGGCGTTATCAATATTAACTATAAAGTAGTAAATTAACCAAAAGATTTATAAAGATAAGTCAATTACAATCAACTATGAGATTTATGAGAAAAGCACTGGGAATTGGAGCATTGGTTTTAGCTTTAGCTGGTTGCGACAACCAACCAAGAAATTATAATGCTTATGTTGATTTGAATAATGATAAAAAACAAGAAGTTGTCGCAGGAAATTATGGTGAATCTCATTGGGATTTTGCTGATTATGATACATTTGTTGCAAAAAATGATGGTAATGGAAATTTTGGCGAACCTGAATTAATCAACAGACAAAAGAAGTAAGACTTGCCCTATTTTATTTATTTCTTCAAAATTGAAAATTTTGACTAACTTTTAGCTCGCCCGCTTATTGAAACTAATTAGTGTTAAGTCCCCCGAGCTGAATGTATAAAGGAATGAAATGGATTTATAATGAAGCGAGAGCAACTTGTTGCGTGGTCAAGGGGCTAACTTTAAAAAATTCTTGCTGATGATAATATAAATTTCCCCGCAGAGGTAGTCTTCTTCAGAAGAGCTATCGCGTATAAGCCCTGTTAGTTTCTCCGAATGAAATGAGGACGAGATTTTAATGCAATGTTCCCGAAGGGAAAAATCTCGAGTTCTGGGTTTGCCGAAAATTCGTTGTTATTGTAGTTGTTGAAAAATTATTTTTGGAAAGCACACTATTTTTTCATAGAATGAAACCAATCAGAAGAACTTTTTTGGAATAAGAAAATTAGTGCGATTAATTGCAATATAGTTATGCCTGCTGAAAACATTGCAGAGATTGGGTTTGTTACAAGCAAGACTATTGCAGGCAATACGGAAAAAGGAATTCCAATTATGAATAGAACCAAAAAAGTGATTCTTGCCCAATTCTTTCCTTGCCCTATCATATAGATAAAGAAAGCCATAAACACCAATGTGAAAAGAGTTACAAAAATAACAAATCCAGAACCATATCCTTGTGCCAAATCAACAGAATTTGAAAAATTAATTATGCTGTTTAGAACTCCTACTCCAAGACTTATCCAAAGTAGGATTAAAGCATTTGAAACACCATCTGGTTTGTTATTTTTTGGCATCATATATTTATTTAAATTAAGAATTATTTAAATCTATCGTTTGTGTGCTTTTGGTGGAGGTTTTTTTCAACAATTTCGTTAAAATTTTGTTAGGCAAAGTTGCGTAGCAATTTTGTGAGAGTTTTCTTTATGATTTTAACGAAGATAACAACATTAGAATTTTCGGTAGCGAAGCGTGCCTGTAAGGCAAACCCAGAATTGAATATAACAGACTTTTAGCGAAAATCATTAGATTTTCTGCTAATAAGCCCTAACGGGTTTGTTTTTTGATAATGACTGGAAAAATTGTCTAAAATTTCTTTTGTTAGCTCTAAAGATTTGTTGCAATGTTGTTTTAAGTTTCTGGATGAGCTTTTTTTGAAATAAATATTTTCCACAATCTTGCTTCTCTTCTGAACAGCCCTCACAGCAGGAACAAAATCACCATCTCCTGATACAAGAATAGCAACATCAAAATTATCTTCGCAAGCTCCTTCTACTATATCAACAGCCATATGTATATCATCCTCTTTAAGGACATAATAAAATTTGTTTGTTCCTTTTATTTTTCTTTTTAATAACTTGCATAATATTAAATTAAATTTGGGTATTTTCTTTAGATTATTAAAAAATTCTTTCTGACTTTTAAATTTTTCTTGATTTTTTGATTTGTCAAGCTCAGCATTATAATAAAAAATTTCTGAAACCTCTCTGTCTTTTAAGAGATAATCTATAAACCCCTTATAATCAAACATTTTTAATCTTGCTTCTTTGCCATAAATATATCTCAAACCATGATAAAAATTATTTCCGTCTATAAATACAGAAACCTTCATTTTAGGTGCTCACCCATTGCATAAGCAATGGTGAGCGTATATAATTATTATATACTGATTATCCTTATAAAACTTTCGTTTTTCTCTTATTTCTTCTATATTTTCTAAAAGTAAAGTGTAAAAATAAATCCAAGAAACAATTATTAATAATAAACAATTAAATCTTAAATAGCGAGTTAATAAAGAACATTTTTAAACAATAATAAACTAATAAGAATATGATAGAATCAAAAAAAACAAAGAAAGAAGAAAAACAAGAGAAGAAATTCAAAATTCTCGCAGCAGGAGACATACATGGAGATACGAAACTTGCTCTCGAACTTGCAAAAAAAGCAGAAAGGGAAAAAGTAGATTTGGTTATATTAACAGGAGATATAGTTGGATTAATAGAAACAGAAAATTTAATCAAGCCATTCACAAGCAGAAAGGAAAAAGTTCTCTTTGTGCCAGGAAACTGGGACTCCCCAGACACAGCAGATTTTTTATCAAGAATGTATGGAATAAAAAATCTGCATGAATATCATGCCAAGTATGGAAACATAGGAATTTTTGGCTTGGGAAATCCAGGCACTCTGCAATTAAATGAAAAAGAAGCATTTGAGCAGTTAAAAAAGAATTTTGAAAAAATAAAAAATCTCGAAAAGAAAATTTTAGTAACACATATGCATGCAGAAGGAACTCGCTCTGAGCTTTCTGGCTTCCCAGGTTCAAGCGGAATAAGAAAAGCAATAGAAAAATTCCAGCCCGACTTGTTCATTTCAGGGCATATTCATGAACTTGAAGGAATTGAGGAAAAAATAGGAAAAACCAGAATAATAAATGTTGGAAGAAAGGGAAAAATCATAGAAATCTAGAATAATCATAGATTATTCCTATAATTCTCCCCTCTAAGGGGAGATTAAGAGGGGTAATAGAAATCTAAAACAACATTTTAGTATGTTATCTTAGTATATAAATATTTAAGAATAATAAATTTATTATAAAAATATGAAAAAATTGCTAAGAGCAGGATTAGTTGCTATAGTTCTAGCTACCGGAATAACTTGCGGATGTCAAACTATACTCGAAAGATTAGCTCCAGGAACAAAGATAGTTATTCCTGGAAAAGAATATAAGTTTATTAATGATAAAAGAGAAGTTATTGGAAAGACTACTTTTTATAATGAAAAGGGAGAATTTGTCCAGAGATTTGAAGCACAGGGAGTAGTTGATAAAAATTCCATAAATAGAGTAGAATACAGGGCAAAGGGATTTTATAAAAAAACCCAGTGGAAGCCAGGCATTAAAGAAGGAGAGCAGACTATTGAATTATTTAGAGCAGGAGTATATATTGGAAAATTTGTTTTAAGAATGAGAGATAATGACAGAGATGGAAAAGCAAGTTCTGAAACTAAAATTTATGATAAGGATAATAATCTTATAAAAACAGTAGATGGCTATCCTGATAATTATCCTAAAGATCTTATGATTCCAAGTGAATCCCAAGAAGAAGACAGAATTCACAGATAAATCATTAAGAAAAGGCAGGATTATTGAAATTTAGATTTTCCTAAACATAAAATTAAGATAAGTATTTCTACCTGTTTCTTTATTAGATATTTTTTTGAAATATAATAATTCAAAATTTTTGCACATATTCAAAATCTCATTAAAATTATATCTTGACACAAATCTTTTCAGCTTATATTTTTTATCAGGCTCTTTCCAGCCTTCAAAATTTCCCTCTATAATTCCTAAGTAAAATATCCCATTATCATTTAACAAAGAATACACCTTTCTTATAACTTGTTCTGCTAATTTTTTAGGAATTGTAGTTAAAGAAGTATAAGACCAAATCCCATCAAAATTCTTATTTAAATCTATATTCTCAAAATTCATTTTTATTGTTTTTAATCCTTTATTTTTGCATAGATTAAGCATTCCTTCCGAAATATCAAGGCAAAGTGGATTAAATCCTCTTTTTTTAAATAATAAGCTGTCTCTCCCGGGCCCACTTCCTAAATCAAGTATATTTTTCCCAGGCAAATTCCCAAGAAACAAATTAATATCAAAAGATAAGAATTTTTTTGCATATTTTATTGTTCTTTTTTCATATTTTTTGCAATATTTATTATATATTCTCTCTGCATTTTTGGAATCATACTTCATTTTAAAATTTTAATCCAGTGCTGAAATTTAGACAAATAAATTGTATTATTCTTTTTATTAAGCTCGCCCTTTATCCTTACTTTCTGCCCGTCTCTGACACAAGACTGATATATCCAAAAATAAGTTAAAACTCTGTATTCTCTTTTGCTTGTTATTATCTTAAAAATTCTTGGGCTAAAGTTAGTCCTCCAGCAGCCAAATGTTTTGCCAGAAATAATTATTTTTTTGCCTTTTTTAATCTGAATATCTTCAGGAACTTCGTTTTTATCATAAACAAACCGTATTGTGCTAAGAATTTTCTTGTTTATCTGCATAGATGCCCATTTATTTCTCAGCATCAAGCTAAAACTGTTCTTTTTTGAAAATTTACTTCCATGTTTTTTTATTTGATAAGATATATGATTTTTGTTTATATTCCCAATCACAAGCTTATTTTTTAATTTTTTAATATTATTTTTAATTTTATTATAATTTTTAATTCCATAAACTACAAAATCAACATCTTTTTCTATGTCAAAACCAAGCAATGCAGAGCCAAATATTCCAATATCATCTTTTTTGACGCCAAGACGCATAATAAAATCAGCAATCTCTTCCCATTTGCTTTCTTTTATCTTATTATAAATTTTAGAGAATTCCTTATTTGGCTTGAAAATAAATTTGATGTTCTTTCTTTTTAAAAAACAGGGCATAATATTATTATCTATTACTTTCTGATAATTTTTTTTGAATAAAATATTATATCTTCCTTTACTAGAGGGCTCAAATACTAAATTAGCTAAAATTTTATTTTTGTTTTTATATCCTCTTACAATATAAATTCTGTAATTTTTATCAACAACATAGTCGCATTCTCTCAAGTCTTCCATTTTTTAATATAAAATTTATTTCATCAAGAGTTTTATCAAAAGACTTATTCTCTATTAAATGTACATTAAAATTTGGGGATAATTTTTCAGCCAATAAAGAGATTTTATCTTGGATTAAAGAAATATTATTGTAATTTTCATACCATTCCTCATTTTTGATTGTTCTTCTATTATTCTTATTATCAAACATCTTAAAATGCTCATTTTTATTGTTTATAGAAAGAATAAAAATAGGTATATTTTTGGGAATTTCAAGAGCGAGAAATGGTGTTATATGAACTCCTTCTATGACTGCACTTGTTCCTGCCTTTATATTATTAAATATTAATTTCTTTATTATGCTTTTCATCAAAAAAGTATGTTCAAAAAATCCTTTAATAACATTACAATTATTTAATTCTCCAAAATATTTCCAGCACTTGTGGGAAACATCAAATAAAAGAGGATTTTTAGTTTTATCTTCATAACTCCTCATAACATCTCTTATTATGTCTGTATGAATTACATGCTCTATTCCAAAACTTTTTGCTAATTCAGTTGCTAATGTGCTTTTCCCTGTTCCCGGAACTCCTCCAATTAAAATTATTTTATTTTCCATATCAAATCATAGACATGCAAACTATATACATATTTTTGTACATAAATTGTCTGCAGTGTTGCATAAAGCTTTTATACCCTAAGATCTATTATCTATCATGTTAGATAGTGCCATAACAAAGAAAATAGAAGATTTTGTCTACCTGAAGCCGAGAAGCATACAGGAAATAGCAGAACATACAGGAAAAAACTGGAGAACAGCAGACAGATATATACAAGATATAGAAAAGAATTTTGGAACATTGTCAACCCGAGTATTCAGAGAAGGAACAAGAGGAGCATTAAAAATAGTTTTCTGGAGCAGTATAGAAAAAGCCTCAAGTTCAGTATTCCAAGAGCAGCTTGAACAAGAAATACTAAGAGCAAGGAAAAAAGAAGACTTTTCAGCATTTGACATATTCCAGCATGTTCAAGATAAAAACAAAAAAGCAATAGTAGAAAAAGCGATTGATGAATCAGGAGACAATCTTAAGGAACTGGGAGAATTATTTAAAAAAACAGAGAAACAGCTTACAATTCTTTCTGGAAATCTTTCTTTTATAAATCTAAAAAATAAAACAATTGATGTATTCAAAATTCTAGAGGATCTTGTGAAAAAAGGGGTTACAATAAAGATATTATGCAGAATAGACCTTGCAGGAATAAATAATATAGAGCGTGTTCTTTCATTAAATTTCAAATATGGAAGAGAATGTATAGAAATCAGACATAGAGAGCATCCAATTAGGGCATTTATCTTTGACAACAAGCTTTTTAGGATAAAAGAGATAAAAGAGCCGACAGGAAAGCTTCACGAGCTTGATAAAAAGATTTTTATATTCTATACAATCAAAGATAAGGACTGGACAGAATGGCTATCCAGAATTTTCTGGAAGCTTTTCTCGCAATCAATTGATGCGAGAAAAAGAATTCAAGAGCTGAAAAAGCTAAAATAAAAATAAAAAACATGAGCAGAAAAAAAGAAATTGAAAAACAGGAAAAAGAAAGGGAAGCATATATTCCCTTTAATCCTGCAAATGTCAAGCAGGTTGTGGAAGTTCCAGTAAAGCAGCCAGAGGAAAAAAATATAATAAAAATAGAGCAAGGGAAAAAAACAAAAATTGGCAGGCTTAAAACACGAAACATAAGCGAAGAAACAGAAAAAATAGAGAAAAAAGAAAGCAAAAGAAAAATAAGCAGAGGATACACATTAATTATAACAGAAAAGCCACAAGCAGCATTAAAAATTGCAAGCTCTCTTGGAAATGCAAGAAAATACTCAGAACAGGGAGCCCCTTATTACGAATTTGAGCGAGAAAATAAAAAAATAATTGTAGCCTGTGCAGTTGGGCACTTGCTGGGACTTACAGCAAAAAAAGGTGAAAAAGGCTGGCCTGTTTTCAATATTGAGTGGAAAGCAGAATTCAAAAAAAACTTATGGGCAAAAAAATATTATTCTCTTCTTGTGAAATTGTGCAAGAATGCTTCTGATTATATTGTGGCGACAGATTATGACATAGAAGGAGAAGTTATCGGATTGAATATTATTAAGTTTATTGCAAAACAGCAAGATGCTAAAAGAATGAAATTCTCAAGTTTGACAAAGCCAGAATTAGAAGAAGCATATAAGAATATTTCTCCAACTTTAAACTGGGGGCAGGGAATAGCAGGAGAGACAAGACATTATTTAGACTGGTTTTACGGCATAAATCTATCCAGAGCCTTAATGGAAGCAATAAAACTTGCAGGAAGCTTTAAAATTTTAAGTATAGGCAGAGTTCAAGGCCCTGCTTTAAATATAATTGTAGAAAAAGAGCTTCAGATATCAAATTTCAAGCCATCTCCCTACTGGCAGGTTTATATTATAATTGATGGCATCGAACTCAAGTATAATAAAGATATAACAAAAAAATCTGAATTAATTCCATTCAAAAATCTAAAAGGGAAAACATCAGAGTTAAAAACAGAAAAATCTCTTCAAAAAATAAAGCCCCCTGCCCCTTTTGACTTAACTAGTTTGCAGACAGAAGCATACAAATTTTTCTCAATAAACCCGGGAAGAACACTTCAAATAGCTCAAAATCTCTATCTTGCTGGCTTGATAAGTTATCCTAGAACATCAAGCCAGAAAATTCCAGAATCTATAAATCCAAAAGCAATTATCAAGAAACTTGGAAAAGTTTATGATACAAAATTATGTTCACGAGAAAAAGCAGTAGAAGGAAGCAAGTCAGACCCTGCTCATCCTTCAATTTATCCAACAGGAGAATTCTCAAGCTTGGCAGGAGAAGACAAAAAAATTTATGATTTGATTGTAAGAAGATTTCTCGCCTGCTTCTGTGAGGATGCAGAAGTTGAAAACAAGATAATAACAGCATTATACGAAAATTACAGGTTTATTGCAAGAGGATTGGAAATAAAAAAGAAAGCATGGATGGAAGTTTATAAGATAAAGCTTGATGAAAAAGAGTTGCCAGACATAAATGGAAAAAGAATTATAGAAGATTCAAGAATAGAGGAAAAAATGACACAGCCCCAAAGAAGATACTCTCCTGCATCTCTGGTTTCAGAGCTTGCAAAAAGAAATCTCGGAACAAAAGCAACACGGGCGAGCATAGTTGAAACATTATACACAAGAGGATATATAAAAGAACAGTCAATAAAAGCAACACCTCTCGGCATCTCTTTAATTTCAAGCTTGAAGAAGCACTCTCCAATTATAATTGATGAAAAATTAACAAGAAATTTTGAGAAGGAAATGGAGCTTATCGAGCAGGCAAAGAAAAATTTGAAGGAAAAGCAGGAAAAAATAATAAAAGACGCGAAAAACTCAATAATCAAAATTTCAGAAGATTTTAAGAAGCATGAGAAGAAAATAGGTGAAGAGCTTGTAAAAGCAGGAAATGACTTAAGAGAAGAAGAAAGGAAAGAAAATGAATTAATTATATGCCCTCTGTGCAAAAAAAGTAAGCTGAGAATTCTATTTAACAGAAACTCGAGAAGATATTTTGTTGCATGTTCAGGCTATCCTGAATGCAAAACCACATTTAGTTTGCCTCCGAATGCTCTGATTAAGCCAAGCAAAGATAAAGAAGGAAAGCAGGAATTCTGCCCAGAATGCCAGTTCCCGTTATTATTGTCAATAAAAAAATCAAGAAAACCCTGGAAATTCTGCTTCAATCCGGATTGCCCAACAAGACTAGAGTATCAGAAGAAAAAGGAAGAAAATCAAGGAAGTTAAATAACCAGTTCATTCCGAGTCATCTGCTCTAGTGTCTGCCTTTTTCTTATCAATTCAATTCCTCTTCCAGTAATCAGAACCTCTGGAGATTGTGGATAAGAGTTATAATTAATAGTAGACATTCCAGCACAATACGCTCCTGTTCCTCCAATAACAACAAAATCTCCTCTGCTCATTCCTTCCACCCATCTTGGTTTCAATTTTTCAGAATCTCCGGGAGCAGGAGTTAAAATATCTCCTGATTCGCAGCAATGCCCAGAAACAATAACTCTCTCTGGTTCTCTTTCTCCATCACTGGGACTTCTATGAACAACTGCAATCGGATGCTGTGCTCCATATAAACTCGGCCTAGTTACTTCAGGCATTCCAGTGTCAGTAATTAAAAATTTATATTTTGCAGTTCTTTTCAAGTCTATCACTTTCGCAATAATACATCCGGCATTTGCAACAAGAAAAGTTCCGGGCTCAATCTCAAGCCCGAGCTTAACTCCTTTGTCTCTTGCAAATTCTTTAAATGCTTCTTTAACAGGTTTTCCACATTCCTGCAAATCAGTTGCCTTTTCATAACTCATTCTTGCAACTTTATATCCCCCGCCAAGATTAAGAGTTCTAACATCATGCCCTTGTTCCAGGAATCTTGCAACAATATCAAGAGACATGCCGGCAACTCTCTGCCAGACAGCAGGGTCAGAGCCCGAACCAATATGAGTATGCACTCTTTTTACATTTAACTCATACTTTCTAGCTAATCTAAAAACATCATCAAGTTGCTCATGCCAGATTCCAAAACTCGCACTCTCTCCACCAGTATTAGTTCTGTTTGTTCCTCCACTTCCCGCTCCTGGGTTAATTCTAACAGAAACCTCTTTGCCTGGGAAAAAGATGCCAAAGTTCTCAAGCTGATGTTGAGAACATGCATTATAGTCAAGCCCAAATTCAACTAATCCAAAAAGATTTTCTGGAATTTCCTGGCTTGTCATTAGCATATCTTCGTACGGAATTTCAGCTTTCATACGCGCTCTCTCAGCTTCAAATCCAGAAGAAACATCTAACAATATTCCTCTTTTACGAAAAAGCCTGGCAATATTCATATTCGGATTTGCTTTCATAGCATATCTCACTGTCAATCCGTATGCATTCGGAAAAGCAAGTGCACTATCTGCTTGTTGTTCAAGAATTCTCTGAGAATAAACATAAACAGGAGTTCCAAACCTATTCGCAATTTCTCTCACTTCATCAGGAGACACAACCGGACTTAATGGTTCAGGTTTTGTTTTACTCGCCATTTTACATCCAACTTCTTAAAAGTTCTTCCTGAGAAAGCGGAGAAAGCATTGCAGGAGGAATATCAAGCATTGTAAATGCTCCTGCCCTGCCCTCAAGAGAAAGTCTATGACACGCTCTCGCACAAGCAACTAAAATACTTCCAGTTGCTTCAGGATTACTCTTCCAAGTATTAGAATATTCTACAACCGCTTTATTTCCATTTCCAGTTTTTCCAGATGTAAGCACAAATCCAGCATGAGGCATCTCCTTTTTTCTCTTAGCTACCTGCTCAGGAGTCTCAAACACAACACTAGTATTATAATCTGCAAAATAATTTGGCATTGTAACAATTGCCTTTCTAACTTCATCTGGATTTGCTCTGGGTTTTAAAGCAACAAAGCACTCTCTCATATGTTTCTGCCTTGTTGTTAGCTCAGGATTAACTCCACTTCTTACTGAACTCAAAGCCTCTTGAACAGGAACAGTGTACTGAATTGCGTCCAACACTCCTGGAACTCTTCTTAATGCATCAGAATGTCCCTGGCTGACTCCTCTTCCCCAGAAAGTGTAAGCTCTTGAGCCAGGAAGAAAAGCATTTCCTAAAACTCTCTCAACTGAAAATATTCCAGGATCCCATCCAGCAGATATAACCGCAACATGATTATTCCCTTTAGCCACTCTATTCATTTTATCAAAATACTCTGGAATTTTTGCGTGAGTGTCAAAACTATCAACTGTGTTAAAAAACTGTGCAAAATACGGACCTTGTTCAGGCAAGTCAGTCGCGCTTCCCCCGCATAATACAGCAACATCCGCTTCCATTCTTTTCCATAAATTATCGTCAACTGTTCCTAAAGCATAGATTAATGGGGCATCAGGTTTATTTCCAAATTCATCATTAACTCGTTTAGGAGTCCTGGAGATTATTCCTATTAATTCCATGTCAGGATTTTTCTGTATAGCCTGATAAACCCCTCTCCCAACATTTCCCCATCCTACAATTGCTATCTTCGTCTTCAGTTTCCTTGGTTCTGGCATTTTTCTAGGATTTACTTACCTCCATTTCCCTTAGAGCATCAACAGCAGTGTAAACTTTTCCCCTCTCTCCTGCTTCAATTCTTCTTGCTAAAAATCCAACTAATTGAATTCCTCCATCAGCATAAACCTGTCTGCCGTTAATGTTGTGAAATAGTTCAACAGCCTTATCTCCAAGATCTTGTATTCCTACAACAACATTTCCATCTGGTGATACTCTCTTCCAGTAAGGAGGACCAGAGACATCAGAATAATCTGCAAAAACCTTGCCCTCTAAGAAATCTCTAAATGTACTTCTTAATGTAGCAAAGGGAAATATGGTTGCTCTTTCAGGAGTAGTTAAAGTATAAGTATGCCAGCCGTGTCCTCCTAAATGTTCTTCTGGAACACCCATTGCCCTCTGTTCTTCTTGATTTCTAATCATTTCTATTTGCTCAGGAGCAAACACAATCCCCATTCTCTGAAAATAAGAAATCATTGCTTTTGCAGTCCCGCTTGTATCTTTTTTTCCTGCTTGATGGCTTTCTCTTACACTAAGTTCATAGCCCTTAAATTCTCCTTTATACCTTCTTGAAAAATCATCCATAAAAGCCTGAAGAGCAACAATAGGAAGAGCCATATTAGGAGCAATTACAGCAATATTTCCAGAATCAATAACAGCCTGCTCGAGAGCTTTCCTGTCTCCTCCAGTTGTTCCCATTACAAACGGAATTCCATATTTGCAGTATAATTCAGCATTTCTATTTACAGCATCTGGCTGGGTAAAATCAACTGCAATAACTGGCTTGTAAGTTTCATTTCCAGTCATTCCTTTCAAATGCTCTTCATGTTTTTCAGGAGGAACTAAGTAAAAACTAAAATTTCTTCCAAGAGATATTTCTCTTGGCTGGCTCTCTCCTGTCAGTGATTGAGCAAACACAATAAAATCATCTAAATGCTTTAGAAGCATAGTTTCAGCAAAAACAGTTGCCATTTTTCCAGGCAAACCCGCAATTGCAATATATGGTTTTCCCATATTTTTTTAAGTTTTTTAGTATTTTTAAATTAAATTATACTCTAAAATAACAATTAGCAAGCAACCATAAAAGGCCCTTCAACACAGGTTCTTCTTCCTCTTTCATCTGCACACTTTCCGCAAATTCCAACTCCGCATGAAGTCATATAATCTGCAGATGAATAAACCCTGTCTGGCGGAGAAATAGCAAGCTCCAAAGGCAGAACAGCATCAATCATTGCCCTCGGCCCGCAATTAAAAAAATAACTATTTGGTTCAAGTACAATTTTCTTTAATAAATCTGTAACTAACCCTTTCTCTCCTGAACTTCCATCTTCAGTTGCAACATAAACTTTTCCATATTTTCTAAATTCATCTAAATGAAAAAGATGCTTTTTATCTTTGGCTCCAAGAAGAATAATTATTTTATTTGTGCTTGAGAATTTTTTGGCAAGCAAAAACAATCCTGCGACTCCGCAGCCTCCGCCAATTAAAACAATAGCACTATTATCCCGGATAAAAATTGGTTTTCCATACGGCCCCCTAATGTAAAAACTATCTCCTGCTTTCAAAGAATTAATTGCTCGAGTGAATTGCCCCCTCTCTAAAACTCCTAAAATTAAAGGATCATCATCCATTACAGAAAATGGCTTTTCTCCAACTCCAGGAATCCAAGCAAAAACAAACTGCCCTGGAGAAGCTTCAATTTTCTCCTCTGTTTTAATTAATTTAAAATCAGAACACTGCTCAAGTTTACCAGTAACTTTAACTTTTTTATAGTTCATATCAACATCCTTAAGCAATGCTGCTGCATTATTTCTTCTTGTATTTAAGTCAGAAACAAGCGCAGAGAAATAATTTTTAATTTCAATATCTTTCATTCCAGCCAACGAGCTGCCAATTCCAAAGAAATTAGCTCCTGCTTTTTCATAAGCTTCAATATCTCTCGCTGTCGAAATTCCACCCATTCCAATTATTATGGGCTCAGGACCGACAGCATCCCTGATTTCCTTAACAACTTTAACACCTATCGGCATTATGCACTTTCCAGAAACTCCCCCATTCTTATTTGTTAAAACCGGATTTCCGTCTATAATATGACATCCCGGACCTACTGTATTAATAGCAACCAATCCTAAAGCTCCAGCTTTAATTGCAGCACGGGCAATGTCTCCAATATTACTTACATTTGGAGTTAATTTAGCAAAAACAGGTTTTTTTGTCGCAATTATAACAGCTCTTGTAATTTGCTCAACTACTTCTGGGTCTTGCCCAAGTTGCATACCATATCCTTTTGCATGCGGACACGAGAGATTTAATTCAAATCCATCAACAAAATTCTCTAATTTTTTGGCAACAAAAACAAATTCATCTGCATTTTTGCCAAAAATGGATACAAGCAAAAATTTATCTTCTGGCATCTTAATAGAAGAAAGATGTTTTGCAAATTCCTCTGCCCCGGGGTTAGTTAATCCAACTGCATTCAGAAAACATCCAGGCATATATTGTGTTAAAATAGGTTCTTTATTTCCTTCCCTTTTTTCTGGTCCAATACTTTTAGTTGTTAATATTCCTATCTCTTCTATTTCTTTGGCAATCTTATTTATGCAAGAAACCTGAGTCGTAATAATTCCGGAAGGAATTGTAAAAGGCCATACTATTTTTGCTCCAATTTGCTTTTTTTCTATCATTTTAACAGTTTAAAATTTATTTTTATTGGACTATATTCTTGCCCAGAATTCATTTCCATAAGTATACTCATTCAAATTTAAATCTCCTGGATTCTCGGTTTTCTTAACACAACCTCCTAATCCAAGAATTCCAACAGGATTATTAAATGTTAAATTATCTATAAGCTCCTGTGATAATTCTTGTTCTCTCAATTTTCTAACTATTCGTGGCCACTTGTCTAATCCTGGATACCCAGACAAATACGGGGGCTGCAATTTCTCCTGCAAGCTGTGTGGAGCACTATCTGTTGCAATACAATCAATCATTCCATCTTTCAAACACTGCAATAAACCCTGTTGCTGCTCTATAGTTCTTAAAGCAGGATTTACCTTAAGCACAATTCCCCCAGGCAAATTCATCATTTCATCATACATAAATAAATGGTGGGGTGTAGCATCACACGAAATTCCTCTAAACGCACAATGCTCTGTTCTTAGCAAATTTCTCTTGATAGAATTAATATATTTAACAGCTTCTGGTGTTGAAACATGTGTAATATGAAGCCATCCTATAAATTCACTCTCAAGAGCATATAAAACTGCTTTTTTAATTGATTCAAGCTCAGCTTCTGGAGGTCTGGCTCTGCAATGACTAATAGGATTTTCAGGGTCCCATAAATCCGGCCTTAAAAGCAATTCTTCTTCTGCATGAACAATTAATACTCCTTTGTAATTTCCGTAACCTAAACGGCCAAAAACCCTTCTCTGTTTACTCTCAGTTGTTACAGCCAAATCACTTACTGATCTCCCCAGATATATTTTCATTCCAGGCACTCTTGGAAATAAATCTCTGCAAACTTTTATTGCTTCATCAATCTGTTTCAAATCAGAAGTCAATCCAATATAAACTCCATAAAAAACTTTTGAACCTACTTTATCTGCTCTGGCAAGTTTTTCCTCAACCAGCTCTCGGGTTGTTACAGGCGGATTAAGATTGGGCATAACTACAATCCCATCCACGCCAGCTTTTTCTGCAACAATGAGAGCATGTTGCTCATCCTCTCCCTTGTAAGCTTCCTTGCCTCCCCTGTCATGAACATGCATATCAAAATACATATTTTAAGATTAAAACAAGATTATTTAAAATTATCTTGAAAAATTTTATTACTCTTCTTTGATGAATTTTTATAAAAAAGGTTTAAATACTTCTTAGTTCACGAAAGACAATGCAACAATACAAAAAAGAATTTATTATGTTTTTGCTTAAAACTGGAGCATTAAAAATAGGAGGGGATTTTTCTTTAAAAAGCAAGAGGATTTCTCCGTGGTTTGTTAATGTAGGGGATTTTAATGAAGGCGAATCAACAAAGGTATTGGGAGAATTTTATGCAGACTCAATATTAAATTCTGGTGTCAGTTTTGATTTGTTATATGGCATTCCTGAAAAAGGAAACGCACTTGCAGTTGCGACTGCAATAGCAATGGCAAAAAAAGGGAAGAATACTGGCTGGTTTTTCACAAGAAAAGTTGCTAAAGAATATGGAGAGGCAACAAATTTAAGCCAGGCAGAAAGAATTAAAGCTTTAGTTGTTGGAATGGCTCCTAAAAACAATCAGTCTGTTATACAACTAGATGATGTTTTCACAGCAGGAGATGCAAAATATCAGGCAAGAGAGGTTTTGCAAAGTATTGGTGATTTTAATCTTCCTCTACTGGCAATTGCTGTTGACAGGCAAGAGGTTGGAGTGGATGGAAAAAGTGCAATAGAAGAATACGAAGCAAAAACCGGAACACGGGTTGTTTCTATTGTAAATGCCCTTGATGTTTTAGATTTTCTAATAGAAAATATACCACTAAAAACTCCAAACGGAGAGATAAAAAAGGAAGATATTGAGAGAATGATGAATTATCTAAGAACCTACGGGACTAAAAGCGTGAAAAAGATGTTAAGAAAAACAGAGCAAAAGATTATTGAAACAGAAAGAAGTATTATTCCGGCATGTGATGTTCCAACAATAGAAGAATTTGAAAAAATAGTAAAAGAAACTGCAAAAATAAAAGAAATTGGAGGGTATAAAATAGGTTTTCAGTTAAGTCTAAAATACGGACTAGGAAAAATTGTTGAAACTGCTAGAAAATATACTAAAAAGCCAATAATATATGATCATCAAAAAGCAGGGACAGATATTCCTGATACAGGAAAAAATTTTGCAGAAGTTTGTAAAGAAGCAGGTGTTGATGCAGTTATTTTCTTCCCCCAATCTGGTCCAGAAACAGAAAGAGCATGGATTTATCATGCCATTGATAAAGGATTAAAGGTTATTGTGGGTGGAAGAATGACTCATCCTGCATATGCTGTAAGCGAGGGCGGATTTATAACAGACGAGGGTGCTCTTGAAATATATAGAATTGCGGCACAGGAAGGAGTAAATAATTTTGTTGTTCCAGGAAATAAGCCAGAAATTATAAAACAAATTAAAGAAGTAATAGAAGCAGAAGGTGTCACTCCAATTTTCTATGCTCCAGGCTTTGTTGCCCAAGGAGGAAAGATTGAAGATGCAGCAAAAGTAGCAGGAAATTCCTGGCATGCTATTGTCGGCAGAGGAATTTATCAGGCAACAGATATAAAAGCTGCGGCTCTAGAACATACTTCTCAATTAAGCTAACCAGCCCCTCTTTCTCACTCCAGAACTAATTATCTCAAATTCAAGAGATTTTTCAGGAAGCGAGCGGTGTTTTCTCAAAATTAATTTTCTTTTTCCTTTCTCATTTTTTAACTCGAGAAGACATTTGCTCCAGTATTTTAACAAGTCTCCTCCAACCATATGAATTTCTCTCTGCTTTCCTGCTTTAAAATCTTCCTCGCTTAAAAATTCAGAATAAACCTGATTAGTTACAATAACAGGAATATTTCTTGTTCTTGCAATTTCTGCAAGAGTTCTTAATTGTTTTGCAAGTTTAGAATTAATTTCTCTAATCCTGCTCTCACTTTTCTCTTTTATTGCCTCTGCTAATTCTAATCTATACAACATAGTCATGCCATCAACAACAATTAATCCAATCTCATCTTTCTTGATTTCTCTCAGCAATTTTGAAAAAGCCTCTTCCTGCTCATCAAAGCTCACTGGCTTCAGCAAGATTATATTTCCTAAAACTTTTTCATATTCTTCTCCAGATAATTGTTTAACTCTTTCAACACTAAAACCCCCCTCTGTATCAATAAACATGACTTTCTTGTTTTTCTTGGCAAGAGAGACACTTGTGAGCAAACAAAAATTAGTTTTTCCTGTCCCAGCTGCTCCATAAATAGTTGTAATAATGTCTTTCTCATATCCCCCATACAAAAACCTGTTCAAATCATAGCTTCCAGCTGATATCTTCCTTTCTTTCTCTATTTCCATTTTATATTTATATAAACCTATTTTGTTTCTCTTTTAAAGAGAAAGAGATTAATAAGGATTATTGTGATAATTTTCCAGAATTAAATAAATAACAAATAAGTATGTCTCCACACAACAAGCTTTAATTTATATAATTCTTGTGATAATAGTGGATTTTTCCTTGGCTTTTTCTGCATCAAGCTGTAGAATAATGATTAATAACAATTAGAGAATTAAATTAAAAAATATTTGATAAAAATTAAGTTAATTTATTGAACAGTTCTTCTCACATCCAAGTATAACTGAAAAGTTTGGCAGGTTTCTCTTGTCCCATTACAACTTCTGCATTGATTTGGAACTTTTCTGCCTGCTTCAAAAGAAAGATAAATAGGACATATGCTTGCTGTATCTCCAAGAGTATATTTTATTACTTGTTCCCTAAAAGCAACATCTGCTTGTCTTGTGGCTGGATTTCCACTCATAAAAAAATATACAAATTCAGCATTTTTAAATCTTTTCAAAAAGCCAAAAACATAAAATATTGAATAAAAACCCACAAAATTTTAATTAACTAATTTAAGGTTATGCTCGGCTAATTTAGATTAAAGAAATAATTTTACTGCTCCTTAAATATCTGGCAAGAAAATCTTTTCAGGGAAAACCCCTTTTTCTGCCAGCTGTCTTTAGGCAATCCTGCTTTCTGGCACACTGCCTCTAAAAATTCAAGTCTTGACATTTTCCACTCAACAGCAACCTGCGGAAGAAGCAAGCCAGAATACCCAACATAACTGCACATCAATCCATCTCTTCCAATCTTGATATCTTCTGGTTTTGTCTCCTGAGGCATAGAAAGTATAGAAATCTCAATTTTTATCTTCTCTAATTCAGATTTATCAAGTTTTAAAAATCTGAAATCAGAAAAAGCAGATGATTTGGCAGCTTCATAAGCAGCCTCTGAAACAGACTTAATTGGATACGGAAACCCAACACATCCTCTTAATTCACTATTTTTAGTTAAAGTAACAAAAACCCCTCTCGCCTGCATAAATTTCTTTCCTTCTGGAAATTTAACTTTTTCTCCAGAAAATTCCTCATTTATGCTGTCTCTCGCTAATTTTAACAATCTTGCTCCCTCTTCCTGCGAGTATTCTCCAACCATTTTTCAATAAAAGCTTCTGCTTTTTTATATTTACCTATTTTGTCTCTTTTCTAAAAACATTATCATAAAACTATTCAAAAAATTAAATAATAATAAATTACAAAATTGGGTTAATTATATAGATTATTTATTAATTATCAAAAATGAACATTTTTAAACCTGCAAAGATATGAATAATAAAATGACAAAATTTAGAAAAAGATTGAAAGAGTGGAAAGATGAAATCATAGAACATAGAAATAAGATACTTCTTGCTTTGTTTTTTATTGTTATTACTTCTTTTATTTATTATTTAGCGGGCTCATATACAACAACAGATGCAGAAGTTATAGAAGTTCCTGACTTGATTCTCAGCCACGTTCCTGCTATTGACAGTTCTGTCTTGATATTTATTTATGTCTGGGTATTTACAATAATAACAACTTTTTTATATGTCTATCCATTTATTTTCAATCCTAAAAAAATACACTATTTTCTTGGATTAATTAGTTTATGGGTTTTCATACGGGCAATTTTTATAATTATGACTCATTTAAAAACTCCAGCAGACGCTATAATTATTAATTTTCCATGGCTCATAAAAAGTTTTTATTTTCAAAATGACTTGTTTTTCTCAGGGCACACGGGGCTTCCTTTTCTTGGCTATTTAATATTCAGAAAAGAAAATAAATCTTTAAGTTTCTTGTTTCTTGTTGCATCAATAATAACGGGAATAACTGTCCTCTTGCTTCACCAGCATTATTCAATTGATGTTCTTGCAGCTTTCTTTATAACTTATGGAATTTATAAGATAGGAAATAGAATATTCAACGGAAAAGAATTGGAAAATACTAAAAAATAATTTTCAAAATCTTTTTTATAGATTCTTTTGTCTTCCATCTTGGCTTGAATCCTGAAAATCCTCTTGCATCTTGTATATCTTTTTCCAAGTTTAATTTATCTTGGTGAACATGGTGCCAGAATTTCTTTTTTTCATACAAATCAGCAATATACTCCTGTTCTGTCATTCCGGGAGTTGGCACAAGAAGCACGTTTTTCTTTTCAAGTTCTGAAAGCTCTAAAATAGTAGTATATCCAGAGCGGGTTACAATAAACTTTGCTCTGTTCATCATTTCCTCCTGCTTTTTTGAATCAAGAAAGCTGAAAAATTTTATGTTTTTTCTTTCCTGTTTTTTTGTCGCATCAGGATTTCCTCCTGCAACAACAATTTTTCCACTCAAATTTTCAATCTGCCCGAGAATTTTCTCCTCGAAAATTGTCCTCTGCGGCTCTGGCCCAGATATTGAGAAAAAATAATCAATATCCTTTTTCAAGTTTCTTTTTTTCAGCTGAGACAGAATTCCAGGATATTCAACTATTCCATTAAACCTCGGATTCATGCTTAATTCTCCTGTAAGTTCTCTGCCAGGAAAATCAGGAACAATAACAGCCCCATACTTGCTCATAACAGAAGCAAGAAAATTTTCAGCAACAAATTCAAATGCAGGAGACTTGAATTTTAACTGGTGATTTATTAAAAATGAATTCTCTTTCTTGTCATAAACATCATACCTGCAGTCAGATATAATTATATCATAGCCAGAAGCAATTATTTTTTCAGATATCTTTCTTGCTTTCTTCAAGTCAGAAAGCATTCTGGGAATAGAAACTGAAAATTTCAAAACAAAAAGGCTTGATTTTGGATATGGAGGATAAACAGAAGGAACATCAAAATATCTGCATTTTTTCCCAAATCTATTTTTGAGAATTGCAAGAGCCCTTCCAGTAGAAATAATATCAACTTCATTTTTCTTCACAAGTTCAGAAATAAGAGGCAAGTCTCGAGTAGCATGCCCCTGCCCCCAGTCAAACACCCCAAATAATATTTTCATAATAAACAACACCAAATATACTTTATAAATATTTCAAAATTAATCTTAATCAGCATATAAATTGTAAAATTAGCTAAATAGCAAGATAGAATTAATTAATATAAATTAAGTATTAAATGTCACATTATGCATTATTTATATCAACAAAATATTATAACTAAATTAATATAACTTTATTATTGCAGATACCAATAGATATAAATTAAATTTTATTTAGCTTCATCAGAAATCTTTAGATTTCTGAATGCCATCAAAAATTACTTAATTTTTGAGGTCTTAAATTCAGCAACAAGCTTGTCAGCTTCTTTTTCTATTTCAGAAATTGCATCAGAAACAGCTTTTCTTACTGTTTTTCCTTTAGTCTTTATTTTTAGAACAGGATTCTTGCTTGGATGCTCTTTTTTCCATGCTACAAAACTAACATTTTCATCTTTGGCAAGATAAGCTCTCAATAATTCAGCAATTGTCAAATTATCAATTTCTATCTCGGCTTCATTCTTTTCATCCTTCAAAAAATTTGCTTTCATTTTTATTTTTTGACAGTCATCAAAAACTTACATTTTTGAGACATAATATATTCAACTTTCATTTTAATATTTTTTTGTTTATTTTTTAAAAGAAAGAGTATTTTTAAAGGTTTTTATTTTCATCTGTCTCTATTTCTTCATCGGCTTCTTCATTGTCTTTTTTCTTGAATATATCCCAAAATGATTTTCTCGATTTTTTTTCTTCAGGACTTTCCTGTTCTGCTTTTTGTTCTGCTTCTATTATTTTCCTTTCTTCTTCTCTCTCTTTCTTGCTTTTTCCTCTCCAGATTATTTTTTCTGCCATTTCCTTGTCCCTTTCTTCTTCTTCAATTTTTTCTTTTTCCTGCTTCATTATTCTCAAATCAGAAATTGTTAAATTTTTCATGCTTTCTGGCTTGAAGCTGAGAATCCTCGCGGGCTGCCTTGCTTTTTCAATGCTTGTTTTTTCTGCTTCAATGCTGGATTTTTTTAATCTTAATCCAAAAAACTGCTCAATTTTCCCTATTATCCTTGAAGCATCATCAGGAACAAATCCGTCTTCAATTCTCCTTAAAACAGATTCATCCTCTCCTATTTTCATGGCAAGCTGAATTAGAGAAATCTTGGAGTTTCTCCTCGCCATTTTGATATGCCAATTAAAATTATCTATCAAGTCAATGGGAATGTTTGCCTTTCTTGCCTCATCAAACTTTCCCTGTAAAATCTGAGAATAATCCTTTGGCTTTCTAATATTATCTAATGTTAAAGAGGGCTTGGCTTCATGAAACTGCTGCCTTTGCTGATTTTTTTCTCTTTTAACTCCGGACATTCTTGCCAGCCTCTCATAGACAGTATATGGTTTTTCAGCAGCTTTCAGCTGAAAGCTTGTTGGCTTTCTTATTATTGGGATATTTTCTAGAAAGCTGCACTCCTCGCAAATCTTGATTATGTCGTTGCCGCTGACTGCATCAAGCAATTTGACTTCTTTTTCACTTCTTAAGCACCTCGAGCAGATTTCCATTTTTATCCTATCTTTGCTATTTTAGTTATTTATATTAATTTCTATACTCAAATATAATATTAAATTAATCAAGAAATTTTTTTATTTCTTCCTTGTTTTCTACTTCTTTTATTTTGATTTTCTCGTCAATTAATATTACAGGCAGTTCTTGTTCTGAAATATTGAAAGAATTCATCAGAATATTAACAGAATATATATTATTATCTCCTGCAATGGGAATAAGCATAACGCTTTTCCCTTTTTCCTGCTTAATCTCAGAGAGAATTCTTGAAAAAACTATCTGTTTTGCCTTAATATCAAGCCTTGGGTTATTATAATCATAAATATAAACAACATTATGATAAGAAGCATTGCATCTTTGCTTCAGCTTGATGGCATTTATCCAAAACAAAGTTCTCAACAAGTCATATTTTTTATGCTGGAGTATAATAGTGCCTGAAAGTCTTGAAGCCTGCTCATATTTGTCAAGCATCTTGGCTTCTTCATAAATTCTGTCTGCAAAATTTATATTTTCTTGTATAACATTTGAACAGTTAATATCAGAAAAAGAATACAAATCATTCTGAATTTTTACATCAAGCAAATCAAGTTCAGACTGAGCAAGAACAACATCCAGCTTGCCTGTCCTGTAATTTTCAAGCAGGAATCCAAGAAATATCCCGCCCGCAAAAACAAATATGCTCAAAATTAAGGCAGTCCAAAATACATGTTTCTGAGATTCAAATAATCTTTTCTTGTTCATTTTGTCAGCCACCCTATTCTTTTCCCCTGAATTCTGTATTTAAGTATTTTTCCTATTGCAAAAATCATTATTGAAGGATATACTGTAAGATAAATTATCATATAAAACAGCAGGTTAAAAATATTTCTTATCCCTCCTCTTTTCTCGCCCATTACCCCCAATCCTGCCAGAGTAAAAAACAATCCAAGCAAAAACAACACTATGCCAAAAAAATTCAGGATTGTTGGAGTAAGATTTATTTCTTCAAGTGCAAGAAGATGCGTTCCTGCTCTGGCTGTGTAATCAACAAATAAAAAATTCTGGATAATATTTGTTCCTGCTACATAAAAAAATACCCCCATTCCAATTAATCCAAGCATAAGAGAAAGTGTAAAAAAAGGAATAATAAAAAATCCTAACATGCCTTTTTTCATAAATAATGATTTATACTTGTTAATGCACTGCAATCCGCCAACATCCCATCTGACTCTCTGCTTAAACCAGTAAGAAAATTTTTTAGGCGCAGTGCTGTAAACTCTTGCAGCAAGGCACATTTTAACTTTCCAGCCATTTTTGACAATCCTCCAGACAATCTCAATATCTTCTGTTAAATTTTTGGAATCATATCCTCCTATCTTCCTGATTATGCTGGCTCTGTATATTGCCAGGGGCCCGGGAGTTGCCCAAATTCCTTCAATATATTCCAGCAACTTTCTAGTCCATGCAATCATTGAATATTCAAATGCCTGCAATTTTCTTATAAAATTGTCTGTTTCCTTGACAAGAACCGCGCAGGTTACAGCCCCGGTTTCTTTATCATCAAAAAACCCTGTCATTTTTGAAATTGCGTCTCTTTGAATAAAAGAATCAGCATCACTAAATCCTATTAACTCTGTATTTGCAAATTTTATTCCATAATTCTTGGCTCCTGCTGCATTTCCTGTATTTTTTGGAGTCTGAACAGCAATAACCTTTTTATTTTTCTTCGCAATTTCCCTTATAATCTGAAAAGAATTATCTGTTGAGCAGTCATCCACAACAATGACTTTTTTCAATCCGCGATAATCTGTCTTAAGAACAGATTCTATTGTTCCTCTAATTCCTTTTTCTTCATTATAGCACGGAATAATTATGCTTAAAGAATAAATTTTTTTTGTTTTTGGGTACTCAAACAAGTGTTTCCTGTTTCTGAGGTAAAGAAGAAGAAAGAAGAAAAACATGTACAATGCTATAAACATATATGCAAGATAAATAATTGGAAGTATTTTCATTTTCTTTTATTATTTTGCAAAAGAATATTGTTATATAAGCATTATTGTGGTTTATTATCTGCTATGTTTTCTTGTCCTATATGAAAATAATCGTGAAATTCCTCTGACAACTCAAGCTCAAGAGTATGTCCTGCTCTCTTGGCTTTAACAAGTCCAAGAGAAATAAAATTTTTAACATGCTCGTAAGCCTTATTCCCGCGGATTTTGACAATAACACTCTGCTTTACAGGCTGTTTGTAAGCAATGACAGCCAGAGTTTCCTGTTCTGCTTTTGTGAATTCACTTGAGCCAGTAGCCAGCTTGTTAATCATATTAACATAATCCGGCTTGACATCCATTTTCCATGCATTATCTTTCTCAATAATCTGAATGCCAGAATCTTCTCCATAGCTTTCTTTTAATTTTTCAATAAGTTGCCTGAGAAGTATGGGATTTAAATCAGTTAGAGTAATCAAATCCTGCATAGAAAGCCATCTTCCTGCAATGAAAAAAGCAGCCTCAATTTTCTTGAGATTTTCTGTTTCGCGGGCAGAGTCTATTTCAAAGATAGTTTCTCTTGATACTTTCATTTCTTTCGCTGCTTTCTCGCTTGGATTTTTCTCCTTTTTTTCTTGTTCTATATTTTCCATAATGTCAAAAATGCTTTTTTCTCCCATCTTGAGCCTAAAATTAACTTATTTAAATATGTTATTATAAAACAATAATTAATTTAAATACTAAATGATTGCATTATTCATGCCAGATATGCCAAAAACTCCTGAAATTGAATTTGGTTTGTATATTGAAGATAGATTTCTTTATAAACTGGTTGGGGTGGCGGCAGACTCAAGAACATCAGTTATGCATACAGATACAATCAGAATATTGAAGCAAGAAGCTTATGATGGAAAGAATTTATATGAAGACAGATATGAACAGCAAAAAATGGCAGTGTCCCTGCCTCACATTTTTCAAAGATTTATTGATGCTGCAAGAAAAGCAAGAAAGTTTTTTGGCAAAGAGCCAAAAATAGAAGTTATACTAAGAGCCTAAACTATTAACAAAAAATTTAAACTTTAAACCTCAACAAAGCTCCAATTCCTCCCAAATTCCAGAACTGCTCTCCTTCTTCTGTCTCTGTGGAAATCATTTCAACCTCAGATGAGATATTTTCAGCCTCATTTCTTAGTTCTCTTGCGGTTTTCTTGTCAAGCTTCTTGCTTAAAATCAAGAGAGAAACAGCCCCATACTTTAGGGCTTTTTTTACATCATCAATCTTGTAAACTGCCTTGTCAGGATTTTTTCCTAATGTTTCAAAAAATTTCTCAAGAATTTTTTTCTCCTTGATAATTTCTTGCTGAGAAAGAATATCATGGCTTAATTCAACTAATTCCTCAAGTCCAGACTCGTCTGTATTTCCAAGATTTTTTATTCCAATAACCATGTCTTTCAGTTTTGTCACAAGCTCTCCTTTCTGCAGAAATTCCTCTTTTGTCGGAATGGGTCCTCCAACAAGTATTCCTTTTAATTTTGGCATGTCAAAAAAAATTTCCTTCATGCTGTCTGCCACACGTTTAAAAAATTCTTTTGCCAATCCTTCTGTAATCCTCTCGAATCTCTGCGATGAATTATGCACAAGAATTCCATTAGCAAAGAAATTTTCAGCTTCTGTTTCGATATCTATTAATTCTATTTCCTGCTTCTTGTTGATAATCTTTTTTACTTTTTCAGCTTCTAAATTATTATTTAACAATATAGCATTCTTCTTAATCCAATCAGCTTGAACTTCAATTAAACTATTATTATCCCATAAAAAAAATAAATGTTCTGCTGAAGAGATAATTGAGTTATTTTTAGTTATTATTTGAAGATATTCGCTTTTATTTTTTGTCCATTTATTTAGGCATTTGGAAAATATAATTTTATTGTTTTCTATGTTTAAGGATTTAATCTCATCGCCTATTTTAACGTCTTTTATTTTTATATTTCCATTTTTTGTTTCTATTAAAGTATCAGGAGATAGACATTGCCCTCCTGCCCGAATTTTTCCAGGAACACCAGAAGACATTTTTCTTATAACTTTAATATTCTTTCCTTCAAGCAATCCAATTGTTGCCTCTCTCCTGTCCATTACAAGCAAGCCATAAACTTCCTGCACTTCCCTCATTTCCTGCAATGGAGAAATAACAAAAACCTGGTCGCATCTGTATAATCTTGTTTTAAGGGGTTGGGGGGGCTCAATAATCCAAAGCTGAATGTCATTCTGCCCTTCTTTTTCAGAAACATTACCGCAGAAAATTGCCATGCCATTATCAGGGGTTTTTTTGTATTTCTTCAACTCACGGGAAATCATCTCCAGTGCGTCCATTACGTTTTTTCTCACTGTTTTTGACTTGATATTGTCTGCTGTTGATTGTTCTGCTGCAATCTGGTCTGCAATTGTGTAGATATTAGCTCCAGCTGGAATCAGCACAGTTACAAGTTCAGTATGCCTGCCCCTGATTTTCCCAAGCTTCTCAAGAAGCTCGTCAAGTTCATCATTTGTTATCATGTTTTTATTAGATATACAGAGTTTAAAAAACTAATTGAAAATTCAAAATCTATTTTCTGCTAACTATCTTATATAATCTCTCAGCACATTCTTCTACTGAGAGATTTGAAGTATCAATGATATGTTTTTCTCCAGGAAAATCTCTGTATTTCCTAAAAAATCTCTCTTCCATTTCTTTTCTTCTTTCAGAATCATTAATCAAAAACTCATGCTCCTTTGCATTTTCCCTTGCAGCAAGCCTTTCAAGCCTTTTTTCATCAGACACTTTAAAATAAACATAGATATCTGGCTCGGAAATATAAGGAACACACAACCTTTCAAGTAATTCATCCTTCCAGTTCTTAGGATTATGAGAAAGAACAGTGTAATGCCATCTATCTTGTAATATGGTTTTTCCATTTTTAAGATTCTTTCTTACAAAAAACCAGTCATGGTATATAATTTCAAGCAAAAGTGTGAAAGTTGAGGGAAATAAACTTGATAACTTGCCTGCAATTGTTCCTGTTTTCAGCCCCTTGCTGTATAAAAATTCATTTCCCAATAATTCCAGAGCTTTCTTAATTGTAGTTGTTTTTCCGCTCGCATCAAGCCCCTCACAAACAACAAATAAACCTCTCATTTTTCCAACTCCTCAAGTTTAAACTTTCTCAAAGGGCATACAAATCTGTATTTTCTAAAATCATAATTTTTCATACTAAAAGCAGACTTGAAATCAACACAGGACTTACACGGAAAAACCCTGGAAATATCTTTCCAATAATCTCTCCAGAGTTTTTTATTATTCCAGATATTTTTAACAGAACATTGCTTCAGGTTTGCAACAGGCTTATTGTAAGAAGCAAGAATTGCACACGGATAAACATTCCCATCCGGAAGTATCTGTAGATGATTTTTCTCGGTATTTGCAATGCATCCCAATCCACGATTCCAATATTTTCTTTCTATTAATGGAACCTCAAGAGAGATTTTCATCCCAGAATTTGTGTACTTCATCAGTCTTTCTCTTATAAATTTCAGCCATTTTAGAGGCTCTATGGCAAGTTCAGTGCTTCTATTTCCTCTTCCAATAGGGGTAAAATAATAAATACCATTTTCCTGAACTCCTAGTTTCAAACACAATTCTACAATTTTTGGAATTTCCTCAAGATTAAAGTCAAATATCACAGTATTTACTTTTGTATAAAAACCAAGTTCAACTGATTTTTGTATATTTTCAAGCACTTTCGCAAATGTTTTCTTGTCTCTTCTTCTTATTCTGTTGTAAGTTTCAGCACTTGCTCCGTCCAAACTTATTGCAATCCCATCTAATCCTAATCCCCTAAATTTGCTGAGTTTTTCTTCAGTCAAAAGCGAGGCATTAGTTACAAGCTCTACTTTATACCCAAGTTTTTTTGCTATGGAAATAATATCTTCAACATCTCCTCTTAACAATGGCTCTCCACCTGTAATGTCAATTCTTCTCCCACCAAGCTTTCTTGTATCACTCAAAATTTTTTCCAATTCACCAAGAGTTAACTCCCCCATGCTGACAATTCCAGAATCAAAAGCACAATGCACGCATCGAAAATTGCATCTATTAGTTACATTTAAATCAAGTTTTGGGAGTATAATTTTATTTTCCATTTTTCCCCCAATTGTTTATTGGAACGTATAGGGTACACAAATAAAATTCGTGCACATTCCAGTTTTTTGGCTGTGTTTTGGTGGCTTTTTTTGCTTTTTTGGGATTAATCCAACAAAGTGGATCAGGGCCGTCAAAATGCCCATATTGCAGATAAGAAGCACCAGCATCTCCTCCCTTACAATGAAAATAAGCAGGACAATGCTTGCATTTTCCTCTTGGCTTTCTGTTTCTTATTTTTCTAAAAATACTGGAATCAAAAATTTTCTCAACACTTTTATTTTTTATATTCCCTCCAGACTCAGAAAGAAAAACAGAAGGAGAAACTTCTCCATTAACCTGGATCCTAAAAGCAGTATTTCCAGATGGATCTCCAGGAATATAATAATTCCCTCCAAATACGGCTCTGAAAATTGGCTCAGAAACATTTCCTTTCACATATCTGCTAAGAAATTCATAAGCTTTTCTTAATTCTTCATTTGATAATTCTAAATTAATTTTGTTTTCTATCCCTCTTCCATTTGCTCTGAACCTGTTAAGCCTCCAATAATTAACTTTTAATTTTCTTGCTAAATTATACAGCTTTTCTAACTCTTCATCAGAACAGTTTAGTTTAGTTAGACAAGTAATAATTTCTGTATCAACTCCAGCTTTAACAAGTTCCTTTATAGTTTCAATTGCGTTGTCATAAACTCCATTAACTCCGCGGAATTCATCATGCTTCTTTTTGTCAGCAAAATCAATACTCACTCCAATATCACTAAACAAATCAAGATTATCTTTAATCAGATTAAAAGTTGTTCCATTTGTAGTATAAGAAATTTTAATCCCAATTTTATGAAGATACTTGCATAAATCAATAAAATCAGGACGAAGGGCACACTCTCCTCCTCCAAAATTTACAGCAGCGACTCTGGCTTTTTTTAATTTATCTGCAACCCTTAAGCTTTCTTCAAATGTTAATTCATCTTCCCTTCTCATGCCAGAAGCATTATAGCAGTGTTTGCATCTGAGATTGCAGGCATTTGTAAATGACCAACCCGCAACAATCATTTTAATCTCCTTTCAAGCTCTTCAAGGTTTCTTCTCTTGCCTTCATCTCTTAAATTTCTTGCTGATTGAGTGTAGTATTGATGAAATTGCAAAAACTTTTTCTGATTTTCATAAAATCCGTTGTTTAAAGCCCATCCACATTCCTGTCTTAATGCTTCTCCCCTGTCAAAAAAGTCATCTCTTCCAAGATTATCCAAATCAGCATCACACATTATTCTTTCAAGTAAATTTTCTGGGTGGGTTGGCAATTTTGTTGCAAGAACTAATTTTTTTACTTTCTCAACTTGTTTAGGAGAATATCCTAAATGAGGCAGGCATTTTCCAGCCCATTTTGCACTTAGTTCCTCATTATAAGCATAGCCTGGCTGAAACAAAACATCATGAAATAATGATGCAGTTTTTAACAGGAATCTGTCCTCCCCAGAAACATTTTCCATATGCGCGAGAACATTTGCAGCAGAATAAACATCAACAGCATGCCTAAAATTATGATAAGGAAGTTTTGAAGAAAGCCTCCAGGCAACATAGGCTGCTTGCTCTATTCTTCGTGCATAACTTGCTCTGTAATCCTCTGCTTCTTTGTTTTCTTCATCAACAACAAATTGTGTTTCCATTTTCTTTCTCCGTCCAATCTGGACAATATCTATAGTATTCAGAAATATAAGAAATATTTTAACAAAAAATACGTATTTTCCGAAATATTTATAAACTAATTTAGGCTTATCACAATGAAAGAAAATGAGATACCTACAGCAAACTAAAGAGACTAAAAAAGTAAAAACTGATGCAAAAGACAGAAAAATTCTTGCTCTTCTTTCCCAAAATGCCCGAATACCCTTAACAAAACTAGCAAAACAAGTTGCACTTTCTCGTGATGCAGTTAATTATAGGATAAAAAATTACGAGAAAGATGGATTAATACAGGGATACAGAACAATGGTTGATATTTCCAAATTTGGATATAATAATTATCACCTTTTCCTCAAGCTAAATAATCCATCTCAAGAAATAGAGCAAAAAATAATAAAAAAGCTTGAGAAATACCCAAATATCCGAGCAATTATAAAATTCTCTGGAAACTTTGATTTTGAAATTGCTTTAATTGCTAAAAATATAGAAGAGCTTGATAGTCTTATAACAAAAATAATCTCTGACTGCTTTGGATACATGCATGATTACGAAATTTTAACAATAACAAAAACCTATGCAGCAGAAACATTCCCTCCGAATTTTTCAGATTTCAAAATTGAAAGAAAAATTGAAAAAAGGGAAACTAATATAGATAAAAAAGACATAGAAATTTTAAAGATAATAGGGGAAAATGCCCAGCTTCCTTTGTATGAAATTGGAGGAAAAGTAAAATTATCAGCAGATGCTGTTGCCTACAGGATTAAAAATATGATTAATTCAAGCACAATAATAAAATTCATTCCTGTAATAAATTACACTTCTCTTGACTATAATCTTTATACAATATTATTGAATATTTCTGCGCTTGATAAGAAAAAAGAGAAAATCCTGAAGGATTTTCTCACTTCTGACAAAAATACATTATGGGCAGTAAAAACAATAGGAAGATTCAATGTTTTAATTTATCTTCTTGTCAAGGATATAAATGAACTGCAGGAAACCCTTCTCAAGCTTAGAGCTTTATTTCCAAAAGAAATCAATCACTATGAAAATTTAATAGCTTATGAAGAATATAAGTATGTTTATTTTCCGAAAAACTTGTTCTGAAAACTCAAAAAATAATTACTTTAATCCAAAGAGGCAGAATTTCCATAAAGGTATTAATTTAATATTTTCCCTTTTTTCTTCTAAATCTTTTGTTATAACATATGCCTGGTTTATACTAAGTTTTTTTCCATATTTCTCCAGAAAATAATCAATCCATTTAGTGTCTTGTTTTTCAATTTGAGATTTATATTTAACTTCAACAGGCTTAAAATCTTTTAGAAAATCTATTTCTTTTTCCTTGTCTCTCAGTAGAATTTTGTTTCAATTTCAGAAAAAACAAGATTTTCTGAATATTTCTCCTGAGAAATATTAAATGGAAGGCACAGGCATGGATGATAAGCATAGATTCTAGACATCTTCCTTGAAGCAATCTTCATTGAAGGCCTGAAATTTAAAATTCTTCTTATAATAAATGAAAACTCAAGATAGAATAATGCCTTGTAAAGTGTTGCCTTTGTTCTTTTCAAATCTTTTGCAAGCCCATCCATATTTAGATACTGCCCGGGATTTGATAAAAATATCTCAACAATTCTCTCAAGAAGCAAAATATCTGCTTCATTAAACTCTTTTGGAATATCTTTTAAAATAATTGGCTCAATAACCGCGCTTCTTATATAATTCTTGATAAAATTAATATCTTTCTCATTAACTAACTCAGGAAATGGCCTGAAAATAAAATCCTTAAATTCTTTTTCCAAAACCTCTTTATATAATAATAACTTAGATATGTCTACTTTAACTCCTTTAATGCTAAGAAACTCTTTAAAATTAAGAGGCTTCAGCTCGTAATAAATGCTTCTTCCAGCAAGGCTTTTTTTTGCGTCAGAAAGGATATTCAAAGATGCTGAGCCAGATAAGAATATTTTTATATTTTTCAAGTTATCATAAATCAGCTTGATATTATCTGCCCAATTCTTTGATTTTTGCACTTCATCAATAAATAAGTATATTTTCTCTTTCTTATAATTAATGTTCATTATTCCTGAAAAATCCTTTAAAATGTCATCAAAGCTTTTATTCTGCAGTTCAGGCTCGTCAAAACTACAATAAATAATATTTGATGGAGGAATATTTTCTTTTATTAATCTATCAATAATTTGGAATATAATTGTTGACTTTCCTGTTCTCCTTAATCCTATCAAAATCTGAATCTGTTTTCTTCCAAAATCTTCTTTTAGTGAGGCAAACAACTCTCTGTAGGTTTTCGGAACAAATTCTTCTTTAACCATATTTTCAGTCCACCAGTGATTTAATTCTTGTATATTCATATTAGTATTATAAAAAAACGAATATTTAAATCTTTCGTTTTCTAAAAAAACGAATAAAAAATCAAAAGCTTTTTAAACCATCAAAACAAGCAGAATTATAGAAAATAAAAAGAATCCAGCCAATTTGAGTAGGATTTCTGGAATTTTATCAAAAAATGATACCAAAATATGATTGGGATATAAGCAGAAATGTAACAAATGGAAGAGAACTGCATGAAACAAGAAGCAGAGAATATGTAGCTAGCGAACTAAAAAGATTAGGGCTTGAACATATCTCTTCTATTTTATCAAGTTTCAAAACACAAGCTCAATTAGAAAGAGGATTATAATTCTAAATAAAAAAAGAGAGAAAATGCCAATGACATTTCACAATTCAAAATGTAAATTAAGAAATAGCAAATTGTAAAATGCCGCGCAGACACATAAACCTTGAGGAAAGAGACTTAGCTATTCCAGAAACTCAAAATTAAGCAGAATATATTCATAAATTAAATGAATTGGAAAGAATAAAAGCAGCAAGAGAACATGTTCTTGACTGTGCTGAATGCATGATTTCCTTGGATGAATTTCTTCTTAAAATAGCTAAGCCAGAATTATTCTCAGGAGCTCATAAGCAAGTTCTTGAGTATCTTGCAAAACATGATGGAAAGAAAAAATTATACTTAATTGGATTACCCTGGCCTCATCACGAATCAAGCCCAAAATATGGAAGATTAGTTTTAGGGATTCCAGCTTCTCTAACTTTAGAATGCGGCTTATGGTATTTTAACAGAATGAAAGAAGAAATAGAAAAATATCAACAAATGAGAATATCTGATTTCAAGATAAAATCAAAACATGATGGCACAAGAAAGCCGTGTTACCAGGCAGATGCGCAAAGAAATTCAGGAAAAGGAAAAATAAGCATAAGAGCAAGAAGAATGGCAGAAGATGTTCTATACAAGCCAATAATAAGATTATAAGAATTTAGATAAACTTCACATCAAATTTTCCAATCTTAATCTCGCGAGCATTAACTACAGATTTAAAATCCCAAAGCAAATTTTTTAATTTGTCAAATTTCTCTTTCTCCAGAGTTAAAATTATCTCAGCTTTCATTGATTTCTGAGCCCTGCTCTTTGCCATTCTCACATTTCCAAGAACAGAAATTAAATTCTCAAGAATTTCAGAATCATTCTTGTTTTCTTTTATCTTCATTTTCTCAGCCCAGGAAGACAAGTGTATGCTTTTATCTTTCTCATATTTCTTGAAATATTTCTGATAAATTTCCTCTGTGATAAAAGGAGTAAAAGGAGCCGTCATCTTTAATACAGAAAGAAGAGAATAATAAAGTGTAAAAAATGCACTCTCTTTTTCTTCCCGAGTTCCTTGGTAAACTCTATTTTTCACAATCTCAAGATAATTATCGCAGAAAACATGCCAGAAAAAATCAATTGTTTCTTGCCTGGCTCTTGAGTATTCATAATTTTCAAAACTTTCTGTTGCTTGTTCAATTGTTTTGTTTAACCTTGCCAGGAATAATCTGTCTGTCTCTTCAAGTTTCTTTGGTTTCTTGTTATCAAGATTTTGTGAAATGAATTTTGCAGCATTCCAGATTTTTGTAACAAACTTTTTTCCTGCAACAAGCTCTTTCTCCTGATAATCCATATCCTCTCCAAGCTTGCTTGAAGAAGCCCAGTATCTTAAAGCATCTGCACCATATTTTTCAAGAACAGGTTGTGGTTCAATAACATTTCCCTTTGATTTTGCCATTTTTTCTCCTTCTAATGTCACAAATCCAGAAATAATAACATCTTTCCACGGATTTTTGTTAAAATGAATATTGCTCTTGAAAACAGTGTTAAAAAGCCAGAATGTAATAATCTCATGAGCCTGCGGGCGAAGAGACATCGGAAATAACTTATTCTTAAGCTCAGGAACAAGCCATGTTGAAAGCTGCGGCGTCATGGAACTTGTGAACCATGTATTCAGAATATCTTTTTCTGGAATAAATTCTTCAGAACCGCATGAACATTTTTTTCTTGGCTTGTCTTTCAATGGATTTACAGGCAAATCTTTTTCATCTGCCAATATTAGTTTAGAACATTTTTTGCAATACCAGACAGGAAATGGAACACCAAAATGCCTCTGGTTTGAAATCAGCCAGTCCCACTGCAATCCCCTAACCCAATTACCATACCTATGCTTCATATGACAAGGATGCCAATTTAAACTTGAGCCCCATTCCAGCATTTTCTCTCTCAAATCAAGATAGCGAATAAACCACTGCCTGCTCTTCACAAATTCAATCTCAGTGTCGCATCTCTCGTGCACATTAACAAAATGCTTTATCTTTTCTCTCTTAACAATCAAATTTTCTTTTTCCAAATCACAAATTATTTTTTTTCTCGCTTCTTTAATCCCAATTTCAGCATACTTTCCAGCCAAGCCAGTCATCTTCCCATCTCTTGAAATTGCCTCTTTAATTTCAAGGTTGTGAGCTTTCTGCCACTCCATATCAACCTGGTCTCCAAAAGTGCAGCACATTACAATGCCAGTGCCTTTTTCCATGTCTGCTCTGATATCCTCTAAAATCGGAACAGAAAAATTAAACAATGGAACTTTTGCTTTCTTATTTTTTAATTTAGAAAATCTTTTGTCACCAGGATGATAAAAAACAGCAACACAAGCTGGCAGCAATTCCGGGCGTGTTGTTGCAATTTCAAGTTCCTTGTTATCAACAAAAAATTTAAGATAAATAAATTCAGATTCAAGTTCCTTATCCTTAATCTCTACCTGCGAAACACCTGTCTGACATTCAGGACACCACATTGCAGGCGCATCTCTTCTCTCAGCTCTCCCTTTCTTATACAAGTCTAAAAAACTCCACTGCGAAATTTTTCTTGAATGCTCATTAATAGTTGAATAATAAATATCATAGTCGCAGCTTATTCCTATATTTTTCCAGTCCTGTATAAATTTTGGAAGTTCTTTTTTCAAAAAATCAGTGCATAATTTAATAAATTCTTCTCGTGACATATCTTTAGCTTTAATCTTGTAAGATTTTTCAACTAATCTCTCAGTCGGCAGTCCATTATCATCTGTTCCAAATGGATAGAAAACCGAGTTTCCTTTCATCCTATGATATCTGGCAATAAAATCCTGCTGAGAATACGAACATGCATGTCCGATGTGCATCTTCCCAGAAACAGTTGGTGGAGGAGTATCTATTGCATATATCTTTCCCTTTTTCTTGGCTTTTTCCCTGTCAAACTTATAGATTTTCTCTTTTTCCCAGAATTTGAGAATTCTGGGCTCTGCTTCATGAAAATTATATTCATCATTTTGCTGTTCTTTCTTCTCTTCTTTTTGTTCTGCCATGTTTTTCTTTTGCGTTTTTGCTTTTTAAATTTAATCTAAATTAACAAATTCTGATTTAATTTGTTTTAATGAAGTAGTTGAAATTGTTTTCTCAAAATCATATTTCTTTATCCACTCTTTAATTAATGAATAATATTCATCAATATCTTTTGTTCTTAATTTAATAAGCAATTCATAGTCTCCAGTAACAACATCAATGCTCTCAACTCTCTCGTCTTTCGCAATTTCAGAAGCAATTTTTTCAGGTTCTGCATAATTTTTCTTGCTTAGATTGACAAAAATATACGTGCAATGCCCCTCATTAATTTTTTTATAGTCAAAAACAGCCTTGTATGTCTTAATTTTTCCTTCCTGCTCTAATTTTTTTATGTTATAGTGAATTGTTGTGCTTGGCTCCTTAATCTTCTTTGCAATTCTTGCTATCTGTGGAGTGCAGTATCCTTCCTTGAACAAATTTATCAGTTTTGGCTGTATATCTTTCATTTTAGTATATTTTGTATAATATTCAACTATTTATAAACTTTTTGCTTATTATTCGTATAATATTCAATAATAAATATATAGGTGAGCATCTTTTAAGTTTCACAATGAAAATAACATTAGAAGGAAAAGAAATTGAAATATCAGCAGGCGAGCTTGGCTTAGTTCATAGAGTAAACTCTCTGGCTAAAAGTGAGTTTCAATTAATAGTTGCTGATAAAGTAACAGGAAATATTTATCAGAGAAACCTTGACTGGGAATGGGCAGGCGGAAATTTATATGATGTAATTGGGTATCTAAGACCCGAATTAGTTACAACTAAGGGCTTGCTTCATTTAAGAGTGCATATAAAAGAAAAGTTCTATGACGAAATAAAAGATTGCAGATTTGTTAAAGGTGTTGTGATATATGATGCAGAGTTAAGGCAGCCTATCCTACCCAATGAAAAATGACAGCAAAAATTTATGATGAAAATATTGAAAGATATTTTGAACTTCCATCACCAAAAAAAATGATAGGAGAAATTCCCCATCAATATTTTAGCAGAGAAATCTTAATCAGAGCAAGAGAGAGCATAAAAGATATTTTAGATAGAAAAGATAGAAGAAAAATAATTATAGCAGGACCCTGCTCAATTCATGATACAAACGCAGGATTAGAATATGCTTCAAGATTAAGAAAATTAGCAGATGAAACAAAAGACAATCTTTTTTTAGTTATGAGAACTTATGTAGAAAAACCCAGAACAGAGTTTGGTTGGGGCGGATTAATAATTGACCCTGATTTAGATAATTCTTGTGACATAGAAAAAGGAATAAAAACATCAAGAAAATTCTTATTTGATGTTTTAAACATAGGAATTCCAACTTCAGCAGAATTTGTAAGCTTGGATTTTCCTCAATACATAGCTGATTTTATTTGCTGGGCAGCAATAGGGGCAAGAACAGTTGAAGCTCAATATCACAGAAAAATGGCTTCTGGATTATCAATGCCTGTTGGAATTAAAAATACAACTGCGGGAGATATTCAAACAGCAATTAGCGCAATAAAAGTGGCAAGAAACCCTAATGTATTTCCCGGCATAAATTTAGAAGGAATAGCCAGCAAAATTGTTACAAAAAGTAATCCATACTCTCATCTAATTTTAAGAGGAGGAAATGGAACTCCAAATTATACACAAGAAAAAGTTACAGAAGCCTTGAAATTAATACCAAGAGAAATTCCAAAAAACATTATTATTGATTGCAGCCATGGAAATTCTTGCAAAGATTATAAAAAACAAGAAGAAGTTTCTAATAATGTTCTTGAGCAAATTCTTTCTGGAAATGATGATATAATGGGTATAATGCTTGAATCAAATTTAAAAGAAGGAAAACAAAAATTCCCAGAAACAGAAGAAGATAGAAAAAATCTTAAATATGGAGTTTCAGTAACAGATGCTTGTATTGGCTGGGAAGCAACAGAAAAAATTATTAGAAAATGGCATGATAGATTAAGGAAGTTAAGAAAGCAAGATTAATATATTTATTTTTCTTTTTTAATTCATGAGCTTAAAACAAACATCAAAACTCGCAATCTCCCAGTTAAAAAATAAAAGCCACAAAAACCGAAAACCTTAAATATCTCAAAATAGAGATAATATTATCTCACTAACGAGATAATATAAAATGCTGACAAAAAACCAAACCGAGATATTGAATTTATTTAGAAGAAATATTTTTCTTAAAATTAGCATTCTCCAGCTAGCCAAAAAACTTAAAAAATCTTATCAGAGAATGTATGAATCAGTCAAAAAGCTTGAAAAAAGAAAAATTCTGAAAATTGAAAAGCTTGGAAATACAAACCTCATCTCTCTCATTTTGTCAAGGGAATCAATCCTCTATCTTTCTTTAATTGACGAGCAGGAAGCAATAAACTCAAATCTTCCGAATTTTAACAAGCTAATGGAGATTAAAGAAATTTCCCAATATCTAATTTTAGTTGCAGGAAGTTATGCAAAAGCAAAACAGACAAAATCCTCTGATTTAGACTTGATAATAGTTATTCCAAACACTGAAAAAGCAATTGAAATTCAAAGGCTGATTGAAAATCTCACTCTAACCTTCCATCCAAAAGTTCATCTCTTCGTGTTCAACAACAAGGATGTTCTTGAAATGCTTCTTGAAAAAAAAGAAAATTACGGAAAAGAAATATTCAAGAATCATATAATTTTGAAAAACGCTTATGTCTACTATGAAATTTTAAAAGAGGCAGTTGAAAATGGATTTCAGAATTAAGTCTTATTTAGAAAGGGCAGAAAATGAACTCTTGCTTGCAAAAACAAATTTTGAAATCTCAACAAGCAACGAGATTAAAAAAATTCTCAAACTGCCAACAGAAAGAACATTCTTTAATAATGTAATCTCCCAATGCTATTACTCAATTTTTTATACAGCAAAAGCATATCTTCTTCTTAAATATATAGAAACTTTCCCTCCAGAAGAGCATAAGAAAACATATCTAGAATTCAAGAAATTTGTTGATTCTGGAATTTTAAGCAAACAGCTTCTGGAAATTTACGACAAGGAAACAGAAAAAGCAGACTATTTGCTGAAAATATTCTATGGAGAAAAAAGCAAAAGAGGGAGATTTACTTATGATATAAATGCAAATGCCAATCTTCCTTATGCTCAAGAATCATTAAGCAATGCCCGTGAATTTATCTCCTTAATTAAAGCAATAATTGAGGAAGTAGGATGAACCAGAAACAAAAAACAAGAAAAGCCATAAAACAATTAAAAGCAATAGAAAAACTCACAGATAAATCAATGTTATTGGCAGCAGACTGGACAGAAGAATGGCAGGTTTTAATCTCAACAATTCTCTCAGCACAGACAAAAGATGAGACAACAATACAAGTATCTCGCAATTTGTACAAGAAATATCCAACATTAAACAAGTTAGTAAAAGCCAAGCTAAAAGATGTAAGAAAAATTATTCATCAAGTTAATTACCACAAGACAAAATCAAAAAACATAATAAAAACAGCAAAAATAATAAAAAATAAATACAGAGGCAAAATTCCCCATAATATTGACAAACTTCTCGAGTTGCCCGGAGTAGGAAGAAAAACAGCAAATGTTTTTCTTGCAGTTCACAATCATCCTGCAATAGGTGTAGATACTCATCTCGCATTCTTATCCCAAATTCTAAAATGGACAAAAAATAAAAACCCGCATAAAATAGAAGCAGATTTGCAAAAATTATTCCCAAAAATTTATTGGAGAAGACTTAATTATATTCTCGTGAGATTTGGAAGAATACATAAAACAAGGAAAAAGCAGATAGAGAAATTAAGACAAGAAGAGATAATATAGGAAAGCTTAAATACTTCTTTATTTTAATATATTCACTATATTCCCCGTTGATCAGCGCAAGCCGAACAACGGGAACTTTTTAAAATGAGTGATGTTTCTGAAAAATGCGCAATTTTTATAGATAGAGGATATCTTGGAGAGATAACAAAAACTCAATTTAATAATCCCACGATTGATTATCTCAAACTATGCGATAATATTTGCTCTGATTTAAAATTGAATAGATTAAGAACTTATGTTTATACATGCCTTCCAATTGTTAAAAATAATAATCCAAAAGACATAGAGAGGAAAGCAAGAGTGCAAAAATTTCTCTCGAAGCTAAAGAGATTGCCCAGGTTTGAAATAAAGCTTGGTAAATTGCAGATAATAGGAAATCAATTCAAGCAAAAAATGATTGATGTTCTTATGTCTCTTGATATTGCAACAATGTCTTATGAAAATCAAATTCAGCATGCAATAATAATAGCAGGGGATTCTGATTTTATTCCAGCAATAAAAAAGGCAAAAGATTATGGGATAATTACGCATTTGTATTATCATCCTTCATCAGTTCATAATGAGATATTAGATGAAGTTGATGAGCTTCATGAGATAACACAAGAATTAATTGATAAATGCAAAATAGAGTCATCACAAAATTTAAATAAGCAAATTAATTAAGAAAATCATGGCAAAAGACACAGGAATAAACATGCCCGCGGGTTTTGGCGGGCTGATGAGATATAATGAAGAATATGACAGCAGGATAAAATTCAAGCCCACCCATATAATTATATTCATAATTCTAATTATAATTTTTGTTATTACACTTAAAATCTTCTGGCCCGTTGCAACAGGCTGATTGTTTAATTCTGAATATCTTTTTCCCTGTTAAAGTTACTGCTTGAATAATCACAATAATCCTTATAAACCCCAAATCCCAGACACTTTTATGTCATATATCTCATTTTTTAGCGCAGACAAAAAAGAAGATTTATCAGATAAAGTAAGAAATACTCCTCTTGATACAAAATCAAAGAGATTAGTTGCTTTAATGATGAAAGCAAGTTTTGAGGCAGGTATTAACATAAAACACATGGATGCAGATGCGCCAGCAAGTAGAATGATGCAAAAAAGAGATTATGAAAGAGCAATTGAAGCTCTTGCTAAGAAACTAGTGCCTAACCTAAGAGAATTAGCTCAAAGATTAACTCAATTTTCTTATGATAGAGGATTTAATGAAGAAAACAATACTAATATAAATTATCTTCTTAGAAGAATGGGTTGCAGACAAATGCCCAAAGCAGTTTACTCTTAATTAACTTACAACTTAATCTTAATATTGTTGCAAATAATTAAACAAGTAAATTATAATAATAAATTTTTATAAATTAATAACAGTACTTAGCTTATTCTTTGATATATTATTAATACAAATCATTAATCTTAAAAACAATTTAAGCATTCTCATGGTAGAATAAGCATTAATAACAGAAAATATTTAAACCAATCAAAACTTGGAAAAATATGTTCAACCTAGACCCAAAGAAAATACAAAGCATGATGAAGCAGATGGGAATAAAGCAGGAAAATATTCCAGCAGAAAGAGTTATAATTGAGCAAGAAGAAAAAAACATAATAATAGAAAACCCAAGCATAATAAAAGTAAATATGCAGGGACAGGAGCAATTTCAGATTTCAGGAGATATAAAAGAAGAAAGCAGAGAAGAAAAAATAAAAGAAGATGACATAAAAATGATACAGGAAAAAACAGGCATAAAAGACAAAAACAAGATAATTCAAAAATTAAAAGAAAATAATGGAGATATTGCTCAGACAATTCTTGATTTAAGCTGAGTTTATTTTCTAGGTTCAAGATACTCAGCAACAGGAGAAGGTATATTCTCTAGCAATACCCAAACTCTTTCTGAGGCATAATGTAATGCAACTAATCTTGCAACTCTTGTTGCCCTTTCCCATGCATTAACAGATAATGGACCAAGAAGAGATTCACATTCAATCCACTCGCCTCTTCTGCTTTCCCCAGATTTGGTGGTATAACTATAAAAAATACCCCTTGGAAGCTCTGTTGTAAATAGTCTCCGTAGTCGTGTCATGTTAGTACCAGAACTTAAAGATAATTTAATTTCCTCAAGAGCACTTGTGTTCACTCTTCCTTGAATCATTTCAACTATTTCCGCTGCCTTACCATAATCTCCAATCATAAAATCAGTTGTTTCTAAGATATTATAAAGATTATTATAGTCAAAGATATAAAACAAGTTATGGAAAAAACATCAAGTTCAAGAAAAGAAGCAGAAGAAGCATTAAAAAAAGCAAATGGTGATTTGGCAGAAGCTATTCTTTCATTAAGTTAACAATAATTATAATTAAATGGGTAAATTAGAGAAGAGCAATAAACTTTTCCTCTCCCAAACCTGTTCCCTGTTCCGGTTATATTTGAATAATAACAATATATATCTCTATAAGTATTATTGCAGGCAATGTTATTGGAAACATTATTTATAGAATTAGTATAAAAATCAAAGAAATAAATTCCATATATAGAATTGCTTGCGGTGTTGTTTATTATTGAGCTGTTTTGACTAAAATAATTCCAGATTCCATATATAGAATTGCTTGCGGTGTTGTTTATTATTGAGCTGTTTTGACTAAAATAATTCCAGATTCCATATGTATTGTTTTTTGCTAGATTATTTGCAATTAAGCTATTGGGGCTGTAATAATTCCAGATTCCTGAATTTTTATTATTATTTGCTAAATTATTTATAATTATATTATTTGGACTAAAATAATTCCAGATTCCATATATAGATTTGCTTGCGGTGTTGTTTATTATTGAACTATTTCGGCTATTATAATTCCAGATTCCGTATGAAGAATTAGCAACCATATTATTTGCAAGCAGGCTATTTGGACTAAAGTAAATCCAGATTCCTCTATCTCTATTATTGGTTAAATTATTTCCCAGAAGAATATTACCTGCCCCTGAATATACATATATGCCATTACTGCCATAATTTATAGTATTATTCTCGATTGTTGAATTTGAAGTATAGGCTAAATATAGTCCATAGCCCCGACTCTTTAAAATATTACCAAAAATCTTAGAATTATCTGCTCTTTCTAATTTAATTCCAGTTGAATAGCTTAAGTTAAGGCTTATACTGCAATTTTTTATGCTTGTCCCTCGTTTATTAGAGTAAATTCCTACACTAATGCTGCTGCTTGAAATCATATTCCCCTGGCAGTCGAGAGTTATATTTTCAGCAGCAATATTTATACAATTGCTCCTGGCAGTATTATTAACTATGCTTGAATTCAAGAAGTAAGTCTTTTTGCTTTCATTCAGGCTCATACAATCATTTATCTCTGCCTTGAAAGGGTCTTCAATTTGAAAGCTTATAATTTTATTATTATTCTCAATACTGCTCTCATTCATGCACCTTGCCCCAATCCTGATTGTATTATTAAGTTGCTGAGGAAGCCATTGAGCATAAACCCCATAATAGCTGTTTGCAGGAATTTCTGCTTCTTCCTCGTAAATTAAACTTTCATTATCATAAACAGAAATATTGCAAAAAGCATTATTCCTTATATTAAAAAATCCTGAAATAATATAATGAGTTTGATTCATTTTCCTATCTCCAAAAATATAAATATTTTCAACTGAAACATCTGGTTCTGATATACTATCTACCAAAAAATTCACGCTATCTCGAACAAGATTCTTATCATCATCTTGAGCTTCTAACTCAAGAAGATAGCTTCCTAAAGATAAGTTCTCAAGAACAATCTCGCTTTCATTTCCTGCTTCCTGAGAATTAAGCTTCCATAAAACAGAACATACCCCCTCTGAATCAAAGCAGTATCCTCCAGCAAAAATATCTTCTCCTGCTATAAAAACAGAACCATTAATCAAGCCATAAATCTTGGCAACAGGTTTTTTGTCAGAAACAAAAAAACTATAAGATTCATACTCAGCAAAATTAAAGCCGTCAAATGCTTCAACAATTATTTTGTAATCTCCGCTCTTCAGAAAGCTTGTGTCAAATAAATAAGAAGTTTGATTTATTCTTTCACTCAGCACTTCATTTCCTGTCCCATTGCTTATAAACAATCTAAACGAAAGAAAATTACTGTCAGTGTCAGAAGCTTCCCACGAAACATTATAAGAATTATTTCCCAAGTTATTAACGCGAATATTATCTGCCTGGGGAGGATTATCAGAAATAAAAACCTCCTTAACAATCAAACCCTGATTATAAAATACAATCTTTCTTGTATCCAGAGGGACATCAGCATAAAAATTAAATCTTTGTACTTCAGAATACGGGAAATTATATACTTCAAAGTTAAATGATTTTAAAACTGCCTCGGAAGAATCAAAAAAATCAGCATAATATAAATAAGATTCCTGAATACTCTCATCATGCTCTCCAATATAATTAATATTTAAATTAGAAATCTCACCCTGATTTACAAATCCTGAAAAATGATAGATATTCTCTGCAGCAGAGACCAATCCTGTCATAAATAAAATTAATAAAACAAATATCACAAGCTTCATTTTTTCACTCCTGTATTTTCTTCTGCTGTTTGTATAGGCTGATACATTTTTGGATTCTCTTTTGAGAGTTCAGATAATGGAACAACATACACTCCTGTATTTCCATCACTTCCCAAATAAAGAACAAGCTCCTTTCTCCCAGAATCATAAGCAATATCACAGCCTTTCATACTTTCAGGAAGAACATATACTTTTCTTCCAGTTCTCTCTGGTTTACCCTCTTTTATTTTAAAACTCTCGCAATAAACTTGTTTGTGATTGTCAGGATTGCTTAAAGCTGGCCCAGAACTATCTTCCATCCAATAAACACTAAAATTATCTTTCTCTCCGGGAACAATGCAAGCAAATTCTCTTACATCTTCGCTTGAGGTTAATCTAACTGGTTTTTCTCCATAAATCCATAAATCTCCCTGGCTGCCTTCATTGTGAAATCTTCCAAGAAGGTAATCCTGAAATGAGTCAAGAGGCAGCATAAGTTTATATCCAGTTGCTCTTTCTAAGCTGTCTCTTCCGCCTTTCTTTTCAACTGATTTCTCAAGCTCTCCCCGCTTGCTTATCCTTATTTCTGCAGGATCTTGAACACTCTTAACTTTTTTCTCTCCAGCATACTTTATAATAACTCTTTCTTCTTTCTTTTCAGTCTGGGCTGGAGAAACTTGGTTAACAGCCGGCTGAGCAAAATTATCCGAGCCTCCAAATGAAGATAAAGCATAAAGTATTCCAGCTGCCAGTCCTTTTTTTATGAAATTTCTTCTATCCATTTTCAAGTCTGAGTTATAACGTATGCCCCATATAATTTATTATAAGTTTGATAAAGTTGAATCCATTCATTGCTTTTATCAACAGGTCTCCAGTCAGAATACTCTTTTTCAAATCTTTTAACAAGAATCTTCTCCCAAGTCTGCTCACCTGCTGAAGCAGAGCCCATGATATCAAAATATCTCTGCCCAAAATTAATATTGCTTAAAGATAAAGAACCTTCATAAATATCCTTTGTTTCAGAGTATGTATTCTGGTAATTTTTATCAGTCCAGATATTTATTTTAGGCCCTCCAAAAATGCAACTCTTTCCAATTTCTAAATTTTGTTCAAGACACCACCCATCATCTGCTATATCTCCAAATGGAGGATAAGTTCTGTAAAGTTCATTTCCTTGAAGATAAAGCCCTTCTATATGCCCTAATTCATGTGCAAGAACAGAAGGATCACCTGAGTAGCTTATCAAAATAACCTTTTCATTAACAAAAGCCATTCCAGCTACAAAACTTAATGAACTGCTTCCGGGTTTAAAATATCCCAAAATTGTAGGATCAACTAAACCAACAACAACATATCTCCTGAAATTTCTATCCCCTTGTGCTGCCTCCTGAGCCAAATCTGCTACAATTTGTCTTCTAATCTGTTCTATCTCATTATATGCTTCCTGATGCATATTATTAATAGTTTGCTGGTCTAAACTAGACAAAAAACCAGGAGGATTTAATTTGGTTTTATTAAATTCATAAACTCTTTCTATTTTATTTGGTCCCTTGAAATTAATCATTTCCTTTGGCAGAGGAAAAATCTTTTTCAAAAACTCGACACCCAACTCAAAATTTTGATTTCCTTTAAGAAGCTTATAACTGGTTATTATGGAAATAACCCCTCCATCAGAATCTTTATAGCTGGAATCTGAAGGCAGAGTCTCTCCTTTGGAATTTTTGACAACCACATCATAATAACTAAGATACAGTTCTTTTGACCCAGAATTTGTCTGAACATACCCAAAATCTTTATTATTATCCTTATTGCTTTCAGATATCTTATTTTCAGGATTAATGATAATTTCTCTGTCTACTATCTTCTCACTGGCAGCCACCCTAGCAACTTCACTTGAAAAAATGTTCAGGCTTTCCCCGCCCTTTTTTATTTTTTTCAGTTCAGAAGTGAGTTCATTTACTTTTTTACCGCTGGACTCAGCTCCAGAGTTTAATTCAGCCAGTAAATTGTTTCTGTAAAAATCTTTATTATTATACTTATTCCCAATTATATATGGCTTTGTAATTTTAAAATCTCCACTATTCAATTTTAAAGTTATATCCACGGGTTTATCCATATAGTTTATAACATCAGAAGAAAAACTTGGAAATATTCTTGCAATAAATGGCTTGCCCTGAATAAGTGTTGGAACAATGCCAATATTAGTGTAAGTATCAAAAGGGATTACATTAAAAATATGAAAATCTGCAAGAAACATGTCGAAACCAGGCACTATCCTATCAGCAGAACCACAAAGATTGTCATTCTCTGCATAGTCTGCTGTGCATGTAACCCAATCGTTTGGTAATATCTTTTCAGCAGCATCATCTGGAAGATAAACAGTACACTCCCCAGCACATTGAACATTTTCACTGTAAATTTCTTCAGAAGTGCTTCCATATCTAGTTAATTTGAATTTTAATCCAAGATTTCTGGTCAGGTCTTGTAAAAAGAAATATTTATTATTATAATTTCCTAGCTGGATTGTACAATTGAATTTTGGCGGGAAAACCTGGCTATAATTTACTTGTTTTGGCTCTTCTTCTCCCGGCTCATATTGGGCAAGATTATAATAATCCGGTTCTAATGATATTTTAGAGCCAGTTGAATATACCTTAGCTCTGTAAGCCCAATCATATCCATAACCTAAATTATGTTTATCATAGCAGAGAGCAGCTATTGTTTTAATTTTTGAACTTGGAAAATAATATCTGTAAGTTCCAGAAACCTGTGTGCCAGAACAGCCATTATTGTTGCAAAGACATAAACTTAATTGCCCGTATTCATCATAGCATCTTGCCCCAGGTACACTAAACGCAGGTACTGGATTTATATATAAATCTCCTTCCTCACATCTTAAATCAACATAATTTCCTTGCTCAGAAGAAAATATATCTGAGTAGCAGAGTTCTGCATAGGAATAACTTCCGCTCCAAGAGATGCATGTTTCCCCTTCAGAACTTAAAGCAACAGTAGCAAGACCATGAACAAGATTTAATTCTGAATTTTCCCTAGCCAAAGTTTCATTAGTATTAACATTATTTCCGGGAATAAAACTTCCTGTAAGAAAATCTTCTTGAGAAAAATTAACATGAGTTATATTTTTCACAATAGGAGAAATAGTTAAATTTCTTATAATAGGAGAAATGCTTAGTGCAGAAACAAATGAAACATAAAACATAATAATTAAAAAAATCACCCCCATGAACAAGCATCTTGTCTGGGAATTCATAAAATTAAGTATATGTTTTTATATTTAAATATTATGACAGTAAAAAATATATATTTTAGATAGGAAAGATATATTAATTTCAACAGCCTTGATTTCTTATGGAAAAATATCAAGAAAGTCTTGAAACAGCAGCAAGAGCTATACAAATTGCAGACCACATGGCATATATCACCTTTCCTTTAGTAAAAGAAAAACGCCTTCTTCTCAAAATTCTTTCTGAGTTAAACTCTTCATTAATAAGCATAATAAATGCGATTTTGCAATATGAATATTCGCAAAAAAGAATACAGCTTTATAAGGATGCAAGGGAAAATTTTCTCACATTCAAGCATCTTGCCTCAAGCTACAACATTAATCCAGAGCAAATGAAAACAATTATAGAAATAATCCAATTAGCTGAAAAACACCAAAAATCCCCGTTTGAGTTTGTAAAAGATGATAAAGTGGTAATAATGGCAAATGGAATGAAAAGCTACACAATAACAATAGAAAAAATAAAAGTTTATATCATAGAAGCAAAGGATTTAATAAAAAAAGCAGGCTCAAAAATAAAGCAACAATTATAGCAAGGTATTTATACTCTCAAGCACTAGTTAATTTCGCCCAAAAAAGCGAAAGAGGTTTCCAGCCACATGGAAAAAATTATACAAGAAAAAATAAGTGCGGACCATCTTCTTTATGTAAGCCTAAAGTACACAAAAACGTGTGATGTAGTTCTTAACCTAATAGCAAGATGGAGAAGCATGATGGATTTCAGCATAGAAAGACTTCTTGAGGTGGCAAAAAAGAAAAAGCTAATCAAGTCAATTCCTTCTGCCCCAAAGCAAAAAATAGATGCAGCAAGACAAATATACAAGAAAAACAAGGAAATTATTGAAACAATTGACTTGTACGAGTTTTTCAAGAGAATTGACAATCTTGAAAAAATCCGAGAAAATGAATTCAGGAAAAATGTCGCCCTAAAAGTTCTTGACAGAGGAGAATGGATAAATATTGATATGGATAAATTAAAAGAATACTCTGCTCTTTTAGAAAGATTTATAAGTCAAATTAAACAAATTCTTTCATAAAATTTGTTTAATAAATATAAAAGAGGGAAAATGAGCAGGATATTTGTCATTACTTCAGGAAAAGGCGGAGTTGGAAAGACAACAACAGCAATAAATCTTGCAGCAGCCATAAATTCTTTTAATGAAGATGTTATTCTTGTTGACTCAAATCTCACAACTCCAAATGTCGGAGTTTATCTTGGAGCTCCAATTGTTCCTGTTTCCTTGACACATGTTTTAATGGGAAAAGCAGATATTAATGAAGCAGTCTACGAACACGAATCAGGAACAAAGATAGTTCCGTGTTCTCTTTCAGTGAAGGAAATGGAAAAAGTCAATCCTAACAGGCTTGTTGATGTTGCCAAAAAGCTGAGAAAAATTGCAGATTATATTATTTTTGATTCATCAGCCGGTTTGGGAGATGAGGCAGTTAAAGCAATAGATGCAGGAGATGAGATTATTATTGTTGCTAATCCAGAGCTTGCTTCTGTGACAGATGCCCTCAAGACTCTTAAAATAGCTGAAAATCTGGGAAAAGAAGTCAAAGGCGTCATAGTCACGCGAGTGAAGAAAGATGGGTTGGATATGCCCTATTCAAATTTGAAAGAAATGCTTGAAGTTCCTGTTCTTGGAGTAATTCCAGAAGACAAATCAGTGAGAAAATCTCATGTTATGAAAAATGCAGTTGTTCATACTCATCCTAAATCAAAAGCGTCTAGAGCATACAGGGAAGTTGCAGCCAAGCTGATAGGAAAGCCATATGTTGAAAAAGAAAGCATTTTTTCAAAAATGCTGAGAAAACTCGGCATGAGATAAATTTATAATTCTCAATTAATTGATTATTTAACCGGGCTTGTGGTTCAGTGGTAGAACGCTTCTTTCACATAGAAGAGGTCCAAGGTTCAATTCCTTGCAGGCCCATTTCCAATTTTAACTTATTTTTCCTGAAATTCAAACTGCATCCCACAATTTCTGAAAGAAACTGAAACTCTATAATGGCTTGCAGTAACTTTCTCAAGATTAAATTTACACTCAGAATCTAAAAATCCTGTATCTTTCGAGTCCCATGTCTGCCTTGTCTCAGGAGTTCGAGTCCCGTACTCCTCTCGAACAGATGCTCTAAAAGTTTTGGTTGCTCTATCTTGTTGCAATGCCTCATCAAGAAATTTCTCAAATTCACTTCTATTAACCCGAGCAACTCGTGAACCGACATCATCATACATATCAGAATCTGCATAATTCCAAACCTCTGAACACTCTAGAACTTCAGCAGCCAACTTCAAGGAACAAGTTGTTGTTCCTTTAGAACATTTCATAATCGGGCTTGACTTTTCTGGAAAATATCTTGCTCCTCGTTCAAGAAATTCTAATAAAGCTTTCTTATCCATATTTCTAGTCTTGAAAGATGGTTTTTATATATTTTCAATATTGTGAATAGTGAACATGGGTTCCTAATCAGCTTATCTTGCTTCCATTTTCAATATCAGAATCAGGAGTGAGCAAAACACATTTATCTTTTTCCTGAGAGCCAGCAGCCAAAAGCATTCCACAAGATTCAATTCCTTTCATTGTTCTTGGCTCTAAATTTGCTATAATTATTATTTTCTTTCCCTTCAATTCATCTTTCTTGTAATATTTCTTAATACCAGCACAGATTAATCTTTTTCCTAACTCGCCAACATCAATCTCAAGCTTGTAAAGTTTGTCAGCCCCCTCTATATCATCAACTTTTTTGATTTGAGCTACTCTCAAATCAAGTTTTTCCCATTCAGCAAATTTGATTATTTCTGCCATTGTTGTTATTCCTTCTATATTATTCTCAGCTTTATTAACTTTTTCTTCTTTTATTTCTATTTTCTTGAATAAGATTTCTGATTTTTTCAGTTTTTTTAATTTTAATGGCTTTTCTATCTCATCAAATTTAATTTTAAAATTAAATTGTTTTGCAATTTTTTCACAACTAGAAGGAATAAAAGGATAAAGTAAAATTGAAATTGCCTTGATTGAATCATAAAGCTCATATAATCTCTTCTTGTCTCCAGTCTCCCAAATCTTATTGCTCTGTACATACTCATTACAAACATCAATAAACTCAAAAATCAAATTGAGTGCTTTGTCAAGCTCGAAGTTTTCAATTAATTTTTCTATCTTAGAAAGTTTCAATTTCCCAAGAAGTTTATTCTCATTTTTCTCGATTCCAAATTTCTCAGCCAAAGCTGAAACTCTCAAAATTAAATTTCCTAATTTATCAGCAAGTTCGGAATTATTCCTTTTAATTAAAATTTCTTCGCTGTAGTCAGAATCTTCAAATACAGAACATCTTAATAAAGAATATCTAACAGCCTCGGCTCCATACTTATCCACAAGCTCAAGAGGATCAATAACATTTCCAAGTGATTTTGAAATTTTTCCTCCGCTAAGTGTAAGATAACCATGCACAAGTAATTTCTTAGGAAGTTTATATCCAGCAGACAATAAAATTGCAGGCCAAATCACAGAATGAAACCAATTAATTCCCTTTCCAATCACATGAACATCAGCAGGCCAGTTTCCCGCTGCCCCTGAAACATAATTTATCAAAGCATCAATCCAAACCCAGATTTTGTAGTTTTTATCAGCAGGAAAATCAATCCCCCATTTAGCTCCCTTCCTGCTCACACAAACATCATTCAACTCTTCATTAATTCTCGAAATAACTTCATTTGCTTTTGAAGCAGGAACAACATATTCTGGAATGAATTTTAATAATTGTTTTTTATATTTTGATAACCTGAAAAAATAAGCTTCTTCTGTTCTCTCCTCAGGCTCTTTATTATGCTCCGGACATTTCCCGTCTTTCAAATCTTTTTCAGTGTAATATGTCTCACATCCAGTGCAATACAATCCCTTATACTCTCCTTTGTATATATCTCCGTTATCAATAATTTTCCTGACAATTTTCTGCACAATAATTCCATGCTCTTTTGCACTAGTTCTAATAAAATCATCATAAGAAATATTCAATTTTTTGCAAAGTTCAATGAAAAATCCTGTATTCTTGTCAACAAATTGCTTAATTGGAATTCCTGCTTTCTCAGCTGCCTCGACATTTTTCTGGGCATTTTCATCAACTCCTGTCAAAAAGAAAACTTTTTCTCCTCTTAATCTATGCCATTTGGACAGAGCATCAGCTAAAACTTTTTCAAATGCATGCCCAATATGAGGCCTTGCATTTACATAATCAATTGCAGTTGTAATGTAAAATTTTTTCTTCTTTGTCATGTTTTTCTCCTGATTATTAATGAAATTGATTATTTTTAAGCTTATTTCTTTGCCATCTTCCACATTAACTCAAAATAATTTCTGTATCCTTTGCTAATTTCTGAACTTTTTATTACAATAGCATACGGACTTGAGGCCCATAAAATAATTGCAACCTTGTCCTGATAAATATTAACAGAAACAGGCGAGGAATATTTTTCAGGCAGGTATCTGATTTCTGCAAGTGGAATTCTCTTGATTTTCCTATCGCTTGCAATTATTCTCGCTTTTATTCTCTTTTCTTTTCGAGTTTTATCATACCACTTGAAATAAAATTGCAAAATCTCATATGCTCTGGGGCTTGCACCAAGTATTAGTATCTCTCTGGCTTGAAGTTGTTCTTCAAAAACTGTTTTTAATCCCTCTTTTCCCTTGTAAAAATTTGTTTCTTCTTTCTCTTTTGTCTTTCCATATTTCAAGTTTAATTCAGAAATTAGAGGTTCAAGTAAATTTTCTTTTTCTTTTATTATTTCAAGTATTCTCGATGGATTTGAGGCTTGAAATAATCTGCGATTATTTTTTAGGATATAGCCAATAAGCCCTTTTTTAATCAGCATATCACAAGTATCGTAAACTGTTCTCCTGTGCATTCCTGTTTTTCTTGATATTTGCCCGGCTAAACTTGGGCCCAAATCTATGAGAGCTAAGTAAACCTTGCTCTCATTTTCAGTTAGTCCTGCTCCTGTCAATTCATGTGGGTTCATATTATTGCTAGTTTTCCAGCATTTTTATATCTTTCTATTGTGGTGACAAATATCACCTCATAAATTAATTTACTGATTTCTCTTGAATAAATTAATTAAATTAAACAAGGAGATAAAATGACAGAACAACTTGAAAGGCAAATAATAGAATTAATTGCTACAGACAGGATACACATACCAATTTCAAGCATGGATGGAAAGCTGAAAAGGCAGAAACCAAAAATTGCACAGGCAATTTTGTTGCCTAGACAGGAATTTCACGGGGAGAGAGTTTATGCACGAGTCGAGCAAGATGATGTAACTGAGAAAGCAAGAACAATGAGACAAGCTATTGATCAGTTTGCAGAACAGTATCCAAGACACGGCAAGATTCTTAATGGGTTGATTGAGGAAACTCGACAAGCAAAAGAAACTAACTTGTATTTTGGAGTTAATGCAGGATGCAGATTAACAGCAGACGATTATCTTGGAGTTATGCAGAGCTTAGGTTTTAGTGAAGCAACTGCAAGAAATTTATATCCAGAATTAATGGAAGTTTCAAGAAATCTTGCAAGAAGAAAAGCAAGAGAAGATGAAGAAAGAAGCGTGTTAGTTGGATAATTTTCCGCTTCTTTCTTTTTTTAATTTATTTTTAAATTTTATTGTTACTTTAAAATAGTCACATATAGAAAGATTTAAAAGTGGCAAATTTTACTACTTCTTGCTATGAAACAGAAAATCAGTATAAGCATAGAAGAAGATTCTATAGATAAACTTGATGAGTGTGTTGAAAGCGGAAAGTTCAGAAACAAGTCTCATGTTATAGAGTTTGCCCTAAATAAATTTCTCGAGGATGAAAAATGACAAATATAACAGAAGAAGCAAAAAGATTAATGGATGAATATCAAGCAGATAGAAAAATCTCGGCAAAAGGCAAGCCGCTTTTCATCGCAGTCTGCGGCTCCCACTATTTTGGCTATCCTTCTGCAAAGTCAGATATTGATGTAAGAGGAGTTTATCTTGCCCCAACAGAAAATTTACTGAGATTAAGAAAAAAAGTAAAAGAGCCGACAATAAGCCAGAGAAAAGGCAATCTTGATTTAGAAATTGATGAACTTGGGCATTTTCTTAGTCTTGTTGCGCACTCTAACGGAAGCAGGTTTGAATGGGTAAACAGCCCGCTACTAATATCTGCTTCAGATGAATATCAAAATTTACAAAATCTTGTTAATACTGCAGGAGTTAGCAGGAGACTGATTAATTATTATCTTAATTTCTCAAGAAACCAGCAGCACAAGCCAATTGAAACAACAAAAAGAGATTTTCATACTATCAGAGGTTATCTAACAGGGATAGCACTTGCAGAAACAGGAAGGCTTGTTTTTGATATGAGAGAATTAAGCACAATGTTTGATTATGATGAAGCAAAAAAAATAGCAGAATCCAAGCAGACAGGCAAACCACAAGCAGAAAACCAAGAAAAACTTGCTGAATTAATCAGAAATCTTGATGCCAGGCTGGTTGCAGGAATAGAAAAATCAGGGCTGCCAGAAACTCCAGATATTCAAAAAATAAACAATTTTCTTGTAAGAATAAGACAAGCAAGCTAGGCAGCAGCTGTTTTTCTCTTGACATATCTTTCTAGAAAAGAGTGTAATCTTGAATCCTCTTTTAAATATACAGTTTTTACAACTCCTACTTTATCAGTCAAAACAAGTAAATTCTTGAAATCCCTTTTTCTGCCAGGCTCGACTTTTATTATTCTCTCTCCAACTCTGCCAGAAGAAAGAATATCTGCGCAGTTTCTGCTGATATATGCATCTGTCGCCCCCCTGGTTTCATCAGAATTTACAACATGAGTCAATCTATAGTGCTCTCCATTTCTTATTGCATCACTAACTATCGAAGGATAAACATGTCTCTTAGACATTCTATCAAGAGCGTGAGGTTCATATGTAACTCCTCCAAGCTCGACAGATAATTCAGCTCTTGCATGCTTTCTCCTTTCAATAGTCTCTGTTATTAATAAAATAAATCCAGCAACAAAAAGCACGAAAGAAAATAAGCCAAGATTAACATCAGAAACTCCCACAACAGCCCCAGTCAAAGTTAAGTCAAAAAGCGAAATTAAGATGCTTGCTATAATTAAAATAATTCCAAGTCCTCTTTTCCATTTCATTTTTATACAAGTAAATTCAGTTTTATTCTATATTAATATAGACGTGCTTTGTTTCTTTCTCTGAAAGAAAGGATAGAATTTAAATATTTCTAATCTCAAGATAGTTTAGGCGCTAGTAGTATACCGGCAGTATGAAAGCTTCCCAAGCTTTAGAACCGGGTTCAATTCCCGGCTGGCGCATCTACAAACTCCGCAGTTGAGGATGCCCATAATTAGATGAAGAGCACCACAGCAAGAGAGTTTAATAAAAAAGAAAAAGCCAATACAACAAAACAGTACATATTATTAAAATAATCTAAATTGCCATTCTTCTATACAAATCAGGAACAACCAAAGGAAGCCTAGTAGAATCACTGACTTCTCTGTAAAAAACATTTTCTGAAAGAGACCTTACTCCTTCATCTATTTTATGTCCAAAAGCTAAAACAACAGGCACACATCCTAAATGTTTAGCTTCAATTAGTGCTTTTCTTGTATCTTCAACAGCATACTTTCCTTCATAACCAAAATCATGGGGAACCCCCTCCATCATACAAAATAATAATTTTGTTCTTTCAGGCCTCCCAGCAAGAACATGTGCAGCATGTCGCACACCAGCACCATCTCTATTTTGTTTTAAGGGTTTTATAGAACCAATTGCCATTCTAACAGGAGAATCATAGGGCTGGTCAAAATCTTTCAATAAATAAAACTCAACATTTTTTTCAGTCTCTCCTGAGAAATTTGCAAGTGCAAAAGAATCTCCTAATATACCTAATGCCTCTGCATAATAGATATAAGATTGTTTGATAATGTCTATTGTCCTTAAATTTGGATTTTCAGTATCAATAAACCACCTTAATGAACCGCTGCCATCTGATACAAGCATAGAAGTCACAGACCTATCATTTCTGAACTTTCGAGTATAAACTTTTTCTGATGGGGTTTCTCCAGCAGCCATCTCAGCTCTTGCCCTGACTAAAGCATCAAAATCTACATCTCCAGAAACCTGTCCTCTAACTCTCTGAAATTCTTGGGGGGCAATTGATTCAAAATCTCTTCTTAATGCTTGAATAACTTTACTATGACTATGAAGAACCTCTGCAACATATCTATTATCAGCAGCAGAAGGATACAGAACTTCTACAACCTGCACAAATCCTTTTTTATATTCCTTTTTAGCATAATCCCACTCATCATATCTAAATCTGTATCCTGTAGGCTCTTCAGCAGAAGGCTTAGCAACTAAAAATGTTTTTTCAGCTTCTTCTGGTTTTTCAATAACTTCTTTTAAATCAACACCAATTAAATCTTCAGGAACTCTTTGATTAGCTAAATTAAATCTCCTGCTCAAAATAGTGTAGATTAAATTTGTTGCATTAAGTGTCTGAGCAACACCTGCTTCTTTGCTTCTCAATGAAGAAACTGCTTCTGTTACTTGTGCTTCTAATTTTTTTGGCTTTCCTCCGCATGCATAATCAAGTATTCCTCCAAGTATCAATTGTCCTTTTTCACGAGGCTTTGATACAAGGGTTTTTTTAAAAATATCTAAATCCTGTCTAAGACCTGGGAATTTATCAGCTAATCTTGAATCAATACGTGTAAATTCAAGCAACTCAAATAGGGCTCTTGCAAAATCAGGATTCTCAAATATCCCAAAAAATCCGCCCAAACCATTTGCAACTCTTATTCTAGTTGCATCATCAAGCTTTTCTAAATCTGGCTTGTATGTTCCAAACATAAATGCTCCTGCTTGATAAGAAGCCAGAGATTTGTAAATACTATAATTTCCTTCTTCATCTTCTGCAACATTAACTGCATTAGGAAGAAAAAAAGTATCTCCTTCAAATGAACATCTCAATTCAAGAGAGCCAGAATCTTTTACTTTCACATGCCTGCCTGTAAGCGCCTGGACATATGTAAGAAGTCTTTCGTTTATTTTTGAAAAACTTAATCCGCCAACAGCAACTTCTAAATCCGCTGCAAAATAATCGTGTTCATCTCCAAAATAACCAAATAATTCTCTTGCAGATTTTTCTTTCAATGCTTTATCAATCCAAGCAGAAAATCCATCTCCTAAAGAAGGAATATTCTTTCTAGCTGCATGGGCATAACTTACAGCTAATTTGTTTGCTAGTCTTAAATAAACAAAAGGTTCATATGGCAATCTTACTCTGGCTCTCTGGTCTCTTTCTTCTTCTACAGCTTTGGATACAACCTTGCCAGCATACTCAATTGCTTGTCCTCTAAATTTAGCAGGCACATTGCTCATTTCTTCAGCCAATTCATCAAAAAAAGCTATTGCTGAAGGAAAACAAGTGTTACCATCTGAATACATGTTTAAGAAAACATTATGCAACTGTGAAAGTTCTTGCTCTGAAAATCCTGTCCTGTTCTCAACAGAATCAAGAATTACTTCTTCTAAATCTGAATCTCTTCTATCCTCCAGTCTTACTCTTCTCACCTTTTCTAATTCACCTAAGCAATAAGGAATCCTTTTTGGGGGCATACTCTTAAGAGAACCCATAAGTCTATCTATAAAATTATTAACATCATGTCTCCCTGTTTTATTTGCTTTATACTTAAAATAAACAACATCCAGCGCCCGTGTCCAATCATCAGCACTTACTTTTCCAACTAAATCAGGAACAAAAGGCAAAAGTTTACTTGCATAACTGCAAATAATTCCTGGTTTCAAAGAAATTTTTGGAGTATCTTTATCTTTTTTAACCTTTTGCATCTTTTTCTCCTCTAGGTGAATCCTGATAATTAATTACTTGATTAACAAATGCAACAGCCTTGAACGAATCAACAGCAACAGATTCAGTTATTACTTCAATAGCTTTGTCTAAATAAAGAGGAGGTTGTTGGCTTAATCTAGGGTGTCTTTTAACTCTATCTTTTAAAGAATAAACAAGATCAAGAGCAGTTTTTCTTTTATCTTCTTCCAAAGAACTTAATTTATCAATCACCCCAAGACACTTTCTTCTAACTGTCTGGGGATTTGACTGCCTATTCCAATAATTATAATCCTGGAATAATTCAACTGAAATATCCATATATTTTTCTCTGTCTTGAGGAGTCAAGCCTTGCATCGCCTGCAAGTGAGTAACAACTTTAAGATAAGCAGGAACATTCAAATCTGAAAATTCTAATGTTTTAAGTCTCCTAGAAACATCTTCAATGAGTTCTGGGTTTGCATTAACTACTCCTTCTAATAAAGAAAGTTCTCTCTCTAATCTTCTATGACCAAAAGCCATACCAACAAGATGGTTTAATAAAGAAGTAGCTAATTGGTGATACTCTCTGCCTTTTCCTGCTTTGATTAATCTGTAAGTTTTTTCGTCAACAGATGCCAAGAAAGCAGAATTATTTTTTACTCTGCTAGCTTTCGCCCTGACTCTCTCTACTTCTGGCCTTAATCTTGAATCAACTTCTTTAAGTGTATTATAACACCCTAAAACATCTGCTTCATCTCGCTTCTTATTTCCAGCAAATCTAAATAAAAAGTCTTCAGCACCAAAAACAGGTTCACCTTGAGCTAAAACTCTAAGCACGTGTCTATAAGAATCTTCAAAATCAACAAGATGTCTTGTAGAAATTTCTGCGTATCTCTCTATTTTTTCATCATATGTTCTGGCTCCTCCTTTAGCTCTCCTGGAAAGATGACTCAAACTCTGCAACCAAAGAGAAATAGCATCATTAGGAATTTCTAATATACTGCCAAATCTAGCCAAAACACTGCTTGCAGTTCTATCTGTTGAAACTTCATCTAAGATATACAACAAACCTCTATTGAACAATCCTAATTTTTCCCTGTCTTCAGATGCCTGAATATAAAATCCTAAATAACTCTTAAAAAAATCATAGAAACTTCTTTCTGCATATTGTTCCTCTTCAGTCCTTGCTCTTCTTACTTTTTCATCAGATTTTTTTGCGGGTTTTTCTATTCTCACACCCTTACTCGGTTTTCTTTCAGCTCTCTCCTTTGAAATATAGCTCAAGAATATTTTTTTTGCAGTCTCTCTATCTTCAGGAGCGATACGAGCAAACCTTCTTGAAAATCTCTGAGCAATAGTTCTTCCTCTTTTAGCTCTCTTTGGAGTAAAATCTGGACGAGCCGCGTAAAAACCAGCTATTCTCGTTATAAGAGTATCCAAAGACTTAGTCATACTTCAAAAAACAAATTTAATTATCTCCCGGGGAAGTAGTTTCTAATAACATCAGCTAATCCGCCCCTCAAGGCTTCTTGAACATCAACATCGTCTGTAATTGGATTAAGTATAGCAACTTCACATGCTCTATAAGGTTCTACGCCCGCAGTTATGAGTTTTGCTGCATTTACCAAAAGTCTTGTACTTGCTCCTTCTTCTAATTTGCCTTGTTTTTTTGCTTTTCTAAAATTACCCCCAATTTCAACCAAAACACCTGCAGTTTTCTCATCAACGCCAGACTCTTTCACAACAATTTCTCTTTCAGTATCAGAAGGAGGATAATCAAAATTGATTGCTACAAACCTTTGTTTTGTGCTCATTTTTAAATCCTTTATTTTTCTCTGATATCCAGGATTAAAAGACATCCCAAGCATAAAATTATCAGGAGCCTCAAAAACTTTGCCGAGCTTCTCTACTGGAAGTATTCTTCTGTGGTCTGTTAAGGGATGAATAACAACAGTAGTATCGCTTCTAGCTTCAACAATTTCGTCTAAATATAATAGTCCTCCGTGCCTCACAGCAACAAGCGCCGGACCATCCATCCATTTTCCGTCAATAAGATATCTTCCAATTAAATCGTCTGCAGTCAAACCTTCTTGACACGGAACAGTCACTAGAGGAAATCCAGAATCATGTCCAGCAAGTTCTCTGTTTATTTCCCAAGCCATTCTTTCCATAAACCTGCTCTTCCCGCATCCTGTTGGACCTTTCAAAATAACAGGAAGTTTTTGTTGAAAAGCAGCTTTAAAAAGTTGCGTTTCTCTGGCTATATCTAAATAAAACGGTTCCTTTTGAACAACATACTTGCTTAAATCATATCCTTCGCCATTCATTTTAATACACAATTATTTAACTAGATACTAAAGATTTATCTTCTTGTATAGGAACTCTAGAACTCACCTCAAGCATAGGCAATCCTTTCTGAACTCTATCATACATTAACTGAAGAATTACCTGATTATTAACATCGCTAGTTTCTTGTTCCAATTGAACTCTTGCTTCATCATGCCTTGATGTCCCTTGAGGACAAGACATCCATATCAATGATTCCTCAATATCCAATTCTAGTGCCTGGTTTCTTAAAATAAAAACTCTTCTGATTTCTGAAGCATTTTGCGTAGGTGTGTGATAATTCCAAACCCTATCTCCAAGGCAAATTCTTGCGTTTACAACATAATCTGGTGTTTCTACACTTGGTGCATATTCAAAGTCTCTTCTTGTACTCTGGTGTGTTGCTCTTCTTGGTTGTTTTAAATTAAAATAAACTGCCCCCCTCATCGGTGAGCCCATAATTGCCAGATGGCAATCTCTTTCTGGATTATCTGGAAAAAAATGGGATATGTCACACTGCCCTTCATTAATTCTTTCTTCAATTGGTATATCTCCTGGTCTTATCATATTAGTAACAATTAAATCTTGTATTTATATTTTTGTTTAATTGAAAATGTTACTACTAAATAGTTTATAAACCTTTCGCTTTTTTCTTTGTCAAATCAAAATATCCTGCCTAATGCCGAAGCATAATTATCTTTATAAACTCAAAAGATTTAATTTCATAAAAAAGAGGGAAAAATGGCGCAGCTAATAACAGGAATAATTTCAGCAATTGTTGGATTTATAACAATAATATATATGCATCTTACTATATCTAAACTGCCAAGAGTATTAAAACAAAGTATTAAAACAATCTTAACCGGACTAATTTTTGTACATGCCTCGATTTTAACAATGCTTGCCTTCAATTTAGGCATAATAACTAATGATGCACAAAACCTTATTGTAACATCTCTTCTCGGCCTGTCAGCAATTACAATTGCAATAGGCAGCATAAAATTCTTCAATATTATTGATTATATCCCAAAGATTTTCTTCAAAAAAATAGATGAACATTCAAAAGCAATTTAGAAAAATGAACTACCCCGCCCTAAAGGGCGAGGTATCTGAAAACAAAATGGTAATATCACAAATCAAGCCAAGGTTGAGAAGAAACAATGTAGTGAGCAACAGCTTCGCTAGTTGTATTTCCAACGCTC